>Ga0066660_10000003_pt1 | contig 56745 bp, 48 predicted proteins | sample GraSoiAngelo_109_FD_75177 | JGI IMG/M metagenome (GOLD analysis project Ga0066660, IMG submission 75177) | Grasslands soil microbial communities from the Angelo Coastal Reserve, California, USA - 14_0903_12_20cm | ecosystem: Environmental > Terrestrial > Soil > Grasslands | place: USA...
ATTTTCTAAAATTCTTGTAGAACGTCATGAATTTTCCGATGCCGAGAGCCGTTAGAAGAAACGGGATCCCGAGGCCGGCGGAGTAGACGGCCAGGAGGAGAACGCCGCGCTGAATTTTGTCGCTTGCGGCGGCGATCGTGAGTACCGTCGTGAGGATGGGGCCAATGCATGGAGTCCAGCCGAACGCGAAGGCCAAGCCAAGCAAGAAGCCGCTCCACGCGTTAGGCTGTGCAGCAGAACCCCGGACGTGGACGTCACGGTTGAGCCAGCGGGCCAGGGCGGGACCAAAGAAGCCGATGATGGAAAGCGAGAAGAAGTGAAGCGCACCGAATCCGGCGACCAGAGGAGCATGGCGAAGCAAAGAAGCGGCACCGAGGGCCACGAAGATGACGCCGAAAATAATGCCTACACGGGGATTGAGCTTGATGAGCAGGCCGAGAAGATGGAGACCAAAAAGAAGGATGAGGGCACCGGCGATGGGAGTGAGTGTATTGCGATTCTGTTTGAGGAAAACGCCGACGGCACTGGCGGATGCTCCAAAAGATATGAACACAACGGAAAAGCCGGCGATGAAGGAGAGTGAGGAGCCCAACAAGCTGGAGCTCGGGACTTCGCCCTTGCGGAGCTGCTCCATGCCGATGCCCGAGAGCATGGAGATGTAGCCGGGAACGAGCGGCAAAACGCAGGGCGAAAGAAACGAGACGAGCCCGGCGAGAAAAGCTGCTGCTAGAGAAACATCATTCATCTTAATTCAATCCTCGGTAGCGACCTGGGAGCGCGACGAAGCCGCGCATCTGACTAGACTTGAGACCTTCTTATTCTCCCATAAATCCCGTTCCTGCTCGTGCTGGTGTTGAAGTCCTCTCTGTCAGGGCCGGAAGGGGCCATCAGCGAACTTCATCGCTTGGCGCCAAGGATGCCGTCCGCAAGGATGGTCGTGGGCCCGGCAAACACCCGACCCATTCGGTTAGACGCAGAAAACGGCGTGAAGGGCGCAAGGAAGTGAAAGGGCGACAGATGAAGCATTTGGCTGGCGCAGAGTCGCGGCGATCTTTTCTTAAGTGCGTTCTAACACACTGATAGGAAATAAGTTTAGGGGCGAGCGAATTGGCAGAGGGCTTGCCCTAGCCTCAGTGTGCGCCCTGGAGAAAAAGAGGCCTGTAGCAGGTGAGTATGCAATGGACGCCAAACAAAGTGACGTTTCTGCGGGTCGGCGTGGGGTTTCTGGCGGTGTGCCTGTTCGGTCGCGGAGCGTGGGCGAACCTCACGGCGGTGGGGCTGACCGTCGGGGCAATCGCCTTGGATGCACTCGATGGGCATCTCGCCCGGAAGAAAAAAATGGCCACGCCGGTCGGTGCGCAACTGGACATTCTGGGCGACCGGATGATCGAGAACGTGTATTTCACGTATTTCGCGGTCGTGGGGATGGTGTCGCTGTGGCTGCCGGTTTTGTTCTTTGCGCGCGGGGCGGCTACGGATTTCTTGCGCGGGCTTCGGATGAAGGCGGGACATTCCGGTTGGGGTGCAAATGCCATGTTGCGGACCTGGTGGGGACAGGCGTTGGTGGCGTCACGCTGGAGCCGAGGGTTGTATGCGGCCATGAAGTGCCTGTGTTTCTGCTATTTGGGATTGGAATTGGCGCTGACGCGCGGGCCGGTGGCGCTGGTGGGTGAACCGGCGGCGGATGCGCACGCCATGATTCGCCTGGGGGCGCAGGTGTTGACCTGGATGACAGCGGCGTTCTGCCTGCTGCGTGGATTGCCGGTGCTGGTGGACGGGTGGAAATACATGGCGGGAAACATGGGGCCGGCGCGCGGGGCGAAAAGCGCGGCGCAGGAGGCGATGTGAAGGACCGTATGGAGGTAAAGGAAGTAAAGGAGGAAATGGAGAAGAGCGGAGGAGTTGCGGCGTTTTTTGATTTGGATGGGACGCTCTTGGCGCCGCCGTCGCTGGAGAGGAGGTTTTTTCGGCTCTTGAGATGCCGGGGAGCGATGCCGGCAAGAAATTACTTTCTCTGGTTGAGGGAAGCAATGCGACTGATGCCGCGCGGGATCAGCGCGATTTTCGAGGCCAACAAAATGTATCTGCGCGGCCTGCAGGTTTTTGACGAGCGTGCCGAAGGAGACAGAGATGTCTCCTCTTGGCACCAAGACGACCAACAGGCCGAGGGACAGGTGTCGGCTCCTCCGCGGCGCTATCCACGATTGCCGGTCCCCACCTTTTTTGGGCAAGCAATCGAGACAGTGGCAGGGCACGCGACAGAGGGACACGAGATCGTGCTCATGAGCGGGACGCTGGAGCTGTTAGCGCGGGGAGCCGCGCACGCCATGGAAGCCGAACTTGCTGCGCGCGGAATCACCGTAAAGATTCGCGTGTTTGCAACGCGACTGGAAGAAATGGATGGCAGGTGGACGGGAAGAGTTTTGGGCGAAGCCATGTTTGGGGAAGCGAAGGCGCGTGCGGCGAAGCGACTAGCTGAGGAGATGCGACTCGACCTAGGGCAGTGCTACGCGTATGGCGACAGCCTGAATGACTGGTCGTTGATGGCGGCGGTAGGGCGGCCGGCGGCAGTGAATCCGCCCGAAGACCTTGCGGGGATAGCACGGACGCGGGGGTGGCCGGTTCTGGATTGGGACGAAAAAGAAAGCCTAACCGAGAGACGCCCCGACCGGATCGGGACCGGCGCCGGGCGAGAGATTCGAGGGAGGAAAGAGCAGCCCGGAGTGATTGCATAGTGCTGCGATTTCTCCGTGCGGAGCGCAGTGAAATTGCCGGATGGAACTGGAGAACGCCGAATGAATGATGTCGAGAGACAGAACTATCGAGGAAATGAAGCAGCGCTCGCTTGGGGTGCGGGAGTAGGTGTACGGAAAGGCGAGTCAGCTGCGGCAAGCCTCCAGGCGGAGAAGCCAGGACTCGCGGGATGGGTCACCCGGGAAATGGCGGCAGCGTGGGCGGCCTGCGGGGCATTTGAATGGGTGGCGCTGGGGTATTTGACGGCATCGAGCGCGCTGATCGCCGTGTTTGCGGAAAACCTTGCGAATGCAGCGAAGTTGTTCGGTGCACAAGCGTTGGTTGCGGCGATAATTCTGGTTTTGTGCCGTTTAGAAGCGCGAGTTGTGGACCAGGCGAACCGGAGCGGCAATACCTTTTCGGCGAAGTTCTGGCACTTCTGGCGGCACTGGTATCCGCATCTGTTTTTTCTGTTCTGTTTTGAGGAGTTGGGAAAGCTCGCGCATCTGGTCACCCCCGGCTGGCAGGACGCTAAGCTGATCTGGTTTGATCAATGGCTGACCGGTGTGAATCCTTTGTTGTGGCTTGAACGCTTGGCGCACCCGGCGCTGAACGAATTCATGCAATTCGCCTATTTCACCTATTTTGTTTTTCTACTGATACTCGGCGGGATTCTCTACTACCGCCGCGATTGGGATAGTTATTGGGGAGTGATGACGTATTCGGCGGTTGGCTACGTGTTCGGCTATGTCATCTCGATATTCTTCCCGGTCGAGAGCCCGTGGTTCACGTTTGCGGGCATGTGGCACGGCAATCTCACCGGCGGACCGTTCACGGCGCTCATCAACTTGATCGAGAAATGCGGACGGGTGCACGGTGCGGCATTTCCCTCGCAGCACGTGGCGGGAGCGGTAGCGGCCCTGTGCGGAGCGTGGCGGCACCAGCGGTGGCTCTTCTGGATATTCCTTCCAGACGTCCTCTGCATGTGCGTTTCAACGGTCTACGTGCGAAACCACTACGTGGCGGATGTCCTCGGCGGGATGGTAACGGGGACGTTGGGGTACGTGATCGGCAGATGGGTGATGCGAAGAGAAGGAGCCGTGGCCGCGCAAGAGTTAGCAGCAGCGTCCCAGGCTGCGTATTTTTGCACATGAAGAAACGCGCGCACCATGCCCCTTCGACAGCCCTCAGGGCAAGTCGGCGCTACAGGGGTGGACGGCGTTGCTCTGGATGTGCGCGCTCATAGGCGTGAGCGATCCGCAGCAGTGTCTGCTCGCCGGTATGGCGCCCAATGAGTTGCAACCCGACGGGCAAGCCGGACTGCGTGAAGCCACAGGGAATTGACAGGGCCGAGATTCCTGCGAGGTTCGCAGGACGGTTATTTCGAAGCAAAAGTGCACGAGTAGGATGCTCCTCTCGGGCGAGGACTGTAGTTTCCTCGCCGATGACAGGAGCAGAAATAGGCGTTGTTGGGACAGCCAGTGCATTAACGCCCGCTTCGTCCATAGCGAACAGCAATTGGTGAATGAAACGCACTCGGAGGTATAACGATTGCAGGTAAGAAGTTGCGAAGACCTTGGTTCCCATCTCCAGGCGTGCGCGTACATCTTCACCGTAGTCGGCGGTGCGGCGGGGAAAGTGCCCCGCTTGCTGATGGTAGTGGGTCGCCTCTGCCCAGGTGATCTGGTTGCCGTCCTCTTCCGTTTCGTTGAGGAGCGGAATCGAGATTTTTCTTGTTGTCGCGCCGAGCTTGCTAAAATCGCGGATGGCCGCGTCGAACACGTTGCCAATATCGTCGGACAATAGTTTAAAGAACAATTCCTCTGGCAGGCCGAGCCGGGGCTTTGGAAGCTTGGCGGAAAATGCCTGGGCGGGCCATGAGCCGAATGGAAAAGAAGGGGTCTGAGCGATGGCCCGTAAAATGATGGCCGCATCGCGAGTCGAACGGGCCAGCGGGCCGGTCGAATCGAGTGTGGGCGAAAGAGGGATGACACCGGAGTCGCTGACGTGACCGCGAGTGGGCTTGAGGCCGACGATGCCGCAGAGGGATGCGGGGATGCGGATGGAGCCGCCGGTATCGGTGCCGATGCTGCCGTAGCAAAGGCCGGCGGCCACGGCGGCGGCAGATCCTCCACTCGAGCCGCCGGGTATGCGCGCGGGGTCCCAGGGATTGCGCGCGGGGCCGTAGTGGGGGTTGTTGGTGGTCACACCGTAGGCGAACTCGTGCATATTTGTCTTGCCAAGAAGGACAGCGCCCGCTTCTCTCAAGAGAACAACGACTTGGGCGTCGTGTTGTGGAATGAAATCTTTCAAGATTCTTGAACCGGCAGTTGTTCGAATGCCTTTGGTGTAGATGTTGTCTTTGAGCGAAATGGGAATTCCATGGAGCGGCCCGCGATCGCCAAGCCCCTTGCGGCCGCGCGGTGCGAAAAGTTCGGACTCGGCCTTCTTTGCCTGAGCAAGAGCAAGTTCGGTGGTGACCGTGATGTAAGCGTTGAGTTTTGGATTGAGCTGCTCGATGCGGGCGAGCATGAGCTTGGTGAGCTCGACGGGAGCAAGCTTGCGCTTGCGGAAGAGCTTTCCGACTTCCTCGATGGATGCGAAGGCCAGGTCGGCGTCGTTCATGTGTCACATTAAATCACAAGCGGAGATACTCAAGCTAAGCCCGGCACTACAAAAGCCCCTGCTAGAAGATTTTTTCCTGGTGACGGAGATTCCCGAAGGTGCCGATGTTGGCAATGATGAACGCCAGGCGGAACTGATTCTCCGCCCGCACCTGCCCGAGATTGATGCGTCGATATTCGACAGCGAGGCCACAGCAGCCGCCGTTGTAACTGAGCTGAGCGATCTGGTTCTGCAACGTCTTGTTCTCGAAATCGTAGCCCAGACCTGTGATGAGATTGAACCCCTTGCGGGATTCGCTTCCGTAGCCGACGAGCCCGCGAATCTGGTTGGCATCCGGCTGCTGGAACATGGGCAACACCGGAGGAGGCTGGAGAGCAAGATCGCCGGGCGCCGGATTGTCATTCAGGCGGAAGTAGGAAACGGTGGCAAATAATTCCCGATAAGGTTTTACTTTCAGGAGCGTGCCGATGGTGACGAGTCTTTGAATTCGGGGATCGTACTGAAGAATCTGCTCCAGATCGTAGAGACCGCCGGGAGTGATCTTCAAATCGCTGACGATAGGAGACCAATTGCGGGGACCGAAAGCGAAGGCGAACGGCGAGATGGAGTCGAGTGCCTGGAAAACGTTGCGCTGGCCGTTGACGATGGCGCCGCCAAAGGTGGGATCAAAATAGTGCTTCTCGACGATGCGCCAGGAAATGAGCTCCTGGGGCTGGCTGTCACCGTCTTTCCGGAAGAGCCGCTGCGTAAAGCCATATTCGATTTCGCTGGTGTTGGTCAGTGTGGCATCGGAATCGAAATGAATAAAGTCGGCGAAGTGATTCACGCCGGTGACGTAGCGGTAGGTGAGCGCCGGTTCGATGGTGTGCTTGTACCGGCGTCGAGTCTGGTCCTTTTTCAAGGAAGTGCGATCGAAGAGTCGTTCGAGCGCAGGCGGGCGGAGCTCCACGGCGAACTCGCCGGTGTTGCGGGAGACGGAAGCGCCACTGACCAGGCCAGCGGAATTGTAGGAATCGCCATAGCGGGTGGTGCGGAAGGCGACGGAAGTGGTCGCGCCGAGCCACTGGCCGAAGTGCAGTGGAACGGTAACGCGAGGCGCCAATTCTTGACGATCGACGAAATTGGAAGTTTGAATATTTTGATCGCTGCGGAATACGACGCCGGCAAAGGCGTCGAAACCGAAATAGACGGGAACGCTCGGCCAGGGGGATTGCTCGACGGAGCCGAAGCGCACTTCCGGTAGGTTGCGGAGAGTGACGCTGGTGGCGGGAATGGCAGGCGTGATTGACGTTGCGGCGACCGGCAGGGTGAGAAAACTCTTATCGCTGAGGCCGGCGAAATTCAAGCTGAAGCCGCGGAAATTGTTCGAAAAGAAGACGGCGCTGCGCACTTCGGAGTTGATGGCTTCGCCGAAAGAGTCGGCGAAGGCGAGACGGAAGGTAAGCGAGGAGAGATGGTTGTAGTCGGTTACGAAGCGCCAACCGCCGGGGAGCAGGGCTTGGATTTCGAGGCGTTGCTGCTCGCCACCCTGAGGACTGCGGGAGCGGTCAGAGTTGAGGAGGCCGCGGTCCTCGACACCAAAATAGGTGTAGCCAATCGAAGTGTTTTCGAAGGGCTTGGCGCGCAATGACCCCCGTTCGAGAACACCGCGGCGGCTCATGAATTGGGCGCCAAGGGTAGCGTCCACCCACGGCGCGGGGGCCAGATAAAAAGCATCGCCGAGGATAAAGCCCTTGCGCGAGCTCTGTCCGACATCGGGAATGAGGAAACCGGTTGCGCGGACCTTGCGGCCGGCGGGGGCAGAGGCGTAAGGGAGCCAGATGAGGGGCACGCGGAGAAGCCGAAAGTTGGCGTTGATGAGCGCGACGCTTCTATCCAGACGGATCCGCGCGTTGGGCGCGTAGAACTGCCACTTGGGGTGCTGGGGATCGCAGATGGTGATCCAGGCGCGGTGGATGAGATAGACGTCTCCCGGGAAGCGTTCGACGTCCCGCGCTTCAAAGTAAAGGGGATTATCGGAAATCAAAATTGTCGGATTGGGTCGCCGCTCGATTTTGACGCGGCCGCGAACGTTGTGAAAGAGACCGTGGCCTGTGCTGACGTTGTAATGAGCTTCATCGGCTTCGAGGTGCTCGTTGTCGTAATCAAGCTGAACGTGGCCGGTAGCGGTAGCCTCGTAGGTCTTGCTGTTGTATTCGACGTGGTTGGCGCGAAGCTGGGTGTCCGCGTAGTGAATGTCCACGTCGCCGTCAGCGGTGGTGACGTCGCCTTTGCGACTCTGCGTTTTCGCTTCTAGATTTGCGACTCCTCCTTTGCCGGAAGGCAAGCGAGTTTGCTGCGCGGAAGCGATGCGCGGCGGCACGATTGCAAGTGCGAGGAGCGGCGCAGCCAGGAAAAGAAAAGGGCGGAGCGCGGAAAGAACCCGTCGATGGGGATGGCGGTTCAAGCGGAGCATGCAGTCAGTGAAAGCAGTTGGATAGCCTAGCATGCGATCGTAGGGATTTGAAGGCCAGGGCAGGCGATGAGTTGCATGCGGAGACACCAGCGGCGGCGGGGAAGAATTGTGCAGCAGTGAAACGAAGCGGCGGCGCTGCGCGTCTCTCTTTCGGCCGGGTTGGTTTGCCCTTTCAAACACTTGATGCGCGATGCGGCCCAGCCGGAGTAACATGCCGGGCCTTCGAAACAGGGGGAATGGAAATGAAGCATACTTGGAATGCTCTGCGGACAATTCTGGCTTGCGCGGCGATTTTTGGAGGGTTGTCCATGAGCGCGCTGGCGGCGCCAGGCGACCAGCCAAATCCCAGAGATAAATTCAAGAATCTTGAATTCCGGGAGATCGGGCCCGCGACCATGGGCGGGCGCATCGACGATTTCGCAGTCGTGGAGAGCAATCCAAACATCGTGTACGTGGGCACGGCTTCGGGGGGCGTGTGGAAAACGACGAACAACGGCACCACCTGGGAGCCGATATTCGATAAAGAGAGCGTATCGACGGTTGGTGACATCGCGATTGCGCCGTCGGATCCGTCGGTGGTGTGGGTCGGGACGGGCGAGCCAAACAACCGGCAAAGCTCCTCCTGGGGTGCGGGAGCGTACAAGTCGACGGACGGCGGGAAGACCTGGAAGAAAATGGGGCTCGAGGCGACGCGCCACATCGGGCGAATCGTGATTCATCCGAAGAATCCGGATGTGGTGTACGTGGCCGCGCTGGGACACTTGTGGGGGGCGAATCCGGAGCGCGGAGTATATAAGACGGCGGACGGCGGGAAGACCTGGTCGCAGGTGCTGAAGATCACCGACGACACCGGTGTGAGCGACATCGCCATGGACCCGGAGAGTCCGGACACTTTGTATGCCGCGGCGTATGAGCGGCGGCGGACGCCCTATGGATTTAATGGCGGCGGTCCGGACAGCGCGATTTACAAGACAACGGATGGCGGCGCGAACTGGAAGAAATTGACCAAGGGGCTGCCTTACGAAAACGGCGGAGACACCGGACGCATCGGGCTGGACGTTTACCGCAAGGACCCGAACATCGTTTACGCGATCGTGCAGCACGAGAAGGGCGGGACCTATCGCAGCGAGGACAAAGGCGAGACCTGGAAGAAGATGGGCGATACAAACCCGCGGCCGTCGTACTACAGCCAGATTCGGATCGATCCCAATAACGATCTCCGGATCTGGGAACTCGGTGCGCCGATGTTCTATTCCGAGGACGGCGGGAAGACGTTTTCGACGCAGCGCGTGAAAGGGATTCATGGCGACTATCACGCCATGTGGATCGATCCTGCGGATTCCAATCACATGCTCGCGGGGTCGGATGGCGGGATTCATTGGAGCTACGACACCGGGAAGACCTGGGACTTCGTCAACACCATCGCGATCGGTCAGTTCTACGAAGTGGCCCTCGATAACGAAAAGCCGTATCACATCTGCGGCGGCTTGCAGGACAACGGGAGCTGGTGCGGGCCAAGCCAGACGCTGACGCGCGATGGCATCGTGAATGATGACTGGCAGGTGATTCACGGCGGCGACGGCTTCTATGCGGCGATTGATATTGTGGAGCCCTGGATCGTTTACACCGAGTCGCAGGACGGGCATATCGATCGCCGCGATTTACGCACCGGGCAACAGCGATCGATCCGGCCGGAGGCGAAAGCGGGAGAGCCGCACTACCGCTTCCAGTGGAATTCGCCGGTGGCCGTTTCTGCTCACGAACACACCACGGTGTACTACGGCGGAAATTATCTGTTCAAGTCGACGGATCGCGGAGATAACTGGACCCGGCTCGGCGGAGACATGACCACAGGCGTGGACCGCAACAAGCTGCAGATTTTCGGAAAAACCCCGGACAAGAATACATTGTCTCGCCACGACGGGGTGCAGGAATATCCCACGATCACAACGCTGAGCGAATCGCCGCTGACGCCAAATGTGCTGTGGGTGGGAACCGATGACGGCAATGTGCAAGTGACGCGCGATGGCGGAAAGACCTGGAAGAACGTGGCATCGAAGGTGCCTGGAGTGCCGAAGGGAACTTACGTGAGCCGCGTGGTGGCGTCGAAGACCGGTGAAGGCGCGGCGTTGCTCGCATTCGACGGGCATCGCGGAGACGATAACGGCGTCTATATTTTTACGACAAGCGATTACGGCGAAAACTGGAAAGCGATTCGCAACGGGATTCCTGATTCGGCCGGAAGCGTCCATGTGGCGCGCGAGCATCCGCGGAACACAAACCTCCTGTTTGCGGGTACGGAGTTCGGGCTGTGGGTATCGTGGGATCGTGGCGCGAATTGGACCGCCCTCAAAAACAATTTCCCAACGGTCCCGGTGGACGACATCGAAATCCAGGCTCGCGAAAATGACCTGGTGCTCGGAACGCACGGACGGTCGGTCTGGGTCTTTGACGATCTGACGCCAATCGAGAAGATGGATGCGAACGTAGCGGGATCACCCCTGACATTCTTTCCGCCGCGCCCCGCGATAACCTGGCACCTGCGCAACCGCCGCTGGAGCGCGGGTCAGAAAATGTTCACGGCGAAGAATCCGCCCTACGGCGCGATCTTGAGCTACTACCTGAAAGAAGCTGTGCCCCCGGAAGCGCCAAAGAAAGACAAAGAAGAAAAAGACAACAAAGACGCGGCCGAGGAGAAACCCAAGACTGAGGCCAAGGGCGACGCAGCGGAAAAGAAGGAAGGTAAAGTAAAAATCACCGTGCTCGACAAAGACGGGAAAGTGCTTCGGGAGTTGGAGGGGCCGGGCGCGGCGGGCGTGAACCGCACAAACTGGGATTTGCGCTCGACTCCGCCGGCGGAGCCGACGCCCGAACAACTGGAGGCAATCGCCGCGGGATATGGATTCGGGCCGCGCGGGCCGTTTGTCGAGCCGGGGGAATACACCGTCAAGATCAAGGCCGGAGACAAGGAAGCCTCGCAAAAAGTCATGGTCGAAGAAGATACGCGGATCGCGATTTCAGCCGCCGACCGGACGGCCCGCCGCGAAATGATCGATCAACTCTACCCCATGGCCAAGACCACGGACAAAGACCGGAAAACAATTGAAGGCATACAGATAGCGCTGAAGGCCGCGCGAGAGCAGTGGAAGAAGGATGCGGGAAAACCCAAGCTCCCCGACGATATCGTCAAAGCCGCCGATGAACTGCAGAAAGAAGTAGACGCGGTGGCGGAGAGGTTTATTCGTAAACGCGAAGGCTTGGGAAATGCGGGGCCGCCGTTAGAATGGAAGCCCGACCCGCTCCCGAATCAAGTGCAGAACCTTCTGGATGACCTGGACGGATTTGTGGCTGCTCCCGATGGACAGCAGAAAGAGAAGCTGGCAGAGCTGACGCCGCTGGTCAGCGATGCTTCGGCGCAGGTCAAGAAAATCGCGGAGGAGGAACTGCCCGCACTGAATAAAAAGATAAATGACGCGGGAATTCCTCACATCGTTCCTGCGCCGCCGCCGCCGCGTGGCGGACGGGGCGGCGAAGAGGAGTTCGAGCAGTAACCTAGGCTCTGGAGTCTCCTGTCACCGAGACGCTTCCATACGGTTTGCGTCTAAGGGTCAGAAAAGGGTGTGTCAATCGGCGCATCGATAGGCAACGGCCAGCCGATCCGCGAATTCCTGAGGCTTTTCGATAGCCGGTACGGAGGAAATCGAGCATGAGTGTGAAGCAGCCCAGTCTGCGCGGTCTGACTGTGTGGTTTGTCGTTCTGGCAGCGTTCCTGGGGGTCATTTTCGGAGGTGCCATGGCTCTGAACGCCGGCGCAAAATGGCAGCATGCCCGCGAGCAGGAGAAGGACAAAAAGGAAGAAAAGAAGGACGAGAAGAAAGATGAAAAAAAAGGCCTGCCCTTGAAGTCCGACCGGAAGGTGGAGTTCACCACGGATGAGGGCACGTGGCTTTCGCTGGATGTTTCCCCGGATGGCAAGACCATTGTGTTTGAACTGGTCGGAGATATCTTCACACTCCCGATCGAAGGCGGTCAGGCGAAACTGATCTCCGGTGGCATGGCGTTCGACAGCCAGCCAAAATTTTCGCCGGATGGGCAGTGGATCACTTTCATTTCCGACCGCGAAGGCAGCGAGAACATCTGGATCATGCATCCGGACGGAACCGGCGTGAAGCAAGTTTCCAAGGACCCGAATAGCGAATTCACCTCACCGAACTGGGCTCCGGACGGAAAATACGTTTTTGTTTCGAAAGCGCAATTCGGCATCGGCTCAAGCGAAATCTGGATGTACCACGTGGACGGCGGCTCGGGCGTGCAGATCACCAAATCGAAGCCGACCCCGACCACGGAAAGGAGCAAGCGCCCGAATGCCATGGGCGTGGTGGCTTCCCCGGATGGAAAGTATCTTTACTATGCGGCGAAGCTAGGATCGCTCTACTACAACCAGCAGCTTCCCACCTGGCACATCGCCCGGCGTGACCGCAAGACCGGGGACGAAGACAACCTCATTCACCAGATCAAGAGCGCGTTTCGCCCGGTCCTTTCGCCGGACGGCAAGCAGATTCTCTACGTCACGCGATACGAGACGGAGTCCGGCCTGCGTTTGCGCAATCTTGAAAGTGGCGAAGACCGCTGGGTGAAGTATCCTGTCACCCGCGACGATCAGGAATCGCTCTTTACCCGCGACGTTTTTCCGGGCTACGCCTTCCTGCCCGGGGGGAAAGAAGTTGTTTACAACCAGGATGGAAAGATCAAGCGGCTGGATCTTGCCTCTGGAACGGAAAAAACAATTCCGTTCACGGCCCAGGTATCACAGGAACTGGGGCCGAAGCTGGATTTCCCGCAAACGGTGGAACAAGGGCCGGTGAAGGCGCGGTTGATCATGGACCCGGCGGAATCGCCCGATGGCAAGAAGCTGGCGTTTTCCGCCATGACCCACCTATACACCATGGATTTGTCCAGCGGCAAACCGCAGCGCCTGACGGGCGAAAGCGCGCACGAATTTCAGCCGGCCTGGTCGCCGGATGGAAAATCCCTCGTTTATGTGACCTGGTCAAGCGCCGGCGGGCAGCTCTGGAGAATTCCCGCGGCGGGCGGAACACCGGTGCCGTTGTCAAAGTCGCTGGCGGTTTACAGCAATCCGGCGTGGTCGCCCGACGGCACGAAAATTGTCCTGCTTCGCGGCAATGCCTATGACCGGGAAAACAGCACCTTCGATGGCGGGCAGACGGAGAACGCCGACCTCATCTGGATTCCCGCGGACGGAGGAGACGCAAACTTGATTTTGCCCGCGCGCGGAGCGGGCGGGCCGCATTTCACCAACGACCAGGACCGCATCTATGTTTACACGCCGCAAGGGTTGGTGTCGCTGCGCTACGACGGGACGGACCGCCGCACGCACCTGGTGGTGAAAGGACAGGGACTGTACTTCTTCGAGGAACCGGTTCCGGCGGATGATATCGTGCCGAGCCCCGACGGCCAGTGGGTGCTCGCACACGTGATGAACCAGCTCTACGTGATAGCCATGCCGGTCGTCGGTGGGGAAGCGCCAACCGTCAACGTGACCTCCCCCGCCGTTCCGACAAAGCGGCTGACGGACATTGGCGCTGATTATTTCGCGTGGGCTGATGACGGCAAGACCATCACCTGGGCGGTGGGCGCAAGCCTTTTCCGCGAACCGCTGAGCGCCGTTTCTTTCGAACCGCCAAAGGATGAAAAAAAAGAGGGCGACAAGAAAGATGCCGACGCCAAGGATGCGGACAAGAAAGATGCCGCTTCGCAAACGGCTGATGCGAAGAAAGACGAAAAGAAGGACGAGAAAAAAGAGGAAAAGAAGCTGAAAGAGCAGGAAAAGGATGTTCAAGAGATCGCCGTCGATCTGGAATTCCCGCGAAAAACGCCCAAAGGCACAATCGTGCTGCGCGGCGCGACCGTGGTGACGATGAAAGGCGATGAAGTTCTGAAGAACGCCGACATCGTCGTCGAGAACAACCGGATCAAGAGCGTAGGTGCGAAGGGCAGTGTGCCCGGAGGAGCCAAGGTGTTTGATGTGAGCGGCAAGACCATCGTGCCGGGCTTTGTCGACACGCATGCGCACTGGACCGAGATCCGGCGCGGCATTCTGGACACGCAAAACTGGTCGTTCCTCGCGAACCTGGCGTACGGCGTGACCGCCGGGCTGGACGTGCAGACCGGTACCAACGACATGTTCGCGTACCAAGACCTGGTCGATAGCGGCGACATCCTCGGGCTGCGCGCCTTCTCCACCGGGCCCGGCGTTTTTTCCGACAATAACTTCCAGTCTGCCGAAGAAGTAAAAGGCGTGCTGACCAAGTACAGGAAATATTACCGCACGCACAACATCAAGAGCTACGTCGTGGGCAATCGCAAGCAGCGGCAGTACATGGTCGAGGCCTCAAAAGAGCTGGAAATGATGCCGACAACCGAAGGCGCTCTGGACCTGAAGCTCAACCTGACCCACGTGATCGACGGCTTCCACGGCAACGAGCACACGCTGCCGATTACCCCGCTTTACAACGACGTGATCCAGGTGTTCGCGAAGTCCGGGATCGCGGAAACACCGACCCTGATCGTGAATTACGGAGGGCCGTTCGGCGAGGACTACTGGTTTGAGAACAGCGAAGTGCACGACAACGCAAAACTGAACCACTTCATGCCACACCGGGTCATCGACCAGAGAACCAAGCGCCGGCAGGGATGGTTCCGCAAGGACGAGTATGAGTTTCCGAAGCTTGCGGCGCAGATGACAAAGCTGGAGCGCGCCGGTGGCCTGGTAGGTGTCGGCAGTCACGGCGAGATGCAGGGGATCGGTTATCACTGGGAGCTGTGGATGCTGGCGAGTGGCGGTATGACGCCCCTTGAAGTGCTGCGATGCGCAACCGTGAACGGCTCGAAGATTATCGGCAGGCCCGCGGATCTCGGATCGATTGAGCCTGGGAAGCTCGCAGACCTGGTGATCATGGACAAGAGTCCGCTCGACGATATCCACAACACCAATACGATTCACTGGGTGATGAAGAACGGTGAATTGTTTGAGGGAGACACCCTGAACCAGGTTTGGCCGGAACAGAAAAAGCTGGAACCGCTGTGGTTCTGGAGCAATTACGACGTGCCGAAGCCGGGAGAGCCGCTGCGCTACGGAAAGACGGCGCAGCCTTAAAGAGGGCCGGCGATTGGTAACTCCTCGCTCCCGAACAGCCAGGGAGAATCATCCACCATCGGTTACCCGTCGCGAGTCACTTTTCCGATTTTGCTGTGGCCCTAATCTGGGTGGAGCGATACCACTCGAACGTGCGCGCCAGGCCTTCCTCAAAGCTCACCTGGGGATCGTAACCAAGAATTTCCCGCGCTTGAGAGATGTCCGCCTGGGAGTCGCGGATGTCTCCATCGCGTGGCGGCTCGTACTTCGTCTCGAGCGTCTTGCCGGTAATTTTTCCAAGTTCGCGAAGGACTTCATTGAGGGAGACGCGCCCGCCCACGCCGACATTGAAAACTTTTCCGGAAGCGTTGGGCGCTTCACAAGCGAGTAGATTAGCTTGGACGGCGTTTTCGACATAGGTAAAGTCGCGCGTTTGTTCGCCGTCTCCGAAAACAAGCGGCTGTGTTTCTTCCAGAAACGCCGTACAGAACTTGGCAAGCACCCCGGAATACGGCGAACTGGGATCCTGCCGCGGCCCAAAGATGTTGAAATAACGGAGCGCGACGTTTTCCAGACCGTAGCACCGCCCGAATGTCTGGCCATAGAGCTCGCCAACGTACTTGGTGACGCCGTAAGGCGAGATGGGTTGCGGCTGCATGCTTTCAGTTTTTGGAAGAGTCGGCGTCTCGCCATAAGCAGAAGACGAAGCGGCGAAGACGACGCGTTTGACCTTCAGCTCTTTTGCCGCGACCAAAACGTTGAGTGTGCCTTCGATGTTGATCTTATTGGTCTCGATGGGGTCCTTGACCGAGCGTGGTACGGACGTGCGGGCGCCGAGGTGCAATACGTATTCCGCTTCATGCATGGCTTTCCGCACCACCTCAATGTCCGTGATACTGCCCTTGATGAAAGTAATCTTGTTGCGGATTTCTGCCAGGTTGTCTTCCTTGCCGGAAGAGAGGTCGTCGAGAACGACCACGCTGTGGCCGCGGCGGACGAGTTCGTCCACGGTGTTTGAGCCGATGAAGCCGGCGCCGCCCGTGACGAGGTAGCGCATTCAGGAATCCTCCTAGCTCTTGCGGCCGGCATGCGGCCGAGGATTGTTTCTGCCAACGCCGGAGTTGCCACCGCAGCAGATGACGCGAGCCCGGGAAAGACGACCGGCCCGCGTTTTGATACGCTCATAGTTCGCGGCGAGCCGGCAAAGGAAACCGGATGATTTCCGCGGACGGAAAGATATTGTACGACGGAAGCGCAGCGGGCGAGCAGCAGATTCAAGGGAGCGTCCCACAAAGAGCATGAGCCTCAAGACAACAGTCGGCATTACTGCGGTGGTGGTGCTGGGTTGCGCCGCGGGAGCGTTTTACTGGCTGCGCGCGCGAGGGGAGCAGCCCGCTCCCGAGGTGGTATCGACGGAGCCTCCCGGTTTCCATGAAGCGCCCTCGGCGGAGAAACCCGCAACCGCTGCGGCAGGGAAGTCATCATTGCCAACCGAGTCGAAAAAGGCCACGCCTCCCGTGGACCCCGGACTTCCTCTCAAGGCTGGTGAGGTGCTGGAGTACAGCGCAAATGTCTCCAAGCTCAATAATGTGGCAAGTTTGAAGCTGCAGGTTGCCGGGCAGGGCAATTTTCTGGGAAAGAGCACATGGCACTTGCAGGCGTTTGCGCACACCCAGAATCCGTTGCGAATGGTTTTTGAGCTTGATGATCAATTCGATTCCTACAGCGATGCCGGCACGCTCGCGAGTTTGCAGTATGAAATGCACCTGAGCGAGCGTGGGCAGAAGGTGGAGTCTGTCCAGCGCATGACCGCGACTGGCAAGGAGCCTGCCTCCGCGGATGCGACGGAGGCGCGGGTGCTGCCGGGAACGCGCGATCCGCTCGGGATGATGGAATATCTGCGAAACGTGGATTGGACAAAAACGCCGGAAGTGCGAAGCCCGGTCTACGACGGACACAAGCTGTACGATGTTCGCGCCAAGCTCGAAGCCCCCGCCGAGGAGGTGAACGTGCCGGCAGGAGACTACACGGTGTCAAAGATCGGGATTCGCGTGTTCGACGGCGGCGTGGAGATGAAGGAAGCGTCTTTCACGCTGTACGTGGCGAATGACGCGGCGCGCACACCCGTGTTGCTTGAAGCGGTCATGCCCTTCGCCACGGCGCGAGTGGAACTATTGAAAACGAAGTAAAAGGCCGTTGATGGAGTGCGGCGGTTCACCCCGGCTCCTGTCGGGGCCAAGCTGCCGCTTTTGCCGCTGCGAGCGGAAAAGCAAGAGCCTCTGTAGGCCCGCCTTCTGAGGCGGGCCGCCCTGCTACTTTCAACTCTTAACCGTTGACCGTGAAGCTCTCCGATCGTGCCGACGCTCATTTACATGCCAGCTGTTCGATGAGGCTGCAAGCGATGTGGCCGATGGTGATGTGACATTCTTGGATCCGCTGCGCGTCCCGTGAAGGAACATTCAAGAGAAGATCGACCTTGCCGGCGAGGTGCCCACCCGAGTCTCCCGTTAACGCCACGAGATACGCGCCGCGAGTGCGCCCGGCTTCCACGCCGCGGAGGATATTCGGACTCTCCCCGCTCGTGGAGAGAGCCACCAGGACGTCCGGTGTGACGACGAGAGATTCAATCTGACGGGAAAAGATGCGTTCGAATCCGTAGTCGTTGCCCGCGGCAGTCAATACCGAAGGATTCGCAGTGAGCGCCAGGGCCGCCAAGCCTGGGCGTTCCGTTCGCAGCCGGACGACCAGTTCGGCGGCGAGATGAAGAGCATCCGCGGCGCTGCCGCCGTTCCCGAAAAAGACCAGCTTGCCGCCGCCGCGTAGGGCGGCTGCGGATCTCTCCGCGAATTGCGCGATCCGGCCGATCAGTTCCCCGGAGAAACTCTGCTTGACGCGAGCGCTTTCCTCGAGCTGGCGGCGAATCTCTTCGGCAGACGAGGTCATGGCAGCCTAGCACAGCACGATTTTTTCGCGGTGGCGCGTGACGCGCCGGGTGGCGTTGCGCGTATCGATGACCAGTTTCGCGCCGTCGGCGATCGCGGCATAGTCGTAGCTCGAATGATCGGTCGCGATAATCACGACGTCATAGCTTCCGAGCGTCTGCGGATTGAGCGGCACGGACTTCATTTTTTCGTAGTTGTAGTGCCGCATCTTGTGGAGCTGCGGGAAATAAGGGTCGTTGTAATCGAGATGCGCGCCGCGCTGCTGCAGAAGTTGCATAATTTTCAGCGTCGGCGACTCACGCAGATCATCCACATCCTTTTTATAGGCAACACCGAGAACCAGAATTCGGGAGCCTTTCATGCTCTTTTTGTGATTGTTCAGCGAATTGGCGACCGCGTCGACGACGTGGTACGGCATCGCGGTATTGACTTCGCCAGCAAGCTCGATGAAGCGCGTCGCGAAATCATATTCGCGGGCTTTCCAGGAAAGGTAGTACGGATCCACAGGGATGCAGTGGCCGCCCAGGCCGGGACCGGGGTAAAACGGCATGTAGCCAAAGGGTTTCGTCGCTGCCGCGTCGATCACTTCCCAGATATCGATGTTCATTCGAAGGCTGAGCTGTTTGAGCTCGTTGACCAGCGCGATGTTCACGCAGCGGAAGATGTTCTCGAGCAGCTTGGCCATCTCCGCGGCGCGCGTCGAGCTGACCGGAACGACGCGAGCAACGACCTGCGCGTAGAGTGCTTGCGCGGCGCGGCCGCTCGGGGGATTCAAGCCGCCAACGACCTTGGGAATCTGAGCCAGCCCGAACTGCTTGTTTCCGGGATCCTCGCGTTCCGGCGAAAAGGCCAGGAAGAAATCGCAGCCGATATTTTCATTTTCCTGGCCGGTGGCAAGGGGACACCGCAATCCGCTTTTTTCCAGAATGGGGAGAACCAGCTCTTCGGTTGTACCCGGGTAAGTCGTCGATTCGAGGACCACAAGCTGTCCTTTTTGCAGATGGGGATAAATAGAAATGGCGGTCTGCTCGACGTAGCTCAGATCGGGTTCGCGGCGCTCATCGAGCGGCGTGGGAACACAGATGAGGACGGCGTCGGCTTCCTTCAGCTTCTCGAAATCGTTGGTCGCGCTGAAATGCCTGCTGTTGACGAACTGCTGGATCTTGTTCCGAGGAATGTGCTCGATGTAGGACTTGCCGGCATTGAGCTTGGTCACTTTGTGGGGATCGGTATCAAATCCCGTGACTTTGTGGCCCGCTTCGGCGAAGCGCAGCGCCAGGGGCAAGCCGACGTAGCCGCAGCCAATGATTCCCACTTTGAGGTGGGCGCCTTTGAAAAACTCCGGTTTCCTGTCGATTGGCATGAGTTCCGTCGCACTCCTGTTTATGTCTGACCGCCGAACGGTCAAGGGATTCACGTTTTCGGGGATACCACGCTGTATGCGACCCCAACGCGGTCGGGGCCAGCAAGCCACAGGACCGACGTGAAAGAGACAAGTAAATATAGCAGGTTCCGCGCAAACAAAAAAAGGCGCGCATTTTCGGTTGTTACAGCTTGTTAAGGGAGGTTGCCGCAGGAAGCCGGAGGGAGGAAAATAGAAGAGCTTGATTCGAATCATCGGGGCGATTCACACAAAGCAGTCTGGTCACCATGACATTCATGATTCTTCTGCTGGGACTTGGCGTTGGTGTGCTGGTGGGCCTCTTGGGTATCGGGGGTGGCGTCGTTCTGGTGCCGGCCCTGGTCTATCTGCTCCACATGGACCAGCATCTGGCGCAGGGCACTTCGCTTTTCATCTTGTTGCCGCCCATCGGGCTCGGCGCTTTGCGCGAATACTGGAAGCAGGGCCAGGTGGATTTGCATGCGGGGATTTTGTGCGCGCTGGGAATGCTATTCGGGGCCTATGCAGGGAGTCTAATCGCGCTCCCCATGCCGTCTCGGAACTTGAGAGGATTATTCGGTTGCTTCCTCATGCTGGCGGGATTTCTACTCTGGAGGAAAGCGCGGCTTGATGGGCGTGCCGATGGCCGAGCAGAGGAGAAGACTCGTGGCTAAGGCTAAGGGATTTGGCCGAGGCGTTGGCATCTTCGCGATCGCTTTCGTGTGTGGCGTGGCCTCGGGAATGTTCGGGGTCGGCGGTGGCGTCCTTTTGGTGCCTCTCCTCGGGCTGTTGTTTGCCTTCAGCCAGCATCGCGCGCAGGGAACGTCTTTGGTTGCGCTGATACCCCCTACCGGAGTGCTGGCGCTGATGAGCTATTCGAAGGAAGGATTGGTTTCGTGGAAAACCGGGTTGCTGCTGATCCCGGGGATATTTTTGGGCGGCATCGCCGGGGGAATCCTGGCGAAGAAGATCAAGGCGCGAAGCATGCGCCAGGTTTTTGCGGGGATCCTGGTTTTACTCGGGGCGTGGCAGGCCCTGGGTGCTTGGCGCTAGGAGACGGATAATCCAAATGGTCGATTTGCACTGTCACATTCTGCCGGGTCTCGATGATGGTCCGGCCACCATGGAAGAATCTATGGCCATGGCGGAGTCGGCGATTGCCGATGGAATTACGCACGTTGTCGCGACGCCGCACTCCAACAGCCAATACCATTTTGACTTCACGCATGTGCGTGAACTTCGCGACGAACTGCAGGGCAAAATTGGTGAAAAGCTGAAAATCGCCACCGGCTGCGATTTTCATCTCAACCCGGAGAATCTGGGATCGTTACGCAAGGATGCCCCGCACTATTGCATCAATCAGCGCGATTTCCTGCTCTTGGAGTTCAACGAGTTTTCGATCCCGCCTTCGATGGACCAGACGTTGCACCAAATTCAGCTTGCAGGTGTCCGGCCGGTGATCACCCACCCGGAGCGCAACGGCATTTTGCGCTCGCGTCCGGAGCGCCTGAAAAAGTGGGTGCGCCAGGGCTGCTTCGCTCAGGTGACCGGAGGCGCGCTGACAGGAGGCTTCGGCGCCGGTTCGCAGCAGGATGCGCTGCGATGGATCGGTGAGGGCCTCATCCATTTCGTGGCCAGTGATGCGCACAATACGCGAACTCGGCCGCTTCGTCTGCAACCTGCATACAACGTAGTCGTCGATCAGTTCGGTGAAGAGAAGGCCCGCGCTCTGTTTCAGGATAATCCGCTCGCGGCTTTTGAGGGGCGACAGTTGCCGCACGTTCCCGAAGTAGAAGATGAATTGCCTCTGCCGCGTCGCAAGCGCTTTTTATTTTTATGACTCCTTCCGTTGGAGTGCGAGAGGTGGGCTACCGCTTTTGCAGTCGAGAGATGGCGCCGTCGAAAAAGAGGGAACAAGCTCCCGCACTGCAAAATCACTGAGCCGGATGCAGGGGCAGGCCCGCCCAGGCGTTCACGAGGCCAAGAACTTCGCGCAGCACGTCGAGAGCATCGCTGGTGGTTCGCCACCAGTGCCGGGGATCGAAGGGATCGCCGGAGGCGGCGCGTACGATAGCCCGGCCCTGGCCAGGAACGAGCTTGCGCCAGAGCAGGCGAACGCGGCGGGTATGAGCTTTTGTCGTGACAAGAATCACGGTGCCGTCCTTCCCTCTTGCGAGAGCAGGTGCAATGACTTTGATTTCGTCGGCGGTATTCACGATCGGCGGTTCGAGGACGTGAATCGCTTGCGGCGGCACGGCTTCGTGAATCAAAACCAGCTTGTTGTAATAATCCTCGCCGGCGAAAGGGATGCCCATCTCTTCCAGAGTTTCGCCGGGCTCCGTGGAATGAGTCAGCCAGATTTCCGGCGCATACCCTTCGCGGTAGAGTTTCGCCGCCTCGATGGCCCGCAGCGGCATTGCGCCGCTGAGCACAACAACTGCCCGGGCTTTCCCAAGCGGGTCCTCCACCACCAGCCAGCGGCCGACGCCGAAGAAGATCACAAGGGCAAGGACCAAACCGCCACCACTGGCGGCGAAAAGAATACGCAGTGCACGGGAACGCGGCCGAGAAGCCGTAGCGGGATTGTCCGGGCTTGCCATTTGGGAACTGGCGCATGCTATCCTGCCCCCGTCGAAGTGGTCAATCGGCGGCGCCCGGACAGCTGGTAATGCTTTTTGAGACGCTGCGCGTAACCAGGGGATTGCAGGATGGACTTGAATAGATCCAGAAGCACAGGCGCGTAGGGGGTCTGCTCGGTCAGGGGATCGAGAAAGGCGCCGCCCATTGGGAGCCATCCCAGGCGGGAGCTCTGGCCCATTTCTGGTAGAGCTCCACACTTTCCCAGCCATAGTTGATGGCGGCCCAAAACTTCCAGCCCGTCTCGGGTCGGAGCACGACAACCATCACCCGACGACAGTCACAGTTTGGCTCATTGCAATATAGAGCTCGATAAAACCATACTCTCCGTTGGGCAGATCGTCTCTGCCGGTGGCGGTCAGCGATCGGGTCTCGCTTGCTCCCAGTTCCGGGAACCTTTCCATAAACGGGGTCATGGGCATGGCGGGATTGTATCTCGGATTCCGGTGACAAGGGCAGAAGGGTGGCCATCGAGAGAGCCAAGAAAATAGTTCACGCGCATCAGCGCCCACCCGCATCACCGCCTCGATGAACTGCTTCCCGGCAAGTGGATCGTTGCGCAGCGGGAAGTCTCCAGCGCTTAGGAAGAAACGTAAAGCAACTTCTGGAGTTTCTTTCTGGCGGAAGGCTTAAGGCTGGCAACATAGCCGCTGAGTTCATACGGGTTGAAAATCTCCCACACCGCCGCTTGAAAGCGCGGGAGCTCGGCAGCGAACTCGGGGTCTTGGTCTGCTGCCTTGGCAAAATTCAATAGCTTCTCGCCGACCAAGTAGTCCAGCGCGCTCTTGACGCCGAAACGCTCACGAATCGTGTGAGTGGCCTCGCACTGCTCTTGCCAGATCTTGTGGAAGTCCATATGAAGCTCCATGGAGGGTAACTATATCGCTGGGCGCCTGCCATCAGCAAGACCGCGACGAAGGAATCTGCAGACGGTAATCTGGATTCGCCGGACGGGTACCTTAAAACTGAATTCGCTTTTGAGTTTGTCGAGGGAGAGGAGCAGGGGTTTGCCGACGAAGGCGGGGGTTAGCCGGACGCTTCGGCCGGGATGGCGGCTCATTAAAGGAGAATTTCAGGGCTTGGGGTGGTATGGAAGTCCGCGCCGTTCACCGTTGGGCGCCCTCAAATCGAATCCGCGGCGCGCCGTTGCCTTACTTCAGCGGCAGTCGGGCAGCGACGTAAGTGGAAATGCGCTGCGCCGCTGGAGGATCCATGTTTGCCAAGACAGCGATCACGTATCCCGATTCTCGGCAGATCCTCAAATCGCCATTCATGCCCGGTGCGCCGCCCCCGTGGCCGAAGCAGGCCATGCCGTTCTCCCCGTTTTCGGAGAAGCCATAGGCGTACTTATCGCCGAGAGGCGTGTCCACTTTGCCGTTAACCAGCAGTTCGGTGTGTATCGCGTCCAGCAGCTTGTGCCCCTCGATGGCAACCGCAAACCGGTAAAGATCCCCGACTGTCGAGTAACCACCCCCTGCCGAAGTGCCGCGGTAGGGTAGCGTGTAGGTATTCGGTTTCCAGGGTCCAGGGCCCTTTTTCATTACCCGACCGACCGGTCTGGCACCGGCGCGCTCTCCGGCAAGGAATCGGTGGAATTCATTCCGGCGGGCTTAAACACATGTTCCCGCACGCAGTCGTAATAGGTTTGCCCGCTCACTTTCTCAATCACCGCGCCTAGCAGCAGAAATCCATAGTTGCTGTACTCCCAGCGCGTGCCAGGTTCGAACTGCAAGCCGCGCTTTTCATACAGCTTCACGTAGTCCTGCAGGGTGCGCAGCTCCAGGCGATGGGCGTCAAATTCAGGTCCAAAAATGTCGCCTGTGCCTCCCGTATGGGTCAGCAACTGGTGGATGGTCACTTTGGAGGAAGCGTCCTTGGTCGCATAATCGGTCAGATATTTGCCGAAGGGATCCGTCAATTGAATCTTACCCGCTTGTACCAACTGCAGGATGGACACGGCGGTGAACATTTTGTTCATAGAACCGATGCGAAACTGGGTGCTCGGTTGGTTGGGAGTTTTTTTCTCGCGATTCGCCAGCCCGTAGGCCTGCGAGAACACGATTTTCCCGTTTTTTGCCACCAGCGCCGCCCCGGAAAAACGGTCTGCAGCGGTCTGTTCCTGCAGATCCTTGCGGAGCAGATTTATCGCCTCGGTCTCGCTCGCGCGGGGTATTGCGAATTCTGCTGGACGAGAAATGGCACGCAGTTCGAATTTAGCGATCCGATGGGGGCCTCGGGTTCGACTTCCGCCTCGATCCGCGCGAACTGATCGCTGTTCCTTTCCTTAACCAAGCCGGAAAACCGCGCCGATGTGCTTTCTTCCGTTTTCATCAGTTCAAACCCACCGGTTTGCGCCCGGAACTCCAAGAGACCGTCGAGATGTTCCAGATCGGATGGTCGATACTTTTGGAGGAAATCCTGGAGCGTGGCCTTATCTCCGGAGTTAAATGCAGAAAGCCAACCCTTGGCTTGCTGCTCTGCCACGGGCACCGCGCTTGGCGCTTGCGCAGAAACCAGCTGCGTTGCCGCCAGCAAAACCGCACACAACCACATTGTCTTGTTCACTTGATCTCCTACCCCTTTGGGCTTAACCCGAATTTTCTTTTTGACTTCGAAAATGCCCAGCATAGTACATCCGTTTTTCTTCCTGCGCGTGCGTTGCTTGAACCGAGTTCCATCTTGGCCGCCCTCAAAGGCGATCGGCAACCATCACGACCGAGATGACCGCAGATTCCAGCCCGCTTTTGCAACACCTCTCCAATCGTCTGCAGCGCATTTTATATTCGCGTCCGCATGCGTAACCACTGATCCCCACGCACAAAGAGCTTGAGGAGAACAATCTTATCTTATGGTCCCACCAAGGCAGGCCCAAGTACTCTTTCTGGACCACCGCCAAGGCCCATATCTTCTGGGAGTTCCCTCGCGTAGTCCTCCCTGTGATGGCACTCAAAGGAAGCTGGAGTGAATAGCTCCGGTTGCGTGCCCGCGTAGTGCAACTGCACGATTATCTATACCCTCGCCAGCATCAGTCGTGATGCTCGCGCAGGCTTAATCCGTACTCAGCCTGCGGGTTAGGGGCGTGTGCACAGGACCCGTTAAGTCGAAAAAAACCGGCCCAACTGTTTGATCATAGGGCGCTTACGCGCGAATCAAGGTCCAAGCAGATTTATTTTTGCCTTACCATCCAGTTGAGCGGTTTGAATGCACCGTTTCGCAATCGAGGACAGCAGATTTGCATACTCGGCTTTGACGTACCTACAAGGGGTATCTCTTGGATTGTATTGAACAGGAACTGGGAGGTATGCTCGCGGCCAACGGAGAATTATAAGGGGAATTCCGGTTGAGGCAGGAAAGACCACGCCGCCTTAAAGCGTTACCCGCCACGAGGGAGGAATTCAAATGAATCGGAAGAGGGCTCTGCTCGCAACGTACGTCTTGGTCTGCTTTGCAGGCTCGGTCTTAGGCCAAAGCCTGCCCAAGTCCAAACGGCCGGGGCATGTTGGCTTCTCATCAGAACGGCTTGCTCGCATCACCAAGCTCTTTCAAAGCGACATTGATAAGGGAGCAATTCCTGGGGCGACCGTGCTGGTGACTCGCGAAGGCAAGTTAGTCTATCTCCAAGCTCTCGGTTATCAGGACCGCGAGAAGAGCATCCCCATGAAGCCCGACGCGATCTTCCGCATCGCTTCAATGACAAAACCCATTACGAGCGCGGCGGTCATGATGCTGGCGGAGGAAGGCAAGATCGACCTCCTCGCTCCGGTGTCTCAATACCTCCCCGAATTTAAAGACGTCAAGTTTGGCGTCGAGAAGATTGACCCCAGCACGGGCAAACCAGCTCTATCACTTGAGGATCTGCAGCGCCCGATGACGGTGCAGGATTTGCTTCGACATACGTCCGGGCTGGTCTACGGTCCGTTTGGCACCTCGCTAGTCCACCAAGCCTATAACAAGGCCAATCTGTTCGATAACAACCAGACGTTGGCGGAGTTCGTGACCAAGTTGTCGAAGTTGCCGCTCGCTCATCAGCCCGGCATGGTGTGGGAATACGGCATGTCGACCGACGTGTTAGGGCGGATCGTCGAAGAGGTTTCCGGAATGCCACTCGACCGGTTCGTCGAAGACCGCATCACCAAGCCCCTCGGCATGCATGACACGGCTTTCTACTTGAGTGCCGCACAAGCTCCACGGGTTGCCGAGCCGCAAGTGGATCCCGCCACCGGCAAACGGCCTGGCGTAAGCAGTGTTGAGAATCTGACGAAAGAGAAGCAGAAGTGGTTTTCCGGTGGCGGTGGCCTGCTCTCGACGGCGCCTGATTATGCAAGGTTCTGCCAGATGCTCCTGAACGGGGGCGAACTCAATGGCGTTCGCCTTTTGTCACCGAAGACCATTGCTGTGATGACTTCGGACCAGCTCCCGCCGGGCATCATGCGCTCCGGATTTGAAGACCTGGCCCCGACGCTGGAGATGGGACAAAGTTTCGGGCTCGGGTTCGCTGTCCGAACCGAAGCGGGTCATAACCCGCTCTCCGGCTCGGTCGGCGATTACTTCTGGGCGGGTGCCTACGGCACTTACTTCTGGATAGATCCGCAAGCAAAGATGTTCGCCGTGATGATGGTTCAGATGCCCTTCCCACAGTCAGGCTACTATCGGCGCGCTTTTCGCGAGTTGGTCTATGGGGCCTTGCTCCCCTGAGCGGGAAGACTCTACTCAATTCCGATCGCATCACGCTCATTGCCATCGAACTATTGGTCGCGGTGAACCCTTTTCGAGGTCTCCCGCGACGCCGCTAAAGTGAACGCGAAGTTTTGGGTAACTGAGCGACTTATCGAAAGCAATCGCAAATGGGCAACCAGAGACAGCATACTGCCCGATAAACGCGCGGTTACCGCGCTCGAGTGGAACCACCTTCAAAACCGGCCGGGGGAGATTTCCGGTTTCGCGACTTTTATCGGGAGTTACGTCGCGCCATTGGTGTCGTTCGATAAAACAACGGGCGGCGGACTGAGAGCCCGAAGCAAGTCGGCATTGATGTTGGCTTGGAGTCTTCGCCGTAGAAGACTTGCCTGTCAAAGGTTTGGCAGGTGGTTTGCTCGCCAAATCAGTACATGATGCAAAAATTCAGTCTTCTGCGCACGAAGTCCAAAACGCGCGAATAGTGAGTGGTTAGGTATATCGATTAATTATTCAGCGAAGCTGACGCATGAAGTTAAACCACGATAATATTGATCTGGCAGTGACCATCGAGCTGATTGGAGAATGGTGGAATTCCAGACAACTACTAGCAACGGGGATTCCCACCACAAACGGACTCAATGATTTTACACTGTCCACTTGGTTTTTTGGAGGAGGGTGCATGCGGGCAGTAGTGACGGGCGGGGCGGGGTTTCTGGGATCGAATCTGTGCGACAAGCTGCTCGCCGAAGGGTGGGAGGTGCTGGCGGTGGACAATTTCCTTACCGGCGCCAAGGGCAACCTGAGCCATCTGGCGAAGAACAACAAGTTCAAGTTCCAGAAGGCGAACGTGAGCAAGCCGCTGAAAGTGGCGGGAAAAGTGGCTTACGTGCTGCACTTCGCTTCGCCGGCCAGCCCTCCCGACTATTTGAAGCATCCCATCGACACCATGATGGTGGGCTCGGTTGGCACGCAGAATGCCTTGGAACTGGCGCTGGCGAAGAACGCCAAGTTTTTTCTGGCTTCCACGAGCGAATGCTACGGAGATCCGGAGGTTTCTCCGCAATCCGAAGACTACTGGGGACACGTCAATCCCATCGGGCCGCGCGGCGTCTACGATGAAGCGAAACGCTTTTCCGAAGCCATGACTATGGCTTACCACCGCTACCACAAGGTGGACACGCATATCGTACGAATCTTCAACACCTATGGGCCGCGGATGCGTTTGAATGACGGTCGCGCGCTGCCCAACTTTGTGTATCAGGCGCTGAGCGGCAAGCCGCTGACGATTTATGGGGATGGGAAGCAGACGCGCAGCTTCTGTTACGTCTCCGACTTGATTGAGGGGGTTTACCGGCTGATGATGTCGAATGAGCATTTGCCGATAAACGTCGGCAATCCACAGGAGATCACCATTCTGGAGTTTGCCGAGCGCATCCGCAAACATTTTGACAATGCACCGCCCATCGTCTTCGAGCCGTTGCCGCAGGACGATCCGAAACGCCGCTGCCCGGACATTACCAAGGCGAAGCGCGTCCTGAAGTGGGAGCCCAGGGTGGGATTGGACGAAGGATTGAAGCTGACGGTGGCTTACTTCAAGCAAGCCTTCTCGAAAAGATAAACGCACGTCCGGAAGCGGCGAGGCGATGGGGATGAGTTCACGGAACGAGAAGTTGAAGCCGGGAGATGCAGCGCAAAAGCGCTCCCGGAGCCGCTGCGAGGCTTGCCGAGCGAAGACCGGAGAGCCGTCTCTGACATCGTGGGAAACCAATTATTTTTTGTCGGTTACGATGACCACGGGAGGGCTGAGCTCGAATTTGCAGACGCTCACCGAGTCACTCACTTCATTTTCGTCAACCCAAAGCTTGCCAGAGTTGCTCAGGCAGAAAGCAAAAAATTACAACCAAAAAACCGCAGACGAAAAACTAAGACTAAAAGCTGAAAACTACTCTCTGCCGAAGGAGTAGTACTCGAAGCCTTTTTCGCGCATGCCTTGCGGCGTATAGAGATTTCTTCCGTCGATCACCAGTTTGTGCGCCATGACTTTTCCGGCGCGATCCCAATCGAGCTTGCGGAAAACTTCCCACTCGGTGCAAACCAGGGCGGCATCGGCGCCTTGCAAAGCCCCGTAGGCGTCCTCGTGATAATGCACCTGCGGAAAGAGGGCCTTGGTGCGCGGCATCCCTTCCGGGTCCGTGGCGTGCACGACCGCCCCTTCGTCGAGCAGGCGCTTGACTACTTCCAGCGCGGGAGCGAACCGGATGTCGTCGGTGTTGGCTTTGAAAGTCAAACCGAGAACGGTCACGCGCTTGCCTTTGACCACCCATAGCGCCTGGCGGATTTTTTCAAAAAAACGGTCGATGCGCTGTTTGTTGACACGTTCGGTGGCCTTCAGGATGTCAAAGTCCACTCCGACGGAAGCAGACAAGTGAAGGAAAGCCTGCACATCCTTCGGAAAACAGAAACCTCCATAGCCGAGCCCGGCCTTCAGAAACTGTCCACCGATGCGCGCGTCGAGTCCCATGGCGTGGGTGACTTCCTCGACGTTTGCGCCGATCTTTTCGCAGAGATCGGCGATCACATTGGCATAGCTGATTTTCAATGCGAGAAAAGAATTTGAGGCGTGCTTGATGAGCTCGGCGCTGTTAATGGTGGTGACGAGAAATTCGGCTTTGTGGCCCGGGGGACAGGTTCCGTTGTGCACCGGGCAGCGGAAACTCCCTTCGAGAATCGGGCGGTAGATTTCGCGGAGTTCCGCGGCGGAGGAAGGATCCTCGACGCCGACGACAATGCGCTCCGGATGAAAAAAATCTGCGACGGCGGTGCCTTCGCGGAGAAATTCCGGATTGGAGGCGACGCGGAATTTTACTTTGCTGTTTTTGGAATACGCGGAAAGGGCGCGACTGAGTTCGAGCCCGGTGCGTGCGGGGACGGTGCTTTTTTCGACCACGAGTTTAGGTGACTTTGCTTCCGCGGCGATTTGCCGGGCCACGTGGTCAATGGCCGAAAGGTCAGCCTCGCCGGAATCCTTCGGCGGGGTTCCTACACAGATGAAGATGGCGTCTCCGGCGCGGATGGCTTCACCGGCGTCGGCGGTATAAGAGATCCGTCCGGCTTTGTGGGCGGACGCGAGGATCTGGTCGAGATGATGTTCATAGATCGGAACGCCGCCGGCATTGAGCTTGGCGATGCGTTCGCGATCGATGTCCGTGCAAACCACCTGGTGTCCTGCCTCGGCAAAACAAGCTCCGGTGACGAGACCCACGTAACCACAACCGATGACTGAAAGACGCAAGACGAACTCTCCCATGGATGAGCTTCGGAGGGCGCAAACCCCGTCCGCCGCGCAATAGCGAGTGCCTATTTTGACCTATTCGTCCCGAAGAACAAAGCTTCCCCTTGATGGATGTTGTAAAAAACGCCCCATTTCTCCGGGCCAGCAGCCCGCCAAGACGCAAGATCGATACCCTTGTTTCTTAGGAAATTCAAACCTTAGGCCTATAGACAGCCCCCCCGAGCCTAGCTAGTTTGAAGCTAGGGTCATCCTCTCGATTTCCCTTGCTAGGGATTCATCTGCGGAGGCAGATATGGGACGGATTCGTCTCGCTGTTCGAACGTTCGCTTCTCTCGGACTGCTCTTGTGCATTTCCCAAGAGGCGGCCGCCCAATCTTCGAACCGGCTGGTCAAGCCCAACGCGGAAAAGGGCGATTCTACCTCCGACGCCCGGCTACGCGCGCGGCGTCCTCAACCCCGGCCTCGCGGGCCGGAGATTTTCTATTGCGAGACGCCGGATAGTTCCTGCCGGACCACGCAGGATACCTTTCCCATCGCCGACCTTCGCGATCTGTTCGTTTTTGTGGTGTGGCCCGGTGTGAGCGGCCAGCATGTCCAGACGGTGGAATTTCTTTTGCCGGGTGGCAGCATTTATTCCTCAAAAAAGACGCGGTTTTCGATTGGCGGTGCTTCGCCAGCCGCGGCCATGGCCCCGGCGTTCAAGAACGAAGCTTCACCCGCTCCACACCTGATCGCTGACGCCAACAAAGTTCATCCCGAGGGGATTCCCACGCTGCTCATGAAAAGCCGTGGCGATTCCTCGGTTCTGACGGTGCTGCCTGTGGGTGGAACGTATATCACGCAGAGAAATCTGAGCGGGACGTGGCGCGTGCGCGTGCTCTTGGATGACCGCCTGGCGCTCGAATCGGAATTCACACTCGTCCCCCGCCCGCCCGCGCGCGCCGGCAAAGCGGAGGAAGAGGCGGAACGATGAACGCGGCTTCCAAACGTTTGCGCCATTGTCCCGGGATAATGCTCCGCTGGTTTCTCGCGCTGCTGCTTGTCTATCCGGCGACGCCGCTTCTCTCTGACGAACAAACCGCGGTGACATCGACTCGAGATGCGACAGCCAATCAAGCTGCTCCCGCGAGCAATAACGGTGCTGCGACAACGGTTTCCACTCATACCGCGCAAAATGCAAACCAGCGTTCCCTGGTGCGATTCGATCTCAGCACTACAGGACTGAACTCCAACACCGCGCTGAAAACCTCGACACTCAATCTGGTTCCCACGGTGCCGTTATTTCTCAGCCGCAGCCAGGAAGTCCATCGCATTACCGGAACGAGCGACTGGACGGAAGCAGGCGTCACCTGGAATACACGGGATGGAACCCTGGCCTGGGCCACGCCGGGAGGTGACTTCGACCCTACCGCGACGGATACACAGCTTTCTGGAACGACGGTTGGGACAGCTATTTCATTCAACGTCTTGAGCGATTCGACTTCCCCGAATATCCCACAGGGCTGGATCAATGGAACGATCCCGAACTATGGCTTGTTGGTGAAAGACCAGTTGGAAGACGGCGCCACGTGGTCCTTCACACGAGCGATTACGGTGACTGTCGGAGCAAACGCGCCTTTCAACGGATACAACGGCTACAGCGCACAGGTCACCGGTTTCAACACCGCCGCTCTGGTGGCTGCGGGGAAAATGCGTTCCGATTGCAACGATCTGCGCATCGCGCGCTTCGCGGCTAACACGTGGACCGCGCTCGACCGGCAGGTAATCAATTGCAACACCGCCAGCACCACCATCTGGTTCAAGTTGCAGGCGGATATTGCCGCCAATGGCACAGACGCAAGCTATTCAATGTTCTACGGCAATGCAAACGCGCCAGCTCCGCCGGCAAACCTGAACAATGTCTATCTTGGCTACGACAATTTTGACGCTGATACACTCAACCAGCCACCTGCGGGCTGGACGGTACAAGGTGGGGGGCCTTGGAACGTCGTGGCCGACGTCGGGACAAACCGGATCCTTCGTGAATCCAATGCCGCCGGTGCCAATCGAAATATCATTCACTCTGCTTCCGTTACCAACGAGCGGGACGTTTGGGTCCAAGCGGATGTCCGCATGACCTCCGCTGCGGGTCGGGAAAGCACCGGAGGTCCGGTTGGCCGCGTTGGTGGGACCACTGCCGCCAATATGACCGCCTACCGATCCTGTCTGCAGTTCATCACTGTCGGAGCCCTTCCGAACCAGAGAGTGTCGCAGCTCGCCTCTTGGAACGCCGGTGCCTTCAATAGCCTGCAGGAGCCCCTCTACCCCTGGGTTGACAGCACGTTCTATACCGTCGGCGGGGCATTTTTCGGAAGTCCCGCAACGCTGCGAACATTCGTTAACGGCATACTTCAGGCGCCGTCCATCGTCGGCAACAACAACGTTACCACCGCCGGCTCCGTCGGACTCTTTGTCTATGACGGCAATCCAGTGAACTACGACTTCGACAATTTCCTGGCTCGCCGCTACACCGAGCCGGAGCCGGTCACCGCCGTGGCCGCCGAGTCCGCCAATGCCTTGTCGCCGTTGTATGGATCGCGCGAAAACGCAGTTGCCAACCGGCCGACGCTCAATTTGCGCTATCTGCGCGATGTGACGCTCAGCCCCCCAACGCTGGGAATTTCGGAAATCACCCTGAACTGGACCTTTCCGATCGGCTCGACAAATGCCAACTACGATGGCGTGTTGTTCGCCAAGCGCGCCGGTGGCATTGCGCCGACCTTTGCTCCCACAGACGGAACCGTCTACACCACCGGAGCGCAGCCCGTTGCGGGACAATTCGTCGCCGCTAACACTGGCGCGTTCGCCACCGTCAGCGCTTTCGATGAAAACGGAGACAACAGCATCGTTCTTCCGGGCACGCCGTATACCTACAAAGCCTACACCCACGATGCCACGGCCATTGCCGGGGCGGCTTCATCTGCCGCGCCTCACTATTCTTTCGGCAACACTTCTCCGCAAACGAACGCCACGGTGACCGGCGGGGGCGCGAACAAGAACTGGAGTTACAAGACGGGCGCAACGACTCTCGCAGCGCCTGCCTTGGATCCCGGAAACATTATTGTTACCGGCGGAAACGACAACACCGTTCACGCCATGTCCGTGACCAACGGCCAGCGCAATTATCAGCCGGGCGGAACGTTTGGTGTCACCGGCGGAACGATTCAGACGCGGCCTCCTTTGATCGCTGCGTCTGACACGTCTCATCCCAGCTGTAAGAACGTCTGCGCGGTCACTTATGTGGCTGCCGGCGACGGCACTGTTTATGCCTTCCGCGCAGACACGGGCGCCGTGCTGTGGCAAACCATCGTGCTGACCACTGGCGCTGGCAGCGGTTTCTTGGCGGCCCCAGCGGTCCAGGTGAAGTCGTTCAGCGGCGTGGGCTACATCAATGCTTTTGACCTCATCATCGTTGCCACGCGAAATGTTGGTCCGGGCAGCACCACCAACAATAGAGTTTTCGGATTGAACGGAAACACTGGCGCAACGGTTTGGACATTCAATCCGGGAAACATGGACATCGTGAACGCTACCCCATACATAGACTACGTCAACAATATGGCCTGGGTCGCGAGTCGCTCCATTGGTGGTATGGCCCAGCCCAGCCTTTGGAAAATCAACACCAATACCGGAAATCTATCGGGGTCCTTCAATCTGAACGATATCGACCAGGCGCCGACGCAAAACTTCGACGGCCGCGTGATCTACGTCACCACCAACGGCGGGGTGCTCTACGCCGTGCGCACGGATATCAACAATTGCGCCCAGAGCAGCGCCGCTCTCGGTGTCACTCCTCAGGGCTTCCCCATTCCCATTGAAACTGCGGCCTTGAATGACGACGTGTTCTTCTCCACTTCGACCGGGGTATCGAAGGTTCACGTGCTCTACCCGTTGGCAGTCTGTGGTCCAGTCACGTTTACGGTCTCACCGGGCGGGTGGGTCAATCCCGCGGTTGCAAACCCCTCTGCACTCATATTCACTTCGCCGCCGCAAGCCGAATTCATGTACGTCGCATCTTCGGACGGTCATCTGTACAAGATCAATCCGACGACCGGCGCGAACGCCGCTAATCGCCTCATTAATGCCGGCGCAACGATCGGCGATCCGAGTTTTGATACCGTTATTCAGAAATTCTATGTGGGTGACTCGACCGGCCACATCTTCTCGTTCGATTTGTTTTAAGCGATCGGACAGGGTAGCGCAGGCCTGTTCTAACTTCTTTCGCCTTTGCCCATGAGCAAGCCACGCAGCCCGAGGAGGACGAGGCGCGGCTGGCGCCGCACCACGTTCCACAATAAACGAGTGGACTCATCGCGGTTGATTTCGCCGAGCGATTGCCGCGTCGAAGCGTCCAGCAGATCCACCAGCTGCGAATAATCCTTCTGCTCAAAATGGTGCAACGCGCGGCGGATCAGCCAGTGCGTTCCCAATTCACGCCGCAAAGCCGCAAGCTCCTGGCTCTTGCCATTCTGCAAAAGTGCTTGTGAGACGCCGAGCGCGCCGCGAAAACCGGTAACGATTCCTCCGACGGTTGAAACTTTGACTTGTGCAGCCGCGTCACCCACGAGATAGACTTCGCCGTTCCCGATTGGCCGGCGTACCGGCACCCAGCCGCGATACACCGGGATGCGTGCGCCTTGCCATTCGAGCGGCTCCAACTGCTTCTTTTCGAGGAAGCGTTCGAAGCAGCGCTTTGTGTCGCTGCCGTGCTCGCCGATCACGCCCAGCGCGGCGCGTTCCGGCGATTCGGGGATCAACCAGTAAAAGTAGGGCGTATCATCAGGCACGAACCAGACACGGGTGGTATCGGGAGGGCAATCTTTCGGCGGCCGCACGATGGCTTGAACGAGAGGCACGGTCTCGATCGGGGGCCATCCGGAAGTACGTGCCACCCGGCTCGCCGCGCCATCTGCGCCAACCACGCTGTCGGCGTGCAACTCCTCGTGCTTGCCGCCGGATTCCAGCTCTAGCCGCAAGCCGCGCGTATTCGGACCGATTCCTAGGAAACGCGTATCGAACGATAGCGCCGCGCCGGCTTGTTGCGCCTCGCGGGCCAGAGCCGGAATCAGGCGAGAGCGTTCAATGATAAGATCCGGCTTGGTCAGCGCGACCTGCGCCGAGCGGCCATCGGTGAAAAGCTCGAAACGGTGAATCTCGTTGATGATGCTTTCGCGGGCGGAAGTTCCCATTTGGTTGCGGAAGTGATCCGTGACAATCAGCGTGCGGGGTCGAGGCTCGAATTGAGGTTTTGATTCCAGCACGCGCACACGACGGCCGCCGCGCGCCACCCTCGCCGCGGTGAAGAGTCCCGCAGCGGAGCCGCCCACAATGATGACTTCCCGGTCGCCCCGGCCAGGCCGGGGCGGTGCTTCTGTGTTTTCCACAGTTTCCGTGTTTCCCAAGGACGTGCATTCCCTGCAATTTCCATCCATCAGGGATCCCACGCCAAAAAATTTACCTGCTTCCCGCTCGACCCGTGTGGGACTCCTCGAGTTGTGAGTGAGAGGGCACCGGGTAAGTATAACGAATCCACCATCGAGGGCCAACACGCGGAGGGCTTCAAAACCAGCAATGAACGATGCGCTCGAATCGGCAGGTTGTCTTAGGAAGCGTTGGAGGTCTTAGGCGTCTGGCGCTCATAGGGCGCGCGCTCAAGATAGGCAACGCCGGCAAAGATGATGCCGAGGGCCAGGGCCCCCACGAAGAAAGCCATTCGCGCGGAAAGATAGGTGACGAGCACGGCTGCGCCGCCGCCGATGGCGCCGAGCACATACAGCGTGAGAACGGCGCCACGGTGGCCGAGACCTAGATTGGAAAGGCGATGAGCAGCGTGGTCCTTCCCGGGCGTCGCAAAGGGCAGCAGCCCGCGCCGCGAGCGGGAAATCGTCACCAGCGTAGTGTCGAATACTGTCACGCCCAGAATCAGAATCGGCGCAAGCCACGAGGACAGATGATTGGAGTTCTCTAGCCGTAGTTTCAGCCCCAGCGTGGCCATCAGGTAGCCAAGAAACATGGCGCCGCCATCGCCCATGAAAATTTTCGCGGGCTTGAAATTCCAGCGGAGAAACCCGGTGGCCGCGCCGAGAACGGCGGCAGCCAGTGTGGTAACCAGCGTCTGGCCGTTCAGATAGGCCAGCATTGCGAAAAAAACAGATGCCATGGCCGCGACGCCTGCACACAAGCCGTCCATGTGGTCAAGGATGCTGAATGAGGCGGTAATTCCCACCACCCAAACCACCGTGAGAACGGCGTCCAGAAAATCCCCGCTGCGCCCGCCCACGAGCACGCTGAAAACCTGCGCGCGAATTCCGCTGACCAGCAGTATCGTCGCCGCCAGCGGCATGCCCACAAAGAGTTTCACTTGATGATGGAGCAGCCCGCGGTCGTCGAGAATGCCGACACCCGCGACGAGCGTCGCGCCGATGAGGATGCCCACAATCTGGGCGCGCGCAGGTCCGTTGAAGGCAAACAGCACCGCGATCACCACCGCGACGTACATCGCCAGGCCGCCAAGAAGCGGGATCGGCGTAAGGTGAACTTTACGCGGCCCCGGCAGATCGACCATTCCAACACGCAGCGCGAGGGCGCGCACGGGAACGACGAGCATCAGCGACGCGAATAGTGCGATGAAAAAAGCCAGCAGGTCTGCGGCCATGCAACCTCGTTTATCAAGTGAGACGAATCCGGCCATTGTGCTGCCGCCGGTGTCTCAGGTGATCCTCGCCGGGTTGGGGGTCCGGCTCCCAAGTCGAGCTAAAAAAATGGCTGCCCCACACAGCCCAAACACAATACTGCGGTTTCAGTTTTGCGGCAATCCCCGGAAAGACATCTGTGCCAGGGTAGCTGTGAACCATCTAATAACTTCTCAGCGGAGTACACTGCGCGACAGTTGGCGCCGGAAGTCAACGCTCCGTCAACATGCGCGTGAAGGTGCGCTTCACATCCTCTTTGTTCCGCGTGGCGTAGTACCAGTCGATGGTGCGCTGGAGGCCCTCGCGGAAGAGCACTTTCGGTTCCCATCCGAGAAGTTTCTTGGCGAGAGAATTGTCAGCGACGCGGTTGAGAGGACCGGTGGGCATATCCTGGCGGAGCTTGATCTCGGCCTGGTGCCCTGTCAATTCGCACACCATTTTGGCGCAGTCGATCACGCGGATGCGCTCCATCGTTCCGAGGTTAATAGCCGTGCCGTCGCTAATCTTCTCCCCGGCCAGAATCGTGCCCTCGACGATGTCCTCAATGTAGGTCCAGTTGCGGATCTGCGTGCCGTCGCCCCACACTTCGAAAGGGTTCTGCCCGAGGAAAGCGCGCGCGATCATGGCGATGACCGCGTGATTCTCCACCCCGCGCGGGCCGTACACCGTGAAATAGCGGCAGGAAGCGGTTCCCATTCCGTGCTCTTTCGCATAAGCCTGCAGCGTGAATTCCCCCATCAACTTGGCCCAGCCGTAGGTATTGTCGGCATCATTCGGGCCTTTCGTGAGGTCCTCCGTGAGATAGACTTCTTTCTTCGTGTCCGATTGCAGAAAATTCGGATACACGCAGCCGGAAGAGGCGAATACCACTTTTCTTACTTTGGCTTTGAGCGCTTCCGCAAACACCAGACCGTCCAGAAAAAAATTCGACGCCGGGCCAGCTTGGTGGAGGTCCACGTAGCCGCGCCCGCCGTGATCGGCGGCGAGATGGAAAACAGTGTCGACGCCCTGCATCGCGGCACGGGTCACACCGGGCTCCCGCAAATCGGCCTGCAGAAAATCGACTTTGCCCGTGCCAAGGTGCTGGCGAATGTTGTCGAGATGGCCGCTGCTCAGGTCATCGACGATGCGAACTTTTTTCGCGTCTCGCCCCAGGAGCCGATCGGTAAGCGTCGAGCCGATGAACGACGCTCCACCGGTTACAAAAACAGTCTTTCCCGCCCAAAATCCGTCCCCCGTCGTCACGCTCGAGGTGCCTCCTTGATTTTTCTATTTGACTGCCAGGTGATCGATGATTTTGACGAATTTTTGCAATTCCTTCACTTTATCATAATCGGGTGCGGCGGCCCGCGCGGCCTCGCCCATGGCCTTCAACTTATTTGGGTCGGAAGCCAGGGCGCGCACGGCGCTGACGACTTCCGCGGGGCGGTCCGGATCCGCGGCGACAGCGAAGCCCCGCTGAACCCCCAGCGACACGGCGTCCGTCCCTGTTGGCGCAACCGCGACGATGGGTTTTCCCGCTGCGAGAATCCCGTATATTTTGCTGGGCACTACCACGCCTTCCAGGCCCCGCTTAACGGTAATGACGTGGGCATCGGCGGCCGCAAGTACCGACGGAATCTTGCTCGCCGGGAAAAACTCCAGAAAACGGATATTGCCGGAGCCCGCGGCCGCTGCCTCGATTTGCGAGCGCTGCGCGCCGTCGCCCACAAACACGAGACCCACTCCGTCGCTCGCAAGGATGCGCGCGGCGGTCACCAGCGTGTTCCACGCGCCGTAGAAACCAAGGTTGCCGGCGTGCACGAGAACAAACGAAAAGCTCCCACGAATCGCCCGGACAACTTCGGGATCAGGAGCCAGAAGGGCTATAGTCGGCGGAAGGATTTTGGTTCCATCGCGAACAATCAGCACCCGGGCGGATTCCACACCTTTGGCAATAATACGCGCGCGCATGTCTTCACCGAGAACGACAAGGCGCGTCGCGCGTCGCAGCGCCCAGCGATGCAGTTTTTCCCATACCTGTGCGAGCGACCCTGGCTCGACGAGCGAACCGCCAATGGCCATATCCGGATACATGTCGCGAATGTTGTAGACGTACGGCTTGCGTTTCAGCATGGCCACGATCGCGCCCACGATTCCCTGAAATGGCGGATCGGTCATTGCCAGCACCGCGTCGCAGGGTAGAAAGAGAGCGCGCGGAATCGCCAGCGCGACGTAGCTGAGATAATTCACCGCCCGTTTTTTCATATCGAAGCGCGGAAAGGCCGTCGACCCGGTACGAATGATGCTCGCGCGGCCCGCGAGTTCCGTTTGGTAGGGCCGCCACGCGCGCCGTTCCGTGGGATCGTAAGACGGCCGCCCGCACAGCACCGTCACGCTATGCGCGATAGAAAGAGCCTCCACGACGCTGTGCGCCATCTTCGCGGTCGCAGAAGTGTCCGGCGGAAAATACAGATTGAGCAGCAGGATGCGCACGGAGAGATTGTACAGAGTTCCCTCTCTCGCGGGCGCAGTCGCCTCACGATTTTAGGCAGGTTTTTTGAAGACCGGCGCAGCCGCCCGATTCAGCTCATGAGCGGTTGGTTTCTTTTTTGGCGGCTTCTTGACTTCGCGTTTTCCTCTGTCCTTGTTTCCCATGCCCGATAGCTTGCCACACTTCGTTAACCATGGCTAGAGGCGGTGAACTTCAAACCGCCGAATCAAGAGTTACGAGCGCGAGATCAGGAAATCGCCGAGGACCAGGGCATCCATCTGCGTGCGCAGAAAGCAATCGATCGCTTCTTCGGGGCGGCAGACAATAGGCTCGCTGTCGTTGAACGAAGTGTTGAGCACGACGGGCACGCCGGTGAGCTCGCGGAAAGCGGAAATGAGCGCGTGATAACGCGGATTGGCATCGCGGGTGACGGTTTGCAGCCGGCCGGTGCCGTCGACGTGCGTTGGCGCTGGAATCTTGTCGCGTTTCTCCGGGCGCACGCAGTAGGCCAGGGTCATAAACGGCGAGGCATGCGACTTTTCAAAATACTCCGCGGTGGCCTCTCGGAGGATGGAAGGGGCAAACGGGCGAAAGATTTCGCGGTGTTTGATCCGGCGGTTGAGGATTTCCTTCATTTCCGCCCGGCGCGGATCGGCGACGATGCTGCGATTGCCAAGCGCGCGCGGACCCCATTCGGCGCGGCCCTGAAACCAGCCGAGAATTTTCCCATCGGCGATGATCGCGGCGGCGAGCCGGGAAAGGTCTTCTTCGCCCAACTCGGCGATGGAGTAGCCACTCTCGGCCAGGCCTTTCGAACCAATCGCGCGGCGAATTTCCTCGCGCGAATATCCAGGTCCCCAGTAAGCGTGATCCATCACGAAGGAGCGCGGCTTGCCTAATTTCTGATGCCAAACGTAATACGCGGCGCCGACTGCCAAGCCCCCGTCTCCCGCTGCCGGATGAACGTAAACCTGTTCGAATGGCGTCGCGTCAAATATTTTTCCGTTCGCAACGCAATTGAAAGCCACGCCACCGGCGAGACAAACGGCCTTCAGCCCAGTTCGCTCGGCAAGCTTTTTCAACATGCCGAGATAAACCTCTTCGAGCCGCGCCTGTAGCGAACAAGCGAGATTGCGGTGCCGCTCCTCCAGCGCCTCTTCGGGAGCGCGAACCGGCCCCAGGCGCTTCGCCATTTCCTCCGAAAACATTTTGCCGAGCGTCGGCGTCTTATCGGCTTCGGCCCAGGACATCTCCGGGCCCGTACGGTGATGCGAGAAGTAGGCGAGCCCCAGGCGGAAGCCGTTGCCGTTGGAGCGGCTGTCAAAACGCACGATGTCGCGAAAAGCGCCGAGCTGTTCCGGATAGCCGTAAGCGGCAAGCCCCATGACCTTGTATTCGTCGCCAAATTTCAGGAAGCCGAGATACTGTGTCACCGCGCTGTAAAACAACCCGAGTGAATGCGGAAAAGCTACCGCGCCGTCGATCCTCATGCGGTTGCCCGCGCCGGCGCCCCACATGGTGCTCGCAAAATCGCCCAGACCGTCGGCGGAAAGGAGCGCGGCGCGTTCGAACGGCGAAACAAAAAAGCTACTTGCGAGATGCGCCTGGTGGTGTTCGACGCGGTGAAACTTTGCGCCAAGTTTTTTTGGATCCGCGTCAAAAGCCGCCGCCAGCGCCTCGGGAATACCCGTGAATTTCGCGAGAACTCTGACGCGTTCCCGCGCGAAAGACGGCATGCGCAGCGCGTAAAAAAGCTTTGTACCCAGCCTCGCGAACGGATTTCGCGGCACGGCAACCTGATGGATGTCGGAGAGTGTGAGGCCCGCTTCCTTAAGGCAATAACGGATCGCCTGCGCGGGAAATCCCGCCGCGTACTTCACGCGGTTGAAGCGTTCTTCCTCGACCGCAGCGATGAGCCGGCCGTCCGAGACAATCGCCGCCGAAGCGTTCCCGTGGTACGCATTGATCCCAAGAATATTCATCTCGCGATTTGCCAGTGTACCTCAGGGGGGAAGTTTATGCGGCGAGATGTCGGCGGCACCACTCGTTCAGGACATACAAGGACCAGGGGCGCGACCAGGTGGTTTTCCCGGCAAGAAAATTCGTCCACACCGAGCGAACCCCACCCGGGCGAAGATAAACCGCCAGCGGCGGCGCGGGGTCGGCGAAGCTCGCCTCCATCCGCCCACGCAGTGGGCCACGCAGCCACTCCTCCCACGGCAGAGTAAACGTGCGTTTCCGCTCGGTCAGAATTTCCTGCGGCAGCAAATCGCCGAGCGCTTCCACCAGCAGCGCCTTTTGTCGACCGGCGCGGCGGCGCGCGTCATCCGGCAGTGACCCTGCAAATTCCACCACAGGTGTGTCGAGCAGCGGCACGCGAACTTCCAGCGACTGCGCCATGCTCACCGTATCGGTGTCACGCAGCAGCGTGCTGACCATGTAGGTGCGCATTTCAAGCCAGGAAACTGCGGCAACCGGTTCCAACTTGCGCGCTTCGTCGGCCGTCCGTTCGAGCCAGCCGAGCCAGGTCGGCTCGAGTGTGACACCGTCGGCGTTCACCGTGCTCGGGCGAAACCGCGGCTCGATGATTCGTTCGAGCTGCCCCCGCGGGAAGAGCGTTCGTGCGAAAAAATAGGGATGCGGCAAAGCGTCCGGATAGACCCACGCGGCCGCGGCCTTGCGTGCAGCGTCCGGTGAAGCTTGCCGCGCCGCGAGACCACCAACCAGTGGGGCGGTCATTCGCCGCACCGCTGCGGGCACATACCGTGCGCATCCGATCAGTCTTGAAAGGCGCGGGGTATCCGCAAAAGTTTGATAGCCCGCGAAAAGTTCATCTCCTCCCAACCCCGATAACGCAACTTTCAACCCCACTTCTCTCGCGGCCCAAGAAATAAAGTAAGTATTGATCCCGTCCATGGTGGGTTGGTCGAGAGCGGCAAGGGCCTTATCAAGCCGCGAAAGGATCGACTCTCCGCTCAAAGGCACTTCGGTATGCTTCGTTTTCAATCGATTCGCCGCCAACCGCGCGAGCTCCGCTTCATCGAACGGCGTGCCCGGAAACGTCAGTGTGAAGCTCTGGATCCCTCCCCGTGCCTGAGCCGCAAGCGCCGCGACTGCACCGGAGTCCAGCCCGCTCGAAAGAAACAGGCCCACGGGCACGTCGGCGATGAGATGCGTGCGCACTGCATCCTCGAGAAGCGGCCGCAACTTTTTCCCCGCGGAAGGAAGATCGCGCGGTTTACGCGGTTCGCGCGCCGCGGGTGAAACTGCGGGGTCCCACCAAGGCCGCGCGCGCGGCGTGCGCCGCCGCTCCGGGACGTGCAGAAGCATTCGATGCCCTGGAGGAAGAGAAAACACTCCTTCCAGAAGCGTCACTGGCTCCGAGACGCTGCCAAAAAGCAGATAGGCGGTGACGGCATCCTGCGACAGGCGCTTGGGAACAGCGCCGGAGACGAGCAGCGCTCGAACCTCCGAAGCGAACGCAAAACCCTCCGGCGTCTGCGTGTAATAGAGCGGTTTGATGCCCAGCGGATCGCGCGCCAGGAAGAGAATCGGTGCGGTGGCATATCGCCCGCGAAGATCAAGCAGGGCGAAAGCGAACATGCCCCGCAGTTCGGTCAGGGAGTCTTCGCCCCACTCTTCCCAGGCATGAACGAGAATCTCGGTGTCTGATTGCGTGGCGAAGCGGTGACCGCAAAGCGTCAGGCGCTCGCGCAGGTCGCGATAGTTATACAGTTCGCCATTGAAGATGACCGCGACGTCTTTGGTTTCGTTCCAGGCGGGCTGGTGACCGCCGGCCAGATCGATGATGCTCAGCCGGCGCATCCCCAGAGCAAGTCCCGGCGCCCGCGCCTCACCAATAAGAAAGCCTTCTTCATCCGGGCCGCGATGGCCCATCGCCGCGGTCATCGCCCGGACGCGAGGCTCTGCATCGGCGCTGCGCGACGCGAAGGCGACGCCACATATGCCACACACGCTACTGTTTGATCTCCGGCGCGGAAAAGAAAGCGGCGCCGGCACGGACGGCATGCTCTCTCAAATGGAAGCGCGGAATTCTCAAACGGCTGTCCGCATACCAGCCAAGCACGGCCCGCAACAGCAAGAAGAACAATGCCGCCGAAGCGGTAAGCAAGAGATAGAAGAAAGATTCGCGCTCCAGAAGCAAGCTCCAGTCCACCGCTTCGTCCCACCCCGGGTAAATCCAGTCCAACAAGCGCCGCAGATGCAGCCCATCGAGTGGCAGACGCGCCAGCCGTACATGTGCGAATTGGTCGTAAGTATACTCACGCGGATAGTTCGGGATGGCGCCGATGGCTTGGGAAAACATGGCAGGATTTTGCAAATCCCTGCGCGTCAAATAGTGGCCCTGTGCATCCTGCATGATCACCCGGTAGGTGGGATCGACGATGATCCAGCGTTCGTCGATTAGAACCTCCGCAACCACATGCTTGGTATTGCGATCGGGACTCAACAGCAGCAGGCGGCGCACTCGCAGATTGGAACTTCGCGCCAGATTCAAGAAGGCGTTCGTCGCTGTGCCGCAGACGTTCAACAGTTGATGGTAGGTAAGGGTCGTCGCCGGATCGCGCTTCGCGAGTGCCTCCGGGTTCGTTGCGATGGCTCGCGATGGCTCTGCGCGCATCCAGTTCAAAATGGCTTCGACCTTTTGATCTTCGGGCAGGGTATTGGGCACAACCGCGTCCGAGAATCCGTCGAGATACCAGCGCACGGAATATTCCCGGTGGCAGCAGTAGAGCATTGAGACAAATGCAAAGGCCATCAGCAGATTGCTGCTCCACCAGATGGCGCGAAAAGTTCGATGTGGGCGCGTTGGCAAAAGATTACTCCACTCCCTTCGATTCTGCCCCTACCGCCTGCTGTGAGGCAAGCGTAGCGTATAACGCTTCCATGCGGTGGACGGGTTCCTCCCAACCCAGACGTGATGTGACCACCGCGCATCCAGCCACAAACCGCGCGCGTAGTTCCGCTTCACCGAGGACCCGCCGAAGGGCGCGCGATAGTGCCGTCGTGTCGTGGCGCACCACCAAGCCAGCCTCATCCGCAAGTAGTGGCGCAATCCCGCATTGTTCCGTCACGATGACGGGAGTCCCGGCGGCCACCGCTTCCGCCGCGGTATTCCCAAAGTTTTCATGGCGCGACGGAAGCACGAAAACATCGGCGTCCCTATAGGCCGCCCACTTGGTCTCGCCAAAGACCGGTCCGACGAATTGAACCTTCGACAGAACGCCTAGCTGCCTTGCCATTTGGCCCAGTTCAGCTTCGACGCCGCTTTCGTCAGGTCCTGCAAAGACCAGCGTCATTGGTATTCCGGTGGAGCGCCCTGAAAGTTCCGCGAATGCCCGCAGCAGTAAATCCGGGCTCTTCTTAGCGGACAGGCGCCCCAGGAAAAGGACCAGCTTGGCCTCCGGCGAAACACCGTGCGCCCTCCGAAACATGCCTCGTTCCGGCCACGATGCCGGCACTTCCACACCGTTCCGCCGCAGCACCACCCTCGTGGGAGGGAGACCACCGGCGACGAGTTCCTCGGCTTCCTGATCCGAAGTGGCAATAACCGCGCTTGCCTCCTCGAGTAGCCGCCTACCCCAAAGCGCATGATACATCCGTTTCAGCCAAAGATTTCGCACAATTGGCACAAACATCCCGATGGGCTCGAGCACGTACGGACGGCTTCGCTTGCGGCTGGCGGCGGCAACGGCCGGACCCAGCAGGTCGTAAAGCCCGAAAATGTGCACGACATCAAAATTCTGCAGCCGCGCCCGGCAGTAACGCTTTACCGCGGGATTCCAACTAACTCTCCGATAACGCAGCCAGGTCGGCACATAGATGGCCTGGACGCCATTCTCATTCCGCCGCCAACCAAACGGGGATCGTTCTGCCGTGATTTTTTCTTCCTGGGTTTGCAATCGCTTTTCCAGCCCCCAGTCGGCCGTGAGAACCGTGACCTGGTGGCCGCGCCGCGCCAGACCTTCGGAAAGCGCGCGCACTTTCACCGGCGGACCGCCGAATTCGAGAAAGGGAGCGTACGTTTCCGTGACGTTCAGGATTCGCATTGTTCGCGCAGGATTTTTTTCAGCGATTTCGCGAAGACATTGAAACGGAACTCGTGCTCGGCGCGCTGCCGCCCGCGCGCGCCCATTTCCTTTGCATGCGCCGGGTCGGCCAGCAGTGCTTCAATGCATGTAGCGAGATGGATCGGATCACCATGCGGCACCAGGTACCCGGACACGTTGTCCTCGATGATTTCCGGGGCGCCCCCGTGCGCGCCACCGATGACCGGTTTGCCACACGCCATGGCCTCGAGATACACCAGCCCGAATCCTTCTCCTTGGCTTGGCAAAGCAAAAATTTCGCACGCGCAGTAGCACGCGGCAAGTTCCGAGTAGCTCAATCCCGTCAAAAAATGCACGTGGCGGTGCACGCCGTTTTTTTCCGTAAGATCCTCAAGCCAGGAGCGGTCATCGCCTGTTCCCACCAGAACCAGTTGCAGTTCCGGCCAGCGCGTCAACAGCCTCGGCAGCGCCGTAATCAATGTGTCCATGCCCTTGTATCGTTCCGTCGCCAGCCATCGCCCCACGGTTAGGATGACACGACCAGCGGGGAAGTCGTGCGGCGGAGCGGCTTTCGAAACCCCCGCGAGCAACGCTTCGAATTGCGGATCGAGCGCCCAGGGCAGAACGCGAATCCGTTCGCGCGCGACTCCTTGCTCCGATGCCAGGTGGTCGGCGGTATCCCGGCTGGGTGCCAGAACCAGGTTTGCGTGGCTCAGTGCATGCCTGCGCAACCGCCCGAGCGGCTCCCAGACGTCAATCCCATGCGTGCAGATAATGCGCTTCATTCGGGGCGCCACAAACCGCATCGCCTGTACCACGGGTGCCAAATTCGGGTGCGCGGCAAGAACGAGTTTTGCTTTGCGCCGGGCTGCTTGCAGGGCCGTCACCGTGAATCGACCCTTGGCGCGGTCGCACCCCGTGAACACAAATTCCTGCCCTCCCAGGGTCATGCGGTGCAGCTCCGGCGAATCATTCAAGCTGAGAAGGCGGCAATCCATGCCGCGGCTGGAGGCGAACTCCGTGAGCACGGCCGCCAGGTGGCGGCCCGCTCGCTGCACCCCGCCGGGTGCGTCCAGTTCGGGAAAGAGGCCAATGAGCACGGGCAGAGTCTGCCAAGTACTGCGAACGATGGCAAGTCGGGATGTATCGCGGCGTCAAAAATGCGGACTAACCGAGGCGTTCGCTTCTTCTCTAAAGTGTCAAAACCCACGCGGCTGAGACGGATTTTGAGCTGGGGGAGCGGGCGCGACGCTGGAAGTATCCTTTGCGGCCTGAAAGGCCACCTTCTTTAGCCGCATGTCCCCGTCCACGTACGCGGTGAATTCGGTTCCTTGCGTGAACACCACGTCCTTGCCAGAAGAGAGGGGGAGAATTGCTCCCGTCGAATTGTTTGAGCCAGTGCTTTCCTGGAAGGAGCGGACCGAGGCCTTTTCGTCGTCCTTAAGACGCACAAAGTTGATACTGAAGGACAGCTTTCCGCCGCGGCCCATGCGTTTTTTGGGCTCTGCGTCCGTCACCAAGCCGATGGCTGCTGCGCCGCTCGGAATCACTGAAAGGCCATCCACGATCACCTCTTCCACGACCCGAAGATCCACTACCTCGCCGACGCGGGCGGTCGCCGAAGAAATGGTCTTGCCAAGTTTCAGGTGAATCGGAGTGCCATTCGGCAAGATGAAGTCAGATGCAGGGAGGGGAGCGCTCCGAGCAACTTCCGTGGGCTTGACGGGGGCGTCGTAAGGAGTGCGCTCTCTCGTGGGCTGGACAGGCTTAGCTTGCGCTGCCTTAGTGCCCGGCTTGTCTTTCAGCAAGAGGAGGCTCTCCACCGGGACGTAACCTATCTCGCCCTTGGCTGTGCGCACACCGAAGTAGCGGTCGTACCGACCAGTGATCTGGAGCTGCTCTCCGCACTGGAGCGTAATGCGCACATCCAGAGTGATCATGGAACTGTATAGATAGACGTAGTCACCCGAGCGCGGACACTCAACTATGCCCGCGCTTTGCGCTCGGGCGATCACTGGCAAGAAAAGAGCTAAGACTGCGACAATATACTTGGCGCTCGATTTCATTCTGCACCTGCTGGTCCGAAAGGTCGATGATGCCACGCTTCTATCTCAGCGTAAGATGGTTTTTGCCGGCAAGAAATGGAACTCCCGCGCTGTGCATAAAAAGGTACGGTGCGGAAAGAACCTGACGGTCTGCCAACGCAGGGCGACAAATGCAGCGAGAGTCTGTTCATTGGCGGCCATTCATGAGGAGAGGGACGAGATCGGCGAGGCGATCGAGATAAATATCCGCGGGGTACGCGGCTCGGTCGTGCGTGCCGAAGCCATAATTCACGGCGGCAGCGAGCGTTCCAGCATTGCGCGCGGTTTGCACATCCACTTCGGAGTCACCGATCAGGACGGCTTCCGCCGGAGCGGCACCGAATTCGCGAAGAATGGTTTGCGCTCCAAGAGGATCGGGCTTTTTCGTTTCAAAGCTGTTCCCGCCGTAGACGGCGCGGAAATATTTCGCCAGGCCGAGGCCCTCCAGGATGCGCACGCTCACGCGCACGGGCTTGTTCGTGAGGATGGCCATTGGGAACGCGGCGAGACGTTCGAGTGCTTCCGGAACTCCGCGATAAGCGCAGGTCGAATCCAACTTGTGCTCTTCGTAATACGCGAGGAAAAATTTCAGCGCGCGCTCGCGTTCTTCTTCCGTTGCGGCATTTCCCAAAGCGCGGCCAACAAGTTCCGGCGCGCCGTGGCCGATGTAGCCGGAGATGGTGTCTTCGTGCAATTGCTCGCGGCCCAGTTCCTCCCGCATGGCGTTGACGGAGCGGATCAGGTCGAGCTTGGAATCGATGAGCGTGCCGTCGAGGTCGAAAATCAACGCGCGCACGGAAGAGAAATGCGGGGCTGCCATAAGCCAATAATTGTAATATGGCCTCGTTTTTTCGACAGTCATTCATCTCGCGCTAAATTCCAACCGAAAATGAACACTCCGCCTTTTTCGGGATTCCGGCGTGTTCGCGTAAACTAGGAGGCTTCCGAGGTGGCACAAAGCGATTCCGGAGATTCCATGGCCCAGGTTTATCCCTTTCGCGCTTTTCGCTACAACCCGGCCCGTGCGCCGTTCGACCGTGTCCTGACGCAACCCTATGACAAGATTTCTCCGGCCATGCAGGAAAAATATTACGCGGCGGATCCGCACAACCTGATTGCGGTGGAGAAGGGCCGCGCGTACCCCGGCGACACGCCGCAGAACAATGTTTACACGCGCGCGGCCGCGGCGATTGAGGACTGGATTCGCAATCAAGTAGTGGTGCGAGATCCGGTGCCGTCTTTTTATGCCTACACGCAGGAATATACGGCGCCGGGTACAGAAGAATGGCGCACGCGCCGGGGCTTCATCGGCGCGGGCAAGCTCGAGGAATATTCGGCGCGCGTCGTTTTCCGGCACGAGCACACGCTCTCCGGGCCTAAGGCAGATCGCCTGGAACTGTTGCGGCACACGAAAACGCACACGGGGCAACTTTTCATGCTGTATTCGGATGCGGAGAAACGCATTGACGCAATTCTGGGGGAAGCCGAATCGGCTGCGGCGCCTGCCACGGAAATGCGCGACGAATACGGCGTGGTGCACCGGCTTTGGGTAATTGCGGAGCCGCAGCGCGTGGTCGCGATCCAGAAAGCGATGGAGGACCAGAAGCTGGTGATCGCGGACGGGCATCATCGTTACGAGACGGCGCTGAATTACCGCAACGAGCGCCGGACGCGCCCTTCGGGTCTCAGGCAAAACGCGGAAATGATCGATGCGGAGGCGCCGTACGAGCGGGTGATGATGACGTTCATCAACTCTCAGAGCGAGGGGCTGACGATTTTGCCGACGCACCGCGTGGCGGCAAACGTTCATGATTTTTCCTGGAGCGGCGTGCGGCGGCATCTGGAGCCGTGGTTCGCGGCGGAGGCGTTTCCGTTTTCGGGAAGCGGAGAGAGGTCCGAGGCGAAAAAGAAATTTCTTGTGAAACTGACGAGTGCGAGAGAGAAACGAGCGATCGGCGTTTATCCCGCCGCGGAAACGCAGAAGCGGGCGTTCTATGTGCTGACGCTGCGCGAAGGCGTCAACCTCGCGCAACTCCTGCCGAATGTCTCGCCGCTGCAGCGCAAACTGGACGTAGTGCTGCTGCACGAAGGAATCCTGGAGCCGGCGCTGGGAATCACGCCGCAAGCGGTGACGGCGGAAGCGAACCTGACGTATGAGAGAGAAGCCTTGGCGGCACTCGACGCCGTGGACAGCGGGCGCGCGCAGATTTCGTTTTTGCTGAATCCCTGCGACGTCGAGCAGGTGATGAAAGTCGCGACGGCCGGCGAAGTGATGCCGCAGAAATCGACCGACTTTTATCCCAAGCTGATGAGCGGAATCACGATGTACCGAGTGGAGAGCTGAGAGAGGCAGGAAGCAACCAGGTAGGAATGTAAAGAAGCGATGAAAAGAGAGATCGCTCGGTCTTCCGCCGGGGCGGGCTCCTCTTTACACTCTTACTGAATTAGCGTATATACATAAATGTGTTCTCTCGGGACGCCAGGAAGGTCCTCAGCAACCTGAAGAAGCACGGCGTGTCTTTCGAGGAGGCGGCCACCGTTTTCGGTGATCCCGAGACGCTCGACTGGGACGATTCCGAGCACTCCCGCTCCGAAGTTCGCTTCAAGCGTCTGCCGCTTACTGCCGGATTCCGATTGTCCGTTACACGCCGGAGAAAGGTGACCAATGACAAGGAAATCATGCGCATCATCAGTGCGCGCCAGGCGACCCGCAAAGAGCGCCAAGCCCATGCCGGATAGCAAGCTCGACCTCTCCGACATTCCGGAATCGACCGATGCCAAACTGCGCCGCGTTCGCAGAGTTGGCCGCCCCGCTTCGGGAAACGCAAAACAGCTCATCGCCATTCGCATCGCCCCGCAACTGCTCCGCCAGCTCCGCCGCATGGCCGCCAAGCAATCCAAACCCTACCAAACCCTCATCCACGAACTCCTTGAAAAATCGGCCCGCAAAGTCGCCTAGCCTACCCGCGTCGTCGCAGCAGGAATCTATCCTCACCCGGTCGGAAAGGCCGCCTCTCCTCTTCAACCTTTAACTTTCAACTTCCTAATTCCTACTTTCGATTTTCCAATTTCCACCCTTACGACGAGACCGCCGCCGAATTCAACCGTCCATCACCCCGCGCCAGCCGCTCGTACTCGCTGCCGGAAGCCTCCGGCAGCAGCAGCGCCCACAGCGTATAGATCCCCAGCGCCGTCCCCAAAGGAAAACGTGGCAACGCCAGGAACCCGAGTGCCAGCCCCAGCATCCGCGCCCACGGCTCGCGTTCGAAAAGCCCCCACGCCAGAACCAGGTGCAGCACGCCGAAGAGTCCGAGAAAAATGCCCAGCGAAATGAGGCCGCCCAGGAAAGGAGTATCCCAGCCCCATCTGCCCCCGAATGGCCACACAACCGCGCTTCTTTGTCTTCACACTCTTTTGCACACAACAAAAACTCAACTCATGTGTTTTCAAGCAAATCCGAACTCTTTGGCAAAAACCCCGGGGGGTGGAGGGAACCGGCCTAAAGTCCGGCCGCTACAAGAACGATGAAAAAAAGCACCGGTCTCCTTCGGCTGCGCTCAGGACAAGTTCCGACAGGCCACTACAAGATATTTTAGGGAGCGACTTCTTCGGGCGCTGCTTTGGTTCTTGGTTTTCGGTCGGTGCGGGCGAGGGCTTCTTCCAGCATTTGGGCGATGCGGCGGTCACGGGATTCGGGGGAGCGGTAGTAGAAGATGCCGAGCAGGTGGTAGCGGCGTTGCAGGGGAGTCATGGACTGCCATCCTTGATAAGCGCGGGGATCGCTGGCGAATGCGCGCTTGAGGATGGGAGGCAGGTCGAACTCGGCTTCCATGGTGGCGAGCAACTGTTCGGCGACTTGTTCGGCGCGGCGGACACGCGATGCGGGGTTTTTTACGTTGACAATCCAATCGCAGATCCACTTGCGCATGGAAAAGGCGAGTTGGTCGAACCAGCGGCGGAAGGAGCGGTCTTCGTTGAGGATGCGCTGGAGTTCGGCGGGGACGATGGCGACGCGTTTTGCGGTGTCCGGTTCGAGGCGGAACTGGACGGTTTGGCCGAGGGCGGCGTTGGCTCCGGTCTGCATGCTCCTTTTGACGAGCATGCAGTGATAGCCCTCGCGGGTGGGGAAGACGGAAGAGCGAAATGCGAAGCCGTTGATTTCGCCTTTGACTCTGACCTTGCCGCGGGTTCCCCACACTTTAGAGACGTCGAACGGGACGCGGATAATGACCCAGCCGAGTCTCGAAGGTATGCGCTCGAGAGTGGCCTTAAAGACTTTCGCGACTCGTTTCGGACTTTCCTTCACGGCGGATTTGGCGGGACGAGGATTTCGGAAGACAAAAGAAGGCACGCCGCAGCGTGCCCGGCAGCAGAGGTCGCACGCACAAAACCAGCGTGTGCGGCACTTGCCATCTGGCCTGGACGCTTATGCCCCGGCGCCTTTCGAGAAGCTGGCAACGGCTTCGGCTTCGGTCTTGTAGACATCGAAGACGGTCAGCAATTTGGTGATTTGCAGGACTTCCTGGAACTTGCTGCCCAGGTGGCAGAGGCGAAGCGAGGCACCCTGTGTCTTCACACTGTGATGCGCGGCAACGAGGGTGCCGAGTCCAGCGCTGTCAATAAAAGTAATGTTGTCCATATTGAGGACAATTTTCTTTTTTCCTTCGGCAATCAGGCTTTTTACTTTCTCGCGCAGGGCGTTGCTTTCCTCGCCGAGCACAATGCGGCCGTCCAGCGCCACCACGGACACGCCGTCCACTTCACGGTTTGTCATCTTCAAAGCCACGTTATTTTCCTCCTCATCGGAAAGCGGTTCCGGCGGCAACCCGGGCCGGAGGCCTAGAGCTTATCAAAATATGGATGATCCCTGAGCGATGAATCGTAATCGAAGACCAGCCAGCGGTCAAACCTCCGCGCGGCTAATAATAGTCCGCGCGGGACATGTAATAGCCGCACACGGAACAGATCAACTTGCAGCGCCGCGACTCCGACCGCTCGGAGCAGATGGGACAACACCGCGAAGGATCCTCGGCAGGAGTGGTGAGACTCTGAATGCCCAGCAAAGGCGCAGCGGATTTAGCTGCAGCCTGTGCCGACTCGGCCCGGACCTTGGCTAGCTCCCACTTCGCAGCGCGTTCCACGGCTCGACGGTTATAGCACAGTGGAGGAGCGAATTGAATTGAAACCTATGCTGCGCTGGGCGCATCCATGTTATCGGGTATTGAGGAATGGTTGTTCGTGAAAGGCTCGGTAGCTCGGGCCTTCAGGTGGGAACCATGTTCCGCCAGATCATTTTTGCGGGTTTTGTGGTTTTTCTCCCGGCAGGCGTGCAGGGACAGGGGCATGGGCGCGGAATGATTCCCCCGATTTCCCATGCTGCCGTTCGACCCGGGGCGGCGATGCAAACTCCGCACGCGGCGACTGCGCAGGCGATACCTGGGGCGCGGGCAGTTGGGGGAGGCGGGGCGGTGGGTCCGAAAGCGGCTGTGCCGGTAGCGCCGAGCACGCGGCGACAAGTCATCGCGCCAAGGCGCATCGATGACCAGCATATCCGTCTTAGATCGAATTGCAGCTCTGCGCCGGGACTGGGATTCGATGCGGTACACCTGGCGGCGACGTGCGGATCGGGAACCATGGGCCTGCGGGGAGGTGGGCTGCAGGCTCCTTTCTTCTTTCCGTTTTTTGACGGCGGATTTTTCATGCCCAGTTCTCCAATGGCCGTAGAAGAAGGTTCGGCGGCGGATACTCCACAGCCGGAAGCCACAGATGCCGAAGCTGCCGAGGCAGGCCGGCGATACAGAGCTTCTCAGCCGGCAACGGCGCCGGTGGCTGAAACGGCCAGCTCTGCACTTCCCGACAACGAGGAATTTGTTTTTGTGCGGCGGGATGGAACGGTATTTTTCGCAGTGGCCTACGCCTGGGAAAAAGGGGCGCTGCGCTACATCACCAGCCAGGGTTTGCGCCGCACGGTCAAGCAGGAGGCGCTGGATCTGGACGCAACGCGAGAATTCAACGAACAACGCGGATTGAATTTTCGATTGCCAGCGTGAAAGCTATTTTTTCGCCGGCTCCGGCATGACATAGCCAGATTTTGCCGGCAGACCGGCGCGCTCCAGCTGCACGGTGGTGTGCTCAACGCCAAATTCCTTTGCGGCGACCCGCTGAATCAAGGCGAGCAGGCGCTCGCACTCGTCGAGGTGCATATCCGGGATGCGCGCGTGGAGACTGAGCGCGTGGTGCCCGCCGCCGAGGGACCAGAGATGCACATCATGCACTTCCTGCACGCCTTCGACTGTCAGAATAGCCCGGGCGACGTCTTCAACGCGCAAATCAGGAGGGCGGCCTTCCAGAAGAATGTGTGAGGACTCGCGCAGAATGCCGGTGCTGGACCAGAGCACGAGCAAGCCGATGGCGAGGCCGAGAAGCGCATCGATCCAAAACGCACCGGTCGCATGAATGATTAACGCGCCAGCGATAATGGCAATGTTTGAGAGCGCATCACCAAAATTGTGAACGAGGATGCTGCGGAGATTGAGGTCGCCCCGTCCGCGGACAAGAGCGAGCGTGATGCCGCCATTGACGACAAGCGCGGCAACCGAAGTCCAGATCATCCAGCTCTCGACCACGGCCACCGGGGAGCGGATGCGTTCGAAAGCTTCATATCCAAGCCAGAGTGAAAGCAGCACCAGGACGAAAGCGTTGGTGAACGCAGCAAGTGTGCCGGCGCGGTGATAGCCGTAGGTTTTCTCGCTATCGGCAGGCCGTTCGGCCCAGCGCATCGCGAGATAGGAAATGCCGAGCGTGGGGACGTCAGAGAGATTGTGAACCGCGTCGTTCAGAAGGGCGACGCTGCGGCCGAGAACACCGCCAAAAAACTCAGCTACCACCAAACCGAGCGTGGCGGCCATGGCCCAGCCAAGCACCGAGGGACGTAACGTGGGGTGAGAGTGGCCGGGGGAATGCGAATGACCGGCGTGACCGTGATCGTGGGAATGAGCGGCCATCCGCCTTATTCTACCCGCGCGATGGCGGCGGTGCAGCCCTTTCCGGTGCTTATTAGGCACTATGACACTTCGACTCCGCGAATCGATTGACGCTCCTTCTGTCCGCTGCGACCATGAAACGAGCTTCCCGTTCCCCGCGTGTTGGCGCGGAACGAGCCTGCACTCAGGGGTTTTGCACTCAGAGCAATGACCGATCCCATCGCCAAATTGAGTTTCTGGGGCGTGCGCGGATCTACGCCGACGGTAGACCCGGCGACGTGGCGCTACGGCGGCAATACGCCTTGTCTGGAGCTGATCGCTCCGGACGGCACCCAATTCATTCTGGATTGCGGCACGGGGCTGCGCGTACTGGGGAGTCGTTGGGCCGCGCCGAGCGGCGGAAAAGCGCCCGAGACGCACATCCTGGTCACCCATTATCACTGGGATCACATCCAGGGGATTCCGTTTTTTTCGCCGCTGTATGGGGAGAACAACGAATTTCATTTCTACAGCTTCCGATCAAGATTTTTGGGGCGCGACAGCCTGAAACAAGTCTTCGAAGCGCAGATGGCACTGCCCTATTTCCCCGTGGACATGTCCGCGATGAACGCGAAGCGGAAGTTCAAGGAAATGGACGGCGGGGATTCGTTCAAGGTTGGAGAGAACAAAATCACGGCGCGCTGGCTGAATCATCCGCAGGGCTGCCTGGGCTTTCGAATCGAGACGCCGGCAGGCACGGTGGCTTATGCCACCGATAACGAACCGGGCGACCCGAAACTGGACGAGGGCCTGCGAAAGCTCGCGGCCGGCGCGGACATCTTCATTAACGATGCCCAATTTACACCCGAACAGCTCAAGACGACGAGAAAAGGCTGGGGGCATTCCTCGTGGCTGGAGGGAGCGAAAGTGGCCAGGCAAACCGGAGCGAAGACCTTGGTGCTTTTCCATCACGACCCCGATTCGACCGATCGCATGGTGGATTCGCTTCTGCGGCAGGCGCGGGAAGAGTTCGATTCGGTTTTCGCGGCGAGCGAAGGCATGGTGATCACCCTTGGGGCACGGGACGACAGAGTTCAAGCGCACATGCCGGGAACGCGAACGGCGCTGCGCCGCGAAGCACAATTCCACGCCAAGGTTTGCGGCGTAACCGAAGGAGGGAAGGACTTCGAGGAAGAGACCATGGTCAGGGATATTTCCCTGCAGGGAGCGCTGATTTCGCTGAAACACCTGCCGCGGCTGCAATCGGAGCTGCAAGTCACCATGGAGGCGCCGGGGATGGATGGCGTGCAAGCGATGCACTTGCGCGGTTACGTCGTGAGGATCGACGCCGGACCGGAAAAGGGGCATGTGGCCGTGGGCGTGGTTTTCACGGACTGATTTCTCCTTCCGGTGCCGGGCAAACCATCAGCCATGACCTACTCGTACCGCAGCAAGATCATCGGGTCAACGCGCGAGGCCCGACGCGCCGGAACATAGGCGGCGAGCAGAGCGACCCCGCCGATAAGAACAATCACAGAAATGAGCGCAACCGGGTCCCAGGTTCTTACGCCGTAAAGCAGGCTATCCATCAGCCGGGTGAGCGCAAGAGCGGCGGCGACACCCAGGAAAACTCCGATCAACGCCACGCGCATGCCTTGCCCCACCACCATCCGGCGCACATTTTGCGAGCTCGCCCCGAGAGCCATGCGAATCCCGATCTCCTGCGTGCGCTGCTCGACGGCGTAAGCCATCAAACCGTAGATGCCGATGGCCGCCAGAAGCAACGCGATCCCCGCAAAGATAGTGAGGAGGGTCATATTGAAGTCCGTGCGCGCGGTGGATTCCACTACGACCTGGTTCATGGACCGGACATGCGCTACCGGCAGCCCACCGCTTGCGGCAAGAAGCTCCCGCTGAATGGCTTCGTTGAGCGAATGGGACTGCACCTTGGTGCGGATTACCCAGGTGATCGGGATGATGCCATTCTGAAGCGCGGTTATGCCGTCGTTCATTTGTGCGACGGGAACGTACATGATTGGCTCGGGATCGCGATCGAGCCCGGTGTCTCTGACGTCGGCAACAACGCCAATGATTTCCCGGGCCGGTTCTTCAAATGCCGGTCCGATGCCTTTCCCAATGGTGATCTGAGCCCCGACGGAGTCGCCCCTGGGCCAAAACTTCCTGGCCATGGCCTCGTTGATAACGACCGCGTGAGCGGCTTGTGCGTCATCCGAATCCGTAAATGTCCTACCGCGAAGCATAGGAATTTTGAAAACGGCAAAGTAACCGGGCGAAACGTCGCGCCACTGGACATCGCCGTCGTAGGGACCATCGGTTGGAACGCGCCCGGCAATATTGATGGGCAAGTCGAAGGAGGGTTCGAGCGGGAGAGAGCAGGTGGCGGCAACTGCCTCGACTCCCGGCAGGCTGCTGATACGCCGCTCGGCCTCACGCACGAGTTGCGAGGTTGCCGCCGACTTTTCAAAACGCCGACCGCTGACCGACATCTGCATGGTCAGGACATTG
>Ga0066660_10000015_pt1 | contig 32324 bp, 30 predicted proteins | sample GraSoiAngelo_109_FD_75177 | JGI IMG/M metagenome (GOLD analysis project Ga0066660, IMG submission 75177) | Grasslands soil microbial communities from the Angelo Coastal Reserve, California, USA - 14_0903_12_20cm | ecosystem: Environmental > Terrestrial > Soil > Grasslands | place: USA...
CTTCTCCCGACATGGTAGCGGCGGGGCGCAAACCAAAAATCAGATTTTCGGATTCGAGACCCGAGCCGACAGCGATCGCGGTCGTAAAGTATTCGTGCTGCTGATACATCTGTGGGAAGTAACCACGGTGACGGGCAGTGAGAAAATACTTGCCGGGGAGGAGGCCGGCGAAGGTAAACCTTCCTTCCGAGTCTGTGAGTTCGGCGCCAGCGGAATCGACAGGAGCAGGAGCATTGGGGGACGGTGATACATTCATCGTGACGGACGCGCGGGAGAGCGGCTGACCGCTAATGGCGTCAATAACTCTGCCGCTAATTCGAAAGGCGCAGGGTGCTACGGAAGCCTGCGGCGCCACCGGCGGCGGGGCCTGCGCCTGTTGAGAAAATCCGAGAAGAAGCAGAACTTGCAGAAATTTGGGGGGAAACATGCCGGTCACTCCCCTACCTTCACCAGGTCGAGCTCGATTTTTGCCGTCTGCCCGGGGGACAGCGAGACCTCACGGACTTCTGACAGGTACTGGCGCATGACTTCCGGGTTCCTGTATTCGAGCAGCTCGGGATGGTCAACGGCGAGAATCTTGTATTCGCCAGGCGGGAGAAATGGCAATTGAAAGGCGCCACTGGATTGGGTCGACTGAATGATTGGTGGAACGGAAAGGTGTTCGGAGAAGGCGAGAACAGTGGCATTAAACGTAGGATTGTCGGATGAAACCATTCCGCTGAGAGAAGCTCCGTCATCGCGGAGGGTAATTTCGATAGGCTGCGGCGAGACGCCAGCCGGGACGGTCAGGTCCGATTCGAGAAGATTGGTCGTGCCAGAGGTGGCGGACTGCACGTAGAGCGGGCCATTGGGAACGATTTCAACACCATATGCGCCGGAAGCAATATTTTGAAGTTCAAGCGAGGCAGCACCACGTTCGCCGACTTGCTGGGAGCCGTAGCGGAACTCAAACATGCCTGGGTTGTGTAAAACAAGCTGAACATGGGCAGGAAAATAGTTTTCCTGTTGCGTGAATTGTTGCGAACCAGTTTTCGAGGAGATGACACGCATCCGAATGGGGATGTTCGCGTTGGGTAATAAAATAATGTGAACGCCGGAGAGATCCGCGTTCACGGTTAGCGGGAGCGTGGCGGTCAGAGAATGCCGCTGAGGGTCGGGCGCGTTCGCCATGAGGGTATAAGCGCCCCGGGGGACGCAAGCGATGCGAAAGGCGCCGGTTGCGGGATCGAAACTTTCGCTCATCGACATGAGCTTTCCCGCGGAATTGAAAAGTTGAAGATTGGTATATTGGCCCGGAGCGTAGCCGGTGATTGTGCCCGAGACCCGATGGCAAGGCTGCGGGGACAGAGCGAGATTGATTTCAGCCTGCCTGCCAGGAACAATGGAAATCGGGGAAGCGGAAGAAATATCAGAGCCCGCCGGATAATAAACAACCGGGAACCCCAGCGCGGCGGGCCGCGAAGCACGGGATGCGATCGTCTCTGAATTCCAACTGGGCCCCGCCGAAAAATAGTAATTGCCGGGTTGGAGCTCGGCGACGCGGAACGCTCCGTCTTCATCAGTCACGCCGCCCGGTCCATCTTGCCAAACTTTGCGGCCGTTCTCGATGCGCTGGACCACCAGTTGAATCGGCAGGTTCTCAATCGGTTCGCCATCGTCTGCGGTGATTCGGCCGTAGATGACGCCCTCAGGAACGAGTTTGAGGACCTCCGGGGGAGTCTCCGGACCGATAGCGGCAACCCGCCTATTGAAGCCGTGCGAGCGGTTTTCCAGTTCATCTTCCGAGAAAAAACCGGGCTTGCGAACGGTAATGGGGGTTTGCCCGCCCGGCAGACGGTCGAATTGAAATTTTCCGTCAGTCCCGGTGAACGCGGACAACTGCCCTCTCATATAAATCTGGACAAGCGCGCCTCGGACCGGCTCGCCGGTGAGCGAATTGACGACCCTTCCTGCCAGAGAATACTTGTCCTGGCCGGAAGGCATTACGTATTGCGGGAACGCGAAAGGCGGGATAGCGGAGGGAGCAGCTGCAAGGAGAGAGAGGAGGAGGGTACGAAGAGACATGTCTAGCACCTTGAGAGCCGAAAAAAGTTCGGCGATAGTTTACAACGGCTGTGATGCATTCTAGCCCGGCAGATTTGCCTCGCTATTACGACCTTCATCCGGGGCATACGCGGCAGGGGCCTGGGGGAGATAGGGGGAGATAGTTATCGCTTGACAAGAACGCGGTAAGGAAGTATCTCAGCGACCGAAATGCACCGTTCCCGGGAGGAGCATGATGGCTCGGCCAAGCACTCTTCCTTCTCGCGGTCGGTTCGGGAATTTAGGCTCGTCAGAAATTCGAAATTACTAGCGTGCTGGAGGTCCTCCTGTGACTTGGACACAAGTATACGATCCCCTGGGACATTGGTGGCTTTCCACGCTGGTTGCGGCGCTGCCAATCATCGTTCTGCTTGGTCTGCTAGCGGGGCTGAAAGTGCGGGCGCATCTGTGCGCGGTCGCCGGCGCCGCAACAGCTGTTATTTGCGCAATCATGGTCTTTCGAATGCCCGCGACCCTCGCTGTTAGCAGCTTTTTCTATGGTTCGGCGTTCGGCCTCCTCAAAATTGTCTGGATCGTCATTGCAGCCGTTTTTCTCTATGACATTTCTGTGGAGACCGGTCAATTCGAAATCATGAAGCAGTCTGTCGCGGCGATCACGCCCGATCGCCGCTTGCAACTACTTCTCGTGGCCTTTTGCTTCGGCGCATTTATCGAAGGATCAGCCGGATTTGGCGCGCCCGTCGCTATCGCCGGCGCTTTTATGATCGGCCTCGGTTTCAAACCCTTTCAAGCTGCTGCGCTCAACCTCATCGCTAACACCGCGCCGGTCGCCTGGGGTGCCATCGGCACGCCGGTTCACACTCTCGCCGCTGTGACGGCCCTCAACGAGAGCGACTTGAACGCGATGATCGGCCGCATTCTTCCCATCACGGCGATCATCGTTCCCTTATGGCTGGTCCGCGCCATGGTGAGTTGGAAAGAAACATTCGAAGTATTCCCTGCCATCCTGGTCGTCGGAGGCTCGTTCGCCGCGACTCAATGGTTGTGGGCCAATTACATGGACAGCAACCTCGTGGACATTGCCGCCGGCGTCATCTCCATGGTCGCCACACTGATATTTCTTCGGTTCTGGCAGCCCAAGGAAATCTGGCGTTTCGCGGACGAACAGGCGGTGACGGCCGCGGAAGCAAGAGACTCCGTGAAGCACTTCTCTGCCGGCCAAATCGCGAAGGCCTGGATGCCCTTCGCGATCCTTTCTCTCTTTGTCCTCGTGTGGGGATTGCCCGCTGTTAAACTGAGCATGAATAAAGCGACGACACCTTCCTTCAGGGTGGTGATGGCAGATGGCAAGGTTCGGTCCGGACCTCCGGGATGGGACTGGCCGTATTTACATGCCAAAGTGTTTCGGGCCGCGCCGGTGGTACAAAAGCCGGCAGCCGAAGCCGCACGGTTCGATCTCAACTGGCTCACCGCCACGGGAACGGGCTGCTTCCTGGCAGCCCTGTTTGCCGCCTTCCTTCTCGGCCTCAAGCCTGGCAAAATCTTCCAGATCTTTGGCCGCACTCTCATCCGATTGAGATTCGCCATTGTCGCGATGACGTGCATGCTTGGGTTAGGTTACATCACGCGCTACTCCGGCATGGATGCTGTCCTGGGATTGGCATTCACGCGCACCGGCTGGTTCTTTCCTTTCTTCGGCACTTTCATCGGATGGCTCGGCGTCGCCCTGACCGGCAGCGATACTTCTTCGAACGCCCTCTTCGGCGGCTTGCAGAAAATCACTGCGCAACAGTTGAACTTGAGCCCCATTCTTATGTGTGCCACCAACAGTGCCGGCGGTGTGATGGGCAAAATGATCGATGCGCAATCCATCTGCATCGCCACCGCCGCCACCAACCAGGTCGGCAACGAAGGCTCCATTTTCCGCTTTGTTTTCTGGCATTCTGTGGCGCTGGCAGCCATCGTCGGCATCATCGTCATGATGTACGCCTACGTTTTCCCGCAGTTCATCCCGAATGGGTTGAACTTCATTCACTGATGGGGCAAGCTTCTTCTTTGAAGCCGGTGAATGAATCTTATGGAAGCGCGCATTCTTGACGAGCTTCGAGCGATCGTCGGCGACCGCGGCCTGGTCTGTTCGCCCGAAGAACTTCATACCTACGAATGCGACGGCCTAACCAATTTCCGTGTCATGCCACGCGCGGTCCTGTTGCCAAATTCCACGGAACAAGTTCAGGCAATCGTTCGAATTTGCTACCGTGAACGAATCCCGTTCGTTGCGCGCGGATCGGGCACAGGCCTGAGCGGCGGGGCGCTCCCCGTTGAAAACGGTATCGTCATCAGCCTGGCGCGGATGAATCGTATCCTTGAAGTTGATTTCCCGAATGCTCGCGTGGTTGTCGAACCCGGGGTCATCAATCTGGACGTCACCGGGTGCGTCGCGCAGCAAGAATATTTCTACGCTCCCGATCCTTCCTCGCAATCGATCTGCAGCATCGGTGGAAACGTCGCCGAAAATTCCGGCGGGGCGCATTGCCTGAAGTACGGCTTTACGACAACGCATGTGGTGGGCCTGGAAGTGGTTCTTCCCGATGGTTCGCTCGTGCATCTCGGCGGGAAAACGCTCGATACCCCCGGTTATGACCTCGCCGGAGTTTTCGTGGGCTCCGAGGGCACTCTGGGCGTTGCCACCAAAATCATTTTGCGCATCGTGAAGCGGCCCGAGTGCATTCAAACGTTGCTGGCCGCTTTCCCCTCCACAAACGAAGCGGGCGCGGCGGTGAGCGATATCATTGCGGCGGGAATGTTGCCCGCAGCGATTGAAATGATGGACAACCTCGCCATCCGAGCTGCAGAAGCCGCGGTGCACGCGAACTATCCGAGCTGTGGTGGTCTGCTGCTAGTCGAACTCGATGGTCCTGTCGCGGAAGTCGAAGCCTTGATGACTGACGTGAACGAGATTTGCCGTTCGAATGACGCATCGGAAATTCGCCTGGCTCAGTCGGATGCCGAACGCGCGCTCGTCTGGAAGGGCCGCAAGGCGGCTTTCGCGGCAATGGGGCGAATTTCGCCCAATTATATTGTGCAGGACGGAGTGATCCCGCGAACCGCGCTGCCACGGGTGATGGGCGAAATTGAACGGCTGAGCCAGGAAGCAGGATTGCGCGTGGCTAATGTGTTTCATGCAGGCGACGGGAACCTGCATCCGCTGGTTCTCTACGACCGGCGCATCGCGGGGCAGGAGGAAGCGGCCGAAGTTCTCTCATCGCAGATTCTAGAGCTGTGCATTGCTGCCGGTGGATCGATTACGGGAGAGCACGGTGTTGGTGAAGACAAAAAGAAAATGATGTCGAAAATGTTTGCCGAGCCGGACTTGGTAACCATGCAGCGCGTCCGCTGCGCTTTCGATCCGCTGCAGCTGTCGAATCCCACGAAAGTCTTTCCGACCCCCCGCCTGTGCGGCGAAAAACCAGGTGAATTCGTGCCGCACCCGATCGAATCCGCGGGGATCGCGGAGCGCTACTGACGCCGACCGATGGACGCCGCAATCAAATCCGAGCCGAGCGGTTTGCATTCGGTGCTGCGTTACAAACTCATCGCCCTTGTCGGGAATGAGTATGTGCGTGCGGCAACTGCCGCGGATGCGGTCGCGGGAGCGCAGCCGAAGCTGGTGATTGAACCAGGAACGGAACGAGAGCTTGTCGAGGTTTTGCGGCTTTCGAACGAAGCGGGGCTGACGGTGATTCCGCGGGGCGGCGGGACGAAGCTCGGGTGGGGAAATTCGCCAACGCGTGCGGATTTGATTTTGTCGACGGCGCGCATGACCGAAATCATCGAGCACGCCTGGGCGGATCTCACCGTGAGTGTCGAAGCCGGCTGCACCATTCAAAGATTGCAGGAAACGCTCGCGCAGCATGGCCAGCGGTTGGCGCTTGATCCGCTCTGGCCGGAAAAGGGCACCGTCGGCGGCGTGCTCTCCACCAACGACAGCGGTGCGCTCCGTTTGCGGTTTGGCGCTCTGCGCGACCTGATCATCGGCGCCACGATTGCGCTTCCGGACGGCACCCTCGCGAGCAGCGGCGGCAAGGTCGTGAAAAATGTCGCCGGTTATGATCTGCCGAAACTTGTCACCGGGGCCTTAGCCACACTCGGCGTCATCACCCGCGCCGTATTCCGCCTCCATCCGCTTCCTCTCAATTCGCGTTCCTTCAGCGTCTCCGCTGTGAATGCGGAAGAGACGCAGAAATTTGTGCTCGCGGTTCAGGATTCGAAACTCGCTCACACCTTCCTGCAGTCCCATTTTTCAGATGACGCTCCACCTGTCTCTGACATTCTGTTTGAAGGAACTGAGGCTGGCCTCGCGGCCCAGGAAACACAACTGCGAAGTCTCGCGGCACTTGCAAGTGTTTCGGAGGCTCCCACCTCAACCTGGACGGCGCGTGAGGAGCTTTGGGCTTTTTCTGATCCGGCAAGCACGGCCATCGCGAAATTCAGCATCTTGCCGGTAAACCTCGAGCGCACCATGGAGCTGGTGGCGCACTCGGCAAACGCGCATCAGCTCCGATGGAAAGTGCTTATGTACCCGACGGGCATCGGATGGCTTCGTTTGGAGGGCAAGGCCAGTTCGCTGCGCGGGGCGCTTCAGGCGCTACGCAGCGAATTGGATGACCAGGATGGTTCTCTTGTTGTGCTCCATCGTCCGGACAAAATGCCGGCGTTCGACGCCTGGGGAACGGCCGGTGATGCGCTATCCTTGATGAAGTCAGTGAAGCAGCAACTCGATCCCAAGAACACTCTGAATCCTGGCCGCTTTGTGGGTGGCATCTGATGCAGGATTCCACCGCAAAACAGGAATGCGCCAGCGCCTTTGACGCGCACCATCCGCCTTCCAACGAGATTATTGAAAAGTGTGTTCACTGCGGATTTTGTTTGCCGGTGTGTCCCACATATGTTTTGTGGGGCCAGGAGATGGATTCACCGCGCGGCCGCATCTACCTCATGAAGATGGCCAGCGAGGGCGCTGCGGAGATGAATTCGACGTGGGTGAGCCACTTCGATAGCTGCCTCGGCTGCATGGCTTGCATGACCGCCTGCCCTTCCGGCGTGGACTACGGAAAACTCATCGAGGCCACGCGCGCGCAGATCGAACGAAAGACCGAACGCTCCCTGGGAGAAAAGCTCCACCGGCAGTTTATGTTCGAAACTTTTAACCGGCCAGATCGCTTGCGGCGAATGCGCCTGCCCCTGCTTGCGTATCAAAAATCCGGATTGCAGGCCGTCGTGCGGGGTTTGCGCCTGCTGAAGTTGTTGCCCAAGAAGATGCACGCGATGGAAGCGCTTCTTCCGAAGCTCGGGCCGCGGGAAGCGGTCGCCGAAGTCACGCCGGCCGCAGGCACAAAGCGCCGCCGGGTTGGTTTGCTGCTGGGTTGTGTGCAGCGCGAATTTTTACCGCAAGTCAATGCCGCCACGGCGCGGGTTCTGGCCGCCGAAGGGTGCGAAGTCGTCGCTCCGCAGACGCAACCCTGTTGCGGAGCTCTTCTCGTACACGCCGGAGAGGAAGCGGCGGCGGTGGAGCTGGCGAAAAGGACTATCGACGCGTTGGAACGCACGGACGTCGAGACGGTCGTCACCAACGCGGCAGGGTGTGGCTCAAATGTGAAAGAGTACGGCCACCTGCTCCGGGATGATCCCGATTACGCAGAGCGAGCCAGGATCTTCGCGGCCAAGTGCAAAGATGTCAGCGAAGTATTGACTGAACTCGAGCCGCGCGCCGCACGACAGCAGCTCAAACTGCGAGTGGCGTTCCACGATTCGTGTCACTTGCAACATGCGCAAGGCGTTCGTTCACAACCTCGCGCGTTACTTTCCGGTATTCCCGGGCTGGAGCTTGTTGAAATTCCCGAAGCCGCCATCTGCTGTGGCTCCGCGGGAATCTTCAACCTTGTGCAGCCCGATGCCGCTAATGCCCTTGGCGATCGTAAGGCCCAGCTCATTGAGCCGCTTAAGGCCGATGTGGTGGCAACAGGAAATCCCGGATGTATCTTGCAAATGCAATCCGCACTGGCGCGCCATGGACAAAAGATCCCCGTGGTGCACACCATTCAACTCGTGGATGCATCCATTCGCGGTAAGTCGATCGAGTCGCTTCGATGTTAAACCATTCCTGCCAATTGCTACTCGAAGCTAATGCCGGTTTTCTTGGAGATGTCGCGTAATTCTTCAACCACGGGCAAAATCAGCGGGACGCCATTTTTGCGGCGCCATTTTTCTGCTTCGCGTTCAGGGTCGCCGGGCAAAAGGGGCCCGTTCGTGCCGGGAGCCGGTTTGGTAGCGCGAAAAACGCGGACGTAGTCGTCGATCTGACGCTTGAAGGCATCCGGATCGATGAAGCCGTCGATTTGCATGGTGCCAAAGAAATGGCCGATTCCACGGCCCACGTTGCGGCTGGGGATTTCCTGGCGAAGGGCAAAAGGCGGGGTAAACGGCCCCCAATTCGCGCCGCTCAAAACGCCACACAGGACGTCCACCATGATGGCGAGACCATAGCCTTTGTGCCCGCCACGATCGCGATCGGAACCGAGCGGCAGAAGCGCGCCGCCGGCGACCATGTCATCCGGATTAGTCGTGGAGCGGCCCCCGCTGTCAATGGCCCAGCCCTCGGGAATTGGCTCGCCGCGGCGGCGCGCCATCTCGATTTTTCCATAGGCGGCGGCGCAAGTGGCCATGTCAATCACGATGGGCGGTTCTTCCATGCCGGGAAAACCGATGGCAATGGGGTTAGTGCCGAGCATGCGCTCCGCACCCCACAGAGGTGCGACCAGCCTCGTCGAATTCGTCATCGCCCAGCCGATTAGGTCGCGCTCCAGAGCTTCGAGCACATAGTAGCCGGCGATGCCGTAGTGGTTGGTATTCCGCACGCTGACCCAGCCAGAGCCTGCTTTCTCCGCCATGTCCATGGCCATGCGATTCGCTTTCGGGCCAACAACTAATCCCAAGCCATTGTCGCCATCCATGGTTGCGGTACTTAGCGTCGAGCGCATCACTTTGATTTCAGGTTTGGGATTAATGCGGCCCAAGGTGAGCATGTCAAAGTAACTATGCAGGCGGGCGACGCCGTGAGAATCGATGCCGCGCAGGTCTGCGGAAGCAAGGACTTCGGCGGCCTGGACTGCATCCTCCTTGGGAACATCGAAATGGAGAAACATGCGCCTGCTGAAATCGCGCAGCGCCTCGATGGGGTAAACTTTGGCGTCCACTTCAGCCATGTTTTCTTTGCCTTTTCGGTTAGTCTACGCAGGCAGAGTGTGCCCGCGGGTTTCAACGCCAAAAGGAATCAGAAGCAAGCCAATCGCGAAAGCGATGGAGGTTAGAGCGACCGGAATTCCGATCGATTGGTAATGCTGAACACCGGCGCCGACGAGGAAGGTGATGCCGGCGCCACCAAATCTTGCGAAGGATGTAGAAAAAGCAAAAGCGCTGGCGCGGCACTCCGTCGGATATTGCTCGGGCAGCCAGAGCGTATAAATCGCAAAATTCGCGCCGCCAAAGCCAAGAAAGAAAAGACAAACGAAAAACCATGGCAGAGCCGGGGCCCCCAGATAGAAGACCTTTCCAAAGGTGAGCGCGACGAAGGCAAGCATCAGAGCGAAGAAAAATCCCAAAGCACCGCGTCGTCCGAGTTTCTCCGCAAGCCAAGGCATCGCCAAGCAGCCCAGAATGGTCGCGAACGAAATGAGCATGGTCGCCCGCGAAGCGAGCTGTGCGGCCGATGGTCCAGTCCTCCCCGCCGCTTCCGCAAGCACCGTCACCGCAGCAGGAACGTACACCGTCCCCGCCCATAGTCCGCAAATGGAGGCCAGCATGTACAGGGAATTCAGAATTGTTCTGCGCCGCACTCCTCTAGAAAAAAGTTTCGCGAACGGTTGCCAGATCCGCCACGTCCGAACAACGCCCTCTTTCCGCTTCCAGCACGCAGGCTCGGTCACACCATGACGCACCCAAGCCAGGAGCAGTGCCGGCACCCCGCCGACGACGAACATGCAACGCCAACCATATTTGCTTCCGATGGTGAAGTTCGCCAGCGCCGCCAGAAAAATCCCCACGTAATATCCCGTGTGCATGTACCCCGCGCCGGCACGACGGCGGTCTTCTGGCCATTCTTCGGCGACGAATGTGCCTCCCATCGCCCATTCCCCTCCAATGCCGATGCCGACGAGAAGGCGAAGGGCGGCGAGCTGCCAGACACTCGTGACGAGGGCGCTGAGAAAGGTGAACACGGAGTACCAAACGACGGTGAGCATGAGCGTTCGAACGCGCCCGAATTTGTCGCCGACGGGCCCCCAGAGGAACGCGAGTCCCCATCCGCAGAGAAACAGGGCGAAAAGCAATCCACCGTAATAGCCGACGTTGCCTTTCGTTGCCGCGATGCCGGAACGCGGGAGCAGTTCGCGCAGAGAAGGCACGAGCACCAGGGCATAAATGAACGAGTCCATGCCGTCGAGCGTCCACCCCCCCCACGAAGCCCAGAACCCGCGAACTTGATTTCGCGTGAGTGGCGTCGCCCTAATGGTTTGTGCCTTCTGTTGGATCCCTGCAGTGGACATGACAGCGGGGACTATATCAAAACTGGCTGCGTGGAAACGAGAAATCGACCGAACCGCGCGGCAGAGTTTTGTATGAAATGTCTAGCGATAGCCGCGAATGAAGAAATAAGCGGTCATCGCAGTTCCCACCAGAATGACGAAGGACTTCACCCCAGCTTGCGGGAGCTTTTGCGCAAAGTACGCGCTGGAGTAGCCTCCCAGCAACGAGCCCGCAGTCATGACAATGGCCTGCGGCCAGACGATCGCGCGGGTCACGATGAAAGTAATTGTGGCAACGCCATTGATGACCCCGCCGAGAATTACTTTGAGTTTGTTCATGGCGTGAATGTCGGTCATGCCGAGCGCGGCGAGCATGGCCAAATTCATAATGCCGATGCCACCGCCGAAGTAGCCGCCATAAACGGCGACGAGCAGCTCGAAGATGGCAGCCCCGGTCACGGCCGCGTTCGTGGCGTCATGTGCGATGCCGGCGGAAATCCTGCCGGTCAGATGCTTGCCGAAGGTAAAGAACAATGTGGCGCCGAGCATGAGCCACGGCAACACGTGCAAGAAAGTTTGCGCGGGGGTCATGATCAAGAGAAATGCTCCGGTCAGGCCACCGAGAATGCTTGTCAGCACCAGCGGAATCATCACGCGCCGGGAGATGTTGAGCTTCTGGGGATAAGCACCGCCGCTCGCCGTGGTTCCCACCCACAGGGCTAGAGTATTGGTGGCGTTGGCGGGGACGGGCGCAACACCAGTAAACAAAAGAGCGGGAAAGGAAACGAAACTCCCTCCGCCAGCCACCGCGTTGATCGCTCCGCCGAGGCCGCCGGCGAAAAACAGGAATATAGCGTTTTGCAGGTTCAAACAGAGGTTTTACCACGATTTGAGCTTTGTGCTCCAGCAAGAGCCGACTCCCAGTCGACTCCCAGGTTTGTGGACTGCAGCACCCCGCCCTCTCCTGGGGTCGCATAAGTCATTTCTTGACAACGCGGGCAGAGGCGTATATGAACGGGGGAATTCTAGCGCCCTTCCTCCACTGAAGACCTGACTCGCACCCCAAAGGCGAGTTACAGAGGGATTCAAGAGGAAGGAGTAGCCAGTGCAGTAGAGGTGTGTCCGCAGCCTCGCCTCTTAAGCGACGGTCTGCGCCATGCCTCGATACCCAGGTCGAAGTTGAACAGGAGGAAGTATGGCCAGCCGCGCAGACGGAATCCCGATGGGCGCTACCGCCGAATACGGAATCTGGAGAGTGATTCTTGCCTCCGCCGTCGGCACCATGATCGAGTGGTACGATTTTTATATTTTTGGAAGCCTCGCCGCGGTATTGTCCCCGATATTCTATCCGCCTGGAAACCAGACGTTTTCCTATATCGCGTACCTGGCGACCTTCGCTGTAGGATTCGTCGTGCGGCCCTTTGGCGCCCTCTTCTTTGGACGGATCGGGGACTTGGTAGGGCGCAAGTACGCTTTCCTTGTGACGCTGTCGATCATGGGCGGAGCGACGGCATTAATCGGAATGTTGCCGACGTACAAGACCGCGGGATGGTTCGCGCCAATGGCACTGTTGGGCATCCGTATCTTGCAGGGCCTGGCGCTCGGCGGTGAATATGGGGGTGCAACCGTATATGTGGCGGAACACGTGCCGGACCACAAGCGTGGGTTCTACACGAGTTTCATTCAGATCACCGCGACCCTGGGTTTGTTCGTATCGCTGTTGGTGATCTTGGCCACGCAGTCTTCGATGAGCACGGCGGACTTCCAAGGATACGGCTGGCGCATCCCATTCCTTATTTCTATTTTCATGCTGGCGATCTCGCTTTACATTCGTCTGAAGATGAAAGAATCACCTATTTTCTCGCATATCAAGTCCGCCGGGATGACTTCGGCGCAACCGCTAAAAGACGCTTTCGCAAAGTGGGACAACCTGAAGCGCGTGATGATTTCGCTCTTCGGTGCTACAGCGGGGCAAGGCGTGGTGTGGTACTGCGGTCAGTTCTATGCGCTGTTCTACATGCAAACTATTCTTAAGGTGAACCCGACGCTGGCGAACAAGATCGTTGCCGTCGCGGTCCTGATCGGGATGCCGTTTTTCACTGTGTTTGGTGCGCTATCGGACCGGATCGGGCGGAAGAAGATCATCATGGCCGGCTGCCTGATCGCTGTGCTCACCTACATCCCGATTTACAAGGCGATGGAGCGTGCTGCCGGAAACAACGTGGTGTCGCTATGGTCCACGCGCAACGCAGTAACAGGCGCAATAAGCCTGACCGCGGTAACAGTCGACGCCACAGGGGCGTTCGTCGCAGCGAAAGAAGCGCGCAACCCAAACGTTCCCATGCTCGTACTCCTAGTTTTCGTTCAGGTGATTTACGTTTGCATGGTGTATGGACCCATTGCAGCCTATTTGGTGGAAGCGTTCCCGGCGAAGATCAGGTACACCTCTCTTTCTTTGCCGTATCACATAGGCAATGGAGTCTTCGGCGGGTTACTGCCGCTGATTGGGCTTTCAGTGTGTGCTGCCACCCACAACATCTATGCGGGGCTGTACTACCCCATGGCCATAGCATCGCTCACGTTTATCATCGGGAGCCTGCTCTTGAAGGAAACGCACGGCACCAAAATCTGGGACGAAGTCGGCGGCATGAAGTAGCGAGGGTGCGCGGATTGACTCAGGCACACGCGTAGTAGCATCATTTTTGGCGGGCGAGATCTATCGCATCCGAGAGCGAGCTTCCCTAATGGAAGGTGTCTCTCGTTGAAACGTCACAACGTATTTCGATCTTCTAAAGGGAGTTGCCGCCGTGGCCACAGCTCGACCGAAGCCAAATGCGAAAGAACCGAAGGGCAAGCAAAAGCTTACCGAAGCGCAAATCGCCGTTCACTGGAAGGAAGAAGAGTACTTTCCACCTCCCAAGGAATTCATCGCCCAGGCGAATCTTGCCGATCCTGCGTTCGTCAAGAAATTCAGCGAAAAGCATTTTCCGGAATGCTTCGACCATTACGCTTCCCTCCTCGACTGGGACAAGCCCTGGCGCAAGACACTGGACACGAGCAACCCGCCCTTCTGGAAATGGTTCGTCGGCGGAAAACTCAACGCCTGCTACAACTGCGTCGACCGCCACCTCCCTAAATACAAGAACAAAGCTGCGTTGATCTTCGCCCCCGAGCCGGAAAGTGAATCTACCACCGTTATCACCTACCAGGAACTCTACAAGCGCGTAAACGAAGTTGCGGCGATGCTTCGTGATTTTGCCGGACTGAAAACCGGCGATCGCGTCACTATCCACATGCCTATGATTCCGGAGTTGCCGATTACCATGCTGGCCTGCGCGCGGCTCGGGGTCGTCCACTCGGTCGTCTTCGGGGGTTTCAGCGGCGAAGCCTGCGGCCTCCGCGCGGCCGATTCCGGGAGCCGCGTACTCATTTACGCCGACGGCTACAGCCGCAATGGCAAGTGGGTTGATCACAAAGCCAGCGCTGATGTCGCCGTTCGGACCGCGACGAAGGAGGGCCAGGAGATTGACAAGGTCTTGGTGTGGAAGCGCTATCCCGGAAAATATACTTCCGACGCGCCCATGATCATGGGCCGCGACTACTTCGTCGACGAAGTCTTGAAACAGTACCGCGGCCAGATCGTCGAGCCCATCTCGCAGGACGCCGAAGCTCCACTCTTCCTGATGTATACGAGCGGCACAACCGGCAAACCCAAGGGCTGCCAGCACCGCACCGGCGGTTATCTCGCCTACGTCACCGGCACTGCCAAGTATTACCAGGACATTCATCCTGAAGACGTCTACTGGTGCATGGCCGACATCGGCTGGATTACCGGGCACTCCTACATCGTTTACGGTCCGATGGCTCTCGCCGCCACCAGCGTGCTTTACGAAGGCGTTCCGCAGTTCCCCGACGCCGGCCGTCCTTGGCGCATCGCCGAACGCCTGGACGTCAACATTTTCCACACTTCCCCCACCGCCATCCGCATGCTCCGCAAAGCCGGCGGGGACGCGCCGAAGATTTACAACTACCGCTTCAAGCACATGACCACCGTCGGCGAACCAATCGAACCGGAAGTGTGGAAGTGGTACTACCAAGTCGTTGGCAAGAGCAAAGCTGTGATTGTCGACACCTGGTGGCAGACGGAAACCGGCGGTTTCCTGTGCAGTACCAAGCCTGCGCTTGATCTCATGAAGCCCGGCAGCGCTGGTCCCGCGGTTCTCGGTATCTATCCGGTCATTTGGGACGAGGAAGGAAAGGAAGTTAAAGCAGGCTCGGGAAACGCCGGCAACATCTGTATCCGCAATCCCTGGCCGGGCATCATGCAGACCATTTGGGGTGACCCCCAGCGCTTCGTCAATCAGTACTACAAAAAGTACAACAAGAATCCGAAGAGCAAGGACTGGCGTGATTGGCCCTATTACGCCGCGGACGGGGCAGTTCTCCCCGCCGACGGTTACTATCGCATCCTCGGCCGCGTCGATGACGTCATCAACGTCGCCGGCCACCGCCTCGGCACCAAGGAAGTCGAATCCGCCTGTCTCACGATTCCCGAAGTAGCCGAAGCCGCGGTCGTTCCCGCCGTCGATGAAGTCAAAGGCCGCGTCCCGGTTGTCTACATCTCACTGAAGCCCAGCGTTCCGACGACAAAAGCGATCCAGGACAAAGTCGTCTCCACCATCGAAACCATGATCGGTAAAATCGCCCGGCCCAAGACCATCCACATCGTCCCGGACATGCCCAAGACCCGCTCCGGCAAAATCATGCGCCGCGTGCTCGCCGCCATTTCCAATCATATGGACACCGGCGACATCACGACGCTCGCCAATCCCGACATCGTCGAGCAGATTCGCGAGCTCGTCCAGGGCCGCAACGTCGGTCCTTTGAAAGAAGGCCCCGAAGACATCAAGCGCTTCGGCGACGAACGCTGAGTCCGTGGCTGGAAGTTGGCTTAGTGCCTTCCCGGCGCCGGAAAAACGATTGAAGGTGTCCGCCCTAGAATTCAAAGCGGAGGCTGAGCTGGATCCAGCGGCTGCCGCTCGTGCGGTTCGCCGGGATGAACTGAGTAGAGATGACGCCAAAATTCTGTAGCCCGCTTGCAAGGGAAAGACTTCCCCCGCAAGTGCCAGCATTTGCATTTGCCGTTTGTGACGTCCGGGTCGCAGTAGATAACGTGGTTGAAGAGGTTGAAAAAGTCGGCGGCAAAGTTTACATGCACTCTCTCCTTGATTGCCGTCCCCTTACCGAACCAAGCATCCAGGTTCCAGTGACCCAAGCCACGTAACGGATTCTAGCTAGCGGCCGTCGCCGAACTGCCGGGGTTGACAGTGGGAACTTTGCCAGTGTGGAACCCCAGCGCCAGTGTGCCACCCCAGACCTGTGAACCTTCCGACGCCGTGAGTGGCTGGCCGCTGATGGCCATGAAGATCCCCGAGTTATACCAGCCTTCGATCACCCGCTTCAGGAATGAGTTCGACTCTTGAATGGTAGGTCGTAAACCCATTTTCCATTGAAGATATGACGGAAATCGAACCCAGAAGGGCCATATTCGGCGTTCAAATCAAAACTGTTGGGTATCCGGTTTTGGTCGCCCTCTCAGTTTACGTTCTGGCGGCGATCGTCAAAAAGCAACTCGGGCTCGAGTTAAGTCTCTACAAAATTCTGCAAATCCTCAGTGTGATGATATTCGAAAAAACCCCGATTTTAGAGCTACTGGGCAGTTGCGCAGCGGAGCTGGACTTCGGCGGCAAGATCGGAATCCATCAATGCGCCGCGCCCATGCAAGGCAGAGCAAACCTGCACTGCCGTGATTCCGGAAGCGCCCCGCAAATCGGCACCCGCCAAGTTCGCCCCATCCAGCTCCACGCCACGCAAAATCGCGCCCGTCAAATACGCTCCGCGCAGATCCGCCTTCTTCAAGTCTGCCTCCAGCAGGATGGTCCCTTTCAGAATGGCGCCGGTCAGGTTCGCTTCTCCAAGTTTCGCGGAGGACAGGTCCGTCTGCTCCAGATTTGCAAACGACAGGACCGCGTGCTCGAGTTTTGTATCGCGCATATCCGTGCGCGAAAGGTCGGTCCGCAGTAGTTGCGCATTTCGCATATTCACGGCGTAAAGCGATGCCCCGGAAATCTTGGCATTCGAAAGCACCGCATTTTCAAACGTGCCGTAAGAGAGATCGGCGAACCGCAAATCCGACGCCGTCAGATTTGCGCCCGTGGCCTTGGCGGACACCAATATTGCGTGTGTCAGTTGGGCGCGATCGAGTATCGCCGAGCGCAGCAGGGCTTCCCGCAGATTCGCTCCGCGCAGGTCCGCCTCGGATAGATACACCCCCTCAAGATTCGCGCGCCACAGTTTTGCGTTGGGCAGAAACGCCCGATAGCCTCGCGCGAACCGCAAATTCATCTGATTCAGCCGCGCGCCCGCGATTTTCTCCAATGTCTCATCGGTCCAGACCGTACCGCGCGGCGGAGGTGACGACAGCGTCGCCTCCGTCAAATCCGCGTACGGCCGGTAGCCTACCGACTGAAAGACCATCGCCGCCCAGCGTCTCACATCGGCTGCTGATTCTTCCGTGGCCGTGCTCCTGTCGAAGGGCAACCCTCGGTTCACGCCAAGAGAAAAGAGAAAAAGGATGCAGCCCGTCGTCAGCGCCACGCGCGTGGTTCCCAAAATCATTCGTAGGATGTTTTTCGACTTGGGCAAACGGATGTCACCCGGCCGAAGCACTCGCGACACAACAAAAGGCAGACACGTCGCCGTTGCCACCGAGAGAGTCATCAGAAATACATGCAGTAGTGTCCCCCGGAAATCCTGCCGCGGCAGATACCGAAACCAGTAGAGGAACAGCGTCGATGGAACAATCCAATACGCCAGCACCGTCGAAAGCACCGTTTCGAACGCGATCATCGCGGAACGCGATTCCCCTTGCCACCGGAAGTGTCTGCGCACCAGCCCCATCAGATACCACGGGCCGTCTTTCTCCAGCGTTTGCCCATCCGGAAAAACCGCAGGGAGCGCGGCCATGCTTCCCCACAACCTCAGCAGCAGAAAATGAAATCGCAGGGAGAGCGCCAGGAGAACCAACGGGCCACCGAGATAAAGCCCCGTCATGGGAAGCACGTTGCCCAGTCGCACGAAAGGCAGCGCCGACGAATTCAGCAGCAGGCGCACGTCGGTCGTGAACGCGATCAGCAGACAGCAGAGAAGGCTCGCTCCCACGGTGAGGAAGTAAAACCAGCGCGCGATTTTCGTCGCATCGCCGATCGCTTTCGAACTGTTCACCGCGGAAATCGACTCGGGGAGCACCGCATCGAAAAGATTCGTCCCTCCCAGCCGGCCAAGCCACAGGCCTTCCGCGCCGTACAGGTTGGCGCCCATCAGATTTGCGCCACGCAGTTCCGTGCCCAGCAGGTTTGCATTTTGTAGATTCGAACGGACCAGGCTCGCGCCGCGCAAATTTGCCATCGAAAGATCCGCGCCCGCAAGGTTCATTCGATGCAAATGCGCGCCCTGCAAATTCACGCCCGTCAGGTCCGCTTTGGCCAAATTTACACCGCACAGATCGGCCTTGACGCCCGACTCCCCGCCCGATTCCACCCACATTTTGTGCTGATCCAGAATCTCGGCAAGATCGAGCAGCGAGATTCCGATGGAATCTCCCCCGCCCAAAACGTCTCCTCCAGCGGGATGCTCAGTTGCGATTTGGCTCTTCAGTTCTTCAATTTCTTTGACTGCGTCAATTTCCAGGCCCATTCGAACGTTCTCCCTCAGGTTTCTTTGCCCGCTCTCGCCCATGCTGGCGCACTCCAATTGCTCAAACCGGCGCACAATCGCGCCTTTCAATATACTCGAGGTCTTTGCTTTCGAATTCTTCCGGCTACGGTTCGAATTCCCCCGTTATAGTTCGGTCCCCGCCGGGCTACCTCCATCCTCTCCTACCCGCGCTGTGAAAATCGCCTGCCCGCAAGTACAGGCGGCGCAGAGGTAACGGGGGACGGACTGGAGGCCGGCAAGGCGAGTGGATTCGAACATAGAGGACAGCCAGTGCGAAAGATCCACAGAGGAGGGGTAGCGGAAAAAATAAAGGATTCGAATAGCTACAAAAAAAAACAGTGCCGGGGTAGCTTCGCTGAGGGGCCAAGGCACCCCGGCTTATCCTGCCCGCCTCCGCAGTGAGCGAGCAAGAAACTCGTCAAGAATTCTCCCTGCCGCAGGGCAGAAAGGCGTTCAAGAACTTTTATTGGCGCAGGACCGTGAAAGCGATACAAGTTCGGCCTGCGGATTTTTTGGCCGCCGCGAAATCTCGGGCGGCCGTGAACCAGGAAGCGGGGGACTTCCCTTTCCGGAACCCTCTACTTATCTTCGTCGCCGCGAAGGAATTCGTAGCGCTCAATGGCCGCAACCACGCCGACGGCGCCTTCTTCGCGAGGCTCGGTGCGCTGCACGCGGCCGAGGCAGCGGACGCGTACCGGTCCGGCCAGAGTGATCTCGTTTGGAAGGGTCAGAAGAATCTCAACGGGCGAGCCCTCCCTGACATCCTTGGAAAGGAAGAAGTAGACACCGCGGGAGCTGACGTCCCGTGACTCGGTGCTGGTTTCACCAACCGCGGCTCCCGTGGTCCAACGGACGGTGAGCGGCAGCCGCATGGAAAAGCGTTGGGTAGTGCGGCGTTCGGAACCAGTCAAAGAAGTCCTCCTGATCGAAGGAAAAGTGTATCCGGGTGGGACCCAGGGAACAATAGGACTCCGGATACAAAATCGATTCAATTTTGAGAAGTACTGATGTACTAGAACGGAGCCGGAGACTGGGACTCGGGGATGGCGCTACCCACCAGGATGCGGAAACTGCCCCCTTTCGGGAACCTCTCTAACCATAACAAAAGACTGGCCCCTATGCGCGAACACCGTAGTGGCGGGTCCTAAGACCCGTGCTTTTAGTCTCTTTGCTGTGGCAGGCCTTGAAATCCGTGCCTGCACTCTCAGTCGCCATGTGGCGGGTCGCAATTTGCCCCGACCCCGGGTCGGGAGACCCACGCGGACGCCTGTTCCTAGGGACGTGGGCGAAGCCAAGCACAATTGGATCGAACCGGCTTCTTGGTTTGGGGACTTCTTTGGCCATTGGGCACCTGTTTTTGCTAATGCAGGGGGAGAGTTGGTCTTATTACTCGAAGCTAAAGAATATTTACGGATGCCAAACACCGCGAGATTCGCGAATTCAAGGTGCTGGCCCGTGGAGCCGACCGATGCGCGCTATTTGTTTGTCGAAAAAATATTCTTCCCAAAGGGGAGAAAGAAAAAGGCGAATTCGCACGCTGCCTGGCAAGGAATCAGCAGAGCGCCTCGACCGTCTGAAGGGCGCGAACCGCGATCCGTTTCTCAGGGATTTGCGGGGCCGCCAGCGGGTGTCTCGCCGGGAGGAGGCGGGAGGGCTTTGGAGCGCTGCGCGATGGCGGGCGGGAAAACGGGAGCACCCACAGGAGGGCGGCCGCGCGTGATGGCCCAACGCTCGAGCCAGCCAGTTCCCTCTTCTCCAATGTAGGTGTCCGGCATTCCGTAGGCTTGATCGCTCAACGCATCCTCGAGCGTGATGAAGCGATAGCCGCGCTTGCGAAGCAGATCGAACAGTTCGCCGATGTGATCGGCTTCCAATTGATTGGCGTGAAGGAGAATGATTTGTTTCGGTTCATAGCCGATGAGGTCGCGGGAGAGCTTTTCTTCATGGTCAAACATGGCGGCGGAATATGAAAGATAGGCGCTGACGATTTCCTGCTGGACGGCGGTGTCGGCGCGTTTTTTGGCGTCGTCGTAGACGCGCGCGAAGGCCCAGTCCCAGGCGTCCAGGGTCACGGGCGCGAGGCGATAGCCTCGCGTGACGAGGAAGGCTTCGACATCGCGGCGTGTTTCCACGTCGCGGCCGGTATCGAGATAGGGATGGCGAAAGTAGCGGAGCTTCATTTTGTGCTGCGCGAGCAGGAGGCGGGTGACGGTTTCGCCGCGAACGACGGATTCTTCGAAGTCCTTGAGGCCGGCTTTGTTCAGCGAGGTGTGGCCGAAGGTGTGGTTTCCGAGTTCGAAGCCGGCGTCGAGCCACATGTTGAGGGCCTTGATGCGTTCGTCGACTTCGCCCCATTTGTAGAGTTTGCCTTCGTTGACGAAGCCGACGACCGGAATTTGCTGCTGCCGCAAGGTGGCGAGCAGCTTCGCGGTCATTTCGGTGATGGCCGCGGCGGACATGGAATTCGCGGCGCCGGCGGGCAAGTCGTCGACGGTGATGGCGATCTGACGATCCGGCGGAGCGATGGTTTGGGAATTCGCAGTGCTCCACGCGATGCAGGAGGCAAACACAGCAAACAGCAAAGTCAGCAACGGCTTCATCGAAGCAGTCCTCCCGCCGGGCACGTTTGTTGAAATGAGATCAGCCTGGCTCAGTTACAGATTCATCCTAAGAGTGAAATGCATTGTACATGGAGCGGACTTCATTGTGGTGGCTCGACTTTTTGTCGTGAGTCTGCGAAGGGCGGCAGAGCGCAGAGGTTGCGTTCGGTGGCAACGGCCGAACCGAGAATGTCAGCGATAGAAAGGCGTGCGCCCGGAATTTTGCGCGTCGTGCTGGAAGCGCGGCCAGGGTGAGTCCATAAGAGGCGAGCCGGCGTCAGAAACGGCGTAGGTATAGCCCTTATCGGTAGTGAAGAAGATGGTTCCATCGGGGGCGATGGCGGGAGCGTCGCGAACCATTCCGCGAATTTCGATTTTCCATTTGAGATGGCCATCCGGAGTGAAGGCCGTGATAAAAGCTTTGCGAGGGCCTTGTCTCTCCTCCGGACCATTCGTTCCGAGATAGAGAGTGCCATCGGCGGCGAGAGCCGGACCGGAATTGCAATCGGACTGGAGATACCACTTACTTTGGCTGTCTGGCAGGACGGCCTTGACAAAATCGGAATCGCAAAAATAAATGACGCCGGCATTGTCAATTACCGGAGAACCTCTTAGGAGATTGGAGGGGCGCACCATCCAGCGCTGCTTGCCGTCGCGGCCGATGGCAAAAAGCCAGGGCGGATTGTGGCCTTCGATGTAGACCGTGCCGTCTCTACCGATGGAGGGAAAATCCAGTTGTCCGATCGGCAACTGGATGAACCAAAGAACTTCACCGCGCGGATTGAGCCGGTAGAGCCACTCCTGATGGGCCAGATAGATCATGTCGTCCGCGCCGATGACCGGAGAAGTTCTCCACCAGCCATCTCCGTACGGATTGTGGCCGAGCAGGATGTCGTCTTTTGAGCCGGTGGGACTGTAGGTCATTTGTTTCCAGTTGAGGTTGGGGCCCAGGCTCGGGGCAAACGCAAACAAATCGGTGTAGTCGTCGGTGACGTAGAGCGCGTCGCCGTTTCCAAGGGCTGGCGGAGTGAAAAATTTGTGCGGCGTGCCGGCGGATTGCCAAATCAGTTTGCCGGAAGCGTCGAGAGCGAAGAGGTTGCCGGACTGGCTCGCGGCGTAGAGTGTGCCGCTGGGCGCGAGCGTTGGGGCGGCGAGGACGGGACCCGATGGCAGCGATGACTTCCAGAGTAATTGGCCTTCGGGTGACAGCGCGTAAATACCATCAGCGGCGGCGAAGTGGATGGCGCCACTCGGAGCGAGGGCGATTCCGGAAAGTGGGCGCCAGCCCGAAGTATATACCCACCGGATGTGAGGAAGGCCGGCCTCTTCGGAGCGAATTCGATTGGTTCGACGCCACAACGCGAAAAGACTTGCCAGACAAAGCGCAACCAGCAAACCGGAGAGGAAGATAGCTTTGGAGGATTTCATGTTTGAACCGTTCTGCGTTTTGACGGCGAAATTTTTGCGGCAGCGCGGAGATCACGGATCTTGATCATCATCATTGGGGCCCGCGGTTGATTCAGGAAGCGGGCAGTTTCGCTTCGCCTCCTCTAGATAGTGATGGACCATCAGTGAAGCTTTGAGCGGATCGGGGTGGCTACTGAAGCGATAGTTGATGACGGCCGACCCTGCTGCGCCGTAGTTGCTGGTAGGAGCCGGGCGAGGATGCCGCATGCGTTCTTCCTCTTCGAGGATTTCGGCGCGGGTGGGAGTGTGTGGCGGAGAATCGTCTGGCCGCGGACCCTTCTGCTGTGTCGAGCAATAATCGAGGTGCGCGGAAATCATTTCGAGAAGAAGCTTTTGCCACTTGGGGTCGTTTTGAAGATCCACGATGTCGTTGGCAAGCCGGTCGTCCATCTCTTCACGTGTGGACCGGGGAAAAGCAGTGATGTAGCCAAAACTTATGGCTTGTTTCTTCACATCGTTGAAGCAGGTGCGGTCGCATCGATTGAGCTGTTTGCGGCGGCGGCGCGCACCCGGGGCAATGGGAATATCGGGGCGCGGGGAAAGATCATCGCTGGTGAAGACTCGATGTGTTTTAGGAGGATTCGTTTTCGAAGCGGAGGGATCGGATGTGGTATTTGCGGAATCCTTTTTTGCAGGATCCTGGGCCGGCTGTTGCTGCGCGGGCGGTGCGCTTGGGGATTGCGGAGACCGCGCAAGGGCGTGTGGCGATGCACTGAGAAGAACATGGAGGAAAAAGGAAGCAAGAATGCAATGCGAAAGAATGGCGGCCGCGCGCGAGTTTGAAGTGGAGATCATGGCAGAGTGTAATCCGGGCAAACTCTGGTGGTGGCTTCGCTCCACTGGTACTGCATGACCGTGGCGCGGAAGGACGCGAAGCGTTGAACGACCTGAATGCGCTGGGTGAGGAGGCTCGCAGAATTTTTATATTGCGAGATCACGTTGCGCTCGCGCTCGGCGAAGCGAGAACCAACGCTGTCTCGAATTGGCTGCGACACGACCCCTTTGCTGACGATCTGCGCTTTTTGGCGCTGGAGGTCGCAGTAGAGCCCCGCCGCCTGGAGAGCGGCCTGCAGCGTGGAATTCCATGCCCTGTCGTCGCCGATCTCATGCCGGGCGAGTGTCAACTGGTTGCGAAACTGAGCCTCGCGCTCGGGTCCGAGGCCGATCTGCGAGCGGAGTTCGGCTTCGCAGGAAAGATCGCAAGTAGGATTGTTTTCTTCTCCTTCGAGATCGCCCACGGAGATGGCCTTTGTCGGCTTCGCAAGGTCATCTTCGGTGATCACCTTTTTTTGATGAACGGCTTTCTGCAGCGGAGAGGACCCAGTTGACGTATTGGGAAGAGGGATTGGAGGAAGCCGCCGGGGTCCGCTGCGCGGCGGGAGCAGGTGCAGGCTTCGCATTGGGATCCTGCGATTGCCGCGGCGGCTCGGCAACGGCCACGCACGAGCAAGTGATCAGCAGCGAAGCAAAGACGAAAAAAAATGGGCGCTGCGCGTGGCGGCAGACAGCATTGGCTTGGGAAAAAGGGATGCAGCTGGCATCACGGATCAGCAGGGTCATCAGTGTCATCCGGAGGCGCGGGGACATTGATCTTGCAAGTGGCATGAACGATTTTGTCGACCTGCATGTGCATATATTGAGACTGCAGATTGCCGGGCGAAGACTTGGCGATGTGCGCGCTGGCCCGGTCCAGCGCGGCCTTTAGACGGTTCTGGACCTCGCGGAACTTCGGTTCGTACTCGCGTTCGACGGCTAACTCACTCGGGGTGATGTTGCGGGAGTCTGCATATCGCTGGATGTCCTGCGTTTTCTTGACTTGGGTCTCACACGCCAGACCTTGGACTCCGATGATCTCGCCAAGAATTCCCTGCCACGCAGCATCGGCCTTTACGACTTCGATGGCGTCGAGAAGCGCTAATTTCCAGCGAGGACCGGAACCGGCATTGAGTCCCGCGCGCTGGGCGACCTGATCGAAGCAGGAGCGGTCGCAGGTATTCAGTTGTTGCAAAAGGCCGCGCGTGCCCTCGATGGTGATGTCATGGGGGCGAGCGTCGATATCTTCGTTGGTGTAAATCTTGTGCGGCTTCGCGGGAGGCCTAGCCAGTGAATCGAGATTCGCTGTTGTCGGCTTGGCAGGCGCTTGCGGGCAGTTTGTCGTGCAAGGCGCGGGAACAGGGCTGCTCTGCGGCGAGGCACTAGAGGGATCGGGCGACTGGGCAGAGGCAGTTAGCCCAGCGGTCAAAAAAACGAATGCCAAGGGGAAAATGCGGCGGCGCATGGAGAGGACTCTCCTTATTCACTCGCAATACTATTTTATCGCATGCCAGGAGATGCATAGTGAAGAAGTCATGCAGCCTTACCGTAAACGCTATTGGTAAGCTGGCGATAAAAAGCCGCTTGTTTGCCACAAGGTTTACCGCGTGTTGCGAATCAATCCCAGGACCTCATCTCTGCATGCCTATTGGTAGAGGCAGAAAAGGAAGCCAAGTCAGGTTGGCGTCAATGGCAACTATGGTTCCTCAGTTCACGCCAAATACCTTGAAGGTGTAGATGAAGTCCGGCCGGGCATCGCCGCGCGCGTAGGAGACACGAACGTAAAAGGTTATCGAAGTCGTTCCAGTTCCGGGATCCTGGAAGGTGTAGTAGGGCTGCTGTATGTACGTTGCTTCCGGCAGACCGTTGACGCGGGGCAAGTCAGACACCCCCCGCGGAGCGGGTGGCTTGGTGAGTGGGGCCGCCTCAAAGGCGGTTGTCCCGTTGGTTGAGGCGTCGCGCTAAGGCGCGCCATCCGCGGCCTCTTGTTCGCGGATGTATTTGCGGACTTGCTCCAACTCGAAACCCACCGTGGACACCGCGTATCCACGGGCCCAGAAGTGCTCGCCCGTGAAATTCCGCTCTTTGCCACACAAGCGGGCCATCGCTATGGCGCTCTTCCCTCTCACAAATCTGAGTTATAAACCGTACCTGGCGAGGAAGATTGTAGCGCACAGGTCTGGTGCCGGTGGCCGTTGGAATCGACGGGGCTGAAGGGGACGTTGTCAAAGAGGCTTAACAGAATCTTATTTATCCAGCGGGTCGACTGCGGGCCATCAACCCGGACACTCGCAATTACAGGGGGAGATCTGTCTGGGTGGATCAGGGCTGCACGATGCCTCGGCGTACGGCGTAGCGCACCAAGCTTGCTGTCTCGTGAATATCCAGCTTATGCATAAGTCTGGTGCGGTGAGATTCGGCCGTTTTCACGCTGATGCCCAGCAGAGATGCAACATCTTTGGTGGATTTCCCTTCGGCAATCAATTGCAGCACTTGCCTCTCTCTCAGTGTCAAAGGGTTCTTGGATTTCTCCGACTTGGAGTTATACGCCTCCATGACGGCGTTAGATACGCCGGGGCTGAGATAGACCTGCCCACGCGAAACTTGCCTGATAGCTAGCAGCAAATCGCTGGCGACTTGACTTTTCAGCACATACCCCTTCACGCCTGCTTCCAGCGCCTCGGAGATGTACTGACCTTCTTCATGCTGTGTAAGCAGAATGGTCTTGGTCTTCGGAGAAGAGCGGGCCGCTTCCCGTGCGGCATTGAGTCCATTCAGCGTGGGCATGCTGATATCCATTACGACGATATCGGGCTTAAGCGACTCCACTTGACGAAGAGCCTCTTGCCCATCGGAGGCTTCCCCCACCACTTGAAATCCTTCGCGTTCGAGCAAAGACTTCAAACCCTGGCGTACCAGGACATGGTCATCAGCGAGCACGATGCGAATTGACATTCGAAATCTCCCTTGGGAGCTGGATCAAAAGTTTGGTTCCCTGTCCAGGGGCCGAATCGATCATCAGCGTTCCTCCAATCGCATGCAAACGTTCCTTCATACCGGTCAGTCCCAAACCCCTTCGCTTGCAGTTCGACTGGACGGCGTGAACGTCAAAGCCCGTGCCATCGTCTTCGATGGAACAGCACAATATGCGATTTTGCCGGCCGATTCGAATCCATACTCGGCTCGCCTTTGCATGTTTCGTGGCGTTGGTCAGGGCTTCCTGGACGACGCGGTAGAGGGCAATCTCGGTGGTGCTGGGGAGCCGCCCGGCAAACGCCACCTTGATATGGATGGGCAGATTGGCGCGCTTTGAAACGCCTTCGGCCAGGAAGCGGATCGCCGGAATCCAGCCCAGATCATCCAAAACCGTTGGCCGAAGTTCATGGGAATATCTCCGCAACTGTTTTTCCACCTGGTTGAGCAATTCTTCTATCCGCCCCATCTGCTCTTTTTGGCGTTCCGGCAATTCCCGCGCGACCTCGGCGAGTGCCAGATGCACCGCCACCAATAGCTGCCCGGCTTCGTCATGCACGGCATAAGCAATGCGCTTGATCTCTTCTTCCAGCGTTTCATTGAGTTGCCGCAGCGCCGCGATCGCATCTTGCACTCCGCGATGCGCCATTTCAAAAGGCGAGAGCATCTCTGCCAGGAAATCGCCGGCGGCGGTCAGCATTTCCTGCGGGCCCGCCGCTCCGGGGGCCTCGGCGAGCATCCCGTGGAGCCCCCGATGATGCAGGGCGGCGATTTCCATGAGGCTCTTTTTCTCCGTGATGGCGCGCCGCCCTAGCTCGTAGGCGCGGCCCAACGCGGCCTCGCCGCCACTCCGGGCATATTCCCCAAACGCCGAGCGATATTCTTCTTCAAACGTTGCCGGCGGCTTCGTCTTCCGTTTGATTGCCGTCTTCATGCACGAACCTCGGTGAGCCTCACCACCAAAACGAGCGCGTCATCAGTTCCCCGGCAGTGACGTTCCAGAATGCGGTCCGCCGCTCTTTGCGGGGATTCCAGCGCGGAAACACCTTCGGCAAAGTCACCGCGAATCCCATCCGTAACAAATACCAGAGTATCCCCTTTCGCAACCGGAAGCACCGCCGCCTGCAGCGCGGGCAACTGCGAGCCGACCACACCGCCACGCAGCAGCAGCACCTCTTGCACGCTTCCTTTCCGGGCCCCAGCGCGCATCAACGCCCCTTGCACATTGCCGACGCCGGTCCAGGTCATCATGCCATGCTCCTGGTCAATGGAAGCAAGGCTCAGGACCACGCCGCGCGTCCCGCGCAGCCCCTCGTGGCAACGCTGCAGCAGAGAAATGACCGGTTCGTCCGCTCCCGCTTTCAGAATCGAAACCGCCGCCTTCGCCGCGTTGGCCGCTTCTTCTCCATGTCCGATTCCGTCGATCGCCGCGATCAGAATTCCACCCTGGTTACAGCAAACCAGATGGTGGTCGCCCGATTCCCCCTGGCCCGGGAGAACGAACTTCGCCACCCCATACTCCACCAGCGGCATGTTTATTGTTTCCACTTCTTCACCGTCACCATCGTCCCCCGGCCGGGTTCAGAGGTAATTTCAAATTCGTCCATCAGGCGGCGCACTCCCGGCAGCCCCAGGCCCAGGCTCCCCGATGTCGAAAACCCGTCTCGCATGGCTTGACGAATGTCCCGGATTCCCGGACCGCTATCGGAAGCGATGATCAAGACCCCCTGGCGGCTCGAGGAGTTGACCATCTTCAAGGCGATTTCCCCTTTGCGTGCGTAGGACACAATGTTGCGCGCCAGTTCGGAAATGGCCGTGGCGATGAGCGTGGCGTCTCCGGTGGAAAAGCCTAGTTCGGTCGCGAGCGCGCGGCCCCGCTGACGGGCTGTCACGATATCTTGGTCCGAGTTGATGCTCACCCGGATTTCTCCCGCCCTCACTGTGTCTCTCTCAGTCTGTGTTCTTGAATTTCTGAGTCAAGTACGCCAGACCTTCCTCCAAGTCCAGCGCCGTCACCACGTCTTCCAGTGTCAGCCCCAGCTGAACCATGGCAAAGGCTACTTCCGGCTGAATCCCCACAATCACCGTTTCCGCGCCGCGCAGCCGGATCATGTGCGCGATCTCCCGCAGCGTCCGTGAGGCGAACGAGTCCATCACGTCCATCGCCGTCACGTCCACGATCACCCCCCGCGAGCGAAGCTTTACCACCTGCTGCACCAGTCCACGCCGCAGGTGCTCCAGGTCCGCGTCCGAGAGCGCCGCCTGAAAGGTGGCAATCAGCACCTCTCCCTGTTTCAAAATGGGGACTTCCACGTAGCCCTTCTTCCCTAAGGTTTAGCGGGTTTCCGCCAGTGTCACCACTTTGTATCCCAGCAGTCTTTCCGCCTGCTCGATGCCGCCTTGCAGGTCCCCCACCGTGTTCATCTTCCCCAGATCCACGCCGATCGTCACCAAGGTCTGCGCAATCTCCGGCGAAAGGCCCGTAACAATGACCGTCGCGCCCAGCAGCCGTGAAGCTTCCACCGTTTGCACCAAGTGGTTCGCTACCGTTACGTCCATGGCCGCCACACCGGTGATATCGATCACCACGACTTTCGCGCGATTCGTGCGGATGCCCCGCAGGAGTTGTTCCGTCAACTGCCGGGCCCGCTGCGGATCGATCACCCCGATGATCGGCAGAATCAGCAAGCGCTCGCGCACCTGCAGCACCGGCGTGGAGAGTTCGCGGATCGCTTCCTGTTGCTGGCGGATGACGCGCTCGCGCTCCTGCACGAAACCGACCGCCACGGTGTTCGCGATGCGGTTCGCAGCAGGCTCATAAGCATCCAAAATGCGATTCAATTTCTTGAAATCCGTCTGGTACTTTGCAAACAGCGACCGCGCCAAAACGTCGCGCAGCAACAGCACGATTCCCACCACTTCGTGCGTCTCGACTCCTCGCGGAATGATGCGCTCCGACAGATTGCGCGCGTAAGCTTGCAGCGCTTCGAAGGCCTCGGTCTCCAAAGCCTCCACGTAGCTGTCGTACACCGAAGTCGCTTCCGCGAATATCTCTTCTTTGGTCATCGCCGTAAGCAGACGTGTCTCCGAGATGCGCACCACCCATTCCTCGCGCAACAGCGTGCGGTTCTGACGGAGGTGCGCCACCAACTCACGTAGAAGCTCTGACGGTGCTTCACTCCCCACCAATTCCAGATTGCTCCGTGCCTCCAAGTCCCTCGAAGTGCCCTCTCGTTTGGACATGAATTGATTCTCCTTGCGCTGAACGGCCTCAACCTGTTACCGGCAAATGCCCGTCCCCTGCGGATTCCCAGCAAATACCATGACTTACCCACCCCCTCAAGCAAGTCAACCCCTGCTTCACCCTTAAGGTAAACACCTGAGTCCGGGGCTAAAGTCTTGCCAGAGTTGATATACCAGCCTCTCCCCCCCGGATTCAAGGATGCCTAGGCAGGCGGAAGTATTACTGGAATAACCTGCACTAACACTACGGTTCTTACCCGCTTGTCGGCTATCCCGATCGATGGAACGATGCACTATCCAGTGAAGCACATCTTTACACTTGCTGACAGGAGGGGTCATGCCAATACGCGAATTGCAGGCTGATAACGAAGTGCAGGCTGCTCGCTTCAGGACTGGATTGCCGAACCAAATATCCAACCGCAGAGTTCTCGCCATGGGTCGAAGGAACAGCCCCGCAAAAGAGGGCCTTGAGGAGGTTCTCTCCTCTGCTTTACAAACTACAGACAATGAGCTTGGTCAGATTCTGCAGGAAGTGGACGAGATTACTAAAACGCTGAAGCTAGACGCCCCGGACACGCAGACTCTCAGGGCCGCAGCTCACCCTGCCGTCTGGTGTGCCGTTAGGCAGGCCCTCTTGGACAGAGAGCTGCGCCATTTGGCCCTCACCGACGAACTAACCTGCCTGTATAACCGGCGCGGGTTTTTTGCCGCGGCCCTACAGCAGCTCAAGCTGGCGGGCCGGCAGGCGCAGAGCCTCTTGCTGCTGTATTGTGACGTCGACAACCTGAAGAAGATCAATGACTCCTATGGACACAGGGAAGGAGATCTAGCGCTGATCCGCACTGCGGATGCCCTGGAGCGCACATTCCGTGATTCTGACATTGTGGCTCGCCTCGGTGGAGATGAATTCGTCGTACTGGCGCTCGAAGCTTCCGGGCAAACCCAGGAAGTTTTACTCCGCCGATTGGAAAAGTGTCTTAAGAAGTCTAAGGCAAGCGAATCTCGCTATGAGCTATCGCTCAGTGTCGGGGTGGCACGGTTTGATCCGAAGCGTACCGTCTCGCTCGGTGAACTTATGGCGCAGGCGGATAAGGCCATGTATGAGCAAAAACGAAATGGTCAGAAACTCCACAGAGGCAACGCCTGAACAGTACTCGGCCCGGGGTAGCGAAAAAGATACTTCTGAAAAAAGCCCTAGTTATATGCCTCTAGATGGAAGAATGGAGAAGCGCGTCCCGCTTGAGGTTGGCGTGTATCTCGGGAGCAACGAGCAGTTGTTCGCCGCTGAAAGGGCGATCACGGCTAACGTCAGTCCCCAAGGTGCTCGCGTGATAACCAGGCGGCGCTGGCGGGCCGAAGAGCGGCCGTGGCTCGCCCCGGTGTCGAGTGAGTTTCGCCTGCAAGCAAAAGTGATCTACTGTCAGGCACTGAAGAATGGGTGTTTCTGTGTGGGATTAAGATTTGAGGCTGGCTTCATTCGCTTTGGAGATAATCCCTTACATTAGGATTCGACAATAAAACACCGACACGCGCGAAAGTTCAAAGAAGGACGGACACGATCCTCCAGCGAGCGGCACCTCGCGGTCCTCAGGGCAGGCAGGGCAATCGTGTTGTGCCTCTGCGAACAGATAAGTTACGACTGGTCGATCAAACGGTGGTGGATTGCATAGAGAGCCAGTTCGAGGCGGTCGGAGACGCCGAGTTTGTCAAAGATGTTGTGCAAATGGTTCTTGACGGTTTGTTCGGAGATGAAAAGCTTTTCGCCGATTTCCTTGTTGCGAAAACCTTGTGCGACGAGCTGAACAATTTCCTTTTCGCGGTCGCTGAGCAACGGTTTTTCGCGGCGCGGGCCGGATTCGCTGGACTTCGAAAATGCCTTCATGACCTCGGCGGTCATGCGGTTATCAAGCCAGATTTCGCCGGCATGCACGCGGTGAATACTTTTCACTAGAAGATCGGTGGCAGACTGCTTCAGCACTACACCGCGCGCGCCGAGACGCATGGCGCGAACAACGTCGCGATCGTCTTCCGCGGCGGTCAAAACGACAACGCGCGTGGGCAGGGTATCAAAATTGACTTCCTCGAGAACGGCTAAGCCGTCTTTGTCCGGCATGCGCAGATCGAGGAGAAGAATATCGGGCTTGAGCTTGGCGAGGAGCTTGATGCACTCTGCCCCGTTCTGCGCTTCGCCGACGATGGTAATGTCTTCGTCGGAATCGAGAAGCTTCCTCAGACCATCGCGAAAGATCGCATGGTCGTCGGCTAGTAGTACCCGTATCTGCTGTTTCGTTTTGGCCATATTAACCGAGCGGAACTTCGATCGTTAAACGCGCTCCATGCCCCGGGTTCGACTCGACAGTCAAAACCCCGCCCACAGTACGCGCGCGCTCCTTAATGGAAATGGGACCCAGCCGCAGACGATCCAATTCATCGCCGGTGAACCTGCCGGCAAAACTAAACCCCTCGCCATTATCATCCACTACGAGTACTAGACGGCTGTCATCCTGCGACAGTTTTACCACGACATGGGAAGCCTTGGCATGCTTTTTTATGTTATTGAGTGCTTCCCGGTAAATCTGGAAAATCTCACGGCAGACGCGGTCGGGAGCGCGTAGCTGTGCCGAATCGATCAACAAATCAAGAGCGACGGTGGATTCGTTGCGGTAGCGCTCGGCGAATCCGCGCATTAGGTCGACCAGATCGGCGCTCTGTACGCGGAGCGGCCGGAGGTCCGTGACGGTCTGGCGGAGCTCCGCACCCTCGTTCTTGACGGTCTGCTGGAGGCTAGCCAGGCCGCTGACGGCCTGGTCAGGGGCGGCGGGAAGCC
>Ga0066660_10000021_pt1 | contig 30224 bp, 30 predicted proteins | sample GraSoiAngelo_109_FD_75177 | JGI IMG/M metagenome (GOLD analysis project Ga0066660, IMG submission 75177) | Grasslands soil microbial communities from the Angelo Coastal Reserve, California, USA - 14_0903_12_20cm | ecosystem: Environmental > Terrestrial > Soil > Grasslands | place: USA...
CGCCGTCGCTCAAAGCTCGAGTCGGGAGCACGGACGTGAAGAAGGGTCGCCACCGCCGCTTCGAAGAAGCGCGTGCCCTCAAGCGCAGCACCGAGGTGTTCGTCGAGCCATGCCCGGAGTGTGGCGCAGCGCCGGGCGACGACCACGCGTCTTGGTGCCTGTTCGAAGACGACGAGGAAGAATCCGAAGAGGCGGGAACGTAGCGGCCTACCGGCGCACCGTCGGGTGTGCCACGGGCACGCTGCCGTCGGCGCGAAGGTCCAGGTAGGCGGCCAGCATCTCGTACACGTCGTGCCCGACGAGCCCCACGAGCTCGTCGCTCATCGTCCGGTAGACGGGCTCGGCGCTGCGGAAGGCCTCGGGTGCCTCCGTGCACCACCAGTGGAACTCGTCTCCGCCTGCCCCCCAGTGGCGCCGGTCCCACTGGCGGATGGTGGAGACCACCTGGCCGTTGTCGCTGTCGCTGTCCTCGCGGCGCAAGGGGAGCTGCCAGCACACGTTGGGCTTGACGTCCAGCGGTCGCTCGTGGCGCTCCAGGGCGGCTCGGTGCAGCGCGCACCCGGCCCCGCCCGGGAACCCGGGACGGTTGAGGAAGATGCAGGCGTCCCCAACGAGCCTGGTGACCACGTCGCCCTTGCCCGTGGTCGTCACCACGTCGAGCTTGCCGTCCTTCATGGCTTTGGAGCGGAACTGCCACTGTTCCGCCGTCAGATTCCGGGCTGCCTGCTTGACGCGAGCCACGTACTGTCTGTCGGTGAAGTGGGCGCCGTAGGAGCAGCATCCCTGGACCATCTCGGGCGAGGGCCCGGTGAGCACGCCCTGGCAGCCCCGCCCGAAGATGCAGGTCCAGCGGCTGAGCAGGAAGGTGACGTCGAAGACCCAGGTGCGCTCCTCCTCCGGGTCCTCGAAGCTGACCCATTCGTGGGCGTCCGCCGGAGCACGGGGAACGGGGCCCGAGGCGGCGCCCATGGCCGTAGGGCGCGCCGGGGCCGCGGCCCGCTCGGCCACATCGTGTCGTGTCGCGGTCATCCTGGGCGTGGCTCGGGCTCGTTCACTGCCGGAGAGGGTAGCGGCGGGGCAGACTGGCGCGGTGCACGCAGCCCACGACGCCGTGGCCGCCGAGCTGGCGCGGGCACTGGCTCCCGAGCGCGTCCACAGCGAGCCCTTGGAGCTGGTGCTCTACGGCCGCGACGCGTCGATACTCAACGGTCGCGCCAGCGTGGTGTGCTTCCCCGAGACCGCGCCAGAGGTACAGGCCGCGGTACGCATAGCCCGGGCCCACGGACGCGCCGTCGTGCCCCGGGGCTCGGGTACGGGTCTGGCCGGCGGGGCGGTGCCGGTGGGGGAGGGGGGCGCCGACCCGGTGGTGCTGGTGACCACGCGCATGAACAAGATCCTCGAGGTCGACGCCGAGGAAAGGGTCGCCTGGGTGGAGCCGGGCGTGCTCAACCTCGACCTCTCCCGGGCCGTGGCCCCCCTGGGCCTGAACTTCGCCCCCGACCCCTCCAGCCAGCAGGCGTGCTCCATCGGGGGCAACGTGGCCAACAACGCGGGCGGCCCGCACTGCCTGGCCTACGGCGTGACCAGCGCCCACGTCCTGGCCGTGGAGGTCGTGCTCGGCGACGGCTCCCTGGTGATGCTCGGGGGGCTGGAGGCCGATCCACCCGGGTACGACCTGCGGGGCGCCTTCGTGGGCAGCGAGGGGACCATGGGCATAGCCACGCGCATCGCCGTGCGCCTGACCCCCCTGCCCCCCGCGGTGAGCACCCTGCTGGCCGACTTCGCCACCGTGGAGGAGGGGGCGGCCGCCGTCTCCGGGGTGATCGCCGCGGGCATGGTGCCGGCCGCCCTGGAGATGATGGACGCACCCATCACCCGGGCCGTGGAGGCCTTCGTGCACGCCGGCTTTCCCACCGACGCGGCCGCGGTGCTGCTTGTCGAGGTGGACGGCCTCCCCGCCGGCATCGACGCCGCCGCCAGCCGCCTGGCCGCCGTGCTCACGGCCCACGGCGCCCGCTCGGTGAGGGTGGCCGCCGACGAGGCCGAGCGGGCCCTGTTGTGGAAGGGGCGCAAGTCCGCCTTTGGCGCCGTGGCCCGCATCGCCCCCAACTACTACCTCCATGACACCGTTGTGCCCCGAACCAGGCTGGTCGAGGTGCTGAGGCGCGTGTACGACATCGCCCAGCGCCACGGCCTGACCGTCGTGAACGTGTTCCACGCGGGAGACGGCAACCTGCACCCGCTGTTCGTGTTCGACGCCCGTGAGCCAGGGGTGATGGAGCGGGTGCAGGCGGCCGGGGACGAGCTCATCTCGGTGTGCATCGAGGCGGGGGGCGTGCTGTCGGGCGAGCACGGCATCGGGCTCGAGAAGCGGGACCACATGAAGCTGCTCTTCTCGGCCGACGACCTGGACGCCCAGGCTCGACTGCGGGACGCCTTCGACCCCGAGAGGGTGATGAATCCGGCCAAGGTCCTTCCCACCGGCTCCCGGTGCGGAGACCTGCAGCACGTGCCCGACGGAGCGTGGGTGTGAGCGGAGGGCGGGCTCCGGTCACCATCACCACCTCGGAGGCGCCCCTGATCGCCTTCGCCCGCGAGGTGGGCGTCGTGGGACCGGTGGCGGCCGTCGGGGGCAGGACGCAGTGGGCGGTCGGGGGCCAGCTCGACCCCGGCACCCGCCTGGTGCCTGCGCCGGTGGGCATCGTGGCCCACCAGCCCGAGGAGCTGATCGTGCGGGTGCGGGCGGGCACGCCCATAGCCGAGCTGGAATCGGCCCTGGCCGAGAGGGGGCAGATGTGCCCCATCGACGCCGCCGAAGCCGAGCGGGCCACCGTCGGGGGCGTGCTGGCGGTGGGGCGCAGCGGCGTGCGTCGCCTCCGTTACGGGCCGGTGCGGGACACGCTCCTCGAGGCCCGGGCCGTGACCGCCCAGGGTCAGCTGGTCAAGGCGGGCGGTCCCGTGGTGAAGAACGTGAGCGGCTTCGACCTGTGCCGGCTCCTCGTGGGCTCCCTGGGCACGCTCGCCCTGCTGGCCGAGGTGGTGCTGCGGGTCCGGCCCCTGCCCACCGAGTCCCGCTGGCTGCTGGGCCCGGGCGACCCCTTCGCCGTGCGCCGGCGGCTGTTCCGGCCCTCGTCCATCCTGTGGGACGGCCGCCACGTCTGGGTGCTGCTGGAGGGCGACCCGCCCGACGTGGCCGCCGAGGCCCGCTCCCTGGGACGGGTCTTCTCCGAGGTGGCTGGGCCCCCCGAGCTGCCCTCGGGGGGTCGGCTGTCGCTGCGGTCCACGGAGGTGGCCGACTGGGCGGCCCGGCCCCGGGAGCCGGGTCCCTTCGTGGCCGAGGTCGGGGTCGGTACGGTGCACGTGAGCTCGCCCGTGCCCGCCTCGCCCCCGCATCCGTCCGTCGTCGATCTCCACCGCCGGGTGAAGGTCGCCTTCGATCCCGTTGGCCGGCTCAACCCGGGTCGGGAACCGGCGTGAGCGTGACCGGGGGCGCCCTCGGGCGTCTGGCCGTGGACAGCGACGAGCTGGCCGCGTGCGTCGCCTGCGGGCTGTGCCTGCCCCACTGCCCCACGTGGCGGGTGACCGGCGATGAGGCGGCCTCGCCCCGAGGTCGCATCGCGGCCATGCGCGCCGTGCACGGGGGCGACGCTCCCCTCGACCACGTCTTCGCCGGGATCATGGACCTGTGCGTGCAGTGCCGGGCGTGCGAGACGGCCTGCCCGTCGGCCGTCCCCTTCGGCCGGCTCATGGAGGGAGCCCGGACCACCCTGGCCGCCGAGACCCGCTACCAGCCCTGGTGGCGCCGGGCGGCCTACGGCGTGCTGGGCCGGCACCGCCTGCTCCTGCGCCTGTCGACGGCGGGGGCGCTGGCCCAGCGCCTGGGGGTGGCCCGGACCCGCCCCGGGATACCCGCCCTGCCCCGGGCCCGACCCGGGCTGGCGCCCAGCCTCACGTCGCCACCCGACGCGGGCACGGACGACGCCTGGCTCTTCCTCGGCTGCGTGATGGACGCCTGGATGAGACCGGTGCACGTCGCCGTGCAGGGGGTCATGGAGGCGGCCGGAGCGCGGGTGGCCCACCCCGGACGGGGAGGCGACTGCTGCGGCGCCCTCCACGCCCACGCCGGTCTCACGGCCCGAGCCCGGGTCTACGCCGGGCGGGTCATGGCGTCCATGCCCGGTGAGGGCGCCATCGTGGTCGACTCGGCCGGCTGCGGAGCGGCCCTCAAAGGCTACGGCCACCTGCTGGGCACACCGCAGGCCCGGGCCTTCTCGGCGCGCGTGCAGGACGTGCACGAGTGGCTGGTCGGACGGCTGGGATCGCTGCCCCCGGCCCGCAGGCGCGTGGCCGGGCGGGTGGCGGTGCAGGACCCCTGCCACCTCCGTCACGTGCAGCGGGCCCACCACCACGTGCGCACGGTGCTTTCCCCCTACGTCGAGGAGCTGGTCGAGCTGGACGACGACGGCATGTGCTGCGGGGCGGGAGGCGCCTACGGCGCGGTGCACCCGGACATGGCCGGCGAGCTGCGCACCCGCAAGCTCGACGCCGCGGCCCGGGCCCGGGCCTCGGTGGTGGCCTCGGCCAACCCGGGCTGCGCCCTGCACCTGGCGGCCGGCGGGGCGCGGGTGCGTCACCCGGTGGAGCTGGTGGCCGAGGCCATCGGGGTGGGGGAGGGCGCCGGCGGTGGCGGGTGAGTTCGAGGACATCCGCCGGCGCCTCGACGGCATCTCCGAGGAGCTGGCCGACCTGGCCCTGGAACGGCTGCGGGAGTCCATCGACGCCGGGGGCACCGAGCTGCCCGTCGACGAGCGCCGCCTGACCCGGGCCCGCCGGGCGGTGGAGAAGGCGTCCGCCATCCTCCAGGAGCCGGACGACTCGTAGTAGCTAGAGCACGCCCCTGAGCTCGCCCAGCCTGCTCAGCTCCAGGGCCAGCAGGATCCCGAAGAGCATGGCCTCGCCCGCGTCGGCGCTGGGCCGGGTGACGAGCACGTCCAGGGCGATGCGCGCCCCGGTACCGGCCCGACTGGCCAGGGCCGTCACCTCGCCGGTGCCGTCGACCAGATGGATGCCGCTGGGCCCGTCGCCGCGGGCCACCGCCACCAGCTTCGACCCGCCGTCGTGGACCAGGGCCAGTGCCCCGGCGTCGCCCGAGGGCTGGGCCAGCGTGGCCACCACCTCGCCGTGGCCGTCGATCAGGGCGGGGGAGGCGCCGCCGGGGCCGTCGGTCGCCTGCAGGGTGAGCACGGCATCCTGGGACCCGGGTCGGCACAGGCGCCAGACCCCGACGCTCGGGTGCGCCTCGAGCACGAGCACGGACTCGTGCCGTAGCCACTGGTAGCCGGCGACTCCCGGCGCCACCCGGTACACCGCAGGCAGGGCCGGGGTGAAGCCGTTGGCGCAGTAGGCGCAGCGGAGGGTGGAGGGGGGCGCGGGCAGGCCGCAGGACCGGCAGGTCTTCACCTTTTAGGCATCGTCGCGCCGGTCGTCGGTCTTGAGGCGATTCAGGGCGTTGATGAGCTCTCGCAGGCGCCCGTACTGGATGCGGTCGAAGCGCAGGGCCAGGCGGGGCAGGTCGAGCTGGTCGCCCTCGGCCACCTCGGCCGCAAGCGCGTCGGTGGGCTCGATGCCTCCCGTGCGGCAGAGCGGGGAGAACTCGGCGTTCAGGACCTCGAGCTCCTGGGGGCTCGGGGCCCGACGCAGGCGGATCACCAGGACATCGCCCACCCACCGCGAGGACACGTAGTTGCCGTAGAAGCCGATGACCTCCTCCACCGCCTCGTTGACGTCGTCGGTGATGCGCCACAGGGACCAGTCGTCGGAGGAGACAAGACCCCGGGCCGCCACCTCCTCGGACAGGAAGCGCTCCCAGCCCTGCCAGTACGTCCCGTCGGGCACGTCGAGAAGCACCAGGGGAGCGGGCTCGGCCTTTCCCGTCTGCAACAGCGTCAAGAGCTCGAAGGCCTCGTCCAGGGTGCCGAAGCCGCCGGGGAGCACGACGAAGCCGTCCGACTCCTTCATGAGCATGAGCTTGCGGGTGAAGAAGTACTTCATCTCGACGAGCTTGGGGTCCTGGGCGATGAAGGCGTTGGCGCCCTGCTCGAAGGGGAGGCGGATGTTGACCCCGAAGGCCATGTCCCGCCCCGCTCCCTCCATGCCCGCGGCCATGATCCCAGGCCCCGCGCCGGTGACGACCATCCAGCCCCGGCGGGCCAGGGCCGCGGCCATCTCCCGGGCCTGGGCGTAGAGGGGATCGTTGGGAAGGGTGCGGGCCGAGCCGAACATGGTGGCCTTGCGGGCGTCCTTGTACGGCGCGAACACCTGGAAGGCGGCCGCCATCTCCTTGAGGGCGGCGTTGGTGATCTTGAGGTCGAGGCGGTCGGCGTCGCCCCCGGCCAGGCGGGTGGCGGTCACCAGGATCTCGAAGAGCTGGTCCCGGTTGGCCGTGGCCCCCGACGCGTCCAGGATCTGCTCGATGAGGAGGTCGAGAGCGGGGGTGCCAGTACGCCTCGGGGCTCGCCGGCTCACGCCTCCCAGGGTGGCACAGCGCTCAGCTCCGGGAGCTCACGGGCAGACGGCGCAGAGGGGCGGGGACGAGGGGAAGCAACGTGCGCGCCGCGAGGGCGGCGGCGTCGAGGGCGGCCTGGCGGCGCGGGTCCCAGCTGAACCCGTACTGGCGGCGCAGGGGGACGGGAAGGAGCCCGACGCTGACCTGCCGGCTCAGGGCGGCGAGGGGCCCCACGATCGCGGGCACGGCGGGGTGGAGCAGGGCGTGGGCCACCTGCCTGGCCTCGTCGCTCACCTGCAGCGAGCCCACCATGTGGCGCACGTAGGTCCGGAAGGCGGCGAGGTCGGGGGGCTGGGCCGATCGGGGCACGCCCAGGAGCTCGGCCAGCACCGTCGACTCCTCGTAGTAGCGCTCGCTCTCGGCCCGGGGCAGGGGGCGGAGGAAGCGACCGACGACCCGCAGGGCGGTGTCGACCAGGGTGGCGTGCACCCACAGCAGCAGCTCAGGGTCCGACGCCCGGTAGCCGGGACCGGTGACCCGCCGGTGCACGGCGTTGATCCCGTCCGCCGCGGCCCGGGCCTGCTCCGGGGTGCCGAAGACCATCGTGTAGGTGGCGTCCAGGGTGCGTCTCAGGCGGGCGAAGGGGTTGTGCGTGAAGTCGCTGTGCTCGGCCACCCCCTGGGCCACCCCGGGATGGGCCAGCTGCATGAGCAGGGCCCGGCCTCCGCCCAGGAGGAGGGCGGCCTCGCCGTCGACGCGCCGGATCACGGAGTCGGGCCCGAACAGACGACCTCCGTCGGCCCCGGCCACCGCGCCCGTCCCAGGCCCGGCCGGCGCCGGCCCCGGGGTCATGCCGCGGCCGCGACCCGCCCGTAGAGGGTGGTGCGCTGCTCCAACCGGCGCCCTATGGGCTCGACGATGGAGCGGAAGGCGTCCTCCGTCATGCGCTGGCCGTGGCTGGCGCCCGCAGCCCGGGAGATGTTCTCGTCGATGAGCGTGCCGCCCAGGTCGTTGGCCCCGGCCAGCAGCACCTGCCGGGCCCCGGCCGCCCCCATCTTCACCCACGACGCCTGGATGTTGGGCACCCAGCGGTGATAGGCGATGCGGGCCACCGCGTGCATGAGGAGGGCCTCCCTGAAGGTGGGGCCCCGGCGGGCCTTGCCCTGCAGGTAGATGGGGGCGGCCATGTGCACGAAGGGCAGGGGCACGAACTCGGTGAAGCCGCCCGTCTCCTTCTGCAGCTCCCTGGTCCTGACCAGGTGGCGGGCCCAGTGCACGGGCGACTCGATGGAGCCGAACATGATGGTGATGTTGGAGCGCAGGCCCACACCGTGGGCGGTGCGGTGGGCCTCCAGCCATTCCTCGGTGTTGATCTTGTCCGGGCACAGGTCGCGGCGCACCTCGTCGTCGAGGATCTCGGCCGCCGTGCCCGGCAGGGTCCGCAGCCCCGCGTCCATGAGCCTGCGCAGATAGCGGTCCAGGGGCTCGCCGAGGCGGCGGGCTCCTTCCGTGACCTCCAGGGCGGTGAAGCCGTGGATGTGGATGCCGGGCGACGCGGCCCGCACCGCCCTGATCACGTCGAGGTAGTAGTCGCCGTCGAAGCTGGGATGTATCCCACCCTGCAGGCAGACCTCGGTCGCGCCCTGAGCCTCGGCCTCGGCCACCCGACGGGCGATCTCGTCGAACTCCAGCAGGTAGGGGTCGCCCCTGAGGTTGAGGGAGAGGGGACCCTTGGAGAAGGCGCAGAACCGGCACTTGAAGGTGCAGATGTTGGTGTAGTTGATGTTGCGGTTGGCCACCCAGGTGACCACGTCGCCGACCGTCTCCCGGCGCAGCTCGTCGGCCACCTGGGCCACGGCGGCCACTTCGGGGCCACGGGCGCCGAACAGGCTGGTGAGCTCGTCCACGCCCGCCTCCTGGCCCAGGAGCACGCCGGCCAGGACCTCGCCCACCCTGCCCCCGGCCCGGGCGGGCGACGGGAGCAGGGACGGCGGGGCCACGTCGGCCCCCGAGAACCAGCCGTCGCCCGGCTCGCGCCCGAGGCCTTCGGCGTCGGAGCGGACCAGCACCGGGGTGGCCATGGCCGGGTCGAGCCACCGCTGCGGGGCGGCGGCGAACTCCGGGTAGAGCGCCAGGCGGGGAGCCAGCGAGAAGCCCCGGGCCTCGGTCACCTCGCGCAGGAGGTCGAGCGCGGGCCAGGGTCGCTCGGGGTTGACGTGGTCCGGGGTCACGGGCGACACCCCGCCCCAGTCGTCGATGCCCGCGTCGAGCAGGCGGGCGAAGTCCTCGGAAAGGTTGGGAGGCCCCTGCACGTGCACGTCGGGCGGAAGGAGCAGGCGGGCCACGGCCAGGGACCACAGGTGCTCCTCCGGGGGGCACGGCGGCGCGCCGTGCATGGCCGTGCCCGGCTTGGGCAGGAAGTTCTGGACGATGACCTCCTGCACGTGGCCGTGGCGGTCGTGGGCCGCGGCGATGGCCTCCAGGGCGACGAGGCGGTCGGCCCGGGACTCGCCTATCCCGCACAGGATGCCGGTGGTGAAGGGGATCGACTGCCCACCGGCGGCCTCGAGGGTGGCCAGCCTGCGGGCCGGGGTCTTGTCGGGAGAGCCGGCGTGGCAGGCCAGGTCGGGGTTGAGCGACTCGAGCATCATCCCCTGGCTGGCCGACACGACCCGGAGCCGGGCCAGCTCGGCCGGATACAGGGCTCCGGCGTTGGCGTGGGGGAGCAGGCCCGTCTCGTCGCGCACCAGGGCGCACATGGCGGCCAGGTACTCGACCGTCGAGGCGTAGCCCTGCTCGTTGAGCCAGCGACCGGCCGCGGGATAGCGGTCCTCGGGCCGCTCGCCCAGCGTGAACAGGGCCTCGTGGCAGCCGGCCCGGGCTCCGGCCCGGGCGATCTCCAGCACCTGCTCGGGTGACAGGAAGGGAGCCTCCAGGCGGGCCGGGGCCTTGGCGAAGGTGCAGTAGTGACAACGGTCACGGCACAGCTGGGTTAGAGGTATGAAGACCTTGGGCGAGTAGGTGACGCGCCTTCCCCACATGGCGTCGCGCACCTCGCAGGCCCGGGCCAGAAGCTCGTCGAGCGGGGTCTCAAGCAGGTCTGCGGTCACGGGAGCAGAGCGTAGTGACTCACCGCGGCGCCGCCGGCGGGTCGACCAGCCAGACCACCCGGTCGGCCCGCACCCGCCCCGCAGGCACGTCGGCCCCGTCGTACACGGCCTGCATGGCCTCGCGCTTGGACTCTCCCGAGACGGTGAACACGACCAGCCTGGAGCGGGCGATGCCCGAAAAGGTCAGGGTCATGCGCTCGTAGGGGTTGCGCCCCGTCGGGTCTCGATTCATCACCACCAGGCGCCCGGGGTCGGCGTCCAGCGCAGGCGAGCCCGGGAAGAGCGAGGCGGTGTGGGCGTCGGGCCCCAGCCCCAGGTGGGTCAGGTCGAACTTGCCCACCTCCCCCACCCGCAGCTGGTAGGCGTCGGGGCCCTCGTCGCAGCGCATGGGGTACACGGCGTGGGCCGCGCCGACTCTCTCCAGGAGCGCCTCCCGCACCAGGCGCTCGTTGGACTCGGGGTCGGTGGGGGGCAGGCAGCGCTCGTCGCCCCAGTAGATGTCGACCCTCCACCAGTCCACGGCCCGGGCGCCGTCCTCGGCCAGGCGCTCGTAGCAGGGGCGCGCGGTGGAGCCGCCCGACAGGGCCATGCCGAACTCGTGGTCCTCGCTCGACGCCGCGAAGGCTTCGATCGCCATCGCCGCGAAGGCACCGGGGACGTCGTCGACCACGCGCAGCTCCCCGTACACGGGCGGGCAGCCTAAAGGTTCGTGGGCGGGGAGGTCCTCAGCGGCGAGCCAGTAGGGCGGCGGCCGCCAGGGACTCCTCGTAGACGGGGTCGCGATAGGGCCGGCTCAGCGCCGCGCCCAGCGACCAGGGCAACGTGTCGGTGGGCAGGGCCAGCACCAGCTCCTGTCCGGGGGCGCCGTCCGCCTCGGCCCGGGCCCGCACCAGGTGCTCGCCCGCCCGTCGCTCGACCGAGAAGCGTCCCGAGTGCCCGTCGGAGGTGGCGGCCATGACGACCGAGACGTGGTCCTCCTGGCGCAGCTGCACGGCGAAGGAGGGGAGACGCAGGCGGCTGGCGATCCATCCCCCCAGCAGGTGGCGGGGGCCGGGCAGACCACAGACCTCGACCGCGTGGACCGAGTCCAGGAAGGGTCGGTAGGGAGCGGGCTCGAACAGTCCCCCGAGCAGCTCGCGCCAGGGTGTGAGGCGCACCCACGACAGGTCCACCAGGCTGTGCTCGGCGGCCAGCCGGGTGAGGCTGATGAGCGCGGGTGCCGGGTCGCCGGCCGCTCCCGGGATCTGGCGCAGGTCGACGAGCACGGCGTCGGCCACGGCCACCAGGGGATCGTCCAGGGCCGGGGCCGCGGCGACGAACCACACGCACAAGGGGAGGTCGGGCAGGGTCAGGGGCTCGATGAGCGAGTCGAGGTGGCGGGCCGCCGGACCTCTCACCCGCAGGCGGATGTCCTCCGACCACACGGCATGGCCCTCGACCTGGGTGTGATGCAGGGCCACCCGGGCGTCGATTCCCTTCTCTGCGTCGGGGTCGGGCACCAGCACCAGGGTGCGCCCCGGGTGGCGGGCGCCCAGACGGTGCATGGCGTTGGTGGCCGCGGTGGCCTCGTCCTCGTCCACCCCCACCACGACCAGGGTCACGCAGGAGGTGCGGGTGGCGGTCTCCGGCTGGCCCCGGCGCAGCCGCACCAGGGCGGAGGCCACCTCGGAGATGGTGACGCCGTCGCCCTCCCAGACCGACAGGGGCTGGTCGGCGACGGCTAGGGCGTCCGCCACCGGTGCCCGTCCCAAGCCAGCAGGCCGTCGGCCTCGGGCGGCCCCCACGTGCCCGCGGCGTAAGGCACCAGGGGCGAGCGGCCCTCGGCCCAGGCCTCGAGCAGGGGCTCGACGACGCGCCACGCCTGCTCGACCTCGTCCGCCCGTATGAACAGGGTGGGGTCCCCGACCATGGCGTCCAGGAGCAGGCGCTCGTAGGCCTCGGGTGCCTCCTCCAGGAAGGCGGCCCCGTAGGAGAAGTCCATGGACACGCTGCGGACGCGGAACTCCTGGCCCGGCACCTTGGCACCGAAGCGCAGGGTGATGCCTTCGTCGGGCTGTATGCGCAGCACCAGGGTGTTGGGGCCCAGGCCCCGGGCCTGACCCCGCTGGAAGGGCAGGTGGGGAACCTCCCGGAACTGCATGGCGACCTCGGTCACCCGCTTGGGGAGGCGCTTGCCCGTGCGCACGTAGAAGGGCACCCCGGCCCAGCGCCAGTTGTCGACCCGCAGGCGCATGGCCACATAGGTCTCGGTGGCGCTGTCGGGGGCGACACCCTCCTCCTCCCGGTAGCCGGGGACGTGCTCGCCCTCCACCCAGCCCGGCGCGTACTGGCCCCGCACCACGTTGGCGGCCACCTCGTCGGGCGTCATGATCTCGACGGCCCGGAGGGCCTTCACCTTCTCGTCGCGGATTCCTTTGGCGTCGATGGTCGCCGGGGGCTCGATCAGGGTCAGGGCCAGGACCTGGAGCACGTGGTTCTGCACGATGTCACGCAGCGCCCCGGCCGACTCGTAGAACCCGCCCCGGTGGCCCACCCCCAGCTCCTCGGCCACCGTGATCTGCACGTGCTCCACATAGCGCCGGTCCCAGACCGGTTCGAAGATGGCGTTGGCGAAGCGCAACGCCAGCACGTTCTGGACCGTCTCCTTCCCCAGGTAGTGGTCGATGCGGTACAGCTGGGGCTCGTCGAAGACCTTGTGCAGGCGGTCGTCGAGCTCGAGGGCGCTGGCCAGGTCGCGGCCGTAGGGCTTCTCGACCACGATGCGCACGAAGGCGCCCTCTCGAGACGGCCGGTTGAGCCCGTGGCCGGCCAGGGCCTCGGCCACCTCGGCGAAGACGCCGGGCACCGTGGCCAGGTAGTAGACGCGGTTGCCGCCGGTGCCCCTGTCCCGGTCCACCTCCTCCAGCACCTGGCTGAGGCGCTCGAAGGTGGGATGGTCGGAGTACTCGCCGCACACGTATCGGAAGCCCGAGACCAGCCCCTCCCACGAGGGACCGGCGTCGGACACCGCCTTGCGGCACAGGTCCCTGAACTCCTCGTCGGTCATCTCCGTGCGGGCCACCCCCACCACCGAGAAGGCGGCAGGCAGCTGGCGCCGGGAGGCCAGGCGCTCCAGGGCGGGGAAGAGCTTGCGGCTGGCCAGGTCACCCGACGCGCCGAACACCACCAGGACCAGGGGCGGCGCCCTGCGCTCGCTCGAGAGCCCATCCAGGAGCGGGTTGGGGGAGAGGGCCTCGTTGGTGGCGCTGGCCACGGCTCAGTCCGCCCCGCCCGTGGCCGCGGGCGCCTCTTCGGCGTGGCCGGCGTCGGCTCCGGCCGCCGCCTCCGTGCCCGCGGGCAGGGGGCGGGTACCGGCCACCCCGGCCTGGCCCTCCTCCTTCTCCACCAGGGCGTGGCCACCGAACTGGTTGCGGAGCGCGGCGTTGAGCCGGGCCGCGAAGGACTCCTCTTGACGGGAGGCGAAGCGGGCGAACAGGGACGCGGTGATGACGGGCAGGGGCACGGCCCGGTTGACCGCCTCCTCCACCGTCCAGCGCCCCTCGCCCGAGTCGGCCACCACGCCCCGCACGTGCTCGAAGCCGGCATCGGGAGCCAGGGCCCGCTCGGCCAGGTCGAGCAGCCAGGAGCGCACGACCGAGCCGTAGCGCCAGATGGAGGCGATCTCGTGCAGGTCGAGGTCGAACTCGGTGGCCGCGTGCATGAGCTCGAAGCCCTCCGCGTAGGACTGCATGAGCCCGTACTCGATGCCGTTGTGGACCATCTTCACGAAGTGCCCGGCGCCGACCGGGCCCACGTGGGCGTAGCCGTCCTCGGGGGCCAGCGTGCGGAAGGCGGGCTCCACCACGCCCACCGCGTCCCGGCTTCCCCCCACCATCAGGCAGTAGCCGTTCTCCAGGCCCCAGACACCGCCCGACACGCCCGCGTCGATGAAGCGGATCTCCCGGCGGGCCAGGTCGGCCGCGATGGTGATGCCCTCCTGGTAGTTGGAGTTGCCCCCGTCCACCACGATGTCACCCCCGTCGAGCAGCTGGCTCAAGCGGGAGATGGTGTCGTTGGTGGGCGCCCCGGCCGGCACCATGACCCACGCCACCCGCGGGGGAGCGAGGAGAGAGACCAGCTCCTCGAGGGTGGCCGCGGGTGTCGCCCCGTGGGCCTCGGCCTCCTTGCGGCTGGTCTCGCTGAGGTCGAACGCGACCACCTCGTGGCCGCCCTTGAGCAGCCTCTGGGTCATGTTCGCCCCCATCTTGCCCAGCCCGATCATGCCGATGCGCATGGTGCCTCCTCGTTCCTCGCGCGGATTCAGCTCACCTCGGACGGGTCGTTGACCGCCACCCTCACCACCCGCCTGCCGTGGTCCAGCAGGCTGCGGAGGTCGCCCAGGGCCTGAGCGGCGATCAGGGTGGCGAAGTCGTAGGGAAGGCCGGGGATGACCACGGCCGGCACCGGGCTGCGCCGCACCATCTGCACGGAGACCACGGTGTTGGGGCCGCCCTTGTGCAGCTGGCCCGTGGAATGGAGGAACCGGGGACCGTAGCCCGCGGTCACGGCCGTTCCCCCGAGACCGTCGCGCACGCTGCGGCGCAGGGCCTCGAGGGACTCGTCCCTGCCGTAGGCCAGGTAGGCCTGGAGGGAAACGTAGTCACCGGGCCGGACCACCTCGCGCAGCCACGCCCCGACCTGGGAGGGGTCGTGGGTCTCGACCTCGGGGAGAGGCAGGTCGGCCAGGGCCTTGGCCGTGTTGGCCTTCGACTCGGACACGTTGGGCTCGTCGAAGGGGTCGACCTCGAGGACGTGGCCGGCTATGGCCGTGGCCATCTCCCAGCGCAGGAACTCGGCGGCCAGCTCCTCGGGCTCGCCCAGCTCCAGGAGCACGACGTGGCGATCGGGCCCCTGCTCCGTCTCTGTCGTGGGCACGGGCACGCAGCCCTTGCCCCGCTTGCCCGTTGACTCGGCGATGAGCTGCTCCACCCACAGCCCGAAGGACCGGTAGTCCTCGGGCACCACGATCGTGACCTTGTCCCGGCCGGCCAGGGCCGCCTCGCCCATGGCCACGCCCAAGTCGACCGCGGCCTGGCGGTCGGCCGACAGGGCCGCCTTGGCCAGGGCGGCCAGGTCGTAGCCGACCAGGGCGGCCGGGACCATTCCGAAGCGCGACAGCACCGAGTAGCGGCCCCCCACGTCGGGAGGGTTCTCGAAGCAACGGCTGAAGCCGTGCTCGGCCGCCAGTTTGGCCAGGGGCGTCCCCGGGTCGGTGATGGCCGCGTAGCGACCGCCCTCCGGGACCAGGCTCCAGGCGTGGGCGAAGAGGGCCTGGACCTCGAGCGTGTTCCCCGACTTGGACGACACCAGCATGAAGGCGTCGCTGAAGTCGGTGGCGGCGATGGTCTCGGGGTCGGTCGTGTCCAGCACGACCAGCTCCCTCCCGTCGCGCCTGCCCGCGGCCCGCCAGGCCGCGCCCAGCACCTCGGGCCCCAGGGAGGATCCACCCATGCCCAGCAGCACCACCCGGCGCTGTTCGACGCCCCCGGCCCAGTCCATGAGCGCGTCGGCCTCGGCCTGGAGCGTGTTGGGCAGGTCGAGCCACCCGAGGCGGTTCGATGCCACGTTGCCCTCGGGCCAAAGCGTGACGTCGCGAGCCTCCAGACGGGCAAGCAGGTCGGCCACCGTTCCTCCCTTCCGCTCGGGTCTCCCCGAGCGCCTATGGACTTCCGCGCCCCGCCGTCCCCGACTCGGCGCTGAGCGCGCCGGCCTTGTCGGTCAGGGCTTGCAACAGCTCGTCGAAGGACTTGCAGAAGGAGGCGACGCCCTCTTCCTCCAGGGTCCTGGTCACGTCGTCGAAGTCGATACCGACATCCGCCAGGCGGGCCATGGCGCGCCTGGCCTCGTCCACGTCCCGATCGACGGTCCGGGCCACGGTCCCGTGGTCGACGAAGGCGTCCACCGTCTGGTCGGGCATTGTGTTGACCGTGTCGGGCCCGATCAGGTCGTCGACGTAGATGAGGTCGGGGTAGTCGGGGTTCTTGGTGGACGTCGACGCCCACAGAGGGCGCTGCAGCCAGGCTCCGGCCGACGCCAGCGCCTCCCAGCGGGGGCCGCGGAACCGCTCCAGGAAGAGCTGGTAGGCCAGCTTGGCGTTGGCCACCGCCGCCTTGCCCCTCAGGGACAGGGCCTCCCCTGAAGCGATCGCCTCCAGGCGCCGGTCGACCTCGGTGTCGACCCGGCTCACGAAGAAGGAGGCGACGCTGTGGACCTGGTGGACGTCGCCGCCGCCGGCGGCGAACTCCTCCAGCCCCGACTGGTAGGCCTCGATGACCTCGCCGTAGCGGTCGAGACCGAAGATCAGCGTCACGTTGATGCTCCGTCCCTCGGCGATCATCTGGCGGATGGCGGGGACGCCCGCGGCGGTGGCGGGGATCTTCACGAAGAGGTTGGGCTCGTCGATGCGCTGGTGGAGCTGGCGGGCCTCGGCGATGGTGGCTTCGGTGTCGTTGGCCAGAGCGGGCGCCACCTCCGCCGAGACGAAGCCGTCCTCCCCGCCGCTGCTGTCGTGTACTGAGCGCATGATGGCCAGGGCGCCGGTGATGTCGGTGACGACCATGTCCCAGTAGGCGGCCTCCACCGACTTGGAGCGAATGAGCGCGCCGAACTGCTCGTCGTATTCCGAGCCTCCGCTTATGGCCTTCTGGAAGATCGTGGGGTTGGAAGTGACGCCTCTGATACCCAGCTCGACCAGCTTGGCCAGCTGACCACCGGTGATGTATGAGCGCTTGATGTTGTCGATCCACGGGCTCTGGCGCTGCTTCTCGTACAGCTCGTTCAGCCTGGTCATGTCGCCTTTCCTCCGGTCTTCATGAGTCGACGGGCCGCCTCGGCGATGCTCGCGGCGTCTATGCCCGCGGCGGCCAGCAGCTCCGACGGCGTGCCCGACCCGAGCATGTGGCGCACGGCGAGCACGGTGACGGACGCCTGCAGGTCCTCCTCGGCCAGCCCGGCGAGCACGGCCTCGCCCAACCCCCCTTCGGCCCAGTGGTCCTCGACGGTGATCACCCGGCCCTGGGTGGCCAGGGCCGCGGCCCGCAGCGTGGGGCGGTACTGGGGCTTGACCGAGTACAGGTCGATCACCCTGGCCCTGATCCCGTCGCCCTCCAGCACATCGGCGGCGGCCAGGGCCTCGTGCAGGGTTATCCCGGCACCCACGATGGTCACGTCGTCGCGGTCGGAGGAGCGGACCACCTTGCTGCCGCCGATCTCGAAGTGCTCGTCGGGACCGTAGATCACCGGCGTCGCGCCCCGGGTGGCCCTCAGGTAGGAGATGCCCTGCCTGTCGGCCATGAGCGCCACCAGCTGGGCCGTCTGGTTGGCGTCGGAGGGGTAGAGCACGGTGCTGCCGTGGACGGCGCGCAGCGAGGCCAGGTCCTCCAGCGCCATCTGGGAGGGGCCGTCCTCTCCGATGTGGACCCCCGCGTGGGTGCCGCACAGGCGGATGTCGGCCCTGCTTATGGCGGCCATGCGCACGAAGTCATAGGCCCGGCTCAGGAAGGCGGCGAAGGTGGTGGCGAAGGGCACCCACCCCACGACCTGGAGACCGACGGCGGCCGCGACCATCTGCTGCTCGGCGATGTACATCTGGAAGAACCGCTCGGGATGGGCCTGCTGGAACTCTTCGGTGTAGGTGGAGTTCCCCACCTCGCCGTCGAGGGCCACCACGTCGCCCCGGGCCGACCCCAGGGCGGTGAGGGCGTCGCCGAAGGCCTTGCGGGTGGCCACCTTCTGTCCCAGCTCGTAGCGGGGCAGCTGCAGTGCGACGTCGGGGAAGGAGCGGGGCTCGATGTTCTCGGGCTTGGCCACCTGGACCCTGATGTGGCGGATCCCGCCCAGCTCGGCCACGGCCTGGTCCGGGTTGTCCAGGGGCTTGCCGTGCCACCCGTTCTTGTCCTCGACCGCCTTCACGCCCTTGCCCTTCACCGTGCGGGCCAGCACCACCGTCGGCTGTCCCGTCGTGCGCTCGGCCTCGCCGAAGGCCCGATCGATGTCGGCCACGTCGTGGCCGTCGCACTCGACGGCGTGCCACCCGAAGGCCTGGGCCCGGGCGCGGTAGGCGTCCAGGTCCCACCCGTGCATGGTCTCGCCCCGTTGACCGAGGCGGTTGACGTCGACGATGGCGGTGAGGTTGTCCAGGGCAGAGTGCGAAGCCTGCTCGAAGGCCTCCCATATGGACCCCTCCGCCATCTCGCTGTCGCCACAGACGACCCACACCCGGAAGGGAAGCTGCATCAAGCGCTTGCCCGCCATGGCCACGCCGACGGCGATGGGCAGCCCCTGTCCCAGAGAACCGGTGGCCACGTCGACCCAAGGAAGCAGAGGCGTGGGGTGTCCCTCGAGGCGGCTGCCGAACTTGCGGAATGTGAGCAGCTCGTCGTCGTCGATGGCGCCGGCCGCCTTGAAGAAGGCGTACACAAGGGGCGAGGCGTGGCCCTTGGAGAAGATCAGGTGATCGTTGTCTGCTTGCTTGGGGTGGTCGAAGTCGTACCTCAGGTGGCGAGCGGCCAGCACCGCGATGAGATCGGCCGCCGACATCGATGAGGTCGGGTGACCGGAACCGGCTGCCGCCGCAGCCCGCACCGAGTCAACTCTCAGCTGCTGTCCAAGTTCCTGGATCTCGTCATCTCTCACACCCAAGAGGGTATCGGGCCGTCTTTACCTTGCCACCAGGACACTCACCGCGATTGGAACAGGGCCAAGGACGCAGTGAACCCATGCAGGAAATTTCGCCCACCTACCGGACCAAACTCCCCCTGGCAGAAGAAACCGGACAAGGGGGGCGCGCCCAGGAGATCGGCGGCCACCCCGGCGTCGTGGTCGGGCACACCGAAGAGTCTCGAGCCCCGGCCGTTGCACGTGAAGAGCAACGCTCCTTCGGCCTCCTGGCCCGAAAGCAGCGAGCGCAGCTCCTCGTCCGCCGCCCCCGCGTCGCGTACGTGGAACTGCACGGTGGTGCCGACCTCGACCACGTCGGCCACCTTGACGGCGCCCGACTCCTGGTCGGCGCCCAGGATGTTGCGGATGAGGAAGTCGCCGCGACGGAACTCCGGCTTGTGCTCGTCGATCACCTGCCCCAGGTGCAGGCCGCCGCTGTTGATCACCGCCAACTCCTCGGGCGACAGATCCTGCACCACCTCGAGCAAGCGCTGATATGCGGACCGGCCGGCCAGCTCGTGCAGCACGAGGCCGTCCGAGCTCGTCACGACCAAGGGCCTGCCGATGGGCCGGCATCCTTGGGAGACGACGGGCACCACCTCGACGCCGGGGCCGAGGAGCGCGCCCACGGCGCCGTGGGTGCGCACGCGATCGTCGATGGCCAGCCGGTTGCCCCCGGGCCCCAGCGCGGCCGAGGCCATTCCTCCCACGACCGGGACCTTGGGGTGGGCCTCGGCCAGCCAGCTGAAGAAGCCCTCGGCCGGAAACGAGTACGGGTCGGCCACCAGCACCACCGCGGCGGGCTCGAAGGGCAGCTCGTCGGGCCAGCCCGCCAGCCCCAGGCCCTGGTCGGTGCGCAGGATCTGCAGCTCCAACGGGGCGACGGCCGGGAGGCGGGCGGCCCACAGGGTGACCGCGGGGTCCTGCTCCACCTCCTGGCCCGCGCCTGCCACCGACTCGGCCGCGCAGCCGATCAGGGTGCCAGGGTGGAGGATGGAGCGCACGGCCGCGGCCGCGTCCTCGAGAGCGCCGGCATGGGGCCTGGTGACGAAAAGCATGGCGATGTCGGGGTCCTCGCCCAGCCGCTCGAGCACCTGCCCGGCAGCCTCACCCACCGCGTGGGCGGTCACCGGGTGTTGCGACAGAGCAGCCGCGAAGCGGGCCATGCCGCCGTCAAGCTAGTCGGGGTGGTCGGGCCCGCCGGCGTGGTCGGGGCCGGACGCCGCCCACGCCGGCTTGCCTGCGACCCACACCTCGATCACGTCCAGCGCGGGGGAGAGGGCGACGATGTCCGCCCGCCGGCCCGCGGCCAGCTCCCCGCGGTCGCCCAGACCCAGCAGGCGCGCCGGCGTCGTCGCCGCGGCGTCGACCGCGGCACCGAGGTCGATTCCCGCGGTCCGCACGCAGTTGCGCACGGCCCGGTCCATGGTGAGGGCGCTGCCGGCCAGCGTGCCGTCGGCCAGGCGGGGCGCGCCGTCCTGGCCCACGACCAGGGCCAGGCCGCCCACCCGTCCTGCCCGCACCGCCACCGCGTCGGTCACCAGCGCCACCCCGCCCCTGCCTTTGGCCAGGAAGGCGGCCCTCAGAGCTGCGGGGTGGACGTGGACGAGATCGGCGATGACCGACACGGCCAGGCGCCCGTCGGCCAGGGCCGCCCCCACCAGGCCCGGGGCCCGGTGGTGCAGGGGCGCCATGGCGTTGAACAGGTGGGTCACCAGGCGGGCGCCCGCGTCCACACAGGCCAGGGCCTGGTCGTAGGTGGCGGTGGAGTGTCCCAGGGAGACGAGCACGCCCTGCTCCACCAGGGCGGCGACGGCCTCGGGCGCGCCGTCGAGCTCGGGGGCCAGCGTCACCACGGCCACGGCCACGCTCGCAGGCGCGGCCAACCCGGCCAGCCAGCCGAGGTCGATGGGCCGCAGCCACTCCCGGGGGTGGGCGCCGGGAGCACCGCCCAGGAACGGCCCCTCGAGATGGACGCCGGCCAGCGTCGGCCTCGGGCCGCGCTGGGGGCGGGCGCGGGCGGTGGCCAGCCGGCCCAGGGCGGGGGCATAGCTCCGGGGCGGGGCGCTGACCAGGGTGGGGCACCACGTGGTGACGCCCTGGGCCAGAAGGAGACGGTCGAGCCGGTCCCAGTCCTCGCCCTGGGCGTGGGCCACGTCCACGTCGCCGTGGCCATTCACCTGCAGGTCGACGAAGCCCGGCGCCAGGGTGCGGGCGGGCACGGCGCCCGCATCGACGCCAGCCAGAGGCACGACGTCGGCGATCACACCGTCATCAACCACGACCGCGCCCGGCTCCAGGACGCGGTCCGGCGTGACCACGGCGGAGGCGCGCAGCTCCTGGGTTGCCATGGCGAGAGCGGCTCCTCCGCCCCGGACGGGCCCTGGGCTAGGCGGCGGCGCGGCCCGCGGGCTTGAGGCGGGGTTCGCCGTGACGGATGCTGGCCCGCCCTGAACGCTGCAGGACGCGGACCAGCCACCAGCCCGGGTCGACCTCTCCCCGGCTCATGGCGAAGCGGGCCGAGGTGGGGGCGGCGTGGTGGTTGTTGTGCAACCCCTCGCCCGCGGTTATCCACGCCAGCCACTGGCTGTTGCGCGAGGTGATGGGCCGGGGTTGGCTGCCGAAGCGGTGGCCCACGGCGTTCACGGCCGCGCTGAGCAGGAGGTAGCTGACGGCGTGGACGGCCGCCGCCATCAAGCCCAGGCGCCAGCCCAACACCAGGCACAACACGGCGATGCCCATGCCCAGGCCGATGGAGGCGTGGTCGAACAGGACCCGGTCGAGGCGGTCGGGGGGGAGGTCGCGGGCATAGCGGGACACGGTGACGGAGTCGCGCGCCGCTCGTCGGTAGAGCACGGGGTTGCCCAGCTGCACGGTGAGAAAGCCGTCGAGAACGGGGGAGGGGGGGTCGCCCTCCACGTCGGTGAAGGCGTGGTGGCGTCGGTGGACGGCCACCCACTGGCGGGGCCGGATCCCGGTCGTGATCCAGGTGAGGACCCGGAAGGCAAAGGTGGGGCCGGGTGTGAGGGCCATGGCCCGGTGGGACAGGGTGCGGTGCAGGTAGACGGTCGTCACCAGCGTCGCGAACTGGCTGAGGCCGAGCCCGACCAGGACGGCGAGGAGGACCGGCGGCATCCTGTCAGGCTAGCGCACACCCCCCTACCTACCGGTCGGTAGGCGCACCGGTTCCGCCACGTCCCGCGGCCTCGTGGCGCCGGGGTCGCGCCCGGGGTGGCGGACCGGCCGATACCCTGTTCGAATGGCCGTCACGGCCCGCCGTCCTGCGACCGACACTGCACCCCCGTCGACGCGCGAGGCCATCCTGAAGGAGGCTCGGCGCCTGTTCGCGGCCCACGGCTACGACGGAACCTCCCTCAACGACATCGCCCTGGCCGTGGGCATCAGGCGTCCCAGCCTGCTCCACCACTTCCCCTCCAAGGAGCACCTCTACAGGGAGGTGTTCGAGGTCTCCCTGGCCGACTGGTTCGTCCGGGTGGACGAGGCCGTGGAGGAGCCCAAGGACGGGTGGGCCAAGGTCGACCATGTGATCACCGCCGCCTTCGAGTTCTTCGCCCAGAACCCTGACTTCGTGCGCCTGGTGATCCGGGAGGGGCTGGAGGAGGGGAGCCATCTGGGCATCGACCTGGGCGCCGCCCTCCGTCCCCTCATGGAGGACGCCACCGGGTTCTTCGAGAAGGAGATGGACGCCGGGCGGTTCCGGCGCCACGACCCGGAGCAGCTCATCCTCACCGCCTTCGGGACCGTGCTCAGCTACTTCTCCTACCTGCCCTTCTTCGAGTCGCTGCTCAACCGCGACCCCCAGGGCCAGGAGGCCATGGACGAGCGCCTGGCCCACGTGCGGTCCTTCTTCCGCGCCGCCCTCGAGCCCTAGCCCTCCCACCGCCCCTCGCGCCCGTCCCCACGCGCCGGTGAGCCGCCGCCCGCCCGGGCTCCTCTTCCTCTCCACGGCCCTCATGGCCCTGACCGCCGTCCTGCTCGCGCCGGCCCGCGCCGGCGGCGCGGCGGACGCGGTGCCGCGGCCTGCGGCCGCGGTGTCGGGGCCGGGAGGGCAGGCAGGGCTGGCCGCGCCCGTGCTCTCGCTGCGCAGGGTGCCCGCCCTCCTGTCCCGCTGGTCCAGCGACGCCCGCCTGCGGGCCGATCTGGACGCGGCCCTGGCCGACCCCGCCCTGGGCGGGGCGAGCGCCCACTCCTGTCTCCTCGTGGACCAGGACGGGCGGCCCATCTACCGGCGGCGGCCGACCGATCAGCTGATACCCGCGTCCAACATGAAGCTGCTGGTCGCCACCGCCGTCCTGGCCAGGCTCGGACCTCAGGCCCAGCTCGTCACCGAGGCCCGGGCCGCCCAGCCACCGGTCAACGGCGTCGTCTCCGGTCCCCTCTGGGTCGTAGGCGGGGGCGACCCCCTCCTCGACACCAACGACTTCGCCACCACCTTCACCAAAGCCGACCTGCTTCCGCCGTCGGTCGAGCCCCGGCCCCACACCGCCTACGAGCAGCTGGCCGACAGGATCCGGGCCGCGGGCGTGCGCCAGATCACGGGCGGCGTCGTGGGCGACGACACCCGCTACGACGGCCAGCGCTTCATCCCCACCTGGAAACCCGCCTATGCCGCGGCCGGCGAGGTGGGGCCGATGGGGGCGCTGGTGGTCAACGACGGGTTCGCGCAGTTCACGCCTCGGGTGGTCATCGCCCCGGCCCCGGCCGTGCACGCGGCGGGCGTGCTCACCGCCCTGCTCCAGGCCCGGGGCGTGGCCGTGACGGGCCCGCCCGCCCAGGGCGTGGCGCCCAGGACGGCGCCGGTCCTGGCCAGCCTCCCCTCCCTGCCCGTGGCCCAGATCGTGGGAACCATGCTCCGGGAGAGCGACAACAACGCGGCCGAGGACCTGGTCAAAGAGCTCGGTGCCCGCTTCGGCGGGCAGGGCACGACTGCGGCGGGGCTGTCGGTCGTGCGGGCCACCCTGCTGTCGTCCCGCCTGCCCGTGGATCAGTATTCGGCCGTGGACGGCTCGGGCCTCGACCGCGCCGATCGGGCCTCGTGCCAGCTCGTCCTCGACGCGCTGCAGGCACCCCACCCGGCCGACGCCATCGCCGCGGGGCTCCCGGTGGCGGCCCGCAGCGGCACCCTGGGCCGCCGCTTCCTGGGCACCCCGGCCGCGGGCCGGCTGAAGGCCAAGACGGGCTCCCTCGAGACCGTCGTCAGCCTGAGCGGGCTGGTGGACGAGAAGGACGCGGCCCCCCTGGCCTTCTCCATGATCGTCAACGACGTGGCCCGCGACGCACTGGGCCGGGCCCTGGAGGAACGGGTGGGCGTAGCCCTGGCCCGCTGGCCCGCGGTCGCGCCCACCGCCGATCTGGGCCCGGCGGGTGGATGAGCGACCACGAGCAGGGCGAGCAGGCGGAGCAGGCCGAGGTGGACCCCGCCGACGCCGGGCCGCCCCTGCTCCCGCTGCCCATGTTCCCGCTGGGGTGCGTGCTCTTCCCCCACATGGACCTGCCGCTGCACGTGTTCGAGCCCCGCTATCGCACCCTGACCAGGGACTGCCTTCGCACCGACCGCCAGTTCGGCGTGGTGCTCATCGAGCGGGGCTCGGAGGTTGGGGGCGGGGACACGCGGTTCTCGGTGGGGACGGTGGCCCGCATCGTCGAGGAGCTCGAGCTCCCCGACGGCCGTTGGGTCCTTCGGGCCCGGGGCACGACCCGCGTGCGGGTGCGTACCTGGCTCCCCGACGATCCCTACCCGGTGGCCCTGGTGGAGCGCCTGGGAGACGAAGCGGACCGCCCGTCCCAGGCGGCCATGGCCGGGGCCGAGCAGGCGGTGCGGCGGGCCCTGGGACTGGCCGCCGAGCTGGCCGAGCGGGAGGTCGTTCCCGCCACGGTCGAGCTGGACGAGCGCCCCGAGGTGGCGGCCTGGCAGCTCTGTGCCATCGCTCCGCTCGGGCCCGCGGACCAGCAGCGGCTGCTCGAGGCGGACGACGCGGGGGAGAGGATGGGCCTGCTGGAGCTGGCCGCGGTCCAGGCGGCCGAGCTCTTGGCCTTCCGCATGTCGAGCAGCTGACGTGGGGATGACCCGAGCTGAAGATGGTAGGAAGAACCGTGCTCGACACTCGGGAGAGCAAGAGCGTCCCGGCGCTCGTCGGCGAGCTGTGGGAGCTGGCCCTCGCCTATCTGAAGCAGGAGACGGTCGAGCCCGCCAAGGGGCTCGGACGGTTCGTGGTCGCCGGGGTGACGGGCTCGGTGGTGCTGGGGAGCGGTCTGGTGCTGCTCCTGGTCGGGGGCCTGCGGGCCCTGCAGGACGAGACGGGTACGGCCTTCACCGGCAACCTCACCTGGGTCCCGTACGCCATCACCGCGGGCGGGTCCCTCGTCCTGGTCGCTCTGGCGGGCTGGGCCGCGGTCCGGGGAAGAGACAGAAGAAGGCGACGGAGGTCGTGACGTGGTGACTGCCACCGAGCCCGTGTCCCGCGACGACATCGAGGCCAAGCTGCGCCAGATCCAGGGCGAGGTCGACCGCACGGCCCAGGCGGCCAAGCCCATAGGGATCGCCGTGGGTGCGGCGCTGGCCGTGGTGCTGGTGGGCGCCGCCTACTTCCTGGGCCGGCGCCGGGGAAAGAAGAAGACGACCGTGGTCGAGATCCGGCGGGTCTGACCCATGGAATGGGTCATCAGCTACCTGACCCGCAACGCGTGGCGGCGCGGGGTCCTGGGTGGCAACCGGCTCTGGGTGGTGGCTGGGGCCGCGGCCCTTCTCGCCCGCATGGTGCGGCGCGACGGTAAGGCCAAGGTCGTGTACCAGGAGGAGCTGCACCCGGGCGAGACCATCGTGATCAGCCACTTCCCGGAGGAGCCCACGGCCAACGGGGGCTGAAGGCAACAGGCCAGGGCGTAGCCTCGTGGGGTGAAGATCCGGCTGCGGAATCCCCGGCGCGAGGTGGAGATGGCGGGGCCGTTGCGCGTACACGTCCTCCTCGACCGCCTCGCCCTGAACCGCGAGTCGGTCCTGGTTATCAGGCAAGACACCTTGGTCACGGGCGACGTCCTGCTCGAGGACGGCGACGAGGTGGAGGTTCGCCCCGTCATCTCGGGAGGCGGGGCATGAAGTGCCGCAGCTGCCGGCAGCCGGCCGTGATCGAGGTGCGCCGCCACAACGCCGGCTTCTGCGCGGGCTGCTTCCTGCGCCACTGCCGGGAGCAGGTGGCAAGGGCGATCCACGACCACGCGATGGTCGAGCGCGGCGACCGGGTCCTGGTCCCGGTCTCGGGGGGGAAGGACTCGCTCGGTCTGTGGGACCTGCTCCTCGACCTCGGGTACGAGGCCGACGGCCTGTACCTGGGCCTGGGCATCGGCGAATACAGCGATGAGTCCCGGGCCTTCGCCACTGGTTTCGCCGAGGGCCGGGGCCTCTCGCTCCGGGTCCTCGACCTGCCGGCCGAGCACGGCTTCGGGATCCCCGACGGGGCGGCCGCGGCCCGGCGCGTCCCGTGCTCGGCCTGCGGTCTGTCCAAGCGACACCTGTTCAACGAGGCGGCCTTGGAGGGCGGCTACGACGTGGTCGCCACCGGCCACAACCTCGACGACGAGGCCGCGGTCCTGTTCGGCAACGTGCTGCACTGGTCGACCGAGTACCTGGGCCGCCAGCTCCCGGTGCTGCCCGCGGCCCGGGGCTTCGTGCGCAAGGTCAAACCCCTCATCCGCCTGGGGGAGCGGGAGATGGCCGCCTACTGCGTGCTCCGGGGCATCGACTACATCGTCGAGGAGTGCCCCATGGCCGAGGGCAATCGCCACCTCGGGTACAAGGCCGCCCTCGATGCCATCGAGGAGCGCTCGCCCGGCTCCAAGGCCTCCTTCTATCTGGGCTTCCTGGAGCGGGCCTCGCACCGCTTCGTTCCCGATGCCACCGTCGAGCAGGAGCGTCTCGGGCCCTGCATCTCCTGCGGCGCGCCCACGACGGGCGAGGTGTGTGCCTTCTGCCGGCTGGTGGAGAAGGCCCACGCCGCCCCGGCCCCACGGTCCGAGGCAGTCTCCGTGGGGCGGCCGCGGCGCCGGGCCCGTGGGGACGCATGACCCGTACGTTCGCCCCCGGCGATCGGGCCCTGGTGCTGGACTCCAAGGGCCGGCGCTACCTGCTCACCCTGTCCCCAGGGGCGGAGTTCCACACCCACGCCGGCTTCGTCCGCCACGACGACGTCCTGGGATCGCAGGAGGGCACGGTCGTGCGTTCGACCACCGGGGGCCGCTACGTCGTGGTCCGGCCCACCCTCGCCGAGTTCGTGCTCAAGATGCCCCGCGGCGCCCAGGTCATCTACCCCAAGGACCTCGGCCCCATCCTGATGCTGGCCGACGTCTTCCCCGGGGCGAGGGTGCTGGAGGCCGGGGTGGGCTCGGGGGCGCTGTCCATGACCCTGCTGCGGGCCGGCGCCGAGCTGACCGGCTACGAGCTGCGCCCCGACTTCGCGTCCCGGGCCCGAGCGAATGTGGAGGGCTTCCTCGGTCCCGACGCGGCCGAGAGGTTCCGCGTCGAGCACCGCGATGTCTACGAGGGCGTCGACGCCACCGGCCTCGACCGCGTCGTCCTCGACGTCCCCGAGCCGTGGCGGGTCGTGAAGCACGCCGAGGGAGCCCTGCGCCCGGGAGGCATCCTCGTCGCCTACCTCCCGACCATCGGGCAGGTCGCCCAGCTGCGGGAGACGCTCGCGTCCGGGCCCTTCGGGCTGGCCGAGACGGTCGAGGTCCTCCACCGGGGCTGGCACGTCGAGGGCCAGTCGGTCCGGCCCGACCATCGCATGGTCGGCCACACCGGGTTCCTGACCTCGGCCCGGCTGCTCTCGACCTAGGCCCGGCGGCCCCGGCCCGACCCCTATGGTGCGGGCGGGGTGACCGAGCCACCCCTCGACCACCGTGAACCTCCTCGACCTGATCGTTCTCGCCGCCGTGGTGTCCGCCGTCATCGGGGGCTACCGCCTGGGCTTTCTGGCGCGAGCCTCGTCGTGGGTCGGGCTCGCCCTGGGGCTGTTCATCGCCGTGCGCGAGCTGCCCGCGGCCATCCGCCTCGTCGACGGCTCCACCCCCGCCAGCCGCCTCATGGTCGCGGCCATCGTGCTCGTGGGGGGCTCGCTCGCGGGCCAAGCCCTGGGTCTGATCGTGGGCTCGCGGATCCGCAGCGTGCTCCCGCTCGGGCCTCTGTCGCTCGTGGACAAGGGCGCGGGAGCGGCGGCCGGTGCGGTGGGGGTGCTGGCCGCCTTCTGGCTGCTGGTGCCGGCCATGGCCGACTCGTCTCCCTCGGTGTCGCGGGAGGTGCGCAACTCGGTGATCGCCCGCGCCGTGGACTCCCACCTGCCCCGACCCCCGGACACCTTGCAGGCCCTGCGGCGCCTGGTGGGCGCCAATCGCTTCCCGAGCGTGTTCGACGCCCTCCGTCCCGCGCCCGCAGCGGGGCCACCGCCCGCCGACTCGGGGCTGGCGCCGGCGGTGCTGACCCGGGTGCAGGCTTCGACGGTGAAGGTCCAGGGCGAGGCCTGCCATCGCATCCAGGAGGGAAGCGGGTTCGCGGTGGCCCCCGACCTGGTCGTCACCAACGCCCACGTGGTGGCGGGGGAGCGCTCCACCGAGGTCCTGCGCCCCGACGGGAGGTCACTGGCGGCCACCGTGGTGCTGTTCGACGCCGACCGGGACATAGCCCTGCTGAGGGTGGGGGCCCTGGGCGAGATCCCCATGGGCCTGGGATCAGGCGGCCCCGGGGCCGTCGGCGCCGTCTTCGGCCACCCCGAGGGAACGTCCCGGGTCGTGGTGTCCCCGGCCAGGGTGCAGCAGGAGGTCGACGCCGTCGGGCGCGACCTCTACGACAGCCACACGACCCACCGCGACGTGTTCATACTCGCCTCGGTGCTGCATCCGGGTGACTCCGGGGGAGCGCTGGTGGACCACGCCGGGGCCGTCGTCGGGGTGGCCTTCGCCATCGCCCCCGACCGGCCCGGGACCGCCTACGCCCTGACCACCCGGGAGGTGACGGCCGATCTGTCCCGTCCCCGGGCCGGGGCAGTGGCCACCGGGCCCTGCCTGGCCGACTGACACGTACCCCGCCGGCTCTCTCAGCCCACGCTCAGCTCGCGGCCGACTGTGGGTCAGTCGACCTCGATGAAGATGCACTCGCCCGGGCACTCCTCGGCCGACTCGATCACGGCGTCATCCATGCCGTCCGGCACCGCGGCCAGGCCCTCGGGCCCGCCGGGGTCGCTGAAGACCTTGTCGGCTTCCTTCACGTAGGCGAGCCCGTCGTCCAGCAGGGTGAACACCGCGGGGGCGATCTCCTCGCAGAGACCGTCACCGGTGCACAGATCCTGATCGATCCAGACCTTCATGGACTCCCTCTCCGGTCTCGCTCTCCGGTCTGTTCTGCTCTGTGGCCGCGGCGGGCGACACGTCGACCATAGGTAGCCCGACCGCAGCTGTCAATTTACACGGTACTGGCGGGTGAAATGCGTCACGGAGGGCCACGGGGGGCGCTGAAAGTGACACCTGTTCCGCAGGTGCCGGTGTATGGTCCCGAACAGGGGTGGAGGACGACGGAAGGAGGTGGTCCCGACGGCGGACTCTGAGTACCAGCGTCGGCTGACCGCCTATGAGCGCGAGGTCGCGGAGCTCCAGGAACAGGCCAAGGTGCTCGAGGAGGAGGTAATCACCCTCCGCCGGCGCCTCCAGGACGCTCCAAAGCGCGTCCGCACCCTGGAGGAGAAGCTGCTGGAGACCAAGGGGCAGCTGGCCCAGGCCGTCTCCCAGAACGAGAAGCTCACCTACACCCTGCGTGAGGCGCGCGAGCACATCGCCGCCCTGCGAGAGGAGGTCGAGAAGCTCACCCAGCCCCCGGCGGCCTACGGGACCTACCTGGGGACCAACGACGACGGCACCGTGGACGTGTTCTCCGGAGGGCGCAAAATGCGCGTCGCCTTCCACCCCGAGCTGGACGCCACCCAGCTCCAGCGGGGCCAGGAGGTCGTGCTCAACGAGTCCCTGAACGTGGTCCTGGCCCGCAGCCGTGAGGTGGCGGGCGAGGTCGTGACCCTCAAGGAGATCCTCGACGACGGCCGGCGGGCCATCATCGTGGGCCGGGCGGACGACGAGCGGGTGGCCGAGCTGGCCGACGAGCTCGTGGGCGAGAAGCTCCGGGCCGGGGACTCGATCCTCATGGACCCCCGCACGGGCATGCTCCTGGAGCGGCTGCCCCGCCCCGAGGTGGAGGAGCTCGTCCTGGAGGAGGTGCCCGACATCTCCTACGAGGACGTGGGCGGCCTGGACGATCAGATCGAGGCCATCACCGACGCCGTCGAGCTCCCCTTCCTTCACCGGGAGCTGTTCGTCGAGCACAAGCTGCCCGCCCCCAAGGGCATCCTCCTCTACGGCCCGCCCGGGTGCGGCAAGACCCTCATCGCCAAGGCCGTGGCCAACTCCCTGGCCAAGAAGGTGGCCGAGAGTTCGGGCGACAAGCAGGCCCGCAGCTACTTCCTCAACATCAAGGGGCCCGAGCTCCTGAACAAGTACGTCGGTGAGACCGAACGCCAGATCCGCCTCGTGTTCCAGCGCGCCCGCGAGAAGTCGGAGGAGGGCGTGCCCGTCATCGTCTTCTTCGACGAGATGGATTCCCTGTTCCGGACGCGTGGGACGGGCATCAGCTCGGACATGGAATCCACGATCGTGCCCCAGCTGCTGGCCGAGATCGACGGGGTCGAGGCACTTCGTAACGTGATCGTCATCGGCGCTTCCAACCGGGAGGACCTGATCGACCCCGCCATCCTGCGTCCGGGACGCCTCGACGTGAAGATCAAGATCGAGCGTCCCGACGAGCGGGCCGCCGCCCACATCTTCTCCCGCTATCTCACCGAGGACCTCCCGCTCGAGGA
>Ga0066660_10000036_pt1 | contig 26804 bp, 26 predicted proteins | sample GraSoiAngelo_109_FD_75177 | JGI IMG/M metagenome (GOLD analysis project Ga0066660, IMG submission 75177) | Grasslands soil microbial communities from the Angelo Coastal Reserve, California, USA - 14_0903_12_20cm | ecosystem: Environmental > Terrestrial > Soil > Grasslands | place: USA...
GGCCTCCTGGGGCGTGGCCGGGGGTGGGCTCCCGCCGCTCTCCACCCGCACCGACCCCTTCCCGTTGCCCCGGGCCCGCGCCGCGGTGAGGGCCGCGGTGGTGAGTACGTCGAGCAGCTGGCGCAGCCGGGGCAGGTAGGCCCGGGCTTCACTGATCGTCCAGAAGCGCACGGGGGTAGGCTAGGAGCGGCCAGGGGAGCTCGGCAGTCCGGGCTGAGAGGCGAGCATGTGGCTCGCGACCCTTTAGACCAGCTCGACAATGCGGGCAAGGGAGAGACCGATGTCCGATCCGCTGATCATCGCCGGACGGGAGTTCTCCTCCCGGCTCCTGCTGGGGACCGGGAAGTTCCCATCCAACGCGTCCCTGGCCGCGGCCATCGCCGCCAGCGGAGCCGAGATCGTCACCGTGGCCCTGCGCCGGGTGGACCCCACCGCGAGCGAGGACATCCTGGACGCCATCGACCCCGATCGCGTCCTCCTCCTCACCAACACCAGCGGGGCCATCGACGCCGACGAGGCCGTGCGCCTGGCCCGGCTGGCCCGCAGCGCGGGATTGCCGGACTGGATCAAGCTGGAGGTCACGCCGGATCCCCGCTACCTCCTGCCCGACCCGGTGGAGACGCTGAGGGCAGCCGAGGTCCTTTGCGCGGAGGGATTCGTCGTCCTTCCCTACGTCAACGCCGACCCCGTGATCTGCAAGCGCCTGGAGGAGGTCGGCTGCGCCACCGTGATGCCCCTGGGTTCCTGGATCGGCTCGAACCAGGGCCTGCGCACCCGGGCCGGGCTGGAGATAATCGTGGAGCAGTCCCTGGTGCCGGTGGTGGTGGACGCCGGCATCGGCGCCCCGAGCCACGCGTCCGAGGCCATGGAGCTGGGCGCCTCCGCCGTGCTGGTCAACACCGCGATCGGCACGGCCCGAGATCCGGAGGCCATGGGCACCGCCTTCCGGCTGGCGGTCGAGGCGGGCCGGCGCGGGTACCTGGCCGGGCTGCCCTCGCCCCGTTCGGGGGCGGAAGCCTCTTCGCCCCTGACCGGCTTCCTGGCCGCGCCGTCCTGACCCCGGCCATGGGCGCGTCCGCCACCGCCGTCCCTGTGGCCCTGGAGAGCCGCCCCACCGGCGTGCCCGCGGGCACCGCCGCGGCCGACGTCCTGGCCACGGACCTGGACGGGCTCCGCCACATGGTCGAGGGGGCCACCGCTTCGGACGTGGAACGGGCCCTGCGCACCCGGCGCCGGGACCTGGCCGACTTCGCCGCCTTGCTGTCGCCCGCGGCCGGCGACCGGCTGGAGGAGATGGCGAGCCAGGCCCACGCCGTCACGACCCGGCGCTTCGGCCGGGTGGTCAGGCTCTTCGCTCCCCTCTATCTGTCCAACCAGTGCGTGTCGACGTGCACGTACTGCGGGTTCTCGGCGCCCAACGAAATCGTGCGCCGCACCCTGGAGCCCAAGGAGGCCCTCACCGAGGCCAGGGCCCTGATGGACGCCGGCTTCCGCCACATCCTGCTCGTGTCGGGCGAGCATGCCCGCATCGTGAGCAAGGACTACCTCGTCGCCTGCGTCGAGGCTCTGGCCCCCGAGGTGCCCTCGCTGGCCGTCGAGGTCCAGGTATGGGACACCGAGACGTACCGACGCCTGGTCGACGCCGGCTGCGACGGGATGGTCTGCTACCAGGAGACCTACGACCGCGACACCTACGGCGGCGCCCACCTCAAGGGCAAGAAGCGCAACTACGAATGGCGCCTGGCCGCCCCCGACCGGGCCGCGGCCGGGGGCATGCGCAGGCTCGGCATCGGCGCTCTCCTCGGCCTGCATCCGGACTGGCGGGTCGAGGCCCTGGCCCTGGCGGCCCACGCCCAGGCCCTGATCCGGCGCTGGTGGCGCTGCGAGGTGACCGTCGCCCTGCCGAGGCTGAGGCCGGCCGCGGGTGGCTACCAGGCCGCGCACCCGGTGGGCGACCGCGACCTGGTGCAGCTGCTGTGCGCCCTGCGCCTCCTGCTGCCCGACGTGGGCGTCTCGCTGTCGACGCGCGAGACCGCGGCCCTGCGCGACGCCATGGTCCCCCTCGGGGTCACCCACATGTCCGCGGGCTCGCACACCGAGCCCGGCGGCTACGCGTCGGAGACCGACGCCGAGCCCCAGTTCCAGATCAGCGACACCCGATCCCCGGCCGAGGTGGCCGCCTTCCTGCGGGCCGCGGGGTACGACCCGGCCTGGAAGGACTGGCAGCGCGTATAGAGGTCAGCGGCGGAGCCGGGCCCGGGCCAGCTTGGGCAGCGCCGCCACTCCCCCGATAGGCGAGAAGGCGTCGGCCGCGTTGGTCAGGGCCTTGTCCTCCTCGTCGCTGAGCTGGATGTCGGCGGCGGCGGCGTTGGCCTCCAGCTGGGCCACGCTGCTCGCCCCGGGGATGGCCACCACGTTGGGGCGCCGGATGACCCAGGCCAACGCGACCTGGGCGGGAGTGGCGTCGTGGGCCCGGGCCACCTCCCGGAGGGAGTCGAGCAGGGGCTGGGCCCGGTCCAGGTTCTCGGGGAGGAACAGGGCGTTGCCTGCCCGTACCGCGCCCGGTGCGGTGGCGCCGGCGCCGTACTTCCCCGACAGGAAGCCCTGGGCCAGGGGGCTGTAGGCGATCACCATCCGTCCCTGCTCCCGGGCCCAGGGCAGGACCTCCCGCTCGGGCTTGCGGGCCACCATGCTGTACTCCACCTGGTTCGACAGCACGGGACCGCCCAGGGCCCGCTCCGCCTCCTGCCAGCGACCCAGGCCGAAGTTGCTCACGCCCACGTGGCGGATCAGGCCCGCGTCCCGCAGCCTGCGCATCCCGTCCATGGTCGTGCCCAGGGGCACCACCGGGTTGGGCCAGTGCACCTGGTAGAGGTCGATGTGGTCGACGCCGAGGCGGCGGGCGCTGGCCCGGCCCCGCTGCTCCACCACCGCGGCCAGGGGCATGACCGGGAACACCTTGGTGGCCAGGAAGGCATCCTGCCGGCGTCCCTGGATGGCCCGGCCCACGATCCGCTCCGAGCGGCCGAAGCCGTATATCTCGGCCGTGTCGATGAGGTTGACACCCAGGTCCAGGGCCCGCCTGGTGATGGCGCCGGCCTCGTGCTCGGCATAGTCCTTGCCGTAGCCCCACTCCCGCGACCCGTACTGCCAGGTCCCCAGGCCGATGGCCGAGACCCGGACCCCTCCCACCTCGACGTAGCGCATGGGTCGAGCCTACGGCGGGCGGCAGGAGCCCTCTACTTGCGGCGACCTGGCCCCTACTTGGGCGGCATGCGGATGGCGCCGTCGAGCCGGATGGTCTCTCCGTTGAGGTAGGTGTTGTCCACGACATGGGCGACCAGGGCCGCGAACTCGCGGGAGTCGCCCATGCGCCGGGGGAAGGGGATGTTGGCGGCCAGGCCTTCCTTGGTCTCCTGGGAGGCGAAGCCCATGAGCGGGGTGTCGAAGGTGCCGGGGGCCACCGTGACCACCCGGATCCCGGCTGCGGCCAGGTCCCGGGCCGCGGTCAGGGTCATGGAGACGATCCCCCCCTTGGACGCCGAGTAGGCGATCTGGCCTATCTGGCCGTCGAAGGCGGCGACGGAGGCGGTGTTCACGATCACACCCCGCTCCCCGTCCTCCACCGGCTCGTTCCCGGACATGGCCGAGGCGGCCAGGCGAAGCACGTTGAACGTGCCGATCAGGTTGACGTTGAGCACGAAGCGGAAGGCGTCGAGGTCGTGGGGCGTGCCGTCCCGGGCGACGGTGCGCATGGCGATCCCGAGGCCGGCGCAGTTGACGCAGATGCGGAGCGGGCCCGCTTCGCCCGCGGCCGCGACCGCGGCGGCCACCTGCTCGGGATCGGTGACGTCGGCCTCGACGAAAGCGGCGCCGCTGCCCAGCTCGGTGGCCAGGACCTTGCCTCTCTCGGCATTGCGGTCGAGGATCGTGCACGCGGCCCCCGCCTCCGCCAGTCTCCGCACCGTGGCCTCCCCGAGCCCGGAGGCGCCTCCCGTCACCAGCGCTGCCGCTCCCTGTGTTCGCATACGGCGACCTTAGGACGGACGGCCGGGGCTCAACCCAGCGCACCCTGGGCGGCCAGGGCGGCTCCGGCCAGGTCGGCCAGCGCCACCGCCACCAGGAGCTGGTCGACCGTCACCGGGTAGTCGGTGCGAGCCAGCAGGACGTAGCGCCCCAGGGGCCGGCCCTGGTGCTCGACGACGAGGGTGACCTCCTTCCTGGGCAGGCCCATGGTCGTGAACCCCCACTCGACGCTGCCCCAGGTGATGGCGCCGTGGCGCTCGATGAAGGGCCCGGGCTGCCCGGCGAAGGCGGGATCGAAGCGGCAGTAGCGCAGGTCGAGCAGGCTCTTGAGCTCGTTGGCGACGGCGAGGACGACCTGGTCGGCCCGCTCGCCCGCGGCCAGCATCTCCGCCACCACGTGGATGCGGCCCAGGTCGTAGCTGCTCTCCGCAGCCCGGTGGCTGTGGCGGCGGCTGCGGGTCGCCAGCTGACCGACCACCAGGCCGACCCCGAGCAGGAGCAGGGTGGCCTCGACGTCCTGGGCCCGGGTGATGCGCAGCGAGCCGTACGGCTGGGTGTGGAACACGTCGAAGCCCAGGCCGGCAGACACGGCGGCCAGGGCCGCCGACAACCGTGTGCCCGCCGCGGCCAGCAGGGCCACGACCAGGGCCAGGATGAGGGCCACGGTGGCGTTGGGCGAGTGGCTCCTGATGGGCACCAGGGCCACGGCGACGGCGAAGGGCACGACCACGGCCGCGCCCGACACGACGAGCTGCCGGGTGCGAGGCGAGAGCTCCTCGAGCACGACCAGAGGTCGTCTCACGCCCGGCCCGCCCGCTCGCCCGCCCCGCGGTAGCGGAGCACGGCGATGACCGCCCAAGCGGCCTCGACGACCCCGAAGGGCCAGGCCCCGCTCAGGAACCCGTAGACGCTGGAGAGAGCGCAGCCGGCCGCGAAGGCGAGGACGAACCCCTGATGGCGGCGCTCCAGCGCGTACATGGCCATCATGAAGCCCAGGGCGACGACGCCGAAGAGGGTCACCATCGTCCGGGACGCAGGACAGTCAGCGGGCCTCGCCGCCTGTGAAGCGGTAGCCCATCCCGGGCTCGGTGAGGAAGTACCTGGGCTGGCTGGGGTCGGGCTCCAGCTTCCTCCGCAGCTGGCTCATATAGATGCGCAGGTAGTGGGTCTCCTCGTGGTACGCCGGGCCCCAGACGTCCTTGAGGAGCTGGGCCTGGGTGACGAGCCGGCCCGGGTTGCGGACGAGCACCTCGAGGACCTGCCACTCGGTAGGGGTGAGCCTGATCTCACCCCCGGCGCCGGTGACGGTCTTGGCGGCCAGGTCCACGGTGAAGTCGGCCGTGGCCACCACGGGGGCCTCCTCCGAGCGGGGCGTGCGGCGCAGGGCGGCCCGCAGCCTGGCCAGGAGCTCGTCCATGCCGAAGGGCTTGGTGACGTAGTCGTCGGCGCCCGCGTCGAGGGCGGCGACCTTGACCCGCTCCGCGCCGCGGGCCGAGAGCACGATGATGGGCACCGCGCTCCATCCTCGCAGGGCCTGTGCCACCTCGATGCCGTCGATCCCGGGGAGGCCGAGGTCGAGGATGACCACGTCGGGATGGTGGCGGGCCGCCATCTCCAGGGCCTCCTCGCCGGTGGCGGCAAGATCCACGTCGTAGCCGCGGGCGCGCAGCCCTATGCCCAGCGTGCGCCGCATGGGGAGCTCGTCGTCCACGACGAGCACCCGGCTCACGTCCCGCACCTGAAGCTGAACACCATGGTGGTCCCGCCGCCGGGCGTGTCCTCCACGGCGACCTCGCCCCCCAGGGCCTCGACGAAGCCCCGGGCCACGGCCAGACCCAGCCCCACACCTGCGCCCCCGCCCTTGTCCCCCAGGCGCTGGAAGGGCCGGAAGACGTGCTCGCGCTGGTCGCGGGGTATGCCCGGGCCCCGGTCGATGACACGCACGTCCACCCGGCCGGCCACGGCGGCGGCCTCGACCCGAACGGGCTCGTCCTCGGGAGACCAGGCCAGGGCGTTGTCGACCACGTTGGCGACGGCCCGCTCCAGCAGCGCGGCGTCGGTGCGGAGACGAAGGTCCTCGGGTACCTCGACCTCGACCCGCCGGCCTCCGCCGGCAAGGCTGGCCAGGGCCCGGGCCACGACCTCCTCTATCCCGACGTCCTGGAGCAGGGGCTCGAAGGCGCCAGCCTGCAGGCGGCTCATGTCCAGGAGGTTGTCGATGAGGCTGTTGAGGCGGTCCGCTTCCTCGTTGATCGTCCTCAGGAGCTGCTGGGTGGACTCCGGCGACAGGTTGAGGTCCTCGGCCAGCAGGGTGGTGGCCGAGGCCTTGATGGAGGCCAGCGGCGTGCGCAGGTCGTGTGACACGGCCCTGAGCAGGGCCGTGCGCAGGTTGTTGGCCTGGGCCAGCGTCTCGGCCGCAGCCGCCTCGGCCCGCAGTCCCCGGCTGCGGAGGGCCACCGCCATCTGGTCGGTGAAGGCGTGGAGGACCCGGAGGTCGTCGGCGCTGAGCTCCGGGCCGGTGATGGCCAGCACGCTGTCCCGGTCGAGGGGGACGGTGTCGGTCGCGTCCTCGGGACGCGACGGCGGCGGCTCACCGGTGGCCGCGTCCGCGTGCCAGCTGCCGTCGCCGTCACGGTGCAGCACGCTGACCCCCTGGAGCCCGAAGGTGGCCCGGAGCTGGCCCACCAGCTCGGCCAGCGAGTCGTCCTCCCGCAGCAGGGCCCCGGCCAGGCGGGCCAGGGCCGCGGCCTCGGACCGGGCCCGAGCCGCCTCGCCCGCCCGCCGGGCCGCGTAGCCGACCAGCCAGCTGGCCATGCCCGCAGCCGCGAGGAACACCACCAGGGCCAGGACGTTCTGCGAGGCGGAGATGGTGAGGGTGTGGATCGGCGGGATGAAGAACCAGTTGGCCAGCAGGTCGGCCCCGACGGCGGCGCCCAGGCCCGGCCACGTGCCCCCCACGGTGGCCACGGCCAGGACCATGAGCAGGTAGAGCAGCAGGTCGCTGGGGAGTCCGACGTGCGGTCGCAGGGCGACCAGGACCGCGGTGAGCAGGGGAAGCCCGGCCGCGGCCAGGGCCCAGCCCAGGGCTTGCCTGCGTCGCGAGAGCCCGATCGACACCCGGGAGCCCCGGTGGGGAAGACGCCGCCTGTCGGTCTCGCCCTCCTGGGCGTCGGAGCGGGTGGAGATGACATGGACGTCGATGTCGCCGGCCTGACGGATGACGGCGTTGATGACAGAGCCGCGTGTCAGCTCGAGCCAGCGGGAGCGCTGGCTCGACCCCAGCACCAGCTGGGTGGCGTGCTCGGCCCGGGCGAAGTCGACCAGACCCTTGGGCGGGTCGGCGGCGACGATCTCGTTGTAGCTGCCCCCCAGCTCTTCCAGCAGGCGGCGGTGCTGCTCGAGCAGCTCGGTGGGGGGACCGGCGAGCCCGGTGGCCGAGCGGACGTGGACGCCCAGCAGGTCACCCTTGGTGCGGTGGGCCATGCGGGCCGCCCTGCGGATGAGGGTCTCGCCGCCGGGCGCGCCGGTGAGGGCCACGACCACCCGCTCGCGGGTCTCCCAGGCCGCGCTGATGCCGTGGTCGACCATGTACTGGTGGATCGAGTCCTCCACCTGGTCGGCCAGCCACATCAGGGCCAGCTCCCGCAGGGCGGCCAGGTTGCCCATGCGGAAGTAGTTGGCCAGCGCAGCGTCGACCTTGTCGGGGGCGTAGACGTTGCCGTGGGCCAGGCGTCGACGCAGGGCCTCGGGTGTCTGGTCTACGAGCTCGATCTGGTCCGCGGCCCGCACCCACCCGTCGGGGACGGTCTCTCGCTGGACGATCCCGGTGATGCGCTGCACCACGTCGTTGAGGCTCTCCAGGTGCTGGATGTTCACCGTGGATATGACGGTGATGCCCGCCTCGAGGAGCACCTCGATGTCCTGCCACCGCTTCTCGTTCCGGCTGCCCGGGATGTTGGTGTGGGCCAGCTCGTCGACCAGGGCCACCTCCGGGCGCCGGGCCACCACGGCGTCGACGTCCATCTCCTCGAAGTTCTGGCCCCTGTACTCGATTACCTTGCGGGGCACGACCTCGAGGTCGCGCACCTGCTCGAACGTGTGGGGCCGGCCGTGGGTCTCCACGAAGCCGATGACGACATCGGTCCCCCGCTCCTTGCGCCGCCAACCCTCGTTGAGCATGGCGAAGGTCTTGCCCACCCCCGGAGCCGCTCCCAGGTAGATGCGCAGCGTGCCTCTCGCCACGGCTGCCCTAGCCCGACGGCCCGAGGCGGTCGAGGGCCAGGTTGAGGTCCAACACGTTCACGGTCCTCTCGCCCAGGAAGCCCCACACGCGCTCGCTGATGCGGCCGCGGACGAGCGAGCGTACCCGGTCGGGCGAAAGGCCCCGGGCCCTGGCCACTCTGGCCACCTGGTCCATGGCGTTGGCCACCGAGATGTCGGGGTCGAGGCCCGATCCCGACGCGGTCACGGCGTCCACGGGGACGGCGACGTCCGCAGACAGGCCGTTGAAGGAGCGATAGGCGTCGATCCGCCGGTGTACCGCGGCCAGCAGCTTGGGGTTGGAGGGCCCCAGGTTGGACGCGCCGCTCGAGGTGGGGTCGTAGCCGTCGTTGCCCGCGGCCGAGGGGCGGGGCTGGAAGTACCGGGGCAGGGGGTTGCCGTCCTTGTCGGCGAATCCCTGGCCGATGAGGGACGAGCCCACGACCTTGCCCGCGGCCCGCACGAAGGAGCCGTCGGTCCCGTGCCGGAAGGCGACCCGTCCGACGGCCCACACCGCCAGCGGGTAAAGGCCACAGGTGAGCACGAGGAGGGCCACGGTGACCCGCAGAGCGGGAGCGAGCTGGCGGCGCACGTCAGCGCACCCCCAGAGCGACGATCAACAGGTCGATGAGCTTGATGGCGATGAAGGGGGCGATGACCCCGCCCACGCCGTAGATCAGGATGTTGCGTCGCAGTATGGCCGATGCCCCCAGGGGCCGGAACTTGACCCCCCGCAGGGCCAACGGGATGAGCGCCACGATGATGACGGCGTTGAAGATGACGGCCGAGAGGATGGCCGAGTGGGGGTTGTCGAGCTTCATGATGTTCAGCGTCTTGAGGGGTGGGAAGACGCCCTGGAACATGGCGGGGATGATGGCGAAGTACTTCGCCACGTCGTTGGCGATCGAGAACGTCGTCAGCGAGCCGCGCGTGATCAGCAGCTGCTTGCCGATCTCGACGATCTCAATGAGCTTCGTCGGATTGGAATCGAGGTCGACCATGTTCCCGGCCTCTTTGGCCGCCTGGGTCCCCGAGTTCATGGCCACACCGACGTCGGCCTGGGCCAGGGCCGGGGCGTCGTTGGTGCCGTCCCCGGTCATGGCCACCAGGTTTCCGCCGGCCTGCTCGGCCCGGATGCGGCCCATCTTGTCCTCGGGGGTGGCCTCGGCCATGAAGTCGTCCACGCCGGCCTCGTCGGCGATGGCCTTGGCCGTCAGGGGGTTGTCGCCCGTGATCATGACGGTGCGGATGCCCATGGCCCGCATGTCGGCGAAGCGCTCCACCATGCCGGTCTTGATGGTGTCCTTGAGGTGGATGACCCCCATCACCTGGGGGCCCTCGGCCACGACCAGGGGGGTACCCCCGTTGACGGCGATGCGCTCGACGATCGGGCCCAGGTCGGCAGGGGCGTGGCCGCCTCGCTCCTCCACCCAGCGCCGCACGGAGTCGGCCGCCCCCTTGCGGATGGACCGGCCGTCCCACTCGATGCCCGACATGCGGGTCTGGGCCGTGAAGGGTACGAGCTCGGCTCCGGGCATGTCCCGGGGCTCGAGGCCGTAGCGCTCGGCGGCCAGGGCCACGATCGAGCGGCCCTCCGGCGTCTCGTCGGCCAGGCTGGACAGGAGCACGACCTCGGCCAGGGCCCGCTCGTCGCGCCCGCCCACGGGCAGGAGCTCGGCCGCCATGCGGTTCCCGTAGGTGATGGTCCCGGTCTTGTCCAAAAGGAGCGTGGACACGTCGCCCGCGGCCTCCACCGCCCGCCCCGACATGGCCAGCACGTTGCGCTGGACCAGGCGGTCCATTCCGGCGATGCCGATGGCGGACAGCAGCGCCCCGATGGTCGTGGGGATGAGGCAGACGAGCAGGGCCACGAGCACGGTCACCGACTGCCGGGCGTGGGAGTAGACGGCGAAGGGCTCGAGGGTGACCACGGCGAGGAGGAAGATCACCGTCAGCCCGGCCAGGAGGATGTTGAGGGCGATCTCGTTGGGGGTCTTCTGCCTGCTCGCCCCCTCCACCAGGGCGATCATCCGGTCTATGAAGCTCTCCCCCGGCTTGGTCGAGATCTTGACCACGATGCGATCGGACAGGACCCGGGTCCCGCCGGTGACGGCCGAGCGGTCGCCGCCCGACTCGCGGATCACGGGGGCGGACTCGCCGGTGATGGCGGACTCGTCCACCGCGGCGATGCCCTCGACCACGTCGCCGTCGCCCGGGATCAGCTGTCCCGCCTCGACCACGCACAGGTCGCCCACCTTGAGGGCCGACGACGGCCTCTCGACGATCGACCCGTCGGGCTGGAGGACCCGGGCCACGGTCTCCGAGCGGGTCTTGCGCAGAGTGTCGGCCTGTGCCTTCCCCCGGCCCTCGGCCAGGGCCTCGGCGAAGTTGGCGAACAGCACGGTGAACCAGAGCCAGACCGCGACCAGCCCGACGAAGACGCTGTCGGAGGCCTTGGCGTGGGGCAGGTCCCTGAGGAACAGCACCGTCGTCCAGACGCTGCCCACCAGCACCACGAACATGACCGGGTTGCGGGCCTGCACGCCCGGATTCAGCTTCCGGAAGGAGTCGGCGACGGCCCGGCGCACGATGGCGGGCTCGAACATGGCCAGGCCGGGCCGGGTGCGGACCTTGGGCGGTCGCGTCTCCGGCGGCGGGACCAGCTCCTGCACGCTCTCGGGGGCCATGGCCATCAGCCGTCTCCTCAGAAGTGGCCCACGAGGTGCTCGACCACGGGGCCCAGGGCCACGACCGGGAAGTAGGTCAGGCCCACGACGATGATCACCACGCCGAAGAGCAGGCCCGCGAACAGGGGCGTGCCCGTCTGGAAGGTTCCGGCCGTGGCGGGGATGTGCCTCTTGCGCCCCAGGGACCCGGCGATGGCCAGCACGGGGATCATGGCCCCCAGGCGCCCGACCAGCATGACCAGCCCCAGGGTCGTGTCGTACCACTGGGTGTTGGCCGACAGGCCGCCGAAGGCGGAGCCGTTGTTGTTGAACCCCTGGGTGAAGGCGTAGACGATCTCGCTGAGGCCGTGGGGGCCGTCGTTGAGCCGGGCGTTGAGCGCGGTGCGGACGACGACCGAGGCGCCGGCGAAGGCCAGGATGAAGATGGCCGGGAGCAGGATGTAGATGGCCACCAGCTTCATCTCCGGTGCCTGGATCTTCTTGCCCAGGTACTCCGGGGTCCGGCCCACCATGAGGCCGGCGATGAACACGGCCAGCAGGGCGAAGATGAGCATGCCGAAGAGCCCCGAGCCCGTGCCGCCCGGGCTGATCTCGCCGAACATCATGTTGACCATGGTCGTCCCGCCGCCCAGCGGCGTGAGGCTGTCGTGGGCGCAGTTGACGGCGCCGTCCGACGTGCTCGTCGTGGACGACCCGAAGTAGCCACAGCCCACCGGCCCGATGCGGACCTCCTTGCCCTCCATGTTCCCGCCCGACTGCGTGGCCACGGCGCGCTGGTCGGCGCCGGCCGCCCCGAGCTTGGGACTGCCGCGCGCCTCGAAGGCGGTGAGGATGAGGAGCATCCCCAGCCACATCACGAACATGGTGGCGAACACGACCCATCCCTGCTTCTGGTCGCGCGCCATTCGCCCGAACGTGAACGTGAAGGCGAAGGGGATGGCCAGCATGAGCCAGATCTCGAGCAGGCTCGTGACCGCGTTGGGGTTCTCGAAGGGATGGGCCGAGTTGGCGCCGAAGAAGCCGCCGCCGTTCTGGCCTCCCTCCTTGATCGCCTCCTGGCCGGCCAACGGACCGCCGGGGATGGACTGGGTCTGGCCCGCGACCGTCGTCACCGTCCGGGAGGCGTGGAAGTTGTCGATGACGCCCTGGCTCATCAGCACGAGAGCAGCCAGGAAGGCGAGGGGCAGCAGGACGCGTGTGCACGTCCTGACCAGGTCCACCCAGAAGTTGCCCAGGGTGCGGGCCCGCCTTCGCGTCAACCCCCGGATGAAGGCGACGGCGACGGCCGCGCCGGCCGCGGCCGACACGAAGTTGTGGAAGGCGAGGCCGGCCATCTGGCTCAGCTGGCTCATCGCTCCGTCGCCGTAGGCCTGCCAGTTGGTGTTGGTGAGAAAGCTGACGGCCGTGTTGAAGGAGAGCTTGGCCTCGATTCCCTTGTAGTGATCGGGGTTGAGGGGAAGATGACCCTGCAGGCGGAGCTGGGCGTACAGGATGAGGACCGACACCAGGCTGAAGGCCAGCAACGACAGGGTGTACACGGTCCAGCGCTGCTCGCTGTCGGGGTTGATCCCGCACAGGCGGTAGATGGGCCTCTCGATGGCCGAGAAGAAGCGGTCGCCGCGGGGCCGGCCCAGGGATGGGTCGTACACCTTGGCCATGTATCCACCCAGCAGGGGGGTGGTGACCAGCAGGGCGGCGACGAGCGCACCCAGCTCGAGCCAGCGGGCCGCCATCAGAGCCTCTCCGGCGCGACCAGGGCAAAGATGAGAAAGCCGAGGAGGAGAACGGCGATGATCAGCCCGACGACGTCGTCACCGCTCACGCGGCCCGCCGCTCCCGTTCGGCCGTGCCCGGGGCGCGGTCGGCGAAGGCCTCTTCGTCCGGGCCTATGAGGCGGTCGCAGGCGGCCACGAACAGAACGGCCAGCGCGAAGAACGCCAGCAGGACGGCGACGAACACCACATCAGCCATGGATGTCTCCTCGACAGGTCGATGACCTTGTACTCCGCTCCGCGCCATGAGGCTGTTCCCTTTACGCGTTCCATACGTGGGGGCGGGGAATTCTTGCGCGTCATTTACGCGCCGCCCCGTCCGCGGCCGGCGTGCCCCATCCCCCGCCGCCGGGCGTGAGGACCCGTACGGCGTCGCCCGCGCCGAGCTGGACCGTGCACTTGTCGGGCAGCCTCTCGGCCCTGGACTCGTTGCCGCCGGGCAGGAGCCAGTTCTCGCCCGGCGCCCCGGGCTCGCCCCCGGCCAGCCCCCACGGCCGGCTCACCCGGCGTTCGGTGATGAGCGACAGGGTGCAGGCCTCCAGCACCTGCAGCTCGCGCTCGATGCCGTCGCCTCCCGGGGCTGCGCCCTGGCCCCCGCTCGACCGCCGGAGCCGGTAGCGGCGGACGCGCACGGGGTAGGTCCGCTCCAGGGCCTCGGTGGGCGTGTCACCCGTGTTGGTCATGGCCGTGTGCACCCCGTTCATCCCGGCCCGACCCGGCCTGCCCCCCTGCCCCCCGCCGATGGTCTCGTAGTACACCCAGCCCGGGCCGCCCAGGATGAGGTTGTTCATCGTCCCCTGGCCGGCCGCGCCCACCCGTCCGGGAGCGGCTTGGCCCAGCGCCCCCAGGCACACATCGGCGACGCGCTGGCTCACCTCCACGTTCCCGGCCCCCACCGCGGCGGGAGGCCGGGCGTTGACGATGGTGCCGAGGGGAGCCACGACCCTCACCGGCCGCAGGGCGCCCCCGTTGGCCGGGATGGTGGGGTCGGTCACCGCCCGCAGGGAGAAGGCCACCGCGCTCACGGTCACGGCCTCGACGGCGTTGACGTTCCCCGGGCGCTGCCCGTCGGTCCCGGTGAAGTCGAAGGTGGCCTCGTCGCCGGCGATGGTGAGCCGGACCGTCACCCGGGCCGGCCTCTGCTGGTCGGGACGGGGGCCGGTGGAGTCGAGGACGTCCTCGAAGGACCAGGAGCCGTCGGGGAGCTCGGCCAGGGCGGCCCGCATGCGGCGCTCGCCGTAGTCGACGATCTCGCGGAGCGGGGCGCCGGCCCGCACCAGCGCGGCCATGCGCTCCACCCCCACGCGGTTGGCTCCCACCTGGGCCGCGAGGTCGCCCTCCCGCTCCTCGGGGGTGCGCGACGCGGCGAGGAGAAGGGAGACGACCTCCGGCGTGAGGCGCAGAGGAGGGATGCGCAGGCCCTCCTGCTGGATCTCGGTGGCGTCGGGAGGGATGGAGCCGGGGGCCATCCCGCCCACGTCGGCGTGGTGGGCCCGGTTGGCCGCCCAGCCCGCGACCGCGCCGTCCACCAGGCACGGAGCCACAAGGGTTATGTCGTTGAGATGGGTCCCGCCCGCGAAGGGGTCGTTGAGCACGATCTGCAGGCCGGGCTCGGCCCCGCCCCCCACCGAGGCGATGGCGGCCCGGACCGACGCGGGCATGGAGCCCAGGTGCACGGGGATGTGCTCGGCCTGGACCAGGAGCTCCCCCTCCGGGGTGAACAGGGCGGCCGAGCAGTCGGCCCGCTCCTTGATGTTGGGGCTGAAGGCCGAGCGCCTGAGGACGGCGCCCATCTCCTCCGACACGCCCGTCAACCTCGAGATGAGGACCTGGAGCGACGCGGGGTCGAGGGCCGGCGGGCCCGCGGCCGTCACCGGTGCAGGACCCAGGAACCGTCGGGGGCCACGTCGGCCCGCCATCCGTCGGGGACCCAGACCGTGCAGTCCGGCTCGGTCAGCACGCACGGCCCCGAGGCGGGGCGGCGCTCGGAGGGCGGGGGCAGGTCCTCGATGGCCACAGCGGGCGGACGCCGGGCCCGGGCCCTCAGGGCGACGACCTCCACGGGCGCGCCGGGGCGGGTGAACCCGTTGCGGCGCTGGTGCTCGGCCTCGAAGGCCCCCAGCGACCCGACGGTGAGCTCGTGGCTCTGGCCCGCGTAGCGGCAGTCGAGGGCGGTCTGGACCTCGGCCTCGCTGGACCGGTGCCCTTCCCCCGCCCCACCGGCCGTCACCTCCCCGCGGGCCTCGGCGGCCAGCTCGGCCAGGGCCGCGTCCATCCCGGCCGTCGTCTCGGGCCGGCCCCAGGAGCGCACCAGCTCGGCTTGGCGGGGGGCGCACAGCAGCCCCACGGCCGACAGCACGCCGGCCCGCGGTGGCACCACCACGTGCTCCATGCCCAGGGCGTCGGCCACCGCGCAGGCGTGAAGGGGCCCGGCTCCACCGAAGGCGACCAGGGCCAGGCCCCGGGGGTCCACCCCCCGCTGCACGGACACGGCCCGCACGGCCTGGGTCATGGACTCATCGACCACCGCCGTCACCCCTCCGGCCGTGGCCCCGGCTCGCTCCAGGGCGGCCCCGGCCGCTCGGACGTCGAGGCGGCCCAGGCCCGGGAAGGGCGCGCCGGCGGGGATCCGCCCTGCTACCAGGTCGGCGTCGGTGACGGTGGCCTCGGTCCCGCCCCGGCCGTAGCAGGCGGGGCCGGGCACGGCCCCGGCCGACCGGGGGCCGACGGCCAAGGCTCCCCCCGGGTCGACGCGGGCGATGGAGCCGCCCCCGGCGCCGATGGTGTGGATGTCGAGCGAGGGCACGCGCACGGGGAGGCCGGCGACCGTGCGCTGGGCCGCGGGCTCGGGCACCCCTCCCAGCACCAGGCACACGTCGGTGCTCGTCCCGCCCATGTCGAAGGTGACGCAGTCGGGGAAGCCGGCGGCCACGGCCACCGCCGCCGCGGCCCGCACCCCACCGGCTGGGCCGGACAGCAGCAGCCCGGCCGGGCGCCGGGCCGCCTCGGCCGCCGGGACCAGCCCCCCTCCCGAGGTCATCACCAGCACCTCTTCGGCCAGGCCTTCCAGCCTGCGCAGGTAGGCGGCGCACGCCGGCGCCAGGTAGGCGCTCACCACGGTGGTGACGGTCCGCTCGTACTCGCGGAACTCGGGGGAGACGTCGCTCGAGCACACCGTGGCCAGCCCCCGGGCCGCCAGGGCGCGGGCTGCGACCTCCTCGTGGGCCGGGGACAGGTCGGCGTGGAGCAGGCACACGGCGACGACCTCGATCGGGCCGGGCACGGCGGGCACGGCGGCCTCCTCCAGCGCCTCCAGCTCACGGCCCTGGCCGTCGAGCCTGCCCCCCACCTCGAAGCGCAGGTGGCGCGGGACCAGGGGCTCGGGCCGGTCGGCCCACAGGTCGTACAGCGATGGCCGCCTCTGACGGGCGATCTCGATCACGTCTGCGAAGCCTGCCGTCGTGAGCAGGGCCACGGGCGCCCCCCGCCGCTCGAGCAGGGCGTTGGTGGCCACCGTCGTCCCGTGGGCCAGCAGGCGGGGACGGCCCCGCTCGCCGGTCCCGGTGGGACGGGCCGAGTGCACCGACCCGACCCCGTGGCCCACGGCCTCGGAGGGGTCGGCCGGCGTCGAAGGGACCTTGGCCGCGGTGCCATCGGCCGCGACCACGTCGGTGAAGGTTCCGCCCGTGTCCACGCCCAGGGCGTCGATGGGTGCTCTCACACGGGCCGCGGGCGCCACCAGCGGCGACGGTAGTCAGGCCACCTCGGCGGGCGACAGGGTCCAGACGTCTTCCTCGCCCAGGTGGTCCCGGAGTGACCGCACCAGCTTCCCGGTGGCCGGGTCCTGTCCGTCCCAGACCACGACGGCCTCGTGGGCGTGGCGGGCCAGCCAGGCGTCCCTCCGGGCCAGCGCCCCTCCCGCGGCCTGGCGGGAGGCGGGCGGGGCCGACTGGAGCAGGATCTCGGCGCTCGCCTCGTCCAGCAGGGCGCGGTAGCGCCGCCGGGACCCTTCCGGCCACACCGCGTCGGGAGCCGGGTAGGGCAGGACGGCGGCGAAGGGGACGCCCGCCTCCGACGCCGCCTCTGCGCCCAGCTGCTCGGCCCCCAGGCCCAGCCCGGTCAGCACCACCAGGTCGGGGTGGAGCTCGGCCTTGGCCCTGAGGATGGCGGCGAGGCGATGGCGCACGGCGTCAGCCACCGGGTTGGGGTCGTAGCCGCCCAGCGCCGGCGGGCGCACCCCGGCGACGACCAGGCGCCATCCGGGAGGAGCCTCGGCGTCGGCGTCGCGGGGGCGCTGGGAGGTGGGCACGTCGACCGGGCCCACGTGCCGCGGAGGGCGGCTTCCCGACCTCGCCTCCTGGGTGCGGGCCGCCTCGACGGCCAGGCGGTCGACCAGGTCGTTGGCGGGATCGTCGCCGTGGCCCTTCACCCAGCGCCAGCGCACCTCCCTGGCCCGGGCCCGGACCAGCTCGACCAGGGGCTCCCACAGGTCGCGGTTGGCCACGGGCTTGCGCTTGCTGTTCACCCATCCCCGGGCCACCCAGCCCTCCCACCAGCGGTCCCGGAAGCAGTCGACGACGTAGGTGGAGTCGCTGACGATCTCCACCGTTCCACTCACGGCCCGCAGCGCCTCCAGCGCGGCGCGGATCTCCATGCGCTGGTTGGTGGTCCGGGGCTCGGGCCCGGCCGCGAAGCGCCCACCGGGGACGGCCCACGCCCAGCCGCCGGGCCCGGGGTTCCCCAGGCAGGCGCCGTCCGTGTACACGGTCGTCGTCACCGGTCCAGCATGCCGCCGCCGAGCGTGCCCGGGAATCCCTCCGGGGCCCTGGTTCGTAGTCTCCCGGTCATGCGAACGGCCCCCCCCTCGTCATCAGCGGCTCCGCCCTGGGCCTCGGCCTCCTGCTCACGGCCTGCGGCTCGGGCGGCTCCCGGCACCTGGCCTCGACCGCCTCGACCTCGTCGAGCTCCAGCCCCCAGCCCACGCTGGCCCCGGAGACGACGGCGAGCCTGCCCCCCGGGACGCTCCCACCGGCGGCCGCCGTGGCCGCGGGCCCGCCCACGACCAAGGCGCCGGCCTCGGTCACCACCGCGTCGACCGCGGCCCGCACCACCCTGCCGCCCACCACCGCGCCACGGTCGACCACCACCGCGGCGCCGCGACCCACGACCACCGCCGGGGGCTACACCTTCCACGAGCGGGACTACACCTTCGCGCCCACCAGCTTCACAGTCGCGGCGGGAACGGCGGTCACCATCGTCAACGACGGGCCCAGCACCCACACCTGGACGGCGGACGGCGGTGCGTGGGACTCGGGGAGCCTGGCCCCGGGCGCCAGCTACACGCATACCTTCAGCGCCCCGGGCACCTTCAGCTTCAAGTGCACGATCCATCCGGTGATGCAGGGGTCAGTCACGGTGACTTGAGTCGATGCGCGACCATGGTGGGCATGGAACCCGTGATCTTCGACGGTTTCGCCCATCAGATGCCGGACATCGACGCCGGGGAGACGGCGGAGTGGTTGGACTCCTTCGACGCGGTCGTGGAGACGCACGGCAAGACGCGAGCCCGCTTCCTGCTCATGAAGCTCCTGGAGCGCGCCCGCCTGGCCCAGATCGGCTTCCCGGCAACCGTCTCGACTCCTTACATCAACTCCATCCCGCCCGAGAACGAGCCCTGGTTCCCGGGCGACGAGTACATGGAGCGGCGCATCCGGGCCTTCATCCGCTGGAACGCGGCGGCCATGGTGACGAGGGCCAACACCGTCTCTGAGGGCATCGGGGGCCACCTGTCCACCTATGCCAGCGCCGCCAGTCTGTGCGAGGTCGGCTTCAACCACTTCTTCCGGGGAAAGGAGGACGGCCAGGCCGGGGACCAGGTCTACTTCCAGGGCCACGCCGCGCCGGGCATCTACGCCCGGGCCTTCCTGGAGGGACGGCTGACGGAGGACCAGCTCGACCACTTCCGCATGGAGCTGGGGGGCAAGGGTCTGTCGTCCTACCCGCACCCGCGCCTGATGCCGGACTTCTGGGAGTTCCCCACGGTGTCCATGGGCCTGGGACCCATCAACGCCATCTACCAGGCTCGCTTCAACCGCTACCTCATGCACCGGCGCATCACCGACACCTCCCGCTCCAAGGTGTGGTGCTTCGTGGGCGACGGCGAGTGCGACGAGCCCGAGACCCTGGGAGCGCTCTCTCTGGCCGCACGCGAGTCGCTGGACAACCTCATCTTCGTCGTCAACTGCAACCTGCAGCGCCTCGACGGTCCCGTACGCGGCAACGGCAAGGTAATCCAGGAGCTGGAGGCCTTCTTCCGGGGAGCGGGCTGGAACGTCATCAAGGTCATCTGGGGCTCGAAGTGGGACGAGCTGCTGGCCCGCGACGTGGACGGCGTGCTCGTCAACAAGATGAACACGACGGTCGACGGGGAGTTCCAGAAGTACGCCACGGAGTCGGGCGCCTACATCCGCGAGAACTTCTTCGGGCCCGACCCCCGGCTCCGGCGCCTGGTCGAGCACCTGTCCGACGCCGAGCTCCAGGCCCTGCCCCGCGGTGGCCACGACTACCGCAAGCTCTACGCCGCCTACAAGGCCGCGGTCGAGCACGAGGGCGCACCCACGGCCATCCTGGCCAAGACGATCAAGGGGTGGACGCTGGGACCGGAGATCGAGGCCCGCAACGCCACCCACCAGATCAAGAAGATGACCAAGGAGCAGCTGCTGACGCTGCGCGACCGCCTCTACCTCCACGACGAGATCCCCGAAGAGGCGCTCGACACCAAGATGCCGCCCTATTACCGACCCGCCCCCGACTCCGAGGCCTACGAGTACCTGATGGAGCGGCGCCGGGCCCTGGCCGGCAGCGTGCCCAAGCGGGTGGTCCGGGCCAAGGCCCTGCCCCCGGTCGGGGACCAGGCCTTCGCCGAGGTCCTGGCCGGCTCGGGCAAGCAGGCGGTGTCCACGACCATGGCCTTCGCCCGCCTCCTGCGCAATCTCCTGCGCGACCCCGGCATCGGCTCCAGGGTGGTGCCGATCATCCCCGACGAGGGGCGCACCTTCGGCCTGGACGCCCTGTTCAAGGAGGTGAAGATCTACGCCGCCCACGGCCAGCGCTACACGCCCGTGGACGCCAACCTCCTGCTCTCCTACAGCGAGAGCCAGCAGGGCCAGATACTGGAGGAGGGCATCACCGAGGCCGGGGCCATGTCCAGCTTCACCGCCGCGGGCACCGCCTACGCCACTTGGAACACCCCGATGGTCCCGTTCTACATCTTCTACTCCATGTTCGGGTTCCAGCGCACGGGCGACCTCATCTGGGCCTTCGGGGACATGCGGGGCCGGGGCTTCCTGCTGGGGGCCACGGCCGGGCGCACCACCCTCAACGGCGAGGGCCTCCAGCACGAGGACGGACAGTCGCTCGTGCTCTCCTCCACCGTGCCCAACGTGGCCGCCTACGACCCCGCCTTCGCCTACGAGATGGCGGTCATAGTGCGCGACGGGATCAGGCGCATGTACGGCCCCGACCCCGAAGATCGCTTCTACTACCTCACCCTCTACAACGAGAACTACGTGATGCCCCCGCTCCCGGCCGACGGTGGCGTGGAAGAGGGGGTCGTCCGCGGCCTGTACCGCTTCGCGCCGGCTCCGGACGGACCCCGCCGGCGGGCCACCATCCTGTTCTCGGGCACCGCCTACGCAGCGGCCGTGGAGGCCCAGCAGCTGCTGGCCCAGGACTGGGACGTGGCCGCCGAGCTGTGGTCGGCGACGTCCTACAAGGCTCTGCGGGAGGACGCCCTGTCGGTCGAGCGGTGGAACCGCCTCCACCCCACCCAGCCCGCCCGCACGCCCTACGTGACCGAAGCCCTCTCGTCGGCCGAAGGCCCCGTCCTGGCCGTGACCGACTTCATGAAGGCGGTCCCCGACCAGGTCGCCCGTTGGGTCCCGGCCCACTTCACCCCGCTGGGAACCGACGGCTTCGGCCGTTCCGACACCAGGGCCGCCCTCCGGCGGCACTTCGAGACCGACGCGGCCCACGTCGTGGTCGGGGTTCTCCAGGGACTGGCGGCCACGGGGGAGGGCAAGGCCGAGCACGTCTCGGACGCCATCGCCCGCTACGAGATCGACGCCGAGGCCCCCGACCCCCGAACAGCCTGATCCCGGCGGCGCGACAATCGCGCCCATGCCGACCCGCGCCCCATCGCTAGTCCTGTCCGGCGACACGGCCGCCGACGAGCTCCTGTCCCGGGACCCGCTGGCGCTGCTCATAGGGATGGTGCTCGACCAGCAGATACCGCTGGAGCGCGCCTTCCGCAGCCCGCTGGACCTGAAGGAGCGCATGGGGGGCCGCCTGGATGCGGCCGAGATCGCCGGGGCCGACCCCGACGAGCTGCGATCCGTCTTCGCCAGGCCGCCCGCCCTCCACCGCTTCCCCGGGTCCATGGCCTCCCGTGTCCAGGAGCTGTGCCGGGTGCTGGTCGAGGAGTACGGGGGCCGGTCCGAGGCTGTGTGGCGCACGGCCCCGACCGGGCGCGAGCTCCTGAAGCGGGTCAGGTCTCTGCCCGGCTTCGGGGACCAGAAGGCCAGGATCTTCGTGGCCCTGCTGGGCAAGCAGCTGGGGGTGCGCCCGCCCGGGTGGGAGGAGGCGGCCGGGGACTACGGCCGCACTGGGACGTTCATGTCGGTGGCCGACATCACCTCGGCGGAGTCACTGACCAAGGTGCGCAAGTACAAGCAGGAGCGCAAGGCTGCGGCCCGCTCCTCGTCATCAGCCGGCGGCTGATGGACGTGGTGGCCAACGGCGAGGCTGTCACCGTGCCCTCCGGAGCCACGGTGGCCGACCTCATCGCCCAGCTCGGGCTGGGGGCCAAGTGGGTCCTGGTCGAGCGCAACGGCGATCCCGTGGCCCGGGCGGAGCTGACCCGCACCCGCCTGAGGGAAGGCGACAGCCTCGAGCTGGTGCGAGCCGTGGCGGGTGGCTGAGCCCGGCCTGCTCGGGGGCCGCCGCCTCTACCTCTGCACCCCGGACCGGCCCGACCTGGAGCGCTTCCTCGCCGCCTGCATCGCCGGGGGCGTTGACCTGGTGCAGCTGCGGGAGAAGCACCTGGAGGCGCGCCCGCTGCTGGCCCGGGCCGCGGTGGCGGCGGCCCTGTGCCGGGACCACGGAGTCCCGTTCCTGCTCAACGACCGTCCCGATCTGGCCCTGGAGGCCGAGGCCGACGGCGTCCACGTGGGCCAGGACGACGCCCCCGCCGCCCTGGCCCGACGCATCCTCGGCCCCGGCGCCATCGTCGGGCTGTCGACGCACGCCCCCGCCCAGATGCAAGCCAGCCGGGACGAGGCCGTCGACTACGTGTCGGCCGGTCCGGTGGTGCCCACCCCCACCAAGCCGGGCCGGCCCGGCACCGGGATCGATTACGTGCGCTACGCCGCGACCCACGCCCGCAGGCCCGTGTTCATAACCGGAGGGGTGACCCCGGCGTCGGTGGTGGATCTGGTGCGGGCCGGGGGGCGCCGCTTCGTCGTGGTCCGCTGGCTGACCGAGGGGGACGACCCCGAAGCCCGGGCCCGGAAGCTGCGCCAGGCCCTGGACGGCGCCCTGGAGGCCTGCGCCGCTCAGACCCCCTGACGCTCCATCCAGCCCATGAGCACGGCGACGGCCCTGGGGTCGTGACGAAGGCCGTGGCCGGCGCCGGAGATGACCCTCAGCTCGACCTGGCCGTCGGCCGCGTCGGCCAGGGTGCGGGCGTCCATGAGGGGCACGACGTCGTCGTCGCTGCCGTGCAGCAGCAGCAGGGGCCGGGGCGGGATCTTGCCCACCAGGCCCATGGGCCGCGTCTCCCGCAGCTCCCGGGACCAGGCCTCCAGGTCGCCCGGGAAGGCGGGGTCGCGCACCACGCCCAGGTCCCGGGCGTGGGTCAGGAACCCGGCCGGATCGGCGGCCCAGTCGTCGAAGTCGGCGGCCGCGCCCACCGCGGCCACGCCCCGGACGCGGTTGTCCTCCCCGGCGGCGCAGATGGCCAGGGATCCACCCCGGCCGAAGCCGGCCAGCCAGGCGCCGGCCACCTCGGGCACGTCCAGCAGGTGGCTGGTGGCGGCGTGCAGGTCCTCGAGCCACCCGGAGAGCGAGAAGTCGCCCTGGGAGTCGCCCGCGCCCCTGAAGTTGAACGACAGCACCGTCCAGCCCGTGTCCCGAGCCAGCCGGTCGGCCAGCTCCGGGTAGGTGTCCCCCGAGGAGTCGTGGCGGGGGCCGCTGGGGAAGTTGTGGCACAGCACCAGGCCGTTGGGGCCGGGGCCGGCCGGGGGGTCGGGGCGGGCCAGGTGGGCGCTCAGCCTCAGCGAGCCGCTGCGGACCTCGGTCTCCACCCCGACCACGGTACGTCACCGGTCGGCGGATGGGGGACCATTTCGAGGCTCATTCCCGGGCCCCGGCGGGGGCGCAGTGCCGGCACGGGCGGTAGCCGCGGTTGCGGGCCTCGGCCAGCAGGTCGGGGCCGAAGCAGCTGAACTGCTCGGAGGCCATGAGCTCGTCGATGCGGCACGCCTCGGTGGGGTGGTCGGAGTCGTGGACCCGCAGGTTGCGCTTGTCGCCCAGCCAGCGAAAGTGCTCGAAGCGAGCCGGGCGCGACATCGCCGTCACAGTAAACGAGTGTGGGGGCGCCGAAGCGCCCCCACACCCTCTAGATCTACCGGAAAGGACTCGCTCACCCCTTCGCGTCGGGTGGGACCGGGCCCCGACAGGCTCGCGAGCGGTGTCTGGCTGGATCTCGCCAGGTGGTCCGGCAGCCGCCTACCGGCCAGCCACCTCCAGGGTCCCGCTACTTGGTTCGCTCAGTTGGACCACCTCCTTTCTCTGGTGGCCAACAGGCTAGCGGCCCTCGGACCGGCCGCGGGGACGTTTGTCGCCGGTCCTCCCGGGCCCTCAGCCCCCGGGCCGCCCGGACCGGCCCTGCCCGCGGTGGTGGCCGTGACCGCCGGGCTTGTGGCCCCCCACGGCGGCGAGAGCCAGCCCCGCGCCCCACCCCAGGATGGGCCAGATGGGCCAGAAGTAGCCCGCCCCGGTGAGGGCCCAGATCACGATGAGCATGGCGTTGATCACCAGGTAGGGGCCGAGCCCGATCCTCCACCACAGGCTGCCGTCCCCGGGCAGCCTCGGCTCGGACGGCGCCGGGGCCCCCGGGGCGGTGCGGACGGGCACGGGCAGGTTGCGGACGATCTCGTCCAGCTCGCCGTAGGTGCGGGAGGCGTAGGTCCGGGCCAGCATCTCCGAGAGCTCGTCCAGGGTGATGTGGCCCTCGGCGCACTGCTGGCGCACCCGGTCGGCGACTCGGTCCCGGTCGACGTCGGACGCCCGCAGGTCGGCCTGGGGGCGCTCGCCCCAGCCCATCGTCAACCTTCCGCCTCCCCGGGAGGGGCCTCGGGCCCCACCGCCCCTATGACCTCGAGGTAGGTCATCTGGGCGTCGAGGACGGCGTGGACCTGGGCCGGGGTGTAGGGGGATCCCAGGGCCTCGGCCCGGCGCAGCACGTGGTCCACCGTCTCCGCACCCCCCACGATCACGGGGCCATGGACGTGGGCGCTCTGCCCGTTGCCGGCCACGCCCTTGGACCGGAAGTACTCCAGGTTCCAGTCGATGATGCGCCGCACGTCGTCGTGGCTGAGAACGGCGCTCACCTCGAAGGGGAGGTGCTCGGCCACCCAGTCCACGGCCTCACCCAAGTCGAAGGTGGGGTGGGGCGGGACGGCGTCCAGCCTGCGGGCCTCCCGGCCAACCACCACCGCGGCGATGGCGAAGACGATGCCGGCGACGAGGAAGGCGAAGACCAGGACCATCTGCGCCGCGAGGCTACCGTCGGCGACACCGATCGGAGCCGTCCAGGGCCCCGCCGGTCGGGCTCAGACGGCCGGCTCCCGACGGCTCGGGCCCGGCCGCTCAGATGCCGATGCGCTGGGCCAGCAGCTCGCGGTGATACGTGGGGTCGCCGAGCAGAAGCTCGCTCGACTTGGCCCGCTTGAAGTACAGGTGGGCGTCGTGCTCCCACGTGAAGCCGATGCCGCCGTGGATCTGGATGTTCTCGGCGGCCGCGTGGAAGTAGGCCTCGGAGCAGTAGGCCTTGGCCAGGCTGGCCACCACCGGGAGCTCGTCGGAGTCCTCGGCCGCGGCCCAGCTGGCGTAGTAGGCGGCCGACTTGGCCGACTCCACCTCCAGCAGCATGTCGGCGCACTTGTGCTTGATGGCCTGGAAGGAGCCGATGGGGCGGCCGAACTGGACCCGGACCTTGGCGTACTCGACGCTCATGTCGAGGCACTTCTGGGCCCCACCGACCTGCTCGTTGGCCAGGGCCACGGCCGCCAGGTCCAGCGTCTTGGTCAACGCCGCCGCGGCCCCGCCCTCCGTGCCGATGGGGCGCGCCGGCGTTCCCGAGAACTCCAGCCGGGCCTGCTTGCGCGTCTGGTCCATGGTGGTGAGGGCCTTGCGGGTGAGCCCGGGGGCGTCGCCCTCAACGGCCAGGAGGGTGATGCCGTCACCGGTACGGGCCGCCACCACGATGAGGTTGGCGGTGTGCCCGTCGATGACGAACATCTTGTGCCCGTCCAGGGTGTAGCCGTCTCCCGACTTGGTGGCCGTGAGGGTGATGCCCTCCTGGTCCCAGCGGCCGTTGTCCTCGGTCAGGGCCAGGGTGGCGATGGTCTCGCCGCTGGCTATGCCCGGGAGGTGCTCCTTCTTGGCCGCGTCGTCACCCGAGGCCAGGATGGCGTTGGTCGCCAGTCCGACGGTGGAGAGGTAGGGGGCGCACAGCAGAGCCCGGCCCATCTCCTCGAAGACGATCCCGAGCTCCACGTAGGTGTAGCCCGACCCGCCGTACTCCTCGGGGATGGCCAGGCCCTGGAGGCCCAGCTGCTGGGCCATCTGGCTCCATACGGAGGGGTCGTACCCCTCGGTGGTCTCCATCAGCCTGCGCACCTCGGCGGAAGGCGACTTGTCCTCAAGGAAGCGGCGGACTGACCGGCGCAGCTCCTCCTGCTCCTCGGTGAAAGCGAAATTCACGGCGGCGACTCCCCCCTGGGCGACGTGGGACGGGCGGACGGGGCACTGTTGTACTAGACCATCTGTCTACTAGACCAGGCGGTCAAGATGCACCCCGAGGGCACCCAGCGCTTCCAGGACTCCCAGGCCGAGATCCACCGCCTCGTGGTGGGCCCCATGGACAACAACGTCTTCGTCCTGCGCTGCCGACAGAGCGGAGAGGCCGTCCTCGTCGACGCGGCCAACGAGCACGACAAGCTCCTCGAGCTGTGCCGCCGCCTCAACGTGGGCAAGGTGCTGGAGACCCACGGCCACTGGGACCACATCCAGGCCGTGCCCGCCGTCCGGGACGCGGGCTACGACGTCGGGGTGACCGCCGACGACGCCGGGATGCTCCCCAGCTACGACTTCCTCATCGAGGACGACTCGGTGATCCAGGTCGGCCGGCTGCGCCTGCACACCATCCTCACCCCGGGCCACACGCCCGGCTCCATCTGCTTCCAGGTGGAGGGCTCCCCCGTGGTCTTCTCCGGCGACACCCTCTTCCCGGGCGGGCCGGGCGCCACCCGCTTCCCGGGTGGGGACTTCCCCACCATCGTCCGCTCCATCGAGGACCGGCTGTTCGCCCGCCTGCCCGACGACGTCATCGTCATGCCCGGCCACGGGGAGGACACCACCATCGGGACCGAGCGCCCCCACCTCCAGGAGTGGATCGACAGAGGGTGGTGAGCGGGCCGGCGCTGCCTTACCACCAGCGCCCCGTCGACGAGACCAGCGTGCACACCGCCGATCTGCCCGCCACGCCCCAGCGGGACCGCAACATCCCGGCCCGGGCCTGGGTCGAGGCACCCGAGGAGCTGCTGGGACTGGGCCAGGACATCGACCAGCCCAGCGCCGACTACAAGCGCAGGATCGGGCGCTGGCTGCTGTGGCGGGCGGGCCCGGCCAGCGGGGGCGACGCCCGCTACATGGCCGTGGCCGCCGACGACCTCGAGTCCCGCTTCGTCTTCCGCCTCTTCCCCGACGGCACCGGTGA
>Ga0066660_10000041_pt1 | contig 26328 bp, 19 predicted proteins | sample GraSoiAngelo_109_FD_75177 | JGI IMG/M metagenome (GOLD analysis project Ga0066660, IMG submission 75177) | Grasslands soil microbial communities from the Angelo Coastal Reserve, California, USA - 14_0903_12_20cm | ecosystem: Environmental > Terrestrial > Soil > Grasslands | place: USA...
AGCCCATCAATCCGGGGCTTGCGCGGGTGGAGAACCGCGCCCCCCGCAGCGAATTCGACCCACTGCCGATCAACGGCCGCAACTTCCTCGACCTGGCGCAGCTAGAGCCAGGGGTGCAGATCCTCGATGGCATAGTCGCAGATCCGAGCAAGGCCGGCTTATTTGATCTGTCGATTGATGATCGTTCTGGTCGAACGACACGCCTTCGACTTGATGGAGTGGACATTAGCGATGAAACAGTCGGCGGCACGATCCAGAATGTGGCCGCCTCGGCTGTCAGCGAAGTGCGGCTCAGGCCAGCGCTGCCCGGTGTCACTTCAGCGTTGTCGTCAGCAGGCGAAGTCAGCATCTTTACTGACTCCGGTAGCAACTTGTTTCATGGGGGCGGCTTTTACAACTTCCGCGATCAAAGTCTCGGATTTGCGAGCTTTCCCGGCGGTCTCGACTCGGCATGGCAAAGAAACCAATTCGGCGGATCGGTGGGTGGACCCGTCATCAAGGAGAAGGTATTTTTTTTCCTGAGTGGCGAACGCGCCAAGCAGGACGGACAAAATCCGGTTGCGTTCAGCTTCCCTTTCAATTTGCTCTCGACGGGCTACGACGCGCCTTTCCGCGAAACCACCGGAACCGGACGGCTGGATTGGCAACTCAACTCGGGCACGCGCCTGTTTTACCGTTTCAATTACGATCACAATAGCGACATCGCTTCCTTAGATGATTTTTCTCCAATTGCAACTCAGAACAATATTCCCAGCCATGCGCTAGGTGTGGACTTTAGCACGGGCAGCTATACGCATAGGGTGCGCTTCGGTTACAGCAAGTTCGTAGATAATTTGTCGGCAGCGCCGGTCCCGGGAATCTTCAATCCTGCTCCGAGCCTGAACATTGTATTGGGACAATTGCAGACCGGGCCGAATTCTCGAGGTCCACAGGAAACCATTCAGAGAAATCTCCAGGCCGGATACGATGGCACCAAGCCGGCACAAAAGCACACATTCCGCTTCGGAGGAGTGATCAACCGAATCGAGACTGGCGGCGTGACCGCTTACGGAGCATTGGCGCCCAGGGTAAGTGGCTCGACCGATCTGGTCGCTCTCCAGACGGTTTTGAATAATCCGGCTGCTCCGTTCCCGGCGTTGGTGGCTGGCGACATAGCCGGAATCGCGGACAACCCGCTGAACTACCCCGTAAACGGGATCACGATTTACAACGGCAGGGGCTTCTCGAGCGAGCACTCGGCGTTTGGGTTCCCCGGCGGCGGTCATTTCGACACTCGTATTGAGTTGCATGCGGCGGACACCTGGAAGATATTCCCCAATCTGAACGTCAGTTTAGGTGTGAACTATGTACGCGATACCGGCCGCACCGACAGCGATATGGCCCCGGTAGCGTGCGCGCAGATCAACATGACCTTGTTCCCCACTCCACCGTGCACTCAGGGTGATCTTCTGGACCAATTCGGATTCATTTCAGGATTGGGAAATCAGGTAAGGCAACCTAACGCGAATTTCGGTCCGTGGGCGGGCATTGCCTGGGATCCCGGAAGTAACGGAAAGACGCTGGTTCGCCTCGGGGGCGGCCTCTATTACGAAAACAATTTATTCCAGAATGTCTTCCTGGATCGCAGAAGCCGGGCGGCTCAAGGCCAGTTCTTCGGAAGCGCCAGCCTGTGTCCTAGCGGAACGGTGCTGTTTCCCAACGGAACGGTGGTGAATTCTATAGCTGGTCTGGACATTGCCAGCCAGATTTGCGGTCAGCCCATCGGCACTGTGGCTGGGGACATTTCAGCTCTGCAGACCGCTTACCAAGCCGCCACGAACTCGATTGGAGCGACGAACCCGTACTTTGTGGGCAATACGCTGTCGAGTTCTGGGTTGCTGGCGCCTAATTATCAGAGCCCCCGCGTTGTGCAGATGAATTTTGGACTGCAGCGCGAAGTGCGGCGGGGAACTACGTTCTCGATTGATTTTCTCCGGAGCGTGGGCACGCATTTTCTGCTCGGAGTGGACACTAACCACGTAGGTGACGCCAGCTTTCTGGATTCGACGGCGGCCTTGGCGGCAATTAATGCAACCGTAGCGGGTAATCCGCTGACCAATGGCATTTGCCCTGCGGCTGTCGGCGTGGGGAGCAGTTCGCTAACTGCGGTTAATTGCTACATGGCACATGTGCCTGGCGCCAGCATTGTGGACTTTGCCACCCATGGCTTGGATTCGGCCAATGCCTATTGCGATGGGCTGCCCTGTTCGGTGCTCGGAAAAGGAGCGGCGGCTTTTGGCGGAGTCAACCCGCTGGTCGGATCGAATGTGATGTATTTTCCCGTGGGACGCTCCAGGTACAACGGCCTGCAAATGGCCCTGCGCACCCAAGCTGATCATCCGACTCGCGGCGTGCGGCACATGAATCTTGCGGTTTCATATACATTGTCGCGGTATAAAGACGATGTTTCAGTACGAGGCGGCCAGGGGCCGGGCGACCAGGACGTACTTTCACCGGCACAGGACTACAACCATCCGACGCGATTCTTCGGGCCGGGTAGCTTGGATCGAACCCATCAACTCTCCTTTGCCACGGTGTTAGATCTGCCGCGCGGCTTGCAACTGAGCGCGATCGGACATTTCGACTCGCCACTTCCCTTGACCCTATTCCTTCCGCAAAAGGGCGGAGGCGGCGTTGCAGGAGAAATCTTTCGCAGTGACGGTACAGGCGACGGCACGGTTGGCGATGTGCTCCCAGGAACGACTTTTGGCACCTTTGGACGGGGCATCAGCACCACCCATTTGACCACTCACATCAACGCATATAACACCACGTTTGCCAACGAACTGACCCCGGCTGGGGTGCAACTGGTGAATGCGGGGTTGTTTACTTCGGGACAGCTTGTCACCTTGGGTGCCGTTACCCCGACGGTGTCGGCTCCCCCGGCGGGCAATGTAGGGCTCGGCTGGCTGAAAACGTTTGACTTACGGCTCGCGAGGCCGATTAGAGTCCGGGAAGGCCTCACTGTGGAGCCTAGCGTTTCTGTTTTCAATGTCTTCAACTTCGCCAATTATGATGAACCGCAACTGCTGCTCAGTGGCGTGCTGGATGGCTCCCCCGGGCGCGCCGTTAACAATGCCACCCGTAATTGCGGCATTGTCGCGGGGATTTGTACCGCGCGCAGCGACCGTGTGGGACCGGGTTCTGGGGTGTACTCTTTGGGTGCGCCACGGCAGCTGCAATTTGGACTAAGACTTACTTTCTGACAGCGAAGGCTGACGGGAAGTTCGCGTAGTTTCAAAGTATGCGCTCCGTGCTTTCTAAGACCGGGGACGTTTTCCAGCGCGGCAGCTTTTCCTTTGTTCAATAAGTCACTTCAACGCGGAGATGCTTCGAGAGTTTCTCTATACGCTTGAGCTTTTCGACCATGTCCTTGGGCATGAGCCCCTGGTTGACGCGTTCCATGTCCAGCGGAATTGACTTAGCCAGGTCAGACAACTCACGAGCTTCTCGTTGAATCTGTAGGGCATCGAAATGCTTTTTTTGCGGCGGCTCGCCGCTTGTCGTCCTCTGCGTCTCCGCAGGGGCCGGAGGGTGGGGAATGACCCTATGACGCTGGCCTTCGGAGAATGTAGAACCCAGCACGATAAGAAAGATGCAAACAGGGATGATGAGTCTGCTCATGGCGGCCTCGAAAACGGTGGATTATGCAAATTCTAGTCCTGTCCCTCTGCTCAGAAAACCTTAGAATCCTAGGGTTTACTTCCCGAGAGCGCCGAAAGAGTTCGGGATGCTCTGCCATGTAAAATGGCTGATATGCCTTTTCACACGCCGGGAAACGCCAATTCAATGAAGCGGGGAAAGACGCCTCCTCCAGAAGATACCTTTGAGGAAGCCGCTTATCTAAAGTTACTGGGCGAAAAACAGAAGCCGGTCACTATAAAACTGATGGACGGTGAAGTCTTTCACGGATGGATTGAGTATTACGACAAGAACATGGTGCGGCTGACTCGAGAACAGGGGCCCAACCTGTTCATCTACAAACACGAGATCATGTACATTGCCGAGGATTCAGGCAGGAGGAAGTAACCTGATAGCGGCCGGCCATCACCTGCGTGGCATCCTGCGCTTTGCTTTGTGACCGAGCCCACATCTGGAATTCACATGTCCATTCCTGAAAATAATAGTGACTTCGTGCCGGTCGCGTCGGAGATCGCTCGCGAGGCGGGAGCACTGCTGATGGGGTATTTTCGCCAGCGGGTAAAAGTTGAATACAAAGGCGAGGTCGACCTGGTGACGGTCGCAGACCGGCAGTCGGAAGCGCTCATTCTCGAGCGAATCCGCGCCCGCTGGCCTAACCATGACGTGATTGGGGAAGAGGGGGCCCGGGTGGAATCGGGGAGCGACTACCGCTGGTATGTCGATCCGCTTGACGGCACTACGAATTTTGCGCATGCCTTTCCTGTGTTCTGCGTTTCTCTGGCCCTGGAGCACAAAGGCCAGCGTATTGCTGGCGTGATCTACGACCCCACTCGCGATGAGCTTTTCGCTGCCGAGCAGGGAAGCGGCGCCTATCTGAATGGTGAGAAAATCCACGTTTCAAAAATATCGAATTTGGCGGAGTGCCTGGTCGCTACCGGCTTTCCCAGCCACAAGCGACATCAAAATCCGAACATCTTCTTCTACCATCAGATCACGTTGCGCACGCATGGAGTGCGGCGCGCCGGGTCAGCAGCTCTGGATTTGTGTTGTGTGGCCTGCGGCAGGTTCGATGCCTTCTGGGAGTTCAATCTTAATCCCTGGGACACGGCGGCGGGGGTCCTGATTGTCGAGGAAGCCGGCGGGCGGGTAAGTGATTTTAAAGGCGGTCCCTTCCGCATTGACAGCCGGGAAACTCTGGCCTCAAACGGCTTGGTGCACCAGGCCCTGCTGGCCGAATTCGATGCCATCTTCAAAGGGCGGGGAATGGAAAAACTGCCGAGCCCGGTGGAGTACGTGAAAAGCCGCGGAAAATAAGCGGTACAATGGAAGGTGTGGGGTTGCAGCGCTAAGTTCGCTTTAGCGCCTTCTGTCGCTCCACCAGATTTTTCGCGGGATCCATACGGTGATCAAGTCACTCCTGGAACGAAAAATCGACAAACGCCCGACTAAAGTCCGTCTGAACGGTCGAGTCCTGTTTTTGACCGAGGATCCGGATCTCATCAAGCGTCAACTGGGGGGTGAGGATCTTCCCTGGGACACGAAGAATCCTGCCAACAATCCCCAGCTGCGCGACGATATTTCTACGGACGAGATCACCCCGGCGCACTATTGCTTCTATTTCGACCAGACGCTGGGCGAAATCCCTTACCTGGGATTGAAATGTGGCGGCGTGCTGCCCGTAGCCCGCTCCGCCGTGAAGACGGGCGGATTTGTCTGCTCCGTGAGCGGGAAGCGGCGCGGAAAAGGCTCGAGCCGCGAGCAGTCGCCCTACGCGGAGATGAGCGCCGGCATTCAGTTGGTCATCGCTGAAAACATCGAGCGCATCTACAAACAAAATTGTCAGAATCTCGGACTGCTCACCTCCACCAACTTCTCACTCATTGACAAGATTCGTGCAGGCGAGGAAATCCCGCTCGGCGAGTTCACCTCTGGCGAGGACGAAATCACCCGGCAGGTGATCGAATACGGCGGCTTATTTCCGTTTAATGTCGCGCGCATGCAGAAGAAAGTCTTTCTGCCTCCTCTCAAGACCGCCAAGCGCCCAATGACGCTGGCAGAGAAGATTTTTGCGCGGCACATGCTCAATGAAAAGGGCGAAGTCGGGGTTTCGTACGTGAAGCCCGGCGACACCGGCTTTGCCTGCGCCGACCTGCGCTTCAGCCACGAGTACGTTACGCCAATGGCATCCATCTTCTTCGAGCATTATGTCGGGAAAGACGCCAGGGTGAACGATCCTTCGACGATTCTGTTCTTCCGCGACCACCTCACCTTTCTCGACGAGGTGATCTCGGAAGAGAAAAAGAAGCTCGGCTTGCTCGACCTTGCAACTCAGCTCAAGCTCAAGCAGCAGGATTTTGCAGAGCGGCAGGGAATCAGGCTGCATGGCGAACTGAAAGATCGCAAGGGTTCGGAGGGCATTTGCCACTCGATTGTGTTGGAGACCTACGCGCTACCCGGACAACTGAACATAGGTTCGGATTCGCATACGCCGCACGTCGGCGCCGTAGGATGCATCGCCTTCGGCATTGGCACGACTGACGTTTTCAATAGCTGGATTACTAAAGACGTGCGGGTCCGCGTGCCGGAATCGGTCAAAATCGTCATTCGCGGGCGCAGGCATCCCAATGTGACAGCGAAGGATTTCATTCTCAAGATTCTGAGCCTCGATTATGTTCGCAGCGGTAAAGCGCTGGCCAAGGTGATGGAATATTCCGGCGAAGCCATCGAGGCGCTCAGCGTGGACGAGCGCGCCACCATGACCAATATGGCCGCCGAAATCGGAGGCTTCACCGGCATTGTCGCGCCCGACGCCAAAGTAGTGGAATTTCTGGCAGAACGCCGCGGCATCGATCGCAAGAAAGCCGAAGCCATGCTCAAGGGCTTGCACAGCGATCCCGATGCTAAGTACGCCGAGGTCATCGAGCTGAATGCTGACGAGATTACGCCCATGGTTGCCACACCCGGCGACCCCGGCAACGGGAAATTTATTCGCGAGCTGAACACGCCGGTTCCCGTCGAGATTGCCTATGGCGGAACCTGCACCGCAGGCAAAAATGAAGATATGGATATGTACGCGGCGGTGCTGGCCGACGCTTTGAAGCAAGGCAAGCGCGTGGCGGACTCCGTCCAGTTCTACATCCAGTTTGGTTCGCAGGAGGCGCGCGATTACTGCGTGCGCAAAGGGTATCTCCAGGTTTTTCAAAAGGCAGGGGCGCACGTCATCGAGCCCAGTTGCGGGGCATGCATCAACGCGGGGCCCGGGGTCTCAACGCGCCCTGACCAGATTGTAATCAGCGCGCAAAACCGCAATTTTCCCGGGCGAAGCGGACCGGGACAGATGTATCTGGCATCGCCTTACACCGTCGCAGCGAGCGCGGTGGCGGGCTTTATCACCGAGTATCAGCCCAGCGAGCAGCCGGAACTTGCGGGGGCGAGGCGATAATTGGGCGTCGCTTCAGGCGGTGCCCTGTACCGTTCAAAGGATTCTTGTTAGAATGACGGGTTTCCGCATAGAACCCGCACACTTCCAGGGGAGACACAACTTTTATGGCATATGTGATTGCTGAACCTTGTATTGGAACCAAAGATACCGCTTGCGTGGATGCTTGCCCGGTCGATTGCATTCATCCTAAGAAGGATGAGCCGGCGTACGCCGAGGAGGAGATGCTTTACATCGATCCCGTGGAGTGCATCGACTGCGGAGCCTGCGTACCGGTTTGTCCAGTCTCGGCTATCTTTGCGTTAGACGACCTGCCGGAGAAGTGGAAAGCGTTCACCGAGCGCAACGCCAAGTACTACGGGCGGTAGGCGAACCTAAGATTCTGCTGCAAAGGGCGCGCACTTGTGTTGAGTGGCGCCCTTTTGGCTTTCAGCTCTCAGCTTTCAGTTCAGAGTGAATCAAACCTCTGTAACATTCTGGCTGAGAGCCGATGGCCGATAGCGGACAGCTCATAGCTGACAGCTGCCTTTCCATCTCCCCAGCCCTCAATTACAATCAAACATTAACCTGCTGCGAACCGTTGGCGTAGTGTGACGCACATTTGTGCGGCAGCTTGCGGGTTTCCATGGCGCTGAAGGAGTCGGAAGCGATTGTTCTGCGTACTTATCCCTTGCGCGAGGCGGACCTGTTGGTCACGCTGTTTACCCGAGCCGAGGGTAAGGTGCGCGGAGTCGCGCGTTCGGCCAAAAAGTCGAAACGCAGATTTGGGGGCGCGCTTGAGCCGCTGACCTATGTCCGCGTCTATTACGAAGATCGCGAAGGGCAGGAACTCACCCGGTTGGACTCCTGCGACGTGCTGGAATCGCCATTAGCCACCGAGGTGAGTTATCCCCGCGCGGTGGCTCTGGGACACGTGGCCGAGTTGCTCGACGAGTTGTTGCCCGACCGGGAAGCGAATGACGCAATTTTCCGGCTTACGCTCTCGATTTTAGGAATCTTGAGCGGTCCGGATATCTGGATGCCGGTTACCTACTTCCAGCTCTGGATCACGCGGCTGGTCGGCTTTTTGCCGGAATTTTCGGAGTGCATGGTGTGCGGTCGCGCCTTGAACGGCCACAAAGCATATTTCCACGCACTCGCCGATGGTCTGGTGTGCGCTGATGATAAGCGCCTGGCATCGTCAGAAATGTCGGCTGAATCACGGCAAATGGCAGCTCAGATGTTCCGCGCGCCAGCAGAAACTTTCGCCGAAGAACCCTGGCCGCAAACGCGAGGCGCCGATCTGCGAAAATTCCTGGTACAAACGTTGCAGCGGCACATTGAGAAAAAGCTGGTTACGGCAGGGATGCTGGAGAAGATCGGGAGCTAGCCCTTGGCATTTGGCATTTAGCCACTGAGCCTACTTATAATTCTGGGCATTTATCGCAGTTACCAAGTGCTAATTGCTAAATGCCAAATACGGGTTCAACAGTGACCTCACCCAAACCCAATCCGCCGACTTTTCAGGAACTCATCCTGCGCCTGCAGACGTTCTGGGCAGAGCGCGGATGCGTGCTGCAGCAGCCTTACGACGTGGAAGTCGGGGCGGGCACAATGGCGCCAGAGACTTTTTTGCGTGTGCTCGGGCCGTCTTCTTACAAAGTTGCGTATGTACAGCCGTCGCGGCGTCCGGCAGACGGGCGCTACGGCGAGAATCCGAACCGCTTGTACAAGCACATGCAGTTGCAGGTAATTCTGAAACCGCCTCCGGAAAATGTTCAGGAGCTTTATCTCGAATCCCTCGGCGCGATGGGCATTGATCTGCGGCAGCATGACATCAAGTTTGAAGAAGACAACTGGGAATCGCCGACACTCGGGGCCTGGGGAATCGGCTGGCAGGTCATGCTGGATGGGCTGGAGATCACGCAGTTCACTTACTTCCAGCAGTGCGGCGGCGTCGATCTGTTTCCGATTTCCGCTGAGTTGACATACGGACTGGAGCGGATTGGCGCTTTTCTGCAGGATGTCGATTCCATTTACGACATAGTCTGGGCGCGAGATTCGGAAACCGGGCGGGTTACGACCTATGGCGACGTGCGGCTTGCGGAAGAGCAGCAGTTCTCCGTCTACAACTTTGAATTAGCGGATGTCGAGAAGGCGTGGAAGCATTTTGAATTGTGCGAGTCGGAATGTAAAAGGCTGCTCGACAAGCATGCGGAGTTGCGAAAAGAGAAGAACGCGACCGATGGACTGCGTCGCGAGCGGGAGCGTTTTCCTGTGCTCGCCGCCTACGACCTCTGCCTGAAGTGTTCACATTTATTCAACATTCTGGACGCGCGCGGCGCGATTTCTGTTACCGAGCGGGTCGGGGTGATCGCGCGAGTGCGGGCGCTCGCAGTGGGAATTGCGAAGGCATACCTCGATCAACAGCAGCTCGCAGGCGGACTAGCGGATAACAACGTGGAAGAGCCGGCCAACCCGAAAAAGCGAAAAGAGAAGGAAAAAGTATTGCCGGCGCTTCCCTAGCCCCGTGTGCGTTTAAGCGCCGACGATGTGACCTGGCTCACAGTAGGTTCCCCGCCTTTTTGGGAGAATTGACTATTCAGAATGCCTGATTTTCTGCTTGAAATCGGCTGTGAAGAAATACCCGCCCGCATGATTGATGCGGGCTCGGCAGAGCTTCGCGAACGGATTTCCAAGTTACTGGAGCGTGAACGGCTGACGCCTCGCGACCAGATCAGCAGCCTTGATACACCCCGCCGCCTGGGCCTGCTGGCGCCGGGGATTCCCCATGCACAGCCCGATGTGACCGAGCGGGTAACCGGGCCCTCAGTAAACATTGCCTACAAAGATGGACAGCCAACGCCCGCCGCGCACGCCTTCGCCAAGAAAATCGGCGCCGATGTTTCAGCGTTAAGCAAAGTAAGCACCCCCAAAGGCGAATACCTCGCTGCCACGGTGACCAGAAAAGGTCGGGCAGCGAGTGAGATCCTGGCTGAGCTTCTGCCAAAGGAAATCGCAGCGATCTATTGGCCTAAGAGCATGTACTGGCGCAAGCCTAGTGAACGCTTTGTGCGGCCAGTGCGTTGGCTGGTGGCCATGCTCGATGAGCAAGTGATCCCGCTAGAGTTCGCCGGTATTCGCGCCACTTCCCAGTCGCGCGGCCATCGAATTCTGGCCGACCGGGCCGTCAATATCCCGCGAGCGGGCGCGCCGTACGTCGAAGCACTCAAAACAGCCAAGGTTTTGGGCCGAGGGGAACGTGAACAGCAAATTCGCAAAGCGCTCGACGCCGCAACTCGCACGATTCCGGGAGCGCGCTGGCGGGAAGACAGGGATCTGCTCGATACGGTAGTGAATCTTACGGAATTTCCGTCCGCGATTCTCGGCAACTTTGATCGCGAGTTCCTGCAACTGCCCGAAGAAGTGCTCGTCACCGTGATGCGCGACCATCAAAAATATTTTGCGGTGGAAGACGCCAGCGGCAAGCTAGCGCCGCATTTCCTCGCTGTTCTGAACACTGACGGCGATCCCCACGGAATCATTCGTCATGGCCATGAGCGGGTGCTGCGGGCGCGTTTCAACGATGCGAGCTTTTTCTGGCAAACCGACCAGAAGATTCCTCTGCGCGAGCGGGTTGAGCTGCTGAAGCACGTCACATTTCAGAAAGATCTCGGCACCTATTACGAGAAGACAATGCGCGTGCAGCGCCTGTGCAGTTGGCTTTCCGAGACTGTACGGCAGAGCGGCATGGCAATCCGTCCTGGCGTCGTACACAAGGCCGCGTATCTAGCAAAGACCGATCTCACGACCGAACTGGTCAAGGAGTTTACTGAGCTGCAGGGCATCGTGGGCGGGCTTTACGCGCGCACGCAGCAACTCGACTCAGACCTGCCCGAGGCAACCCGTTTTGCAATTGCCGACGCCATCTACGACCAGTACAAGCCGGAGTCCATGGATGATTCGGTCCCGCGAACCATTGAAGGCGCCGAGCTATCGATTGGGGAGAAAGCCGACAGCATTGCCGGCATGTTTGCCTTGAGATTGCAGCCCACCGGGTCGAAAGATCCGTTTGCGTTGCGCCGCCAGGCCAACGGCATTGTGAAGACGATTGCGGAAAAGAAACTGCCACTCCCTCTCGAAGAAATTTTCAAGAACGCTCGAGCCGCCTATAAAGATTCGGAAGCAGAGCGTAAGTTTTCCTCCAGTGTCGATTATGAAGGCAGCTTGCGCGCATTTCTCCGCGAGCGCCTGGAGTTCTACCTGCGCGATGTCCGTGGATTTGCTTATGACGTAGCCAATGCGGTCCTGGCAGCCGATGCCAACGATGTAGTGGACGCGCTTGCCCGGGTAGAAGCCTTGACCAAGGTTCGTCCTTCGCAAGATTTCGAATCTATTGCGATCGCCTTCAAACGCATCAAGAACATTCTGCGGCAGGCGAGAGAGTCGGGCAAAGCAATTGGCGAGCGGCTTAAGGCCGAAGCGCTGCAGGAACAAGCGGAGAAGAAGTTAGCGACAGAAATCCCGCGCATTGCAAGCAAGGTCGAGCAGCTGCGCAAAACGCGAAATTACGAAGATGCTCTCCTGGAGATTGCGAAATTGCGGCCCGTAGTAGACACATTCTTTGACAAAGTCATGGTCATGGTCGAAGATGAGAAAGTACGGTCCAATAGGCTCGCCTTGTTGCAGACGCTTCTCAACGAGTTCTCCACCATCGCTGATTTCTCCGAGATCGTGACGGAAGGCAAGGCGTGAGATTTCGCCCGCCCCTCCGGGGGTGAGTTGGAACTAGAAATTTTTGGAAACTTAAAGAAAGTCTAAAGAAAATCTGAAGACGCAAAGGACTAATTATGGCGACAACTACAATGCCGGAAACTGAAGTAGAAAGAGCGGAACCGAAATCTGCAGTCCAGTATGTTTATTTTTTTGGCGCCGGCAAGGCCGACGGCCACGGCAAGATGAAAGACGAGTTGGGCGGCAAAGGCGCCGGCTTGGCGGAGATGACCAACGCGGGCCTGCCCGTTCCCCCGGGCTTTACTATTCAGACCGAAGCCTGCCGTGAATACATGCGGCGCAACGCCGTCTCCCCAGACGTGGACAGACAGATGGAAGAGGCGCTCGCCCGCTTGGAAAAATTGCAGAGTCAAAAATTGGGCGTCGGAGAGAATCCGCTGCTCGTAAGCGTGCGCTCGGGCGCAAAGTTCTCCATGCCGGGAATGATGGACACCATCCTCAACCTCGGCCTCAATGACAAGAGCGTGGAAGAGCTGGCCAAGCGCAGCGACAATCCGCGGTTCGCTGCCGATTCCTATCGCCGCCTGATCCAGATGTTCGGCAACGTCGTTCTCGATATTGAGAAGAAAGAATTTGACGAGGTGTTCGACGCTAAGAAGAAGCATAAAAAAGCCAAGCTCGACACCGAGCTCGACGCCAAAGCTCTGAAAGAAGTCATCGAAGAATACAAGAAAGTCGTCAAGAAGCACGCTAAGCGAGACTTTCCGCAGGACCCGCACGAACAGCTCGTCATGGCCCGCGACGCCGTCTTCCGTTCCTGGAACAACGACCGCGCCAAAACATATCGTCGTATCAACAACATCTCCGATGATCTCGGCACCGCGGTGAACGTCCAAGCCATGGTGTTCGGCAATCTCGGCGAGACCAGCGGCACCGGCGTGGGCTTCACCCGCAATCCCGCCACAGGCGAGAAGGAATTCTTTGCCGAGTTCCTTATGAATGCCCAGGGCGAGGATGTGGTTGCCGGTATTCGCACGCCACTGAACATTTCAGAGCTGAAGAAGATCATGCCCGCGGTCTACAACCAGTTGCGCGATATCACCACGCGCCTGGAGAAGCACTACCGTGACGTGCAGGACTTCGAGTTCACCATTCAGGATGGCAAGCTCTACATGTTGCAAACCCGCAACGGCAAACGCACCGGCATTGCCGCCGTACGGATCGCCATCCAGATGGTCAACGAAGGTTTGATCACCAAGGAAGAAGCCATCTTCCGCGTTGAACCTAACCAGCTTTACGACTTCCTGGTGCCGCGCTTGGATGAGAAGAGCGGCAAGGTGGAAGTGCTGGCCACGGGATTACCGGCATCACCCGGCGCTGCTGTGGGACAGATTGTATTCACCGCGGACGAGGCGGTGGAGAAGGCAGGACACGGCAAGAAGAAGAATCCGGTCATCCTGGTACGAGCCGAAACCACGCCGGAAGACATCCACGGCATGGAGGTAGCAGCGGGCATTCTGACTTCGCGAGGCGGCATGACCAGTCATGCTGCCGTGGTAACCCGCGGTATGGGCAAATGCTGCGTAGCGGGCGCAGGGGATGTGCATGTAGACGAAAGAAGCCGCGAGATGCGGGTCAAAGGCCAGGTCTTCAAAGAAGGTGACTGGATTTCACTCGATGGCACCACCGGACGCGTGATCAAGGGCAAACTGAACACGCTTCCGCCTTCGGCCGACGATCCAGAATTACAGATGCTGCTCAGCTGGGCGGAACCGTTCCGCAAAATTGGCGTGCGCGCCAATGCTGACATCCCGCGCGACGCCATCCAGGCACGCGCGTTTGGAGCGGAAGGAATTGGCCTCTGCCGCACCGAACACATGTTCTTCGCCGAAGATCGCATTCCGCACATGCGGGCGATGATCCTCGCGGATAACGAAAAAGAGCGTCGTGTCGCTTTGAAGAAACTGCTCCCCATGCAGCGCGAGGATTTTCTCGGCCTCTTCCGCGCCATGGATGGACTGCCAGTAACCATACGTCTGCTCGATCCGCCCTTGCACGAATTCCTACCCAAGCGGGAAGAGTTGATGGTAGACATCGCCACTCTCCCGAATGCAGACGCCAAGCTAAAGAAGTCGTTAGTCGAAAAATATCGGCAGTTCGGAGCCAAAGCTGCCGGCGATCTGAAGAAGGTTCTCTCCAACTTGCTCGGCCGCGTGGAAGACCTGCACGAGTTCAATCCCATGCTGGGACATCGTGGTTGCCGGTTGGGCATTACCTATCCGGAGATCACTGAAATGCAAGCGCGCGCTATCTTCGAGGCCGCAGTAGCCATGACCAAGGAAGGCGGCAAGGCGCACGTCGAAGTCATGATTCCCCTGACCGCCACGCTGAAAGAAATGGCGCACCAGACGGGCATTGTTCGCCGAGTGGCCGAAGAAGTGTTCAAAGAAAAAGAACAGGAAGTCCACTACCTGGTCGGAACGATGATCGAGTTGCCAAGAGCGTGCGTGGTCGCCGATGAGATCGCCAAAGAAGCCGAGTTCTTCAGTTTCGGTACCAACGATCTTACCCAGACCACGTTTGGCTTTTCGCGAGACGACATAAACAAGGTCCTGCCCACCTATCTGGGAGAAGGCATTCTGAAGCAGGATCCTTTCCAGGTAATTGATCGCGAGGGCGTGGGAGAAATGGTTCGCATGGGAATCGAGCGCGGTCGGAAAACTCGCCCGCACCTCGAGGTGGGAATCTGCGGCGAGCACGGCGGAGAACCGTCGTCCGTGGAATTCTGTCACCAGGTAGGCATGGACTACGTAGCCTGCTCACCCTTCCGCGTGCTCACGGCGCGACTGGCTGCAGCACAGGCCGGTGCCGGCGATAAATTAAAGGGAGAAGCCGGCCGGACGAAGTAAGAAAAATCATTAACTACCAAGGACACGAAGGTTCACGAAGGAAATCTCTTCGTGCAACCCAGTGTCCTTTGTTATTTATTGAACTTTCTGCAAGCGCGCAATCAGCTTTTGCGCCAAATTTTCTTCCGATTCCGACCACAGCAGACGGCCGCTGGCTCCGCTGTTTTGCTCCACTTTGTTCGTGAAATCCACTAGCTGGTGAATGTTGGAACGAACCCGCGTTTCTGCTTCTCCCGCCAGCGACAGTTCTTCATGAAGGAAGGGCGTGTCGAATCCGAAATCCACCTGGATGTGTCCGGAGTGTTCGGCGGTATGCTCGTCGAACTCCGCGCCATGAGCGATAAACCGGACCGGGCTGGGCTCGAGCGACCACTGCTGAACGCCGTCTGTTAATGACCACAAGTCCCAATAAGCGTCGAAAACATAGGCGTAGTCATCATGCAGAAGGTCCGCAGCCAGCAAAATCGCTTCCTCCGGCGGTATTCCAGACTTGAACTTTCTTTCCAGAATCGTCGGCTCATTCCAGGATACGGGATGCAACGCCACATTTGTGATACCCGGCCGTTGCTGTGAGAAAGGGAACTGGCGAAGCACCGCAAGCATGTGCGGCATCATCTCGGCTTCTTCAAAATCAGGAAACCAGAGACTCAAATAAAGCGGATCGGCCATGCCATCTCTCTCACGGGCAATCTAGCGAACTCCTTTATACATTCTAAGCTTCAACGAGGATGCAATCATGATGCGAGTCAGAATTCGAGAGATGATGCGTAGGCGCGACGCACTAAGGGCTTCAAACTGAATCGCGTGGCTTTTGACACTGCAGAAACCGCCCTGCTACTATCAACAGTATCTTCAAGGCCCCGCCCACAAAAGTCCCCGTCGTCTAGCCCGGCCTAGGACATCGCCCTTTCACGGCGGTAACACGGGTTCAAATCCCGTCGGGGACGCCAAATCTTATCCGTCCCCTGCGATCCGTCGTCTACTCGGCTTGGTTGTATTGCTTAGGGTCGGAGTTGCTGGAGGTCCATATACATCTCGTCCGGCAGGCGCACACCGCGTGCTTTCGCGGCGTTTACGATGTCGATGCCTTCCGCGACCTGGCGAGCACCCGCCTGGCGGAGCGGATGAATGTTTTGTTCGTACAACCTGACTTGATCGGCGGGGGAGAATCGTGCGAGCTGTTTCGCGAAACCCAATTCCTGCTTTACTAATTCCACTGACTCGAGATTCTTTTCCAAGAGCGTGTTTATAGTGGTGAAGGTGGCAAGTGCAATCGCATCGTCCTTCAGCGCTTGTAGGGTCTGGCCTAACAAGCCATGCATCTGCTGCAGGGCAGGTTCGTAGCTCTGCAAAGCAAGGTCCACCTCCGTGCAGCGCTCGATGTATTCGTCCATGGTGGGAGTATCCGTTCTGAGAAACTGATAGAACCGTTTTTTTACCGGAAGCGACTTGAGGGCAAGCGCGTATACCTGATCGGCCAACAACTTGAGGTGCAGTTGTCGGCGACTTTCCTTACCCAAGGTTGAGCAATTCGGAAGCGGGGTGACGAATTCCACGCCGTAACAATAGCCACTGCGGCTGCGAATCCTGCCAGTGGCACACTGCTTGCCCGGGGCTTGAAATTCGACGTCGACCAAATCGCCGGGTTGTTTCTGGATACCGGCGTAAAGTGCCATTCCGCGTTCGCTGATTTCCGTCCCCCGGCCGGGGACCGCCATGCTGAAAGCACCGGTGCGAACCAGCACGCGAACTGGGAGGTCGACTTGGTGTCGCCGCGAGCGGCGCGTGTTTGTGGGGGAGAACATCGCCTTGCTGCTCTAACTGAGTTTTCGCGCGGATGCGATGGTAACCAGTAGATGGAGCGCCTTCAAATTACCAAGGTACAGTTGATTCCCTGTCCTCAGCACCGGCACGGAGGACGCCGAGTAACCACCCCCTGGACAGGGAATCACAAGAGAGGGGAGAGGCTACGGCGGCCGGCAAAGCGGCTCAAATCGCCGTTGCACGCATCTTTAGCTTAAGTTTCGGACGGCTGCTTCTCGGCTGGCAGCGGGCCGGTTCTCCGCATCAGTTCCCAATCGTACGCGAAAACCATGCCACAGCGTATGCACACCTGATAATGCTGGCCATAGGCGCCCACTCTCGGCCAGGAGAAGCGATGGGAACAGGGACCGTTTAAGAGCCGCCGGAGGAATTTCATTGCCGATGCCTTCTGGCCAGAGATCCCGCAAATCAAGAATCGAAGTTTATCGCTGCGTAGCAACTTACCACGGTTTGCTTGCCAACCTGACTACACGCAGGTGCATTCAGGACGGGTTGAAGGCCAATGCCCGGTGTCATTACTGTTGTTGGATAGGTGTGAAAAGGGTACTGGATGGAACCGGAGAGCCAGCCATTACTGCAGAGCGACGAGCATGTCCTTGTGCTGCTTGTCGAAACTGATGCGTAGGGTCCTCTCGTCGCCCGCCGTGAAGGTGCCAAGAATGGTGGTGGACCGATCGAAATTCTCAGCCGCCGATTCCACATGGACCCGGAGCCGGTGTTCACCTGTGGGCACGTTTACAGTTTCGGAATCCATTCCCTGAACGCCTCCCCGAAACAAGACGAGGCGCTTCTTGCTTGCACCCCGCAGCGCATGCGCATAGGCAAGTTTGTCGTCTACGTAGAGAGCAACCTTGCCGTCTGTGAAGTGATGTTCAATTGACATTTTGAGATTGGAAGTTCCAGTCGGCGATTCCTTCGGCAGGAACTGTTTATCGCTGCTTCGAGGGCGTCGTGTGTCCCCGCTTTTGCGGGATGGCTTAATGAAGGCAGTCGGAGCCGCGCTGGTGGTGGGAACGGGCCTGCCTACGTTGACATGAGCCAATCGCGCGCGAGGCCCGGCCGAATGCGCCGCGGAAGAAGAAGGAGGAGCCACCTCTGCCGGCGGAGGAGCGCTTTCTCCCGACCGGGTGGGCCGAAGCAAACCAACAAGGCCCACGGCAACAGTCAGAATAGCTGCAGGGACAGCCAGCTTGGGCCAGTTCCGGCGCGCTGTGTCCATTACCCGAGCCATGTAAGGATACCCCGCAACCCAGCCGTTGCGTGGCATCATTCCCGCAGAGGAGCCGCGCGTACGTAACGACGATCGCGTGGACTGTGTCGGGCGCGTTCCCATTCCAATAGAAGTGGCTGTCGGTACCCAGGTACTGGTTTGCGTGATTGACAACCTCTGCTCGCGCAAGTCACGCACATCCTGCGCGAATTCCATCCCGCGCTGGTAACGCTGAGCTGGATCTTTGGCCATGGCACGAGAAATCACCACGTCGAGTTCAGGAGGAAGTTCGGAGTCGAGTGCGGTCGCGGGTACTGGGTCGCGATTGGCAACCTTGAAGCAGACCGTAGTCGCGCTATTGCCCTGAAAAGGTCGAAATCCAGTAATCATGCTGTAGAGAATCACACCCAGCGAAAACAGGTCGGAGCGGCCGTCTACCTGGCTGCCTTCAAGTTGCTCCGGCGACATGTAAGCAGGAGTTCCCAGCACCTGCCCCGGTACGGTGAGGTGCGCGAGATTCAATTTGGCAATGCCGAAATCCGCTATCTTTGCGTGGCCGTCTTCGGTGACCAGAATGTTGGCAGGTTTAATATCGCGATGCACAACGCCCTGGGCATGTGCATAATCGAGTGCCTCGGCCAGTTCCTCAGTTAAGCGCAGAGCCGTGTTGAAGGGCAACTTCTTCTTTTCTCCGGAAAGCAGTTTGCTTAAAGACTGGCCCTCTATGAATTCCATGACGATGTAGGGATCGCGGTGCTCGGGTTCTTCGCCCACGTCAAAGATGGTGACAATCCCGGGATGTACCAGCCGTCCGGCCGCTTGTGCCTCAAAAAAGAAACGTTCCCGGTATTCGCGGTCCTCGTCGCCGGCTTGGCCAAACAGGGAGATGGTCTTAAGGGCTACAAAGCGGTCGATCTTGGGATCGCGCGCCTTGTAAACCACACCCATGGCTCCGCGGCCGAGTTCGGACACGATCTCGTACCGGCCCAAGCGTTTACGTTTGCGAATTGCCATCGTCTGCCACGGCGGGGGATGCTTCATGTTATCTCTGCGAGTGACACATAGAGAGGTGCTACGGACCCAGCGCAGTTACGGCAGTAACCCTCCAGGTGTTCAGAAAAAGACACTAAGGTCACGGAATTGCGGTCGGACGTAATCTGCCTAAACCCCGCTTTTCCCCTGAAAATAGCTGGGGACCAGTATGCGTTCTTTTCGCATTCCACTGATTACGGCGGGCGTGTTTCTGCTAGCGCAGATGGTGGGCGTGGTGTGGCTCGGCACCTCGCCTCGCGGTTCCCTTGTCTCCAATCTGCTTCAATTGGGGCTGGGAATACTGGTCGTTATTGTGAGCCTCAAAGTGGCGCGGCGCTCAGGCACCTTGGCGCGTCACGTGTGGCGACTGACGGCACTTGCATACGCGGTATGGGGACTCGGACAGGCCCTGGCCACTTACGGTAACGCCTTCCCATCAGGTTCCACCGAGTGGCTGGTTAACCTTTTGTTTTCGTTCTGGTTCGTTCCCATCGGTATGGCTCTGTTCCTTGGTCCCGATTCTGAGCCGGGGGAATTCGATTGGCTGGTAGGCATCGACTGTGTTCAGGCAATTCTGTTCTGGGTCGTAGCCTATGTCTACTTCTTCGTTATCCCGTCGCATTACAACGAGACGATGGGCATGGCCCCTTCCGTCCTGGCGCTGTACTTTGCCTATTATGGAGTGCTGACCGCTGCTTTTTTGCTTCGCGCACTACTGTCGGGGCCGGGCGTGGCGCGCGCACTGTTTGGACGAATGGGGCTTTTGCTACTGCTATCTGGCCTCGTTGACGCTTACTACAGCTATGGTCCCGGCAAGAATCTTGCGGCAGGGGCATGGTTCGACCTGTTGTGGAGCATCATGCTGGTGATCCCCTTACTTGTGGTTGCTACGTGGCAACAAGCTGAAGCGCCAGAAGACGCAGTCGCCACGGGAACCCGCGATCGGGTATTGACCCAGGTGTTTTCTCTGCTTTATCCCCTTCTCATCCTGCTCATGTCAGTGAAGATTGCCGAACACCGGCTGCTGCTGGCTGCCACGGTGATTCTCATTTCTTTTACTTGTTTCAGCGTGCGGACTCTGATTATTCAGCACCAGCTTTTGCAAACGCAGGAAGCGCTGCGGCACGAAGCCACGCATGACGGGCTGACCAACATTTGGAACCGGATCACTATCCTTGACATCCTGCACCGCGAGTTGCTGCGTGCGGAACGAGAACGCGCTCCTGTAGGCATCATCATGGCCGATGTGGACCACTTCAAGTTGGTCAATGACAACTTCGGACATGCCAGCGGGGACATAGTGCTACGCATGGTTGCGAGCGAGATCGCCGCTGCCCTGCGCCCCTATGACTCTGTAGGACGCTACGGCGGCGAGGAATTTCTGATTGTAGCGCCGGCCTGCGACATAGCCCAGGCGCGCGACCTCGCTGAGCGGGTTCGCGAGCGAATGGAGAAGCGTCTCGTCATGGTCGCAGCAAAGCCGGTACGGATTACCTTGAGCATGGGCGTGGCTGCGGGCAGCTTTGCCATTGCCACGGAGTCGCTGCTGCACTCTGCCGATAGTGCGTTGTATGCCGCGAAAACTAACGGGCGAAACTGCGTTGAACCACAACCCGATCCTCCGGGTCAAGGCAGAGTTCGCGGGGCATCAGCTTCCCGGTAGCTATGGTTCGAGCCGGGTGCCCGTGCCCATGCAACGACAATTGCGAAGTGCCTTTGCATCGTTGCAGAATAGACGCAGTTCTCTGCTTATTCCCAGCTCGCATGCAATTTTTGCTCGAAGTTCGTGATCTGCGGGTGGACTACGTTTCCGACGGGCTTCCGCCTGCCTGGGTGCTGCGCGCGATCACCCTTACCGTCGCAGAAGGCGAGTGTTTGGGCATTCTCGGCGAATCAGGGTGCGGCAAAACGACGCTCGCCCTCGCACTGTTAGGCTTATTACCCGATTCTGCAGCCCTCCGAGAAGGATCGATTTGCCTCAGGGGTCGAGATCTCCTGCAGTTCACGGAACGTGAAATAGAGAAATTGCGCGGCGAAGAATTATCGATTGTCTTTCAAGACCCGAGTAGCGCATTACACCCCGTGCGGCGCGTCGGAGCGCAGTTAACAGACGTGATTTACGCGCACCGGCCGGGATTGTCGGGAGGGCAACGCCGGGAACTTGGTGAAGCTACTCTGAAAGAAGTGGGGCTGGCAGACACGGAGAGGATTTTTTTCTCTTATCCTCACGAACTGAGCGGCGGCCAGCGGCAACGAGTGGTAATCGCTCAGGCGCTGGTGTGTCGCCCGGCGCTCCTCATAGCAGACGAACCGACGAGCTCTCTGGATACCACCGTGCAAGCCGAGATTCTTGCCCTTCTTAACCGATTGCGGCGGGAACGGCGGCTTTCTCTGATCTTCATCAGCCACAATCCCGCAGTCATCAGTGAAGTGGCCGATCGAGTTGTGGTGATCTATGCCGGCCAGATTGTCGAGGAAGGCAGCGCTCGAGAGGTGCTGGTATCACCGCTGCATCCTTTTACGCAAGCTCTTCTGAGTTGTCTTCCAACTGATAAAGGAGGCAGCCAGGTTTTCCCGGCAGCGGCATTGCTGGGTACTGCGCCTGATCCGGTGGAAACGCCGCTGGGGTGCGCTTTTGCGCCGCGCTGCAAGGATCGGATGGCAGAGTGCGAGCTCAGGATGCCGGCGGAGGTCTGCGCGCAGCCCGGACGGCAGGTGCGTTGCTTCAAGTATGGTGGCTGATATTTCTATGAGCACAACCGAATTCCTGATCCGCGCGACTCGGTTGGCCAAAGAATACGTGCAGCAGAGGCCACTTTCCCGGCGCAAGTTTCGGGTGCACGCGCTGGATGGAGTCACTCTCGAGATCCGCGCGGGTTCCACGTTTGCTCTGGTCGGCGAATCAGGATCGGGAAAATCAACTCTGGGACTCTGTCTGGCCGGCTTGGAGAAACCGACCTCCGGAGAAATCTGGTTTGACCAACAGAATTTGCTGACACTGAAGGGACCCGACCGGGCGCGCATAAGCGGGCAGATCCAGTTGGTTTTCCAGGACACTGGCGCGGCGTTGAATCCGCGTTTCTCAGCCGAAGAGATCGTCACCGAGCCTCTGCGGATCCGTTCCCGCTTAACCCGGGCGGAAAGACAGCCTTGGGCTGAACAATTGATGGAGCAAGTGGGCTTGCCCCGCGGATGGCTGAATCGGCGTCCCCACCAGTTCAGCGGCGGACAACGGCAGAGACTCGCCATTGCCCGGGCACTTTGCGTGCAGCCCCGGTTGTTGATTCTGGACGAGGCGTTTGCCGGCCTTGACCTGTCGGTTCAAGCTCAGATCATGAGGCTGCTGCAGGAGTTGCAGGCGACACACGCCCTCACGTACCTGTTCATATCCCACGATCTCAGCCTTATGGCGAGAATTGCAGACGAAATTGCAATTTTGCATCAGGGCCGGATTGTCGAGCAGGGTAAGCCGAGCGATCTTTTCGCCAAATCTCGACATCCCGTGACACGAGCTCTTCAGGAAGCGATTCCGGGGCGCCGCTGCGGACTGAGTGTGGGCTCCGCCTAAAACCATATGCCCTACTTCTTGCGACGAGCGGCGCACAGCATTGTGGTTCTGGTGGGAGTCTCCATACTGTCATTTGTGTTCATAGAACTGGCGCCGGGCGAGTTCTTCAGTGACATGCGGCTGAATCCCCAGATCTCGCCACACACGGTGGCGGCACTGCGCGCGCATTACGGCCTTGATCAGTCGCTGCCGGTACGGTACGTGCGTTGGCTACATTCGGCGGCAATCGGAGATTGGGGATATTCCTTCGCGTATAACATGCCGGTCTCACAACTTATCTGGGTACGGGCGCGCAACACGCTCATGCTGACTGTGGCCTCCGCTGTTCTAGCGTGGGTGATTGCCATTCCGCTCGGCATTTTCGCGGCTGAGCGTCGGCACCGGTGGGGAGATCGCCTCTTAAGCGCTACTTCATCGGTGCTGCTGGCAGTGCCCGATCTGTTATTTGCCTTGGGGCTGCTGGTCTTTGCTATACGCACCAGAGCCTTTGCAGTTGGCGGGATGGCAGGGTTGGACTACTCGAGCTTGGGGCCAGCAGCCAAAGTCCACGATATCTTTTCACACTTCACGCTGCCAGTTTTGGCTTTGACGGTTGCTACGCTGCCGATCTTCTTTCGGCATGTACGAGCCGGGATGCTGGAAGCACTGGCATTGCCATCCATCGAGGCGGCACGCGCGCACGGAATTCCACGCCGCCGGATTCTGTTCCGCTATGCTCTGCCCGCAGCCGCCAATCCATTGATTTCGCTTCTCGGACTTTCGGTGGCCACGTTGCTGAGCGCTTCGCTGGTGGTCGAGGTCATCATGGGATGGCCGGGCTTGGGGCCGATGCTGCTGGAGGCGATCATGGCACGCGATCTGTACGTCGTGATTGGGGCTGTGATGCTATCCACCGTGTTTCTGGTCGCGGGCAATTTCCTGGCGGATCTCTTGCTTTATGTCAGTGATCCGCGAATTCGGGCGGGCGCGCCATGACGGCGAATACCAACATGCGGATCGCGGCGGTAGTGCTCATTATTATTTACGCCGCCGTCCTGCTCGCCGGGTTTGTCGCTCCGTATGATCCGACCGAACAGGATCGGAATCATCCGTTCGCGCCGCCTTCACGATTCCACTTGGTAGACGTCGGCGGGAAATTTCATCTGCGGCCCTTCACGTATGGCTGGATTCCGCGTCCGGGAGGTTTTGCAGAATACGAGGAGGATCGCAGCAAACCTTTGTTTCTGCGGCTCTTGGTGCGCGGCTCTGAATACAAGCTGCTGGGCCTGTTTTCCTGCGGGAGACATCTTTTTGGATTGGATGACGACAACCGGCTATTCATCTTGGGGACAGACGGGTTTGGCCGCGACCAATTTTCGCGCCTGCTTTGGGGCGGAAGAATTTCACTGCTCGCAGGTCTGATTGGGGCCACACTGTCGCTGTGCATCGGGATGCTCGCGGGCGCCGTGTCAGGCTATGCGGGCGGCTGGATCGATGACGCTCTGATGCGGTTGGCAGAGCTTTTCCTGGCGATGCCTTGGCTGTATTTACTGTTCGCGGTGCGGGCGTTTCTTCCGCTTCGCATCAGCACCTCGACAGCATTTCTGCTGATCGTCGCAGTGATCGGAGTGGTCGGTTGGGCACGCCCCGCGCGGCTTATCCGGGGCGTTGTGCTTAGCGCGAAGGAGAGGAAATACGTATTGGCGGCGCGGGGATTCGGTGCCTCCAGCTTTTACCTTCTGCGGCGTCACATCGTGCCGCAAACGATGGGAGTGTTCCTGACTCAGGCTGCGATTTTGATACCGCAGTACATCCTTGCTGAAGTCACTCTGTCTTTTCTGGGGCTAGGTGTTGGAGAGCCTGTTCCGAGTTGGGGCAACATGCTCGGCTCATTGCAGCAATACCATATTCTGGCGAGTTATTGGTGGATGCTGGCTCCGGGGCTGATCTTGATTCCCGTTTTCTGGGGATACCACGTAGTGGCGGATTTTCTGCACCAGCAGTCGGAACTCAAATCGTGACTTGGTGGTTCCATCCATTACAACCCTTGAAATCTAGTGACTGGGTCCTAGGAGCATTCGAAATCCCCAAGCCGTGGCGGGCCCCCTGCCAATCACAAGCTAGTCCAATAAGGCGTCCTGAAGTTGTGTTCTTGCTCCAGGCCTGGAGCACTGCAATTACTCAAACCGGGTGGCGAACCGGCTCAGGTCAACCCGTGAGGTTGGGCTCAATGACCAGCTTCGGTGCTTTGTACATCCAGGGCGCGGACCAACCAGGGAATGATCACCTGCTTGAAGATCACCGGATCGGGCCACACCTTTACTTGTCGTCCGAGGTGGCCGCCTTGAGGATTGATCCATGCCGTTTTTGGGACGTCACCTTTATCTAGGAGCAGGTAGATGTCCGAGATCGGAACTTGCGTGTCCAGAACTCCGGCGATGACGAGCATCGGCGCCATCGGCTTTCCGAGTAGACCTTGTTTAACGAGCGACATCTTGGGCCAGAGCGCTGCCATGTCATCCAGAGATTGGACTCCTTCCAAAATGGACATCATCGCGGGAACCTGGTCGAACAGGTATTCCCGATTGCCCAGCAGGGAGTTCGTTAGAAAATCTTTTGAAAAGAAATTGTCTACCGGAGGGGATTGGGCGCTCGCGGCCTTGAGGCGCGCTCGTTCGACGATGGCCAGTTTGGTTGCCCAGTACGCGCCCCAACTGACGCCGTGGACGGCCAGCCTGCTCTTGTTCACATCCGGCCGGTTTTGCACGTAATCAATCACACGCGAGAGCATGCGGTCGGCGTTTTCGCTGACCTTGATCGGGGCTTGGCCGGTACCTGGTCCGTCCACCGCAAGAAATCCGACGCCGTACGGCAGGATCGCCGAGAAACTTTCTGAAAGATCTTCTTTTCGACTGTCCAGGCCGTTGACGGCGATTACCAGCGGCACCGGAGCTTTCGCATTTTTTGGAAGCCGGAGATAGCCGGTTATTTCTGAGTTTTCAAAAGGGATGTGAACCACTTCCAGCGGCGGATCCCAGAAGCGGGCATGAGCCAGGAACGCTTCCAGCGCTTTGGCATAGGACCGTTGCTTACCAGGGGAAGTGGGGACCGGCCAGCGGCCAAATGAATACAGCCGCCAGGCTCTTATGTAGTCGGCATTCGCTTTTGTGGGGTCAGTTTTTTCCAGCGCCTTGGCCTCGGTCATATATCGATCTGCAACCGCCATGAAGGCAGCGGCCCATTCGTCCTTGTCTTTTGTTTTGATTGACTGGAAGGCTTCACGAACGTCGGCGGGGTCGAGACCGATCAGGGGATACATTCCATTTTCCGCGCGTTTCAAGGCTTCGGCCTTGATCTCGTCGAGGGTACGTTCCGGCCGCTGCTGGGAAAAAGTACGATCATCGAGCATGGTCACTAAGATGAAAAAAAGAGACATGAAAGCGATGCGACCATGAAAAGGTTTCAGATTTAGCATCCATTCTCCTTTTGGACGTTGCCAACATCAAAAGAATTGCTGTGCTTATTGCGCCGCCTTCACTTTCGAAAGTGCCTCCTGATAGTAGGAGGGATCGTAATATTTCTCCGGCGCGGGTGGATGCCCCTTCCACTGGCCTTCGACTTCGGCGCGTAGCTTAAGCACATTCTTGAAGCCATCAAGATCAAAGCGCGCCTCTTCCTCGAACCATCCCTCCTTAAGCAATGCGTAGGTCTCATCAGCGACAGGGGCGGGAAGATGCCACTCTTTCACAAGCAGTTCCACAACTCGCGACCGATTGGCGGGGTCGAGCAGCCAGCGTTGCGCCTCGATGTACGCCGCCAGATAGCGCACCAACGTATCCGAATGTTCCTGGGCCCACGGCCGTGTCACAAAAGCGCCGCTAGCCTGGTAAGGGCCGATGAGTTGCCGAGTTGAGCCGAGGCTCACGAATCCAGCATGCTCGGCCAAAATCGAAGTAGGAGGTCCGAGCATGGA
>Ga0066660_10000042_pt1 | contig 26280 bp, 20 predicted proteins | sample GraSoiAngelo_109_FD_75177 | JGI IMG/M metagenome (GOLD analysis project Ga0066660, IMG submission 75177) | Grasslands soil microbial communities from the Angelo Coastal Reserve, California, USA - 14_0903_12_20cm | ecosystem: Environmental > Terrestrial > Soil > Grasslands | place: USA...
ACCCGCACCTGGCCCGCGTCGGGCAACAGCAGCGTGCTCAGGATTCGGATCAGCGTCGACTTCCCGGAGCCGTTGGCGCCGATGACCCCGTAGATCTCCCCGGGCGAGACACGGAAGGACACGCCCCGCACCGCGGTGTGAGACCGGTTCCGGCCGCGCTTGCCCCGGGCCATGGACGACAGGCGTCCCCGCCTGAAGACCTTGCTGACCCCGCGCACGTCGAGGGGCGTGCACCCAGGATCCGTCCCGCCGTCGGCCCGCGGCGAGGCGACTGCGGTGGGCATGGTGCTGATGGTCATCTCGCTCTCCTCGCTCACACGAAGTACGGGCGCCGGCGTCGGCCGAGCCCGGCGCTACCGACCGTCAGGCAGACGGCAGCCAACTTCGGGCGAGGAGGACCCCGGACTCAATAGTGGGAGATGACCAGCACGGCGCAGCACCCTACCAGCCATCCGCATGACGCCCTCGTGCATTTCTGCGGCGCCGGCGGTGGACCGGCGGGAGGCCGCGTGAGCGCTCTCAGCGCGGCCCACCGGTCCACGATCTGGCCCCGCCCCGGGCCTACCGTGGTGTTTCATGGCCGCCGCAGCCTCCACGCCGGCGCCCTGAGGACGTCGCCGGCTGGTGTCCACCTCGAGGCTGGAGGCGTTCAGTGACGGCGTCTTCGCCATCGCCGCCACCCTGCTCATACTGGACGTCCACGCCGACGGACCCAGGCTGGGCCACGCCCTGTTGCTGGCCTGGCCCAGCTACGCCGCCTACGGGGTGAGCTTTCTCACCATCGGCATCATGTGGGTGAACCACCACACCGTGCTGGAGCAGATCGGAAGGGCCGACCGCACGTTCCTCTTCCTGAACGTGTTCTTCCTCATGCTGGTGGCCTTCGTCCCCTTCCCCACGAGGCTCGTGGCCGAGCACTTCCGGGACGGCGGCGCCCGGGCCGCCGATCTCAGCTACGGGATCACCATGACCTCGACGGCCGTCTTCTACAACGCGCTGTGGCTCTACGCCGCCCGGGGCGGCCGCCTGCTCCGTGAGGACGCCGACGCCAGCGTGGTGAGCGGGATCACCCGCAGCTACCGGGTGGGGCCGCTGATGTACCTGGCCGCCACCCTCGTCGCCCTGGCCAGCCCGCGCATCAGCGTGGCCCTCTTCACGATCATCGCCCTGTCCTACGTCATGGAGAGCTCCGTCTTCGCTCCCCGCGAGTCGTAGCGAAACCTTCGGCCGCCCGGACTACCTTCGTCCCACGCAGAAGGGGGACCGCACATGACCGACCTGACCTGGATGGACGCCTGCGCCCAGGCCGAGCTCGTGCGCAGCGGGCAGGCGTCACCAGCGGAGCTGATCGATGCCGCCGTCGACCGCATCGAGCGGGTGAATCCCGTGCTCAACGCGGTGATCCACCCCCGCTTCGACAAGGCCCGCACCGAGGCGGCCGGCCCGCTTCCCGACGGACCCTTCAGGGGCGTCCCCCTGCTGGTCAAGGACCTTGGCTGCCAGACCGACGGCGACCCCTACCACTGCGGCACCAAGTTCCTGAAGGAGCTGGGTTGGACGGCCGACCACGACACCGCCTTCGTCGGCCGCTTCCGCCAGGCCGGCTTCGTCGTCGTGGGGCGCACCAACGTCCCCGAGTTCGGCACGGCCATCACGACCGAGCCCGCGTCCCACGGCCCGGCCCGCAACCCCTGGAACCCCGACCACTCGACCGGGGGCTCCTCGGGGGGGACGGGAGCCGCGGTCGCCTCGGGAATGACGCCCGTGGCCCACGGCAACGACGGCGGCGGCTCGATACGCATCCCGGCCAGCGAGTGCGGCGTCGTCGGCCTGAAGCCCACCCGGGCGCGCGTGAGCCAGGCGCCCGACGTGGGAGAGGCGTGGCTGGGCGGCACCATCGACGGCGTCCTCACCCGGACGGTGAGGGACACGGCCGCCGCCCTGGACTGCATCGCCGGCGCCGAACCCGGCGACCCTTATCCGGCCCCACCCCTGCCCCGCCCTCTCCTCCAAGAGGTGGGAGCCGACCCCGGCCACCTCCGCGTCGGCATCCTCGACCACCCCCTCCTCCCCGGCGTATCGGCCGACATGGACAGCGCCACCGCCGTCGCCACGGCCGCCCGCCTGCTCGAGAACCTCGGTCACAAGGTCGAGGTCAGCCATCCCGTCGCCTTGCAGGAGCCCGAGTTCCAGCTGCACTTCGGCAACATCGTCATGGTCGCCATGGCCGCCGACCTCGACTCGTGGAGCCGTCGCATCGGCCGCGACGTGACCGACGACGACATCGAGGCGGGCAACGCCGCCTTGGCGGCCGTGGGCCGGAGCATCTCCGCCGCCGCCTACCTGGCCTCGGTCGAGTGGATGCACGGCTACCAGCGCCGCATGGCCCGGTGGTGGGCCGAGGACGGCTTCGACGTGCTCGTCTCTCCCGTGCTGAACGGCTCGCCTCCTCCCCTGGGATGGCTCACCGACCCCGAACAGGGGATGACCCGCGTCCTGGAGATGATGCAGTACACGGCCCAGTTCAACATCACCGGTCAGCCCGCGGTCTCTCTGCCCCTGCACTGGACGGCAAGCGGGCTGCCCATGGGTGTTCAGTTCACCGCCGCCTTCGGACGCGAGGACCTCCTGATCCGGCTGGCGGCGCAGCTGGAACAGGCCAAACCCTGGGCCGGCCGCCACCCGCAGGTGCACGCCTGAGCCAGCCCGCCCCCGCCTCGGGCAGGGAGCGAGCTATTCGACGCGGCGCAGCTCGGCCGCCAGGTGGTGGGCCAGGGGCTGGCCCACCGCGGCCATGCGCAGGGCGTAGCGCAGCACGTCGCCTTCCAAGGTGAGGTCCCGCTCCACGGCGGTGACCTCCTTCGCCGATGCCGTGCCCCGGACCGCCACCGAACGGAGGCGCACGGCCGTGCCGTCGAAGGTGCCCTCCTCCACCTCGACCACCCCGGTCGGATGGGCCATCACCAGCTCGACGCGACCGGGCCCGGGGGCGCGCCAGTAGCCGCTCTCGGCGTGGAGGGGCCGGCCGTCGTCGGCGTGGCGGGTCCGCTGCGTGTAGGCCAGGAAGGGCTTGCCCACGTGGCTGAAGGTGATGGTCTCCTCGTAGTCGAAGGCCTCGATGGTCGGGTACTCCCCGTGGCCCCGGCCCGACCAGGTCCCCAGCAGGGCCGACAAGGCGGCCACGTCGGGATGAAGCGGGGCGGTCACGCCTCCAGCATCGCGCCGGCCCTGGTCGACGGCCGGGCACGGTTCGACGACAGGTGGGCCGCATAGAGTCCGGGTCCGTGGAGAGGGCCCCGGGGGCGATCGTTGACGCCCTGGTCGAGCAGCAGGACGAGCTGTCCGGCCTGCTCGAGATGATGGACGGCGCCGACTGGGAGCGGCCGTCCCGCTGCGAGGGGTGGACCGTCGCCGACGTCGTCGTTCACCTGGCTCAGACCAACGAGCTGGCTGCGGCCAGCGTCGGGGGTCGCTTTCCCGACGCCGTGGCCGAGCTCACCGGGGGCCTGGGACGGGCGGGGTCGATCGACGAGGGAGCCGATCTCATGGTCCGGCGCGAGCGGGACCAACCCCCCACCGCCATCGCCGAGAGGTGGCGGACCGGCGCGGACGAGCTCGACCGCCTCCTCCGGGACTGCGATCCGCACGCCCGGGTGGCCTGGGTGGCGGGCGAGCTGTCGGCCCGGACTCTGGCCACCACCCGCCTGGCCGAGACCTGGATCCATACCGGGGACGTGGCCGCCGGGCTGGGCAAGACCCTGTTGCCGACCGACCGGCTGTGGCACATCGCCCGCCTGGCCTGGCGCACGCTCCCCTATGCCTTCTCCCGCGCCGGACGGGCTCTCACGGGCCCGGTGGCGTTCGAGCTGCGGGGGACGGACGGCGCGGCCTGGGACTTCACGCCCGAACCGGTGGCCGTCACCACCATCAGGGGCGACGCCGTCTCGCTGTGCCTGGTCGCGGCCCGGCGCCTCGAGCCCCGGAACACCGACCTGCGCGGTGAGGGACCCGACGCCGAAGCGGTGCTGGAGCTGGTCCGCACCTACGCCTGAGGCGGGGCCGGGGCCGCAGCTCCCGCCGACCCGGCTACGCCAGGCGTCTCCGGAGCCGGCGGCTGACCAGCAGGCCCAGCCCGCCCACGGCCGCCAGGCACAGGGCGGCGAAGCCCAGCCCTCCGGACACGCCGATCAGCCCCTGGACCCCGGCGACGAACTCGCCGCTGGCACGGTGCCAGGCCCGGCCCCAAGCCGACCGGGCGGGGGGAAGGGCAGGGCCACGCCCGCCGGACTCAGCCACGGCCACCGTCAGGGTCCCGTAGCGGGTCTGGTCGTCGAGCACCTTCTGCTGGCCCTGGAGCTGCTCGAGCTGGGACTGGAGCCCGTCGATCTGCTGCTGCACAGCCAGGATGTCGCCGATGGCGCTGGCCTTGGCCAGGATGGCCAGGTGGCGCTGGCGGGCCGCCTCCAGGGCGTCGATCCTGGCCTGAAGGTCGACGTACTGGGCGGTGACGTCCTGGCCCTGGGTGCTGACCGAGTCGACCTTCCCCAGCGCTCGCACCTGGTTGAGCACGGCCTCGAAGCTCGGCTCCGGTACCCGGAGCGTCACCGACCCCGCAGGCGAGCTGCCTGTCTCCGACGCCTGGGTGGCAGCGACGAACCCCCCGCTACCGGCGGCCAGGTCGGTGAGGTGGGCCATGGCCGGCTCGAACCGGCCCTTGGCCACCTCGAGCTGGACGTTCCCCGTCTTCACCACCCGAGGCGCCTCCCCGGACTGCGTGACCGCCCCTGCCCCGGGAGGCCCCTGGGCCGGTAGCGCCAGGGCGGCGACGGATCCCGACGAGGGCGCGCCCGGCGCGACGGCGGCCCCTGCGCCCGCGGCCCCGCCTGCGCCCGCGGCCCGGTCCGCGGTCGGGGCCGCACCTCCGGCCGGGGCCGGCGACACGATGGCCGAGCCCTTGGTGGCGGACCGGCCACCACCCCCGTGCGAGGACCAGGACGACACCAGCGCGGCGGTCACCACGAGGCCAGCCAGGGCGATCAGGACCGAGATCCCGAGCCCGCGCTGAGAGGACCTCGGCCTCCCGGGCCTTCCCGGGCGCAGACCCGGGTCCGTGCCGGCCGCAGCCCGCAGCATGCGCTGAACGCCACGCTCCACCTGGCCCGGCGCCGGGGTCCTGACAGGCATACCCGTTGGTGCCACGCGGGCCCACCCGTCAACCGCGCTGTGGCGCGGATGCCGTGTAAAACCGCGGTTGACCGGCGACATCGGCAAATCCAAAGGAGCAGCGATGGCCAAGGCGGCAAAGACGGAGGCGGCAGCGAAAGGCAGGGCGGCGCCGGCCCGGCGGGGGCGGATGGTCCCGCGCCCCTTCGAGTTCCACTGGGGCCGGGGCGAGATCGTCGAGGAGGCGGCCTACTCCGGCACCTACACCGAGCCCGCCATCCAGCTGCTGGCCTACGAGGGCGACGACGGCTCTTACGGCATCCGCTTCTGCTACTACTCCCTGGACGGCCGCTTCCAGCGCAGCCCGATGATGATCGACAGTGAAGACTCCCTCGCCGGCCTGCGCGCCGCCCTGAAGCAGACGCCGAAGCTGCGCGGCCTGCTCAAGAAGCTCGTCAGCTGACTCGACGGCGACCAGGCCCGGGACCGGCCCGCAGGAGGATTACCCGGCAGCCCGGCGAACTGAGGAGGGCGAGCACGAACCCCCATACCGCCGCTCCGGCTCCTTCCGCCAGCAGATGACCGCCGGAGGACACCGCTCCCGTCTGCCGTCGCTGGCGTCCCTCAGGGTCGTGGAGCTCGGCGCCTGGGTGACCGCCCCCGCCGCGGCAGGGATCCTGGCCGAGTGGGGTGCCGACGTCATCAAGGTGGAGCCGCCCGCCGGGGACCCGTCCCGAGCCCTCTACCAGTCGTTGGGCTCGTCGGTCACCGAGAACCCCACCTTCGCCTTCGACAACCGGGGCAAGCGCAGCGTCGTGCTCGATCTGGCCCAGGAGGAAGCCAGGCGCCGCCTCGACGACCTCCTGGGCTCGGCCGACGTGTTCATCACCAACGTCAGACCCGCCGCCCTCGAGCGCCTGGGTCTGGGCCCAGAGGAGCTGACCGGGCGTCACCCCCGCCTCGTCTACGCCTCGATCAGCGGGTTCGGCTCCACGGGTAGGGACCGGGACCGCCCCAGCTACGACGTGGGGGCCTTCTGGGCCCGCAGCGGGCTGTCGTACCAGCTCGCGCCTCCCGGGGTCCCGCCCATCAACGTGCGGGGCGCCGTGGGCGACCACGCCACCGCCATCGCGACGGTGGCCGGCGTCATGGCCGCCCTCTTCGAGCGGGCCTCGACGGGCTCGGGCGGGATCGTGGACGTCTCCCTCCAGCGGGTGGGCACCTACTGCGGCGGTTGGGATCTGGCCATACAGGCCGGGTTCGGCCGGGTGCTGGCGGGTGAGGACAGGCAGAAGAGCAGGACGCCGCTGCTCAACTCCTACCGCACCTCGGACGGCCGCTGGCTGTTCCTGACCGGTCTCGAGGTGGCCCGCCACTTCGGCGACGTGTGCCGGGCCATCGGGCGCCCCGATCTGGCCCAGGACCCCAGGTTCCACACGCCGCGGGACCTGCGCCACAACAGCGCCGAGTTCATCGCCATCCTCGATCAGGCCTTCGCCACCAAGACCCTGCAGGAATGGGCAGAGCGCTTCGAAGCCGAGGGGGTCTGGTGGGAGCCCGTGGCCAATCCGGCCGAGGTCCTGGCCGATCCCCAGCTGCTGGAGACCGACGCCTTCGTGGACGTGGCCGCGGCCGGTGGGAGCCTGCGGGTGGCCCGCGGCCCGGTGACGTTCCGACCCGGGCCCCGGTCGCCCGGGGTGGCGGGGCCCGGCCCCGACGGACGGGCCCCCGAGGTGCCGGGCCTGGGCGCCCACACCGATGAGGTCTTCTCCGACCTCAAGCCCTCCTCGCCCTGACCGACACGGGCTCCGCCCCCAGCCCGGCAGGCCGGGATCCCGCAGCCACCGACCCTCTTGACAGCCAGATTCGAAACGACTATATTTTGTTTCTATTATGGAGAGCGACCGGCGATGACGCGCGCCCCCACCGTGGACGAGGCCGAGCTGGCCGTCCTCCCCGCCCCCCCGGGACGGCCCCGCAGCCCGGAGGCCGACCGGGCCATACGTGATGCCACCGTCGAGCTGCTGACCCGGGACGGCTATGCCAACCTCACCATGTCGGGGGTGGCCGCGGCCGCCGGTGTCTCCACCGCCACCCTCTACCGACGCTGGAGCTCCAAGCTGGAGCTGGTCGTCGGGGTGCTCAAGGCCAGGGCCGAGGAACGGCCCATGCCCAACACGGGCTCGCTGGCCGGCGACTGCCGCGCCCTGGTGCGCAGCCAGGTGGAGTCGGTGCTGACCACTACGTCGGGCGCGTTCATGGCCGGGCTGGTGGGAGAGCTGGCCCGCAACCCCCAACTGGCCGACGCCTTCCGCTCCACCCTGGTTCAGCCCCGGCGGCGCGAGCTCTACGAGCTGCTCGACCGGGCCGCCCTCCGGGGAGAGCTGCGCCCCGGCCTGGACTACGACGTGGTCGCCGACCTCCTCTACGGCCCCTTCTACAGCCGGCTGCTGTTCACCGGCCAGAGGATCGACCTCGAGATGGCCGACCAGCTGGCCGACGTCGTCGTGCGGGCCATCGCGGCCGAGAGCCCCCCCGCCGTCAGGCGCGGGGGCGCCACCCGGCGCTCCTCGCCATGAGCCTGATCCGCTTCAGGCAACGAGATGAGACCCCCGACATCGACGGGAGGCGGTGGTGGATCCTCGCCGTCCTGTGCCTGTGCGTGATGGTCATCGGGGTGGACAACACGATCCTCAACGTGGCCCTGCCGTCCATCGTCCGGGCCCTGAACGCCACCGGCTCCCAGCTGCAGTGGATGGTCGACGCCTACACCATCGTCTTCGCCTGCCTCCTGCTCACGGCGGGCTCACTGGGCGACCGCTTCGGGCGGCGAGGAGCGCTCTGCTTCGGGCTGCTCTGGTTCGGCGCCTTCTCGACCCTGGCTTCCACGGCGTCGACGCCGGCCATGGTGATCGGCGCCCGTGCCCTCATGGGGGTGGGAGGCGCCTTCATCTTTCCCACCACCCTCTCCATCCTCACCAACACCTTCGTCGACCCTGTCCAAAGGGGACGCGCCATCGGCGTGTGGGCCGGGGTGTCGGGCATCGGCATCGCCGTGGGTCCCCTCGCCGGCGGCTTCCTGGTCGAGCGTTTCGGCTGGCAGGCCGTGTTCCTCGTGAACGTGCCCATCTGCGTCACCGCCTTCGTGCTGGCCCGCATATTCATCCCACCGTCGGGCCGAAGCGATGAGAGCCCTCTCGATCCTCTGGGGGCGGCGCTGTCGATCCTGTCCCTGGTCCCCCTTCTCTACGCCATCATCGAGGCGCCCGACCACGGGTGGCTGGCCACCAGGACGGTGACCGGCTTCGCCCTGGCCGCCCTGTTCTTCAGCCTCTTCTGGGTGTGGGAGCTGCGCTGCGATCAGCCCATGCTCGACGTCCGCTTCTTCCGGAACCCCCGTTTCTCGGCCGCCTCCGCCACCATCACGCTCACCTTCTTCGCCCTGTTCGGCTCCACCTTCCTGCTCACCGAGTACTTCCAGTTCGTGCTGCACTACAGCCCGCTGGAGGCGGGGATGATGATGGCGCCCGTCGCATTCGGGTTGATGGCGGGAGGCCCCATCGCCCCCCGCCTGGTCGAGCGCTGGGGCACCAAGCGCGTCGTCGTGACCGGCCTTTCGGTCGTGACCTGCGCCATGGCGGCCTACGCGTCGGACACGGTCATGTCCTCCCTCGCCTCGGGACTCTTGGTGCGCCTGGTGTTCGGGATGGGGATGGGCATCACCGCAGCCCCCGTCACCGAGTCGATCATGGGCTCGCTGCCGCCGCATCGGGCCGGGGTCGGATCGGCCGTGAACGACACGACGAGACAGACGGGGGGCGCGGTCGGCGTCGCCGTGCTGGGCAGCGTCTTCGCGGCGCGCTACCACGCCGCCATCGGAGGCCTGAGCTCGGTCCCCGCCGCCCTCAGGGCCACGGCCCGGGAGTCCATCGGGACCTCGCTCCAGGTGGCCCGGGGCCTGGACCGGGCCCACGCCGCCGCCCTCCAGCAGGCCGCCCACCACGCCTTCCTCGCGGCCATGAGGGTCACCTTCGGAGTGGGGACGGCGATCGTCGTGCTCGCCCTGTCCGTCGCCTACCGCTACCTGCCGGCGCGCGCCACGGCGCCGGTCGAGGAGGAGTGGCTCTCAGCCGAGGACGAGGCCCGTCACGAGCCCCTCGTCATCAGCGTGGAGAACGCCAGCGCCTAATGGGTGTCTAGCCGGCGGCGGCGCGGACTCAGGCTCCGGCTTCCTCCAGGGCCCTGCGCACCAGGACCCGGGCCAGGTGTTGGCGGTACTCGACGCTGGCGTTGAGGTCGGCCGAGGGATCGGTGCCCTCGGCCGCCAGGGCTGCCGCGTCGGCGGCCGACGCCCCCCCGGCCAGGGCCTGCTCCACCGCCGAGGCCCGGAGGGGGACGGGTCCCATGTTGACCAGGGCCACGCCCGTCGTGCCGTTCCGCACGGCCGCCACCCCCACGATGGCCCAGTCGATAGCCCGCCTGTTGAACTTCTGGTACGACCAACCGCCCCGGGCCTTGGGGACGCGGATCTCCACCAGCATCTCCTCGGGCGCCAGCGCCGTCTCCAGGAAGCCCTGGAAGAACTCGGTGGCGGGGATGTCCCGGCGGCCGCCGGGCCCCTGCACCACCAGCGTCCCTCCCAGGGCCAGCACCACCGCGGGCAGGTCGGACGCGGGATCTCCGTGGGCCAGCGACCCTCCGATGGTGCCCCGGTGCCGGACCTGGGGGTCTCCCACCAGCCCGGCCACGTGGGCCAGGATCGGGACCTCGCGCTGGAGGAGCTCGGACGTCTCCACGTCGCGGTGGCGGGTGAGGGCGCCGATGGACACCTGGTCTCCCCCGTCTCGCACGTAGGAGAGCTCCCGGATGCGCCCGACGTCGATGACGACGGAGGGTGTGGCCAGGCGAAGCTTCATGAGCGGGAGCAGGGAGTGCCCGCCGGCCAGGAGCTTGGCCTCCTCGCCGTGCTCCCGCAGCATGGAGACGGCCTCCTCGGCCGACGCCGCCCGCTGGTAGTCGAAGCTGGCAGGGATCACCTCTCCTCCCTTTCCGCGGCCTTCTTGGCGCGCTCCATGGCCTCCCACACTCGCTGAGGCGAGGCCGGCATGTCCAGGGCGGTGACCCCCAGGGGGGCGAGGGCGTCTAGCACCGCGTTCATGACCGCGGGAGTGGACGCGATCGTCCCCGCCTCGCCCACCCCCTTGACCCCCATGGGGTTGGTGGGGCTCGGCGTCACCGTGTGACCCAGGGTGAAGCTCGGGACCTCGGCCGCCGAGGGGACCAGGTAGTCGGTCAGCGTCGACGTGCGCAGGTTCCCGTCCTGGTCGTAGACCGCCTCCTCGTACAGGGCCTGGGCGATGCCCTGGACCACCCCGCCGTGCACCTGGCCCTCCACGATCATGGGGTTGACCTGGTTGCCGCAGTCGTCGACGGCCACGTACCTGACCAGGTCGACGTCGCCCGTCTCCGAGTCCACCTCGACCACGGCCACGTGCGTCCCGAAGGGGAAGGTGAAGTTGGGCGGGTCGTAGGTGACCTGGGCCTCCAGCCCCGGCTCCATGCCGTCGGGCAGGTTGTGGGCGGTGAAGGCCTCGAAGGCCACGGCCTGGATGGCCATGGACCGGCTGGGCGTGCCCTTCACCTGGAAGGACCCTCCCACCAGCTCGAGGTCCTCCTCGGACGCCTCCATCTGGTGGGCGGCGATGGCCCGGGCCTTGGCGATGACCTTCTCGGTGGCCTGCCAGACGGCCACGCCCCCAACGGAAAGGGATCGCGAGCCGTAGGTGTCCATCCCCGCCGGCGACAGGGCGGTGTCGCCCGAGACCACGTCGACGTCGTCAGGGTCCACCCCCAGGCGGTCGGCCACGATCTGGGACCAGCATGTCTCGTGGCCCTGCCCGTGGGGGGTGGAGCCGGTGACCACCTGCACCTTGCCCGTGGCCATGAGCCGGACCGTCGCCGCCTCCCAGCCGCCCGCCGAGTAGTTGAGCGAGGCCAGCACCCGGCTGGGCGCCAGTCCGCACATCTCGACGTAGCAGGACAGCCCGATGCCGATCCGCTTGTTGGCGCCCGCGTTGCGACGGTCCTGCTGCTCCTTGCGCGTCGCCTCGTAGGCGGCCAGCTCCAGGGCCTGGTCCAGGGCGGGCCCGTAGTCCCCGCTGTCGAAGACGAGCCCAGCGGCGGAGGAGTAGGGGAACTTCTCGGTGGCGACGAAGTTGCGCCGCCTGACCTCGGCGGGGTCCAGACCCAGCTGGCGGGCGAGGGCGTCCATGGCCCGCTCGATGGCGTAGGTGGCTTCCGGCCGCCCCGTGCCCCGATAGGCGTCGGTGGGCGTCTTGGTGGTGAACACCCCGGTGCAGGTGAAGGCGTAGGCGGGGATGTCGTACACGCCGTGGTAGAGGAAAGCGCCCAGGAGGGGGATGCCGGGGGTGACCAGCTGCAGGTAGGCGCCCATGTCGGCCAGCAGGTTCACCCGTACCGCCCGCACCCGCCCGTCGCGGTCGGCGGCCAGCTCGATCTCCTGGATCATGCCCCGACCCTGGATGGTGGCCTGGGCGTTCTCGATGCGCTCCTCGGTCCAGCGCACGGGACGCTTGAGCCGCCGGGCCAGGGCCAGGCACAGCGCCTCTTCGGCGTACACGTTCAGCTTGGACCCGAAGCCGCCCCCGACCCACGGGGCGACGACCCGCAGCTTCTGCTCGGGTATGCCCGTCACGATGCCCAGCATCACCTTGAGGATGTGGGGGATCTGGGTGGCGGAGTAGATCGTGTAGTCGCCTCCGAAGGGCTGGGGCACCACGCAGACGCCTCGGGTCTCCATGGCGTTGGGGATAAGGCGCTGCTGGACGTAGCGCTCCTTGACGACGTGGGCCGCCTCGGCGAAGGCGGAGTCGACCGCAGCCGGGTCGGGGATGAGCGACCACGTGTAGCAGCGGTTGGAGCCCAGCGACTCGTGGACCACGACTCTGTCCGTGAGGGCCTCCTGCAGGTCGACGACGGCCGGGAGCGGCTCGTAGTCGACGACCACGGCGTCGAGGGCGTCCACCGCCGCCTCCCGAGACTCCCCCACCACCACGGCCACCGCGTCCCCGCCATAGCTGACGTGCTCGACGGCCAGGGGCAGGTGCTCGGGGATCTTGATGTCCGCGGTCACGGGCCAGGCGCAGGGCAGGGGCTGGGCCCACTCCTCGCGCAGGTCGGCGCCGGTGAAGGCGGCCACGACACCGGGAGAGGCCAGCGCGCCGGAGATGTCCAGCGACCGGATGCGGGCGTTGGCGTGGGGGCTGCGGAGAACGGCCGCGTGGAGCGCGCCGGGCACCACCAGGTCCTCCACGAAGCGGGCCTCACCGGTCAGGAGGGGAGGGTCTTCCTTGCGGAGCAGCGGGGTGCCGATGCGGCCGTCGGCGGGCACGCCCGTCACCGTCATCGTGCCGCCCCCACGGGATGGGCCTGGCGCCCGGCGCCGGCGAGCACGGCCTTGACGATGTTGTGGTAGCCGGTGCAGCGGCACAGGTTGCCCTCCAGCCCCTCGCGCACGTCGGCCTCGGTCAGCCCGGGATGCTCACGGATGATCGACATGGCGGCCATCACCATCCCGGAGGTGCAGAACCCGCACTGCAGCGCGTGGTTGTCGTGGAACGCCTCCTGCAGGGGGTCGAGGGCGCCGTCGACGGCCAGGGCCTCGATGGTCGTCATCGCGCACCCGTCGGCCTGGGCGGCCAGCATGGTGCAGGACTTCACCGACTCCCCGTCCACCAGCACCGTGCACGCCCCGCACGACGAGGTGTCGCAGCCGACCTTGGTGCCCGTGAGCCCCAGCACGTCCCGCAGGTAGTACACGAGCAGGAGCCGGGGCTCGATCTCGTGCTCGTAGGACCGGCCGTTCACGGTCGTGGAGACCCGCATGCCATCCCCTCCCCTCTGTTGGAGAAGCCCCATCATGGACCCCGCCGCGGGCGGCCGCCAGGGGTCGGCCGGCTCTTGGGATCATCAATTTTGACGATGAGGGCCAATCCCTCCTTGGCCAGAGTGGGGTGGTGCCGCGCCCGCTGGCGTCATTGGCCCGTTGGGCGCCGCGATCGGTGGCTAGAGCCGGGGCCTTCGCCCTGCTCGTCCTCCTGCTCCTAGTCGAGCTGGCCGGGCCAGCATCGGCCCACGCCAGCCTTCTCAACAGCGACCCGGCGGACGGCGCGGTCCTGGGCTCGGCTCCCCACCTCTTCCATCTCTCCTTCTCTGAGCCCGTGGAGCTCGGTCTCTCCCGCATCGAGCTCCAGCGCCCGGACGGGACCCACCTCCAGCTCGGGGCTCCGAGAGCGGTGCCAGGCAAGTCCGGCCAGGTCGAGGTACCGGTGCCCGACATCGCCCGGGGCAGCTACGTCATCAGCTGGCACGCGGCCACGAGGGACACCCACATAGCCAGCGGCCAGATCCTGTTCGGCCTGGGGGCGGCCGTGCCCCAAGGGTTCAAATCCGCGGGCGGGGGCTCGCACGTCCTGGCCTGGACGGCGGGGGCGGCCCGGCTCGCCTGGTACCTGGCGCTGACCCTGAGCGCGGGAATGCTCTTCGCCTGGGCGTGGGCCCGGGGCCGGGGGGCGCGCCCTTCTCGCTCCGGTGACCCCGACGGAGAGCTGATCGCCGAGGTGGGCACGACGGCCGGGCGTGGCCTCGCGCTCGCCGGGGCCGCCCTGGTGGGAGCCAGCGCCCTCCGCCTCGGCCTGTTGCTGTGGCAGGCGGCGACCAACGCCGGTGCCGAGCGATCGGCGCTCTCGGCCGCCCGGGGAGTCCTGCTCGCCTACCAGGGCCGGGTGTGGGCCGCGGTGCTGGTGGCCAGCGTCGTCGCCCTGCTCCTGGCCCGCCGTCTCGTCCGCCGCCCGGAGGACCGAGCCGGCACCCTCCGCGGGCCCGTTGTGGTCCTGGCCGCCTCCCTCCTCGGGCTGTGCAGCCTCGAGGTGGCCACCGGCCACGCCGCCACCCGCCCCGCTCCGGTCGAGGGCGTGGTGGTCACGGCCCTGCACCTGGGTGCGGTCGCCGTCTGGGCCGGCACCCTGGCCGCCTTCGTGGTCATCACCAGGCGGCGCTCCTACCGGCGCCATGCCGCGCCCCACCGCGTCGCGCTCACCAGGGCCTTCCTCCGCGGCTTCTCGCCCGTAGCCACCGCCGCCCTGGCCGTGCTCGTGGCCAGCGGGGTCTGGCTGGCCGGGGTCAGCCTCGGGCCCGTGGCCAAGCTGGCCACCACCGCCTACGGGAAGACGCTGGGTCTGAAGGTGGGGCTCCTCTTCGTGGCCGCGGCGCTCGGCCTGTACCACCGGCAGAGCGTCTCGTCCCCCAAGCGCGGCGCCGGCTCGGTTGCCCGCTCGCGGGCGGGGGGTCGTCCCGGGGCCAGGACCGTCGCCCTGGAAGCGGGCGTGCTGGTGGCCGCCCTCACCGCCGCGGCCGGGCTCACCGGCCTGCAGCCTGCGGGCCAGGTCATCTCCCTGCGCCGGGCCCAGTCCCAGGCCCAGCTGGTCGTGGCCCGCCCCGTCGACTGCCAGCGCACCCCGGCCTTCCTGCTCGGCTGCTGGCAGCGCTACTTCGAGGCCACCACCCGCAAGAAGGGGGCCGAGACGGCCCTGGCCGACCTCGACGGCCTGTCCCACACCGGCCCCTACGCCGAGGGACAGTGCCACCAGCTCGCCCACGTCGTGGGCCGGGTGGCGGCCCGCCGCTACACCTCGCTGGCCACAGGACTGGCCGCCGGGCAGCGCCTGGGCAACATCTGCTTCTCCGGCTATTTCCACGGGCTGCTCGAGGCCTACACCTCGGCGCTGACCGACTCCGAGCTGAAGACCCGCATCGACCACATCTGCGACCAGCCCGGGGTCAAGCGCTACTCCTTCGACAACTACACCTGCGTCCACGGTCTGGGCCACGGGATCACCCTGAGGTACCAGAACGACGTCTTCAAGGCCCTGCCCTGGTGCGACTCCATGGCCGACCCGTGGGACAGGCAGTCCTGTTACACGGGCGTCTTCATGCAGAACCTCATCGCCGACCAGGTCGAGGGCACGGCCGTGGACATCCGCCCCTCCGACCCCGTGTTCCCGTGCAACGCGGTGACGGAGGAGCAGAAGCCGTCCTGCTACGTCATGGTGACGTCCAACATCCTCAAGCAGGCCAACTGGGACTATCGAGCCGGCTTCGCCGCCTGCCAGAGCGTCGAGCACGCCTACGAGATCACCTGCTACGAGAGCATGGGGCGTGACATCAGCAGCAGGGAGCTGCTGGACGGGCCCAAGACCATCGACTCCTGCCGGCTGGCCAGCAAGGACGTGGCCTTCCGCTCGTGCGTAGACGCGGCGGCCAAGAACGACATCTCGACCGACCACAACGGCGACAAGGCCGCCGCCCTGTGTCAGATCGCGCCGGGCGACGCGCAGACCGAGTGCTTCAAGGTTCGAACCGAGTACCTGAAACAGTTCTGACCGGCGCGGGCAGCGGAGCTCGGCCTACAGCGGACCGGACTCGGCCAGCTTCTGGAGCTCGGCCATCCCCTCCTCGATGCCCCGGCACAGCACGTCGACGTCGGGGCTGGAGTCGTAGTCGGCGGTCACGCCGAAGTTGACCAGCCCGTTGTAGGAGAAGATGGCCACCCCGATGCGGACCGAGCCGGCCAGGGGGACGTAGGGGAACGCCTCCAGCATGCGCCGGCCCGCGGCGTACAGAGGGAACTGGGGCCCGGGGACGTTGGTGGTCACCGTGTTGACGTTGCGCTGGGGCAGCCGGCTGAACAGCCGGGTCCCCAGGGTGAGCAGCACGGGCGGGGCGAAGCCCGACAGCGACGTGAGCACCTCCCCCGCCACCGCCTGCTTGGACTCCTTGAGGTCGGCCATCTGGGCCCGGATGGCGTCGAGGCGGGCCTTGGGGTCCCCGATCCCGACCGGGAGCTCGGCGATCATCCCCGAGACCTTGTTGTTGAACGTGCCGTCGCCCGTCGCCGGCCCCGCCTGCCCGGGGGTGCGCACCGACACCGGCACCAACGTCCGTACCACCCGGCCCGGGTCCTCTCCCCTGCTGACCAACAGGTCGCGGAAGCCCCGGGTGATGGCGGTGAGCACGACGTCGTTCACGGTGCCGCCGACGCCCTTGCGTATGACCTTGATCTGGTCGAGGGTGCTGCGGGCCCAGGCCCAGCGCCGGTGGGGCCCGATGGGCCCGTTGAGGGTGGACAGGGGGGTGGGCCGCACCACGCCGATCATCGAGCGCACGCCCCTCCCCAGCTCCCGCACCTGTCGGGTGGCGGCCCGCAAGGCCCGCACCTGCTCGTAGGGGCTCACCAGGCGCTCGGCCACGGCGTCGGCCAAGAGGCGGGCGGCGCCGGGCTCCTGGCCGGCGTGGAACTCCGGTGACGGCTGGCGGGGGGGCTCGGGCTCCCGGTCGAGCACGACCGTCAGCAGGTCGGTGCCGGAGACGCCGTCCACCATGCTGTGGTGGGTCTTGGAGAGAAGGGCCCACTGACCGCCTTCCAGCCCGTCGGCCATCCACATCTCCCAAAGGGGCTTGGACCGGTCGAGCGGCTGGGACATCACCCGCCCGACCAGGGTGCGCAGCTGCTCGTCGCCGCCGGGCTTGGCCAGAGCCGTGGCCCGCACGTGGTAGTCGATGTTGAAGTGCGGGTCGTCCACCCACACCGGACGGCCCAGCTGGAAGGGCACGAAGCGAACCTTCTGGCGGTAGCGGGGAACCAGGGGGAGCTTGGCCGCCACCATCCCCACCAGCTCGTCCCGGTCAGGGGCGGGGCCCTCGAAGATGCCCACCGAGGCGATGTGCATGTGGTTGACGTCGTTCTCCATGTGGAGGAACGACGCGTCCAGCGGGCTCAGGCGATCCATGGGCAGACCCTCCCGGGTGTCGACGTACGCCACGGGCGGCGCTGCCCAGATGCTACGCCCGGTGCGCCGGGCCCGGTCCCCGGCGCCGCCCACGGGGGCGACGCCGTCGGACCACGGCAACGTCAGACCGGGGTCACGCCAGAGCGGGGTGGCGTCAGGCGGCGGCGCCCTCCTCGGCGAGCGCCGGCGCCTCCGCCCGCTCCAGGGCGTGCCCCAGAACCTCGGTGACGTCGGAGACCAGGTGGAAGGAGAGCTGGTCCCGCACCGCCTCGGGGATGTCGTCCAGGTCCGGCCCGTTGCGCGCCGGGAGGATGACCTCCGTGAGCCCGGCCCGGTGGGCGGCCAGGACCTTCTGCTTCACCCCGCCGATGGGCAGGACGCGGCCCTGGAGGGTCACCTCCCCCGTCATGCCGACGGTACCCCGCACCGAGCGTCCGCTCAGCAGGCTGACCAGGGACGTCACCATGGTCACGCCCGCGGAAGGTCCGTCCTTGGGCACGGCTCCGGCCGGGACGTGGACGTGGACGCGCCTCCCCTCCAGCGCCTGCTGGGCGAGGCCCAGGGCCTCGGCGTGCGAGCGCACGTAGGAGAGGGCGATCTCGGCCGACTCCTTCATGACGTCGCCGAGCTGCCCGGTGATGGTGAGACCGGCCTCACCGGGCATGGCCGTGGCCTCCACGAAGAGCACGTCGCCCCCGGTACCGGTCACGGCCAGGCCGGTGGCCACTCCCGGCACCGCGGTGCGGTCAGGGGCCTCGAAGAAGAACCGGGGCCGGCCCAGGTAGGACGCGACGTCCTCTCCGTCGACGAGGACGGGGGGCTCCAGGTCGCCCGCGGTCAGACGGGTGGCCACCTTGCGGAGGAGGCGCCCCAGCTCCCGCTCCAGGCTGCGCACCCCGGCCTCGCGTGTGTACTCGGACGCGATGCGCCGCAGGGCGCCGTCGGTCACGTCGACCTCGCCCTCCTCGAGCCCGTTGCGCTCCCGCTGGCGGACCAGCAGATGGTCGTGGCCGATGGCCACCTTCTCGTCCTCGGTGTAGCCGTCGATGCGGATGAGCTCCATGCGGTCCAGTAGGGGGCCGGGGATGGTGTCGGCCACGTTGGCGGTGGCGATGAAGAGAACCTCGGACAGGTCCAGGTCCACCTCCAGGTAGTGGTCCCGGAAGGTGTGGTTCTGCGCGGGGTCGAGGACCTCGAGCAGGGCGGAGGACGGGTCGCCCCGCCAGTCGGCGCCCAGCTTGTCCACCTCGTCGAGCATGAACACGGGGTTCATGGTCCCGGCCTCGGCCAGAGCGCGCACTATGCGCCCGGGCTGGGCGCCGACATAGGTGCGGCGGTGGCCGCGGACCTCGGCCTCGTCCCTGATGCCGCCCAGGGCGACCCGGGCGAACGAGCGCCCCAGGGCGCGCGCCACCGACTCCCCCAGGGAGGTCTTGCCCACCCCGGGAGGGCCGGCCAGAGCCAGGATGACGCCGGAGCCCCTGCCCCCGGCCGGCGCCAGGCCACGGTCGGCCCGGCGCTTGCGCACGGCCAGGTACTCCACGATCCGTTCCTTCACGTCGGACAGGCCGGTGTGGTCGGCGTCGAGGGTGCGCCTGGCCTCCTCCAGGTCGAGGTGGTCCTCGGAACGCTTGCCCCAGGGGAGCTCGAAGATGGTGTCAAGCCACGTGCGGATCCAGCCGTGCTCGGGGCTCTGCTCACTCGTGCGCTCCAGCCGCCCGATCTCCCGATCGATGGCCTTGCGCACGGGCTCGGCCACGTCCATGGCGTCCAGGCGGGCGCGGTAGTCCTCGATGGCGTCGGTGGCCTCGTCGGCCTCACCCAGCTCCTTGCGGATGGCGGCCAGCTGCTGGCGCAGCAGGAAGTCCCGCTGGGTGCGCTCCATCCCCTCACTGACCTCGTTGCGGATGCGCTCGCGCAGGGACAGGTCGGCCAGCACGTCCCGCATCCAGCCCAGGATGCGCTCCAGGCGCGCTTCCACCTCGACCGTCTCCAGCAGCTCCACCTTCTGCTCGAAGGACAGGTCGGGCGAGTAGCCGGCCAGGTCGGCCAGGGCGCCCGGGTCGGTGACGGCCCGCAGGGACTCGGCGATCTGGCTGGCTCCCCGGTGCTCGAGCACGTTCTCCATGACGGCGCGGACCTCCCGGGCCAGCTCCAGGGCGCGCTCGGACGGCTCGGGGGGATCCTCCACCGGCTCGATCTGGACCCACAGGGCCGTGCCCGTGCCGGGCAGGCCCAAACCGATGCGGGCCCGGCTCAGGCCCCGCACCACCACGGCGGCCACCCCGCCGGGGAGCTGGCCGGCCTGCTCCACGTGGGCCACCGTCCCCACCCCGGCGTAGCGCCCGCCGACCCGGGGCACGAGGACGACCCTCCCGTCCCCCGCCGTGCCGGCCTCGACCGCGGCCCGGGCCTCCGGGGTCTCGAGGGCCATGCTCACGACCATTCCAGGGAGTACCACGCCGCTGTTGGTCGGAACCAGGGGCAAGGTGGCATTAGTCACATCAGGCATCAGATCTCACTCCTTCGCGGAGAAGGAAAACGGCTGAGGGACCCACCTTGTTCCCCAGTCCCGGCTCTGTCCGGCTCCCGGCTGTAGCGTCTGCCGGCGCCGCCACAGGAGGCTCTCCCGAGGTGATCCAACGTGCCCCTTGACCTCCAGGTGGGACCGCCGGTCCTCACCATCAACCAGGGCAGCACCTTCGTGGTCAGCGACATGGACGGCGGGATCAGCGACAAGAGCGAGCTGGGCGTGTTCTCGTCCGACACCCGATTCGTGAGCTACTGGTCCTGCGCCGCCAACGGCGAGGCCTGGCTTCCCCTCACCTCAGGGGCCAACTCCTACAACACCTGCCGGATCTACCTGACCAACCCTGCCCTGCTCACCGAGGGCGGCGCCGTCCCCGAGGGCACCCTGGGGCTGACCATCGAGCGGGCGGTGGGCGAGGGGGTGCACGAGCACCTCGACCTGGCCAACTACTCCCAGGAGCCGGTGCGCCTGAACCTGGAGATCGTCGTCCGCTCCGACTTCGCCGACCTCTTCGAGGTCAAGGAGCACCACTTCATGCGCCGGGGCCGCATCGTCACCGAGTGGCGGCCCGCATCGGGCGAGCTGGAGACCAGCTACGTCCACGACGACTTCGCCCGCAGCTTCATCTACCGCATGACCAACGACGGCCCCGCCCCGCACTACGCCAACGGGCGGGTGACCTTCGACGTCAGCCTCGATCCCGGCGGCGTCTGGCACGCCTGCTGCGACTACATCCTGGTCGAGCTGGAGCGGGCCCGGGCCGCCCGCTGCCACCTGGAGGGGAGCTTCAGCCCACCCCAGGCCAATCTCCTCCAGGAGCGCTGGATGGAGCAGGCCACCTCCCTGCGGACCCCCAACGAGGACTGCTACCGCCTCTTTCACCAGTCGGTCGAGGACCTGGGCGCGCTGCGCCTGCACGACCACGACTTCGAGCCCGACGTCTGGCTTCCCGCCGCCGGCGTCCCCTGGTTCGTCACCATCTTCGGCCGCGACAGTCTCATCGCCAGCCTCCAGTGCATGGTCCTCAACTGCGGCTTCGTCCGGGGCGCCCTCAAGAAGCTGGCCGAGCTCCAGGCCACCGAGATGGACGACTGGAGGGACGCCGAGCCCGGCAAGATCCCCCACGAGATGCGCTTCGGAGAGCTGGCCCACTTCAAGAGGATCCCCCACACCCCCTACTACGGCACCCACGACGCCACCCCTCTCTACCTGATCGCCCTGCACGAGGCATGGAGGTGGCTGGGAGAGGACTCCATCCTCCGCGAGTACCGCGACGTGGCCCTGCGCTGCCTCGAGTGGATCGACCGCCACGGAGACCTGGACGGCGACGGCTTCCAGGAGTACAGGACCCGCTCCTCGCTGGGCTACGAGAACGTGGCCTGGAAGGACGCGGGCGACGCCGTCGTCTACCCCGACGGCACCCAGGTGCACCAGCCCAAGGCCCTGTGCGAGCTCCAGGGCTACGTGTTCGACGCGTGGATGCGCATGGCCGAGGCCTTCGAGGCCCTCGATGAGGGCGAACGGGCCGCCGCCCTGCGCACCAAGGCGGCCGACCTCCAGGCCCGCTTCGAGGAAGCCTTCTGGTGCGAGGACCTCGGCTTCTATGCCTTCGGCCTCGACCCCGACAAGAAGCCCATCAGGACCATCGCCTCCAACCCCGGCCACCTGCTGTGGAGCGGTATCGCCTCAGCCGATCGGGCCGCCCGGGTGGTGAAGCGCTTCTTCGAGCCCGACATGTGGACCGGCTGGGGCATCCGCACGCTGTCGGCCGACAACCCCGCCTACAACCCCCACTCCTATCAGCGGGGCTCGGTCTGGCCCCACGACAACGGGATGATCGCCATGGGGTTCAAGCGCTACGGCTTCGCGGCCGAGGCCGCCCGCGTGGCCCACGACGTCTCCCAGGCCGCGACCTACTTCGCCAGCTACCGCCTGCCCGAGCTGTGGGCCGGCATCGAGCGCAAGCCCGGCCTGTTCCCGGTGCTCTACCGGGGGGCCAACGTCCCCCAGGCCTGGGCCGCGGGCTCCATCTTCCACTTCCTCCAGGCCGTCCTCGGGATCCAGGCCGACGCCCCCGCCGGGCGGCTCCACGTCGACCCCGAGCTGCCCGACTGGCTGCCCGAGCTCACCCTCCAGGGCATGTGGGTGGGCGGGTCCCGGGTCGACCTGCGCTTCTGGCGCGACGGTGACCAGACCCGGTGGGACGCCAGCATGCGCCAGGGACACATCGACGTCGACCAGAGCGCCTGGGAGCCCTGGAAGCCGTAGTACCTACCGAGCGTCATTGGCGGCGCCGAGGTCGACGCCGGCACGGGACAGGGCGCCGACGAACTCGGCGTCCCAGGACGCGGCCGACGCCGTGGGCGCCTCGGGCTCGCGGCGCCCGTCGGCCAGGAAGGCCTCCACCGCGGCCAGCACCGCGTCGGGGGTGGGCGAGCAGGCCGCCGCGTTGCCTAGGGCCAGCTCCTGCATGAGGTTCTCCCGGCCGTGGCCGGGGACGACGTCGAGCAGGATCAGCCCCCGCCCCACGACGCGCGCCTCCCGGCAGGTGTCGCCCGCGCTGGTGACGACGACGTCGCTGGCCGACATCAGCTCGGCCACCCGGTCGGTGTAGCCGAAGGGCACCACGGTGGGCTCGGCCTCGGTGAGGCGCTGCAGGCGGCGCACGAGGCGGGCGTTGGTGCCGCCCACGGCCAGCACCCAGTATCCGGCCCGGCCCAGCCCCCGGGCCACCTCGTCCAGGGGCCCGATGCCCCAGGCCCCCGCCATCAGGAGCACGCAGGGGACCTCGGCCGGCACACCCAGGCAGGCCCGGGCCGCGCCCTTGCCCGGCGCTTGGTAGAAGGCGGGCCGCACCGGGGCGTTGACGACCTCGGCCCTGGCCCGGGGCCAGTAGCGGCGCACGGACGCGGCCGCCAGATCGGACGTGACCAGGAACAGGTCGGTGCCCTCGTGCACCCACAGCTTGTGGGCGAAGGCGTCGGTGATGAACACCACGTGAACCAGGTCGGGGTGCTCGGGCCTGAGACGCACGGCCGCGGCCGCCCCCGTGGCGAACACCGAAACGATGAGGTCGGGCCCGAAGCGCTCCACCTCCTGGCGCAGGTGCGGGAGCATGACCTTGGCGGCAGCCCGGTCGGCGAAGCGACCGAGGACGCCCTCGCCCCGCAGCTGGGAGAAGTGGAAGGCGTCGTACACGGGGGTGACCGACAGCAGGCGGCGGAAGATCCAGTCTCCGGCCGCGCCGGGCCCGTGGCCGAGCATGGGCATGCAGTCCACGATCCTGCTCTCCACCCCGTGGGGGGCCAGGGCGCCGGCGCACGCCTCGGCCAGGGTGTCGTGGCCTTTTCCGAACGAGCCCGAGAGAAACAGCGCCCGGCTGGCGGTCACACCTCCCCCGCCTGGGGGGCGCCCTCTTCACTCTCCTCCATCCACCAGTCGGTGTAGCGGCGCATGCCCTCCTCGAAGGGGGTGCGGGCCTGCCAGCCAAGGACGCGGGACGCCTTGTCGGCCGACACCTGGCGGCCGGCGTAGTCCCCGCGCCGGCCGGGGACGAACTCGATGGCGAGCAGCGGGTTCACCAGGCCGCGGACCACCTCGGCCACCCGGCGGATGCTCACGGGCTCGGGCCCCTCCAGGTTGAAGGTCTCGTTCTCGGCCTTCTCGTCCAGGGCGAGGACGTGGGCGTCGGCCAGGTCCTCCACGTATACGTAGTTGCGGAACTGGAGGCCGTCGCCGTGGATGGTGATGGGACGCCCCTCGTGGGCGCTGCTGACGAAGCGGGGGATGACCAGCTCCTGGCGCATGCGGGGCCCGAAGGGGATGCCGTAGCGCAGGATCGTGTAGGGCTGCCCGTAGAGCTCGGCGAAGCTGGTGACCACCAGCTCGGACGCCACCTTGGAGGCCGTGTACACGTGCTCGGTCCCGAGCACGCCGAGCGGGGTGTCCTCGTCCACCACGGCCTGGACGTCGGCCGCGGAATAGACCCAGACGGTGCTGGCCAGGAAGGCCCGGCCCACGCCGTTGCGGCGGGCCGCCTCCCACACCCGGGCCGTGCCCGAGACGTTGACCTCGAAGGTCGCCACCGGGTTGGCCAGGGCGTCGTTGACGTTGGAGACGGCGGCCAGGTGGAAGATGGCGTCGCAGCCCGACGTGGCCCGCACGAGCCCGGTCAGGTCGGTCACGTCGACGTCCCGGTAGACCGTGTCCAGCCTGTGGGGGGCCTTGGTGTCGATGACCACCACGCGGTGGCCCGCCTCCACCAGCCGGTCGACCACGTGGGATCCGATGAAGCCCGAGCCTCCCGTTACCGCGACCTTCATGCCCGGGCCTGCCCGGCCCTGGGAGTGGTCCGGGCCATGGTCGCCTTCACGCTCCCCACGACGTAGGACGCCTCGTCGACGGTCATGTTGGAATATATGGGCAGGCAAACGTGGCGGGCGCAGATGTCGTCCGCCACCGGGAACTCACCCTCCGCCATGCCCGCGAACACGGGCTGGCGGTGCAGGGGCAAAGCATAGACCTCACCGCTCAATCTCACGCGGCACTCCTGCTCCAGACGGCTCTTGACCTCGGCTCGGTCAAGGTCCCCAGCCAGCACGGCAATGTACTTGTAATAGTTGCTCCGGCAACCCTCCGGGACGGGGATGGGGCTCATGCCCTCGCAGCCGGCCAGCCCGTCGCGGTAGACCTCGGCCACCCGCCGTCGGACCGCGAGGGCTTCGTCCAGCCCGCGCAGGTGAACCAGCCCCACGGCGGCGTGGAGCTCGCTCATCCTCCAGGCGTAGCCCAGGCGTACGTGGTCCCCGTTGAGGAAGCCGGCCTTTCCCTGGTCCCGGTAGATCAGGGCTTCGTCTCGCAGGCCGGAGTCGCCGGTCAGGATCATTCCCCCTTCCCCGCTGGTCACAACCTTGGTGGGATAGAAGGAGAAGGCGGCGGCGCGACCGAACGAGCCCGCGGCCCTGCCGTCGAGGCTCGATCCGTGGGCGTGGGCCGCATCCTCCAGCAGGATCACGCCCCGCCGTTCGCACAGGGCCTGGATGGCAGGGGTCTCGGGCGAGACGAGGCCGCCGATGTGGACCATGACCACGGCGGCGGTGGCCGGCGTGATGGCGGCGTCGACCGTGGCCACGGACAGGGCCAGCGTGTCCGCGGCGATGTCGGCGAAGCGCACGACGCCCCCCGCGTGCACGACGGCCGCGGCGGTGGCGAAGAAGGTGTTGGTCGGCACCACGACCTCGTGCCCGGCGACACCGATGCTGCGGAGGACGATCTCCAGGGCGCTGGTGCCGCTGGAGACGGCCACGGCGTGGGGCAGACCGTGGCGCCGGGCGAAGGCCTCCTCGAACGCCTTGGTGTGGCGGCCGAGGGTCAGGGACCCGGTACGGAGGGACTCGTCGACCATGGCCAGCACGGCCCGGCGGTCCTCCTCAGAGAACACCACGCGTGCGGCCGGGACGTCTCGAGCCGGGCCCGGCTCCGCCTCCGGATGGGTCACCCCGCGGCCGCCACCGGCTCGGGCGCGTCCGGGCCCATGGCCCGCGCCACCCGAGAGTTGCGGCCCAGGGCGACCAGACCCGTGCCCATGGCCAGCAGGGCCAGCACCATGCCCGGACCACGCAGGCCGTTCAGCTCCAGCCGCTCACCGAACAGGCTGATGCCGATGAGCGACCCGACCAGGGGGTCGGCGACGGTGATGATGGGCAGCGAGACGGTGGGGTGACTGGCCTGATAGGCGGTCGACACCAGCAGCAGGGCGGTCAGGCCGCCGGCGAGCAGCGCGTAGGGCGTCCACGAGCGGAAGAGCGCGGCCAGGCCCTGGTCCCACGAGCCCGCGAAGGCCTTGGCCAGCACGCTCACGAAGGCGTCGGCCAGGCCCGCGGCCACACCGAAGCACGCGGCCCGGGCCGGCCCCGACGCCCTCAGCCCGCCCCCGGCCGCGACCACCACCAGCGCGGTCACGGTGGAGCTGCAGAGCAGCCAACCGCGCCTGTCGGCCACGGCCGTGCTCGTCTCGGTGGGCGAGGCCACGATGAGAAAGGCGGCCAGCCCGGCCATGACCAGGAGCATGGCCGACCACTCCGCGGCAGAGATGGGCTCGTGGTACCAGACCGAGATGAACACGAAGGTGAAGAGCAGGGAGGTGGTGACCAGAGGCTGGACGACCACCAACGAGCCCCGGCTCAGGGCGGCGGCCAGGAGGGCGAACCCGCCGACGTCGGCGGCCAGCCCCATCAGCCACCGCGGCCGCCGGACCAGATGGATGAGGAGGCCGGGTTTGGCCGCCTGGTCGGCGGGCTCGTCCATGGCTGCCCGGCGCTGGAGCACCACCCCCCCGCCGAAGACCAGCGCCGAGAGCAGGGAGAGCAGGACGATCATGGGATCGCGACGACCGGATCACCTTGCGTCCTGGCCGCCATCGCGACCAGCAGTTTAGTTGCTCTGGGGCACCCCAGGGCGGTGATCCAGGGGGAGCAGGACCTCGAAGGTGGAGCCCCGGCGCTGGTTGCGGTGGTAGGACACGTCCCCGCCCATGGACCGGGCCAGGGTGCGCACGGCGTGCAGGGCCAGGCCCGGGCCGAAGGGGTGGCGCTCGCCCCGGCTCCCCGACTCGTCCGGAGCACACACGTTGACCTCGGACGGGGTGCTGACGCCCTGGTCCACGACCTCAACCACCAGGCTCGCCTCGCGGGCGCTGGCGCACACGGTGATCTCTCCGCC
>Ga0066660_10000045_pt1 | contig 25947 bp, 26 predicted proteins | sample GraSoiAngelo_109_FD_75177 | JGI IMG/M metagenome (GOLD analysis project Ga0066660, IMG submission 75177) | Grasslands soil microbial communities from the Angelo Coastal Reserve, California, USA - 14_0903_12_20cm | ecosystem: Environmental > Terrestrial > Soil > Grasslands | place: USA...
GCGTCGAGGACGCGAGCGAGCGCGCATGTTCACGTGGCGTGCGGCGGCCGAGGCGACTATCGACGTCTACCGCGAGGCGTCGGCGTGACGCGTCCGCTGGTCGTGGTCGACGCGGACGTTCTGGGGCGCCAGCGCACCGGCGATGAGACGTACGTGGCGGAACTCTTGCGTGTATTGCCGCAGGTCGCAGACGATCTGTCCTTTGCCGCGATCACGCGTCGCCCCGATCTCGTGCCGGAGGGCGTACAGCCGGTCGCGCTCCCGGCGCGGAGCCAAGAACTGCGCATGGCCTGGGGCATGTCGCGGCTGTTGAGGCGCATGCGACCCGCGCTGGCGCATTTCCTGCACGCGCTTCCGCTTGCATGTCCCGCGCCGGCCGTAGTGACGGTCCAGGATCTCTCGTGGGAGCGCGATCCGACCGTCATGCGGGCGCGCATGCGTTGGACCTTCAAGCTCGTCGTGCGGCGTGCAGTCCGCCGCGCTCAGCGAGTGTTGACGATCTCCGAACGGACGAAGCGTGATCTCGTCGACCTGTACGGCGTCGACGCTGAGAAGATCGTCGTCACGCACCTCGGGGTCGATCCGGCTTTTCGGCCAGGGGATGACCACGACTCTTTTCTGCTGTACGTCAGTGCGATCGAGCCGCGCAAGCAGCCGCTGCTCGCGGCCGATGCTGCAAGCGAGCTCGGCCGGCAGCTGGTCGTTGTCGGCCCGACGAAAGACGCAGCGCTTGCCGCCGAGCTCGAGCGACGAGGCGCACAGCTGCGCGGCTACGTGGCGAAGGAGGAACTTGTGCGCCTCTACCAGCAGGCGGCCTGCGTCGTCTTGCCGTCGCGCTACGAGGGATTTGGTCTACCCATGCTGGAGGCCATGGCGTGCGGCACACCCGTCGCTGCGGCCGCAGATCCGGCGATGCAAGAGGTCGCAGGAGACGCCGTCGTGTTCGGGAGCGACTTCACCGAGACGGTGCGGCAAGCGCTGGCCGAACGAGGTCGGCTCTCGCGGGCAGGAATCGAACGTGCGAAGCGGTTCACGTGGGAGGAGACGGCGCGGCGGACGGCAGAGGTCTACCGCGAGGTCATTGCCTCATGAAGGTCTCTGCGATCGTGATCTCCACCGGCGCGGCCGAGGCGCGTCTCCTCGCCGGGTCGGTACCTGCGCTGCGGCCTCAGGTGGACGAGCTCGTTGTCGTCGCGAACGGGCCGAAGAGCGTAACCGGACTTCCCGAAGGCGTGCGCGTGCTCGAGAACGCGCAGCGTCGCGGCTTCTCCGCGAACATCAACGCGGGCATCGCGACGACCTCCGGCGAGTACGTCGTCGTTTCGAACCCGGATGCGATCCCTGAGCCTGATGCCGTCGCGCAACTCGTCGCATTCGCGGATTCGCATCCTCGTTGCGGAGTTGCCGGGCCGAAGATGGTCAATCCCGACGGCACACTGCAGGCTTCGCGGCGCGCATTTCCCACGATCGCGGGAACCGTCGTGCGTCGCACGCCCCTCCGCCTGCTTTTTCCGCCTCTGCGGTGGCAGCGCCGCCATTACCTCCTCGATGCGCCGGCGGACCGGCCGCTGCAGGTGGACACGATGCTCGGCGCGTTTCTCCTGATGCGGCGGACGATGCTCCAGGAGATCGGCGGCTGGGATGACGGGTACCAGCTCTACGTCGAGGACATCGATCTGAGCTACCGCGCGATGAAGGCGGGATGGGAACGCTGGTGGGTCCCGGACGCCGTCGTTCACCACGAGTATCAGGCGGTCATCGACAAGCGCTTCTTCACGGTGAGGAACTGGTGGCACGTGAAAGCGATGGCTCGTTTTCTGCGCAAGCATCCCGAGCGTCTACTCGCGCTCTGGTGAGCTCATGGTCGGAGCGCGCGTACGCCGATGCGCGCGCGTATCTCGCGCATCGCGCGCGCGTGGTCACCGAGCTCGGTCCGAGGCTCGAGGCGGGAGACTTGCTACTCGATCTCGCGTGCGGCGATGCCGCGTTCGCGGACTTCCTCCCCGAAGAGGTGCGATACCTGGGGGTGGACGGAAGTCGCGAGATGGTCGCTGCAGCTTTGGAGCGAGGCCACGAGGCGGTTGCCGCAGACCTGAACGACTACGTCCCGCCGGAGCCGGTCGCGGTTACGACCTGCTTTCGCGCGATCTACTACGCAGACGAACGCCGGCCGTTCTTCACCCATGTGGCCGGATACACGCGGAAGAAGCTCGTGTTCGACGTCAACCCGCGCCAGTACGACGTCGAGGGCGTGATCGCAGATCTACGGGCCACCGGCTGGAATCGCGTCGCACTTCGCCCGTTCTTCTCGCCGCAGCGCGTTGCGTTACCACGCCCGCTGCTTTCCGGACTCCGCGTCCTCGAGGGCGTCGCGCCGCTCGCGCGCATTCTCCTTCGCTACCGCTTTACCTATGTCTGCGCGGCGATGAAGTGAAGTTGTATTGCACCTGGGCCCCGAGCTCCCGGCGGTCGCTCGACGTCGAGACGAGCTGCGCGGGCATGAACTTCGGCGAGACGTGTACCTCGAAGCGAAACTGTGGCCCGGGAGCCCGCAACGCGAAGGTTTTCGACTGCTTCGCACGTATGCGCCACGTCCGAACCTCGGTGATCTTCCCGATCGCCGGTTGCTTGTCGGGGCCGATCGCCAACCGCCCCATGAGTACGGTCACCTTCGCCGAGTTCGGTCCGGGCCACTGCCGCCACGAGACGAGCACGCGCATCGTGCCCGCCCGATCGCCGGCGGTTGAGTAGCGGGTGTACGCCGTGTCGTTCGGTCCGGACCACCCGTCGGCGTAGAGTCCTGTCACCGCGTAACGCAGGCGCAGTGGTTCTGCGACGCGATACAGCGTCCAGCGCTGGAATCCGCCGCCAGCCTTGTGGGCGTGTGTTGCGACGACGGATCCGACGACGTCGATCCCCGGCTCCGCGACCGCGTAGGGGTAATGCGGATCCGGGTAGAGGGCTCCATGGATGCCGCGCACGTTGGGCGTCAGCGTGGGCCCGGGACCCGGTGCGGTCCCGTCGAGGCTCCAGACCGCCTTCAACGAGCGATTCCAGAACTCGAGCAGCTGCTCGCTGTTCGGATCCTGGATCTGCTGTCCGAGATAGAGGGCCGGCGCGCCGTGTGTCTGCTCGTCGAGCCAAGTTGGATCGCCGTGGATGTTCGAGAGGTCGTCGCGGGACGACGCGTTCGACGCGCTTGCGCCGGCGACGGCCCCGACGCTGCCCCAGACGAGGACGAAGGCCGCAACGGCGAGGGCAAGAGACAAGCCGGCGCGCGGGATGTATCGCGGGACGAGAAGGACGGCAACCGCCGCGAGCAGGATGAGCACGAGGAGAACCTTCGCGTCGGTCGGTGTCAGGCCAACCGACGTGCGGTTGAGCCACTCGATCAGCGCGGCGCCGGGAGCCTGGGAGTAGAAGTGCGATCCGACGAGGAGTCCATACGGCGTCTTCAAGACGACGTAGAGAACGGCGATGCCGCTGACGGCGAGCGCCGCCGGATGGACGCTCCGCCTTTCGAGCCACACTGCTGTTCCGACCAGCAAGAGCGGGATCACGTACATCAGGTTTCGCTCCACGACGTACGTGCCGAACACGGTCGACAGATACGACGCCTTGACCGCGGTGTACCAGCCGAAGGTGATCAGACCCGCGAGTGAGAGGCTACGGAAGGCGCGAAGCTCCGGATGAAAGCTCTCACCGGGCGCGGGCCACAGCGAGGTGAGTGCCGCAAGGACGGGAAACACGCCGAGCTCGATGACGACGGCACCCCAGGCCCAGAGTCCGTACGTGAACATGCGGTGCTTGTAGAGCCGCGTCGCCACGAGCCATTCGTGCGACTGGTTTCCCATCACGGCGCTCACCAGGACAGCCGCTCCGACGACGAGCACGACAAACCCGAGCCAGTCCGGACGGCCCCATCGTGCGCGCCACCGGCCGGCCTGCGGCGACCGCCAGAGGATGAACAAGCCCGTGAGGACGAAAGCGGCGGGGATCGCGAGCAGCTCGCGGCGGACGAGCGGTGCAAGGAGCGACGCAACGACGGCGCCGGAGACCCACCACGTGGTGCGCCTGACGAACGCTCCCGCCATCAGGAAGAAACAGAGCGCGGCGTACGGATAGGCGACGTTCTCCGGCACGAGCATCGACGAAAACGTGAGCGACGGGATCAGCACCGAACCGGCGCCGGCGAACAAGGCCGCGCGGCGGCCGACCACGAACCGCGCCAGACCGTACGTCCAGAACATCGTCGACGTCATGGTGATCACGTCGATGTACTTGGCCGTCGAATAGCCGTGTCGCACGTTGTGTATGAGCCACGCCGGCGCGGTGAAGTACGGATACAGCGTGTCGGGCGAATAGGACTGACCGCGGCGCGCTGCGTGGCCGGTGTCCGCAATCGCACGTGACAGCTGCGTCATCTGCAGCTCGTCGCCGAAGAGCCACGGGCTCCCGTGGCGCCATGCCTCCCACATGTAGAGCACGCAAATCCAGAAGAAGACGCTGAGCAGCGGGATTGCTGCGAGGAGACGATCGGCGAGCGTCCGGGTGCGCGGCTCGGCGCGCGCCGAAGCGGCGAGGCTCACTTTCCGGCGGCGCCGAGGACGACGCGGGGATCGAGATCGGTCTCGCGACGCACGAAGCGGCAGGGTACCTCTGCGCGTGCGCAGCCTTCGACGACGAGGTCGAGCCGATCGCGGGGAGCGTCGGGAATCGTCACGAGGACGGTTTCGGGCGAGGTCGAGTCGAGGATGTGCTCGATCTCCTGCGCGGTGCCGAGAACGGGGACACCCTGAAGGCGCCGTCCGCGCAGGCGGGCGTCGTCGTCGATGAAGCCGACGACGTATTCGCCGCGCGTCTCTCGCAGCTCTCGCAGGAGACTGCGCCCGGCGCGACCGGCTCCGACGATCAGCGTTCGCCGTCGATCGCTCCGCCCGACGAAAGTGGACAGGGCGCGGGCTGCCGCTCGCTCCCAGAAGCGCGAAGCGCCGATCAAAAACGTGCAGATGACGGCGTCGATGATGAAGACGCTGCGCGGAAATCCACCCCAGGCCTGCGTCGCGGCGAGAAAGCCGAACGCTACGAGTTCCGAGGTGACGACGGAGGCGATGACGCTCGCCGCGTCGCGGGCGCCCGCGTAGCGCCACACTCCGCGATAGAGGCCAAACGGGATGAATGCGGCGTAGCGAGCGAACAGGACGACCGGGAGCGAGACGAGAAAGATGTGACGTTCGTACGCCGTGCCGCTGTTCTGCAGCCGGATGTAATACGCGGCGAGGAAGGAAGCGGTGATCAGCGCGAAGTCGACGAGCGACTCGATCAGGCGACGGGGATTGGCAACGAACGTCCGCAGCCACGAGCGTTCCGTCACGAGCGCGAAGTCCGGCTGGCGGTCGACGTCCGAAAGCAAGCTGCCGAACTGCACGAGTAGCGCAAACGTCAAGAGCACTCCGATCAACGTGATGCGCGCGTCGCCGAGGACGTCGTAGGCGAGGCTCGTCGTTCCGAGTGCCGCGGAGATGATCCCGAGCAGCACGACCGCGTGCTTCTCCGACAAGCCGTGATACACGAGCCGATGTGACGCGTGGTCACGCCCGCCGCGATAGATCGGGCGGCCGTCGAGTAGCCGCACGATCGTGACGAGCGTCGTGTCGAGAATCGGGACCGCCAGCACGAGAATCGGAAGCACGAGCGTCGCGACCGTCGTTCCTGCCACCTTCCAGCTCGAAGCGAGGCCGAGCGCAGCGAGCGTGAAGCCGAGCACCTGGCTGCCGGAGTCGCCCATGAAGACCGACGCGTTTCCGCGCGGTCGGAGGTTGAACGGAAGGAAGCCGAGGCATGCGACTGCCAGCGAGAGCGCCAGCACGAGTACGACGTGGCTCTGATGCTGTGTGACGGCGTCCACTGCGAAGAACGTCGCCGCGATTGTGGCGAGCGTCGCGGCGAGGCCGTCCATGTTGTCGAGGAGGTTGAATGCGTTCGTCATCCCGACGAGCCAGATCACGGCGACGATGTCCGCGATGACGTCGTTGCCGATCATCTGCAACGAGAGACCGCCGATCAGCACACAGCACGCCGCCAGGACCTGGGCGCCGAGCTTCACCACCGGACCGAGCGAGCGCACGTCGTCGGCGAAGCCGGCGACGAAGAGGATCGCCGAGCCCACGAGGATTGCCGCCAGCTCTTTTGTCCCCGGGGCTGCGCCCGCTGCGATGCACGCGCCGATTCCGGCGAGGAAACCGGCGAAGATCCCGACGCCGCCGAGGAGCGGAGTGGCGCGGGTGTGCCAGCGGTCCTGCCGCGGCGCCGCGACGACGGTGCGACCGAGCGGCGACCGGACGACCGCCCAGATCACGATCGCGGCCACGGGCAGTCCCGCCGCGACTGCGACGAACCTCACGCGGACGTCCTGCTCGTAGCTTCCACCGGTCCTCCGGGCGGGAACGGTAACCCAGGGCTGTTAAGCGGCTGTGTGGAGCCCTCCCGACCGTACCTAGGGCCACGGACGCCCGGCGCTAAGCTCCGCACTCATGTCGGGCTCCTTCGACTGGACCGGCCGTGCCACGCTCGTCACAGGCGGCGCCTCGTTCATCGGCTCCGCGCTCGTCGACGAGCTCGTCGCGCGCGGCGCGAACGTCCGCGTCGTCGACGATCTGAGCAGCGGAAGGCTCGAAAACATCCAGCAGCACGTCGAGCGAGCAGCGGTCGAGTTCATCGAAGACGACCTCCGCCGCCCTGGGGCCGGCGAGCGTGCGGTCGAAGGGACGAGCGTCGTCTTCCATCTCGCGGCCGACCACGGTGGCCGCGGCTACGTCGACCTGCACCAAGCTCCGTGCGCGAGCAATCTCGCGCTTGACGGCAACCTCTTTCTTGCGTGCCGCGCGGCTGCCGTCGACAAGGTTGTCTACGCGTCCTCCGGCTGTGTGTATCCGAACTTCGCGCAGGCAGATCCGAACGAGGAGATCTATCTACGCGAAGAGCTCGCCGACGAGCCGCCGTTCGACGCCGACAACATGTACGGCTACGCGAAGCTGATGGGCGAGTTGTCGCTGAAGGCGTACGCGCGCGAGTGGGGCCTTAAGTCCGCCTCTTGTCGCTACTTCACCGTGTACGGCGAGCGCGGCAAGGAGGATCACGCGGTGATGGCGATGATCGCGCGTGCATTCGTCGAGCAGAGTCCGTTTCTCGTCTGGGGAAACGGCGAGCAGGTGCGCAACTGGACCTATGTCGGCGATATCGTGCGCGGCACGATCCTCGCCGCGGAGAGGATCGATGACGGCACCGCGGTGAATCTCGGGACGATGGAGCGCACGCGCGTCATCGATGCGGTTCGCGAGGTTCTCCGTTACACGGGAAAAGAGCTGGAGATCGAGTTCCAGCCGGAGATGCCCACGGGGCCGATGAACCGAGTCGCCGACAATGCACGGGCGCGGCAATTGCTCGGCTGGGAACCGCAGATGTCGTTCAGGGAGGGACTGCACCGCACGATCGACTGGTACTTCGCCGAAAAAGAGCCGGTCGAGGTGCGCGAGCTGCTCGAGCAGGGCGGCTTGATCGAGCGTAAAGCCGCCGTCGCTCGCTAAGAGGCCGCGGCTTTCATGAGCGGCGCCAATCCCGCCGCCATGTCGTCCATAGTGTGCCGTTCCTCGACGCGACGACGGCCGGCCCCGCCGAGTGCGGCGGCGTGCTCGCCGTCGTCGAGGACGCGAACGATCGAGTCGCGGAGCGCGTCCGGGTCCTCCGGTGGGACGAACACGCCGCCGGCGAGGTAGTCGCGAATGATCGGCCGGTCGCTCGCGACGAGCGGCGTCGCAGACGCCTGAGCTTCCAGCACCGCGCTGACGCCGGAGCCTTCGGAGCCGTAGGCGAACGCGGCGCTTCGCAACGCGACGACCGCAACCGCGGCCCGGCGGTAGAGGTCACGCAGCTCCGAGTAGGGGATTCGCTCGCGCACCTCGACGTTCGGCGGCAGATCGAGTCCTTCGAGGTTCCGCTGCAGTACGACGACGACAACGTGCGCGTCGATCCTCCGGACGGCGCGAAAGAACGTCTCGTAGTCGCGTGCGAGGTCGCGGCCGATCGCGACGACGAGCCGCTCGCGGAGCTCCTCCCCCGGCGTGAAGAACCGCTCGTCGACACCGTGGATCGCGACGGGCACGTGCGCCGGGTCGAATCCCGTGAGCTCGATCAATTCATCTCGCTGAGAAGCGCCCAGGCAGATCACGCCCGCGGTGCGCCGCAACGCCTCGACGAGCAAGCGCCGCCGTGCCCTTCCCGCGCGGCGAAGGATCGTGTTCAGCCCGAAGTTGTAGACGAGGACCGGTGGGCCGCCGCGTGCCGCAGCCGCGAACGGAATGACGTTTGCGAGAGGCGTGAAGACGACCTCGACGTCGCGCAACTCCCACGGAAGCGGCACCTCGCGCAGGTGCCAGCGAACGCGGTGGGGCAGGAGGCGGCCCCGCTGATCGAGCGAGGGTTCGCGGGCCTCGGCCGCGACCCCGAGTCGAGCGAGGTGGTTGAGCCCGAGCAGATGCGTGTCCGGCGCCGTCCCCGCCTCGCACTGGGCGATCAGCTCGCGGCGAGAGTTCGGATAGACGTACGCAACGCGGGTGGCCGCCATCGGCGCCCCTGGCTACGACCGTAGATCGATACGCGCCATGCCGTCCACGATCAGCGGAGCATGCCCGGTCTTGACGCTGCGAATGACACGCCCCCCGACCGCCTCGGCGAGACGCGCGATGTCGCGACCGTCGTAGAAGTTGACGGGCACGCCTTTCGTCGACAGCCAAGCCCGCCGCGCGACGTTGAGCAACATTCCCTTGCCCGGCCATGAGAGGACAATCGATCCACCGGGCGCGAACTCTCCGGCCGCGCGCCGGAGCATCGGCAGCGGATCGGCGAAATAGTCGAGGACGCCGACCGCGACGAACGTGTCGTAGCGCTCGCTCGGTCGAAACGACGCGAAGTCGGCCACTTCGAACCGGCAGCGGTCGGCAACGCCCTCCTCCTGTGCCAGCCGGCTCGCCAGCCCGATCATCGGAGCCGCCACATCGACCCCGTGCACGCGCGCGTTCCGTTCGCGTGCGATCGCGACCGCAGTGCGGCCGGACCCGCAGCCGAGCTCGAAACAGCTCGCGCCTTCGTCGACGAGGCTCGCGACGATGGAGTTGCGGCGGTTGAGCGTGCGGGTTCGGAAGAGCGAGTCGACGGCAGACTGCACCGGCGAACGGTTCGCGCCTTCGTAGATCGCGTCGAAGCGTTCCGCCTCGCGCGTGAAGTAGTCCCTGACCGCCTCGGTGTCTTGCTCGGGCCTCAAGCGGAACGCTTGTGCGCGACCGAAAGCTCCACCGCCCGCGCGGGTGCCCGCACGGCGCTCCCGATCGGCGCGCCGGGCCGCCAGCGCGAAAGGAGCTTGTCGTACCGCTCGAGCGCCACGGCTCGGTTGTACGTCGTGATCCACTTCATGACGCGCGGCTTCCAACGCAGGCCGGGGAGGTCGACGCCGAGATCCCAGAGGTTCAGGCGCTTCTCGTCCAGCTCCCACGTGTGGATGTAGAACACGCGCGGCAGCGAACGATCGCGAAGGCGCAGCAGGAGCTTCGTCAGCCAGAACGGATAGGCGCGCAGGTAGAAGCCCCCGGCGACCATGAACCGGTAGCCGAGCAGCTTCGTCCGCGGCAACGGGATCTCGATCAGCCCGTTCGTCAATCGGTGTGGCCCTTCAGGTGCGTCGGGGATGCCGTACGCGAAGTTCTTGACGGGACAGACACTCGAGTCGTACACGAACCCCGCAGCGCGAATCTCGTCCACGGCCCAGAGGGTCCGCTCGGTGACCGCGAAGTAGGGTGCGCGATAGCCGCGCACCTCCTGGCCGGTGAGATCCTCGAGCGTCCCCTTCGCCCTGCGAATGTCCTCGCGGAATTCCCGCGGTTTCATCCACGTCGCGCGCCCGTGCGCGTGACCGTGGCAGGCGATCTCGTGGCCCTCGTCGACCATCCGGTCGAGCTGCGAAAGCAACCGCGGCGCAGCGCACGACAAGACGAAGAACGTCGCGTTGACGTCGCGTTCGGCGAAGAGATCGAGCAGCCGATCCGTGTTGCGCGCGAGATTCGATGGGAGACCGCGGCGCAGGAACACCTCTTCGCCGCCGGGAACCTCGTGGTAGTAGTCCTCGACGTCCACCGACACGAGCGTCGGGGCGCCGAAATCGAGCTCCTCCTCGACGAGGTCGGCGTACGGCACGCGCGGGAGCTTACGCCCGGGCGTCGGGACGTGCACGACCCGCCCGTTCATGCCACGGCCTCGCGCCCGCGAAGCCCGATGAGCTCCAGCAGGCGCCGTGCGCGATGTGCGTAGGTGTGCTCGTCGAGGGCGCGTTCGCGTGCGAGTTGTCCCATCGCCTCGGCGCTTGCGGGATCGGCGAGCAGTTCCCGATAGGCGGACTCCGCCTCTTCGTCACTCGAGACGACGATCAGCTCGCGGCCCGGTTCGAACCACCGCTCGATGCCGTCGTGCGGATTGGAGACGATCGCCGCGCCGCAGGCGCCGAGCTCGAAGGGGCGGCACGTGGACGACGCATAGACCGTCGCGTGCGGCCGGCGTGTCATGTTGACGTTGATTGTGGCCGAGCAAATCGCACGTGCGAACACGTTGAACGGTATGCCGCCGATCAGACGGGCGCGACCGACGTCGCCGCGAAAGTCTCCGCCGCCGAGTGCGAAGTCGACGCCCTCGAGCCGTCGACTCGGCTCGCCGACGAGCGCGCGCATCCAATCCCGCCGGAACTTGTCGCCGTATCCGTAGAAGAAGACGTCGAACTCCTTCTCGACGTCCAACGGCACGAAGAAGTCGGGATCGACCCCCCAGAAGACGGTCTCCACACGTCGTGCGCCGAGCTCGCGCAGCCGATCCGCGCCGCCTTCGGAGTTGCAGACAACGACGTCGTACTCAGAGGGATCGGCGCCGTAGTAGTAGTTGAAGCCGGTGTCCATACCTCCGAACTCGGGCAGGCTCATCGGCACGTCCCCGTCGTAGTAGATGAGCGGTATGTCGAAGCGGTCGCGGAGCTTGACCGCAACACCGCGCATGTGGCTCATGGGGACTCCGAAGACGATTACGGCGTCGACGTCCCCCTCGCGTTCCAGCACGCGCTCGAGGTGCCGCTCGAAGCGCGGCGTGGCCACCCGCCAGACCACCTCGCGGACGAGTCGATCCGTATCGCCGGGATCGTGTTCCGGACGGCGCAGATAGCGGTCGCCTCGGAGCCTCGCCGTGAAGGAGCGAGCAGCCGCGTAGAGCTCTGCCTCGCGGTACAGGGGGTTGGGTGCCGTCCGCCACCACGGCGAATCGATTGGGCGCCCACGGTACGGCGTGACGATCAGGTCGACGCCGATCTGGTACAGCCCCTTCCACAGCTGCCACCAGGCGGGGGTGCAGCCGTAACGGAAGTCGAGGTCGATCGCGGACGCGAACGCCAGGATCTTCGGCCCCTTCACGCTTCGAGTATTGCGGAGGGACCGGTCGCTCGGCCGACCCGGACCTCAACATCTACAGTCGGCGACCGACATGACCGTCTACGGCGACCTCATCCGTTACCGCGAGCTCTTCGGCAATCTGTTTCGCCGAGACGTCCAGGCGAAGTACCGTGGCTCGCTCCTCGGAGTTGCGTGGACGCTTGCGAATCCAGTGCTGTTGATGGGCGTGTATCTGCTCGTCTTCTCGGTGCTTTGGAAGACGCCGTTCGGCTCACAGGGCCACTATGCGCTGTTTCTCCTCGTCGGACTCGCCGCGTGGATCTTCTTCGCGTCGTCGGTCCAGTCTGCGTCGCGCTCGATGCTCGACAACGCGAACCTGATCCGAAAGACGCGGTTCCCGCGCCAGCTGGTTCCGCTCTCGATCGTTGCGACACAGCTGATCTCGTTCGGCGTGATGCTCGTGGTCCTGCTCGCGCTCGACTTCGCGCTGCTGCCGCGCGTTCGCGCGACGGAGTGGCTTGCGATTCCGATTGCGTTGGGAGTCGTCGCCCTCGCCGCAGGTCTCGCGCTCGCGATTGCGTCGCTGGACGTGCTCTTTCGCGACATCGAGTTCCTCGTTGCCGCGTTGCTGTTGCCGCTCTTCTTCCTGACGCCGGTGCTCTACCCGCTCAGCTCGCCGAACATCTCGAAGCATCACAAGGTCGTCGAGGTGATCCACTGGGGTAATCCACTAGCGCCGGCGATCGAGGCGCTTCGGCGGCCGCTCTTCTACGGACACCTGCCGCGCGCGGCCGATGTGGTCTACCTCGTCGTCGCGGCTCTCGCCGCCCTCGCGCTCGGAGCATTCGTCTTCACGCGTGTCGACGACGAGATTGCGGTCGAAGTGTAAGTGTGATCCGCGCGTCGTAGATCCACGGCTCGTCTCCCTCGGGCCTCCAGGCCGGCAGCCCCATCACTTCTGCATTCGGCTCCAGCGGGGGGAGTAGTGACGGGCAGACGAGCGGATGCGCGAACGCGGGATTGCGTCCGCCCACGCGGGCGTACGGCGCGAGCTTAGGGGGTTGTTTCCGGAGGAAGCCACGTTCGTTTTCGATCGACCCGCCAACCGCGGCGTATCCCTCCCGGTGCGCCGCCTCGACGCGCCCGTGCCAATCAGATGCGCGGACCACTTCCTCGGGAACGAACGCGCGCGCACCGCTCGCATCGCGCGGTGACACGTCGACCGCCTGCGTCGGCGAATGGTTTCCGAGCTCTGCGAGCCAGAAGCGATGTTCGTCGACGAGATCGACGGCGAGGACGTAGCGGCCGGGCGGAATCGGTCCGCGTATCGATGCATTGAGCTCGCGGCGCTCGCCAGGGCTCGCTTCGATTGGCGTCCGGATTCCGTCCCAGTGAATGGGATTGCCGCGCTCGTCGAGCCAGTGGTACGAGAAGTTGAGCTCGCGCCACGGGGCTGTGCCTGCGTTCTCGAGCGTCACACGGAGCTGCGTCAGCGCCCCGGCCTGGACAGGCGGAACGTCGACGGAGAGCCAGCGCACGGCGAGCGGACCGGACGGAACTTGGTGCTCCAAGGCCGGGCTAGTCTAGGACGGTGGAACCACTGCTCGTACGAGCGTGTCGGCGTGAACCGGTCGAACGCACGCCCGTGTGGTTCATGCGTCAGGCGGGGCGTTCGCTGCCCGCCTATCGCGAGGTGCGAGAGCGCTATGGGCTCTTCGACATCGTGCGCCAGCCCGAGCTCTGCGCGGAAGTGACGCTGCAACCCGTCGAAGCACACGGGGTCGATGCGGCCGTGATGTTCACCGACATCATGTTTCCCGTCCTCGGGATGGGTGTCGACGTCGAGCTCGTCGAGAACGTCGGGCCGGTGATCGCGAAGCCGGTCGCGACTCGCGAAGACGTAGAAGGCCTACGATTCACCGAGCCGGAGGAAAGCTCACCGTTCATCCTCGGAGCGGTTCGTCTCGTTCGCGAGCAGCTTGCGCCGTCATGCGCAGTGATCGGATTCTGCGGCGGCCCGTTCACAGTCGCCGGCTATCTCGTCGAAGGCAAACCGAGCCGCGACTTCCTGCGCGTGAAGAGGATGATGTACGGCGATCCGGAGTTGTGGCACGCGCTGATGGAGAAGCTGGCAGAACAGTTCTCGCGTTATGTGCGAGGCAAGGTGCGCGCGGGTGCGGACGTGATCCAGGTGTTCGACTCGTGGGTCGGGGCCCTGTCGCCGTCCGATTACGAGGAATTCGTTGCGCCGTATTCGCGACGAATCCTCGACGCCGTCGGTGTTCCCACGATTCACTTCGGCACCGGAACCGCAGCCCTGTTGGGAGAGATGGCGCAGGCCGGAGGCGACGTCATCGGCCTCGACTGGCGCGTACCGCTCGACCGCGGCTGGTCGGAGGTCGGCGAAGATCACGGCGTCCAGGGCAACCTCGATCCGGCTGTTCTCCTCGGCCCGTGGGAGCGGATCGAAGCTGAGACCCGCGTTATTCTCGAACGCGCCGCGGGGCGGCCGGGTCATGTATTCAACCTTGGGCACGGTGTGCTTCCAGACACAGACCCGGCTGTTCTGCGGCGCTTGACCGAGTTCGTGCACGAGGCGTCCGTCGAGGCGCGCGTATGAGGCCCGCCGCCGTCGTCTTGATGGCGTACGGCTCTCCCGAACGGCTCGACGACGTTGCCGCGTACTACGCGGACATCCGCGGCGGCCGGCCGATCAAGCCCGAGTTACTCGAGGATCTCGTGCGACGCTATCGCAGCCTCGGGATCGAGGACGAGTCGCCGCTCAACGCGATCACCGAGCAAACGCGGACCGCCCTGGAACGCGAGCTCGAGGTGCCGGTCTTCACCGGCATGAAGCACTGGACGCCACGGATCCGCGATGCGGCCGCACGGGCGCTCGGCGGCGGCGCGGAGATCCTCGTCGGGCTCGTGCTCGCGCCGCACTACTCGTCGCTGTCGATCGCGGGCTACAACCAGCAGCTCGAAGAAGCGGTCGCGGGAGGCGCGGAGATCGTCTTCGTCGACAGCTGGCACGACGAACCCGGGTTCATCGAGCTGCTCGAGGACCGAGTGCGGGGCACGTCCTCCCACGTGATCTTCACCGCGCACTCGCTGCCTGCCCGCATCCTCCAAGCAGGCGATCCGTACAAGGATCAGCTCCTCGAGACCTCGCAGCTCGTCGCCGAGCGCGCAGGGCTCCACGATTGGACCTTCTCGTTTCAGAGTGAGTCGCCCACGGGCGAGCCGTGGCTCGGTCCGGACATCCTCGACCACCTGGTCGACCTGCACGAACGTGGGATCGACGACGTGCTCGTTTGCCCGGTCGGATTCGTCGCCGACCATCTCGAGATCCGCTGGGACCTCGACCACGAAGCGGCTGAAAAGGCGGGCGAGCTAGGAATGCGCTTCGCGCGCATCGAGATGCCGAACGCCGATCCGCAGTTCATACGCGTGCTCGCGGGTCTGGTGCGACGGGCGCTGGCGGTACCCTCGAAGGCGTGACGCCCGGGGAAATTCGTGTCGGCCGCGTGACGCGGCGGTTCAAGGTCTACCCGCGTGAAGCGCGCCGCCTGAAGGATCTCGTCGTTGCGCGCTCGCGCGCCCATGGCCAGGACGTCGTCGCGCTCCAAGACGTCTCGTTCCGGGTCGAGCCGGGAAGTGCCGTCGGGCTGGTGGGCCGCAACGGCTCCGGAAAGACGACGCTCCTGCGGTTGCTCTCAGGAATCATCAAGCCGTCCTCGGGCGACGTTCAGGTCGGAGGACGAGTTGGCTCGCTCCTCGAACTGGGCGCCGGCTTCCATCCGGATCTCACCGGCCGCGAGAACGTCTTCCTGAACGGCTCGATCCACGGGCTCAAGCGCTCGTATATCCGGGAGCAGCTCGACGAGATCATCGCGTTCGCCGGCTTGGAGGAGTTCATCGACTTGCCCGTCCGCACGTATTCGTCGGGGATGTACATGCGCCTCGGATTCGCGATCGCAGTGCACATCGACGCGGACGTCTTGCTGCTCGACGAAGTGTTCGCAGTCGGCGACGAGCAGTTCCAGCGCAAGTGCTTCGGCAAGATCTTCGAGTTCAAGCAGCGCGGCGGCACGATCGTGTTCGTGTCGCACGACGCTTCGGCCGTGGAACGGCTCTGCGACCGCGCCATCCTCTTACGCGATGGACGCGTCGAGTTCGACGGCTCGACGCACGACGCGATCGTTCGCTACCGGCGCTTGCTCGCCGCGGAGCACGACCCGGAGGAGCGTGCAGTCGGTCTCAGGGAGTGGGGAACAGGGGAAGCGCGGGTCGAAAACGTCGAGTTGGTCGGCGCCGACGAAGAGGCGCGAACGCAGTTCCTCGCGGGGGAGCCGCTCACGCTGCGGCTTCGGGTTGCGGCCGAGCAACCGCTTGCGCCACCTCGGCTGTCCTACGAGCTGCGCGACTCTTCAGGGCTCCTGCTCGTCGGTGCGGCGCAGTCGACGGCGGAGCTCGGCTGGAACGACGAGACGGCGGTGCTGCCGATCCGGTTCGAAGTCGACGAGCTTCCGCTCGCCGACGGCCGCTTCCATCTGCGGCTTGGCCTCTCCGACGAGAGCGGCGAGCGGCTCTACCACTGGCTCGACGACGCTGCTGTCTTCGTCGTCGTTCCCGGTGGCGAGGAGCGTGGCGCGGTTCGAGTCGACGGCCGCTGGGCAAGGGAGGAGATCGAGGCGCAGGCGGAAAGGGTTGGAGGCCGATGAGCTCGCGTACCTGTCCAGATTGGCCAATGCTGATGGAGTACGCGGCGGACCTGCAGTTCAAGCACTACACCGTCGCGGAGGCAAAGCTCCCGGCGGAGGCGCTGATGAACATTCCCGACGTGCCGCTCGGTGCCGTCGCGATCTGCTGCGACCTCGACCGGCACGTGTTCTACGCCGCGCACACGGATCCGAAGGTCGCGCAGGCGCTGCGGGAAACACACTGGTACGAGCTCGCCGAGTGGACCTCGAGCGGCCCGGGCAGCGCAGCGCTCGGCTAACGGAACAGTTTGTAAGTCCCGCTTCGGCCGTGGCCGGAAAGGCCGGGGTCTGACCCCGCTCGTGGCAAACGTACCGGCCTGACCGAAATCAGGCCCCGTCCAGATCGAACGGGGTCTGACCCTGTTCGGACGGCTTGTGACACCTACGCAGCGACGGGCGTAGGCACTGGCGTTCCCCGCTCGAACGCGAGCAGATTGTCGACGACGACGCGCGTCATCGCTTCGCGCGCCTGCACGCTCGCGCTGCCGATGTGCGGCGTCAGAATGACGTTCGGCAGACCGAAAAGGTCCGCGGGAACGTCAGGCTCGTGCGCGAACACATCGAGACCAGCGCTGATGCGACCGGCGACGAGCTCGCGGACGAGCGCGTCCTCGTCGACGATCTCACCCCGTGCGGTGTTGATCAGCGTCGCGCCGTCCCGTAACAGCGCGAGCCGGCGCGCGTCGATGAGTCCTTCCGTTTCCGGTGTCCGCGGGACGTGCAGCGTGACGACGTCGGACTCTCGGAGGAGATCATCGAGCTCGCGATACTCCGCGATCTCGGTTTCGGCGCTTCGGCGTTGCGCATAGAGCAGGCGGACGTCGAATCCTCGAGCTCGCCGCGCCACCGCAGCGCCGATTCGGCCAAGTCCGACGATGCCGAGCGTTGAGCCCGTCACCTCTTGCCCGAGGAACGCATCCGCATACGATCCGCGCCATCGGCCTGAGCGCACGAGCCGGTCGCCTTCGACGATCCTGCGCCGCACGGCGAGGATCAGCGCGAACGTCAAATCGGCGGTCGCGGCGTCGAGCACGCCTGGAGTGTTCGTAACGGTCACGCCCGCGGCCGCCAGAGCGGCAACATCGATGCGGTCGTACCCGACGCCGAAGTTCGCCACGATGCGCAGTTCGGGAAGGAGCTCGAGCGGCACCGGCTCGTTCGCGACGATGAGCGCCTCGACGCCCGAACGCGGCGCGCTCACATCCGCAAGCGGGATCACCTCGACGTCCGAGAGCTCGTCCCAGGCCGGCCCGGGATAACGGCGCGTCGCCAGAATCTTCAAGCCGCGAGTCTCGCATGCCGACATTCACCCGCAATGGTGCGCGCACTCGTCGCAACGGTCGTCGCAGCGGGAACGCTCGCCGCGCCGGCACCGGCCTACCACCTCGAAGGCGGCCGGTGGGCGACGCACGTCATTCCGTACTACACCGAGACGCCGGCCTATGCATGGTCGGTCGACACCGCGACCTACGCGTGGAACACGAGCGGCGCGAACGTCCAGTTCGTGAAGACGTCCAAGCAGTTCGCGAAGGTCCTCGTCGGGATCCGCTGGTACAAGCACGCGGGCGATGCGCACGTGCATCGCATTGACGGGACATTCGTCGGAGCGCAGGTCGGCATCCAGACTGGACACGACCGTTACGAGATGGCCTTGATCGTCGCGCATGAGCTCGGTCACGTCCTCGGTCTCGATCACGAAACGTCCATGTGCGCGACGATGAATCCGTCGGTCGGGAACGATCACACCACGTTCTGTCCTGCGCCGCCGAGCGGCATGTGGACGTGCCGGCTCGTCCAGTACGACGACGTGCGCGGAGCCGTCGCGCTCTACGGCGGGACGGTCAAGTCGTGGCGCGGTTCGCCGTTCTGCAATCGCTAGCGCTTCAAGGGAAGCTCGGCGAGCGGACGCGTGTTGACGACGTCCGCCGCGGTCGCCCAGCCGCGACGCGCGGTCGCGATCGCGAGCCGCATGTTTCCGAGCCCGCGAATCGAGTGCGCGTCGGTCGACGCGACGATCGCGACGCCCGCCTCGACGGCGAGCCGGACTTCCGGCCCCGAGAGATCGAGGCGGTCGGGAAGCCCGTTCGTCTCGAGCGCGACTCCCAGCTCTAGCGCGACTTCGAAGACCCGCTCGAGATCCAGGGCGTTCGGCGGTCGGTGATTGATGATCCGCCCCCTGGGATGGCTGAGACACGACACCGCCGGATGCCGCATTGCCTCCGTCACCTTTCGCGTCAGTGTGTCTCCTTGTTCGCGCTGTCCCGCGTGCAGACTGAGCTGCACCCAATCGAGCTCGGACAGGATGTCGTCGGGGAGATCGAGCTCGCCATCGCGGCGGATATCGACCTCACTGCCGCGTAAGACGCGAAACGGCGCAAGCTCGTCGTTCGCCGCAGCGATCTCCTCACCCTGGCGTCGCAGGTCATCCGCGTCGAGTCCCGGCACGACGCGCACGTTCTGCGTGTGGTCGCAGATGGCGATGTACTCGTAGCCGAGGTCGCGCGCCGCGGTCGCCATCTCTCCAACAGAGGCTTTACCGTCGGACCACGTCGTATGACAGTGCAGGTCACCGCGCACGTCGCCGACCTCGACAAGCGGCGGCGGCTCCCCGCGGAAGGGCTGCTCGCGCAGCTCGGGTGGACAGAAAGGAATGCCGAGCGCCGCGTAGACGCCTGATTCCTCCGGCGCCTGCGGCAGCGGCTCGAGCGCGTCGACATACGCCCGTGTTCCGGTTGCGCGCAGGAGCTCCGTCCCGAAGCGCGACGGCTCGGCGACGATCAGCTCGACCGGTACCCCCTCGACCGTGACGCCGAGCGCTCGCCGCGCGCTGCGCTCGACGACGGCCACGATCGCCGGTAACCGCTCGAAGGCATCGAGGACCGCCTTCGGGCGCTCCGCCGCGCGCACGACGGCGAGGTCGAACGACGTGTCGGCCCAGCGGCGCGGATCGCCGGCGAGCTCCGCGTCGAGCGCCGCGGCGATCTCCTCCACGAGAGCGCGCGCACGATTCAGGAGCAAGCCCCGCTTTTGCGGACGCCGCTCGCGCTCGAGCGCGGCGAGGATCCGTTGCTCAGTCTGCGGGCCGATTCCCGGGACGCTCGTCAGTCGCCCTTCGCGCGCAGCGGCGCGAAATTCATCGACCGTTCGAACGCCGAGCGCGGTCCCGATCTCGACCATGCGCTTAGGACCGATCCCGAGGAAGCGCCCGAGCCCCACCAGCTCGGGTTGCACCGCGCGTTCGAGCTCGTCCAGCTCCGCGATTCGACCGGTCTGCACGAGCTCGCTCAGACGTCCTGCGATGCCGGGCCCGATACCGCGGAGGTCCTGTACGCGTCCCTCGCGAACGAGCTTGGCGATCGGCGCCTTCGATTCGCGGATCGTCTCCGCCGCGCGCCGGTACGCTCGCGACGTGTAGTACCCCGAGCCGGCAAGGTCGAGCAAACCGGCGAATGCCTCCAGCCGATCTGCGATCGTCGCGTTGTCGAGGGACTTCGCCATTGTCTCGTTAGTCTTGCCGCATGGCCACGTACGTGATCCCCTATCGCGTCGGAGGCAAGACGCGGCTGGGTGATCCCGGCCTCGCGCTCGCGATGCTCTCGGACGTGAAGGACGCCGTGAACGAGATCGCGGACGAGGCGCTCGTCGTCGATGCACCGGGCGGACAGGGGGACGCCGTTGCGGCGGAGCTCGCCGCTCGACGCGGGCCGATCACGATCGTCAACTCCGATCTCCCGTGCGTCACGCCCGACAATCTGCAGGAGTTGACCAAACGCGCGCCGGCGATCGTCGCTGCGCGCGATGGGACGACAAACGCGGTTTCGATTCTCGACGCAGCCGATTTCGCGCCGCTCTACGGCCCCGGTAGCGCTGCGCGCTTCGCCGCCCATCTGGGTGCAGAGCGGCTTGCGTTGCCGGGGCTTCGGGACGACGTCGACACCTGGGAGGATCTCGAGCGGATCCGCGACCGCGTGGGACGAAACACGCGCCGCTATCTCGAGAAGCTCGAGCGCGTGGAGGCCTCGTGAAGGTCGCGGGCTTGACCGGCGGCGTCGGCGGCGCTCGTTTCCTGCGAGGAGTCGTGGCGGCGGTCGATCCCGCGGACGTTACGGCGATCGTGAACGTCGGCGACGATCTCGAAGTGCTCGGGCTTTCGGTCTCGCCCGATCTCGACAGCGTTCTGTACGCGCTCGCGGGCCTGTCGGATGACGAACGGGGCTGGGGTCGGGCAGAAGAGACGTGGCACGCGCTCGAAGCTGCGCAGTCGTTCGGTGGAGCGGCGTGGTTTCGGCTCGGCGATCGTGACCTCGGTCTTCACCTCGTGCGCACGCAGTTGCTACGGGCTGGTCAGCCGCTGTCGAGCGTGACCGCGCGACTCGCGGCCGCGGTCGGCGTCGAGGCCGCGATCCTCCCTGCCACCGACGACGTGTTGCGGACCTGGCTCGATACGCCGAACGGGAGCTTCGCGTTCCAGGAGTGGTTCGTCAGCCGCGCACACCGCGATCCCGTCAACCGTGTTCGCTTCGAAGGCGAAGCCGACGCGCGGCCTGCGCCCGGCGTGCTCGAGGCGCTGCACGAGGCAGATGTCATCCTGCTTGCGCCGAGCAATCCGTATGTCTCGATCGCTCCGATTCTCGCCGTCGAGCGCATTCGGCGCGCGATCGAGCGCCGACGTGTGCCGTGCATTGCCGTCAGTCCCTTGATCGGAGGCCGCGCAGTGAAGGGACCGGCCGCGGTCATGCTGCAACGACTGCAGGGCGGAACGACTCCGGTTCAGGTAGCGCAGTGTTACTCGGGATTGATCGATGCGCTCGTGTTCGACCTGAGCGATGCGCAACATGCCGACGCGGTCGCGCAGCACGGCGTGCGTCCGGTCGTCGCGCCGACGCTCATGTCCGACGCGGACGCGCGCCGTCGTCTCGCCGAGGCGTGTCTCGACGCCATGGCCGTGGCGTGAGGGTCGCGATCCTCGGCGGCACCGGCGACTTCGGTCTCGCGCTCGCCAAACGGCTCGTCTTCGCCGGGGATTCCATCGTCATCGGCTCGCGCGACGCCGGGCGCGCCGGCCAGGCCGCCGCGCAGGTCGGCGCCCGAGGGACGATGAACGACGAGGCGGTCCGCGACGCGGAGCTCGTCGTGCTCGCCGTGAAGGCGGACGCAGCCCTGCCGACGGCGCAGCAGCTCGCCGAGGCGATCGGCGAGCGCCCGGTCCTGAGCGTCGCGAGCGAGTTGCGGGTGACGAAAGAGGGAGTGTTCCCGACGGACGACGAGCAGTCGATCGCCGAGCGGACGCAAGAGCTCGTTCGCGGACCGGTGGTCGCCGGCCTCCACTCCCTCGCAGCGTCGAATCTCGGCGGTGACGAGGCACCGGATCAGGACGCGCTCGTCTGCGGCGACGACGCCACCGCGAAGGCGCTCGGGCTGGAGCTCGCGGGCAAGGTCGTCGCCGGGCGCGCGTTCGACGCGGGACCGCTCGCGAGTGCACGCGCCCTCGAGGGTCTCACCGCGGTGATCGTCAACCTCAACCGTCGTTACAAGGCGCACGCCGGCGTGCGCGTCACCGGCGTTGCCTGAGCTTCGGGTCATCCCGCTCGACGGGATCCCCGAGGTATCGGAAGGCGACGACGTGGCCGAGCTCGTCACGCGCGCGGTCGAGCTCGAGGACGACGACGTGGTCGTGCTCGCCCAGAAGATCGTGTCGAAGTCCGAAGGCCGCATCGTACGACTCGACGAAGTCGAACCTTCGGCGCGAGCGGAAGAGCTTGCGGGCGACCAGGACCCGCGGCGCACCGAAGTCATCCTCCGCGAGTCGAATCGCATCGTGCGCGTCCGTCCTCCGCTTCTGATCACCGAGACGCGGCACGGTCTCATCTGCGCGTCGGCGGGAGTCGACGGCTCGAACGCCCCGGAGCCGGGCACGGTCGTCCTGTTGCCGAAGGATCCCGACGCTTCTGCGGCAAGGATCCGCACGCGTCTGCACGAGCTCAGCGGACGCACGGTCGGCGTGGTCATCACCGACTCATTCGGCCGCCCGTGGAGACAGGGCACGATCGACGTCGCGATCGGCGCTGCGGGAATCACAACCCTGCTCGATCTGCGCGGGCGCCGGGATTGCGTCGGCTACGAGCTGCAGGCAACGCAGATCGCGGTGGGTGATGAGATCGCGTCTGCTGCGGAGCTCGTGATGGGCAAGGTGGACGGTGTCCCCGGCGCCGTCGTCCGTGGTTTGCAGATTCGGGGCGACGGGCGCGCGGCCGACATCCTCATCCCCGAAGAGCGGGACTTGTTTCGCTAACGCTCGCTGAGCGGGATACGCACGACGTGCACCGGCTTCCCGTTCGCCGCCGACGGCTCGTAGGCAACGAGCGTGATCGGTCCGTCCGTGTGCGGAAACGAGATCGTCGTGTCGAACGTGCCGCGCGTTCCCGAGCCCGATGTCGCAGTGACGAAACGCCACGCTGCACGCACACCCGATGAGTTGAGGATCTCGAGATCGAACGTCGCCTCGAAGGTGTTCGCGGTTCCCGACACGCGTAACGGGCTCGTCACGCCGTCTCCAGGCAGGGGAGATTCGACGAGGATCGGCGGCGTCACGTCCTCGAAGTGCGGACGCGTCAACGGCTGTGAGTCGCCGATCGATCGTGTCCCGCGCACACCGTGCACGGTCGGGAATTGGGTGAGCGTGTAGACGATCTGCGCAAGCCCGGCGTGTGACAGCACGGGTAGATCGACGGTTGCGATTCCGTTAGCGATCGTCACGCTCGTCGGCGCGTGGCTTGCCTCGCTCGTGTACTCCTCTGCGGTTTCCTGTGCGGTCGGTCCGGTAGCGAGCGCCTCGAGCGCAGCGGTTGCGACCGCGGGCGTCGATACCGCGCGCGCGACGGGCGCGACCTTGCCGTCGCGGAGGAAGTAGACACGGACGTTCGTTTGCGCCTGCGGCGGCGCCGCCGCTGTCGTCGTCCCGGCGCTCGTGGTCGCCGCAGCCGGCGGCGATTTCGTCGTCGCGTGCGTCGCGCGTGCCGCGTGGCCGCAACCTGCCGCAAACACAGCGATCGCGAGAAGGGCAGGCACTCGTCTCATCCACCTGAAGCTTTCCGCATCACACCAGTAGGCTCCTGCCATGGACGAACGGGCGCGTCCGTTGGAGCGAAGCGATCTCGATCCGGACCCGTTGCGCCAGTTCAATCGCTGGTTCGAGGACGCGCAGGGCGCCGTCCGCGCGCCGGAGGCGATGGCGATCGCGACTGCGACCGGCAGAGGCGCTCCATCCGTGCGGATGGTGTTGCTGAAAGAGTTCGACGAGCGCGGATTCGTCTTCTTCACGGGGTACGCGAGCCGGAAGGGACGCGAGCTCGCGGAGAATCCGCGCGGCGCGTTGCTCTTCTATTGGGATCCGCTCGGGCGGCAGGTGCGAATCGAGGGCGACGTGGACCGTGTATCGGTAGCGGAGAGCGACGCGTACTTCCATTCGCGGCCGAGAAGTGCGCAACTCGCCGCGCTCGCGTCGCGGCAGAGCACAGTCCTTGCAGAGCGAGAGGAGCTCGAGTCGCGTTACGCACAGGTCGAGCGCGAGCTTGGCGGCGCGGAGGTGCCGTTGCCGGAAGCCTGGGGCGGATTCCGCCTCGCGCCTGATGCATACGAGTTCTGGCAGCACCGCGAGAGCCGCATGCACGATCGCTTCCGCTATCGCCGCACCGGCGTCGGTTGGGCGATCGAGCGCCTCTCGCCCTAGGGATCGGGAAACAGCGCCGCGAGTGCGGCAGCCTCGTCCGCCTCGAGCTTGACGTCGAGCGCCAAGACCGGCGGCGCAAGGTGCTCGGGCCGGCGCGGCCCAGCGATCACGGCGGTCACGTGTCCTTGCGCCAGCAACCAGGCGAATGCGAGCGTCGCCATGTCGACGTCACGGTCGATTGCTTCTGCCTCCACTGCCTCCAGCGCATCGAAGACCCGGTCGTCCGAGTAACGCTCGTACGCCTCCGGACGCATCGTCATACGCGAGCCGGGCGGTACGTCTTCGTCGCGGCGGTACTTACCCGTCAGCCAACCGCCCGCGAGCGGGCTGAACGCCTCGTAGGCAATCCCGAACTCGAAGCAGAGCGGAATCACGTCGCGCTCGTCGCCGCGTTCGAGCAGCGAGTAGGAGTTCTGAACGACCGTCGGGCGTCCGAGGACGATCGTCTCGCGCAACTGGTCGGCGTCGAAGTTGCTCACGCCCCAAGCCTTGATCAGCCCGGTCTCGACGAGCGACTCGAACGTCGCCACCGTCTCCTCGAGTGGTGTTTCCGGATCGAACGCGTGCGCGAGGTAGACGTCGATCCGATCGACTCCGAGGCGGTCGAGGCTGGATTCGATCTGCCGCACCATCCGCTGGCGCGAGAGGCCTTGATCCCCGCCGGCCTCCATCGGCGCGTGGGTCTTGGTGACGATCGTCGGCAGGTTTCCGGTTGCCGCGATCCAGTTCCCGATCGCCGCCTCGCTGCGCCCGCCGCCGTAGGCGTCGGCGGTGTCGAACGTCCTGATCTCGATCTCCCAGGCGGCGTTCATGATCTCGAACGCTTCCTCGTCAGACTCGCCCTTGCCGAAGAATTCCGGCGCCGAACCGACCCCGCCGAAGTTCCCACAGCCGAGCACGACCCGTGAGACCTCGATCCCGGAATGACCGAGCGGACGGCGCTCCACCGAGCGATTCTACGAGTCGCGCGGCAGGATGAGACCCGGATGTTCGCCTGTCCGATGCCGACGCCTCAGCCGCCACCGCGTGACCGGCCCCGCTACGAGCTAAAGCTGGACGTTTCGCGTGACTTCAAACGCGTCGACGGCGAATTGAAGGTTCGGTTCACGCCGAACCGAGACACCGATCGACTCGTGTTTTGGCTCTGGCCCAACGGGCCGAGCCAGTTGGAAGAAGGCTCGCGGCTCGACGTGCGCGACGAGACGGTCGACGGAGTACGCGTCGCCGCTCGTCGACCGGATCCCACGACGCTCATCATCGACAGACCCCTGCGTCGAGGAGAGTCCGTCACGGCGCACATGTCGTGGCGACTGCGCGTGCCGGCGAATGTCGACGATCGGATTGCACGCTTCCGGAACGGCTTACGGCTCGGTTCGTTCTTTCCGATCCTGGCGTGGGACGAGCGGCGCGGCTGGGCCACCGACCCACCGACGCGCGTGCTCGCGGAGACTTCGACGTCGCCGACCGCTGACTTCGACGTTCGAGTGACCCTTCCGAAAGGGACGAAGGCGCTCGTGTCCGGTACGAGCGTCGGCAGGGACCACTGGCACGCGCATGCGGTTCGCGACGTCGGCGTCGCCGTCGCGCGATTCCGAACCGCGACCGCGGTCACGCAGTTGCAGCATCGAGTGACCGTGCGAGTGGGCGTGGCAGGCAGGTTCCAGCGTCCCGAGCTCGCTTTGCGGTTGGCGACAGCCGCGTTGCGTCACTACTCGCAAACGTACGGGAACTATCCCTGGCAGACGTTCACGCTCGTGGTCGTTCCCGACCTCGTCAACGAAGGCATCGAGTATCCGACGCTCGTCTTCGTCGCACGCGGCTCGATGGAAAAGCTCGTCGTTCACCACGAGACAGCGCATCAGTGGTTCTACTCGCTGGTCGGAAACAACCAGGCGCGAGATCCCTGGCTCGACGAAGCGCTCGCGACGTGGGCTCAGGAACGACTCGACGGGATCGACGGCGAAGGGTTCTACGGACC
>Ga0066660_10000047_pt1 | contig 25613 bp, 15 predicted proteins | sample GraSoiAngelo_109_FD_75177 | JGI IMG/M metagenome (GOLD analysis project Ga0066660, IMG submission 75177) | Grasslands soil microbial communities from the Angelo Coastal Reserve, California, USA - 14_0903_12_20cm | ecosystem: Environmental > Terrestrial > Soil > Grasslands | place: USA...
CTACGGTGGCAACCCAGTTGAATTGGGGTAGTTCATACCTTGTCGAAGACTTTTACCGCCGCTTTCTGAAGAAAAACGGAAGCGAGGCGCATTATGTGAACGTGTCGCGTCTTGCGACGGTCTTCCTGGTAATTGCGGCAGCGCTTGTGGCGTTGCAGCTTGGCTCGGTTAGCGCAGGCTGGAAGATCGTGCTCGAGTTAGGAGCAGGGACGGGCGGCGTGTATTTGCTTCGCTGGTACTGGTGGCGCGTGAATGCATGGAGTGAAATCTCCGCGATGACGGCAGCGCTGGTGACGACACTGGCGCTACATTCCCACTGGCTGTGGACCGCGATAGCGGGCAGAGCGCGGCCCTTCAACGGCTCCGACCCGGTCATTTTCGCGAAGACCACATTGTGCACAACGGGGGTCACCACCCTGGTTTGGATCGGTGTCACCCTCCTGACGCCGGCGGAGCCAGGCGACACACTCGTGAAGTTCTACCGGAAAGTGCGCCCGCAAATCACCGGATGGCAAACCGTAGCGAAGCTCGCAGGAGATGAACCGGTCACGCGCGACCTCGGGAAGAACCTTCTGTGCTGGCTGCTGGGATGCGTCCTCATCTATTCCTCGCTGTTCTGCATCGGTGAGTGGTGCTTTGGCCGGTATCAGGCGGGTCTCCTGCTTGCCATCGTGGCAATTGTCTGTGGGCTGGCGATCTCGCGGCTGATGCCTAAGCCGGCGGAGTGGCAATCGAACTGACATGGCTGGCGAGAAGCAACCCTCTCCGTCCGGTGCCCGCAACGCCATCCTCGCCGGATTTCTTGGTTGGACGCTCGACGCCTTCGACTTCTTCATACTTACATTCGTGCTGGCGCCCACTGCCAAAGAGTTCGGGCAAACGATTCCAGCGATTGCACTGGCGATTACCGCGAGCCTGGCTACCCGCTGGATCGGCGCCATTTTGTTCGGTTTGTTTGCAGACCGCTACGGCCGCCGAATTCCACTCATCGTCAATATTTTGTACTTCTCCTTGATTGAAGTCCTGTCCGGGCTTGCTCCGAATTACAGGGTTTTCTTTTTCCTGCGCCTGCTCTACGGCATCGGAATGGGGGGTGAGTGGGGCGTGGGAGCGTCGCTGACGATGGAATCCGTTCCCGTGAGATGGCGCGGATTCGTTTCGGGGTTGTTGCAGGAGGGTTACGCACTGGGATTTCTGCTGGCGGCTGCGGTTTATCGCATGGTTTATCCACATTGGGGCTGGCGACCGCTGTTCTTCATCGGAGGATTGCCCGCGCTGCTCACTTTGTTCGTGCGTGCAAAAGTGAAAGAGCCCGAAGCCTGGCACCGGTCGCGCACGGATTGGACGACCTACCGGCGCGCTATATTCCGTCACTGGAGGCGATTCGCCTATCTCGTTCTGTTACTGGCTATGATGAATTTCATGGCCCACGGCACTCAGGATATGTACCCGACCTTTTTACAGCAGCAACATGGGTTCAGTCCGCAGCGCACATCGGACTTCACCGTGATTTCGATGATCGGCGCGCTTTGCGGCGGGTTGGTGTTCGGGTTTATATCCGACGGCCGCGGACGGCGGCGCACGATGGTGACGGCGGTGCTGCTTGCAATTGCGGTTATTCCGCTGTGGGTGTTTGCGCCAAATCTCCCGTTGATTCTGATGGGCGGATTCTTGATGCAATTTATGGTGCAGGGCGCGTGGGGGGTGATCCCGGCTCACCTCAACGAGCTCTCTCCCGATCAGATGCGGGGATTCTTTCCGGGATTGGCGTACCAGTTCGGCGTGTTGATTGCCTCCGGCAGCGCGTATTTCGAAGCGCGAATGGCGCATTTCATAAGCTACGGCCGGGCCATGGGGCTCTTCGCCGCCGTGGTGCTCTTAACCGGAGCGTTCGTAATCTTCTTCGGTCCGGAAGAGCACCGCGCGGAATTTGGCAGGCGAGATCCAGCAAAGGCGTGACTTGCGCCGCTTTGGGTGGCGTGGCGACAGCTCGCGGCGTTGTGTTGATATTTATCTACCGCGCGCCCGTAGCTCAGTTGGATCGAGCGTCTGGCTAGGAACCATCCGGTGTCGCTTGCGGGCACACTCCGGTGCGCTTGATGGTCAGGAATGTAGTGAAGCTGTACCGATCCGTGTGAGGCCAATGGCCAGGTACTCGCCAAGACCGTGCTGCTGCAACTGAATCTACGGACCGTCTCCTTCCGAGGTCCGCTCCATACCTTCTTTAAGTGCCTGATCGCGAACTCCGCGAAAGACCAAGGGGAGGGCCATAGCTGTTGAACGCCTCAAGATAAGGTTGGTATTCAGTTCGTACTCGCTCTTCTGAGTGGAGGGAGATTCCTGGCCTACTTCGTTCAGTAAGGCTCGAAACGCAATCTGGGCCAGCTCTTTCTGCGACATTTGCACGGTCGTCAACGGTGGAATCATGAATTGAGCAAGCCGGATGTCGTCAAACCCCACGACTGACAGGTCTGTCGGAATCTTGATTCCGTGATCGTACGCTTCGCGCATGACTCCAATGGCGGTCATATCATTGGAGCAGACAAGAGCGGTGGGTTGGTCGCGCACGCCGAGCAGTTCGACCAGCGCGCGCATTCCGCCCTCCATGGTATGGTCCCCTGTCACAATAAGTTCCGGAAGCAAGCCGATTTCCACCATGGAGGCCTTGAAAGCATCCGTCCTGGCAAGCGCTGATTTTAGACCTGGTGGTCCGGCCACGAAGGCGATACGCGTATGCCGGAGAGCGGCTAGGTGTTGGACCGCTTGGCGAATGCCATTCAGGTAGTTAATCCGAATATTGACAATGCCGGGAGCATCGGGTCCTACATCAACGAAGACTAAGGGCACTTTTCGGAAGCGAAGATGCCCAAGCAGGGATTCCTCCATGCCGAACGTTAGAATTGCAACACCATCGACACGACGTTCAATCATACGCCGCACCGACTGCTCCATTCTCTTTGGGTCGTGCACGGTTGAGGTAAGAAGAATCTCGTAATTGTTCTCCACGGCGAGATGCTCAAAGGTCTGGACAATTTCCGGGAAAAACGGGTTGGTTATCTCGGATACGATCAGGCCCAAAATGCGGCTTCTGCCTGAGACCAGGGCGCGGGCCTGGGTATTCGGGAAATACCCGAGCTCGTCGACAACCTTCCAAACACGCTTGGCCAGTTGAGGATTGACCGTGGGCACGCGGTTAATCGCTCTGGAAACCGTGGCGATGGAAACCTTTGCCCTTCGTGCAATTTCACGCAGGTCCATGACAGTGGTTGAGTATTAGCCTCGACTAAACACGCTGGTTGATATGTTAGCACAGCCGACCTGGTATACGTTTACTGGGCGCCACCAGAACCTGGGCGCGACCCGGAACACCGTAGGCAGCGGGGCTAGCTTCGCTGGGCTCCAACGCGGCATCGCATAACAACAGCAGCATCACGTCGACCACTGAATGACGGTATAGGAGCGCCCAGGCACCTCAAATCTGGTCCGCCCAGCACTGGTGAAAGGCTTGGCAAACGTCTGCGGTGTCACCTTTTGCGGCGCTTCGAAGCTGTTGAATGCTTTCAGATCCGTTCCCGTCAGTACCGTGGAGGTAAGCACCTGACCCGGGGTTATGTCCTGCCAATTGATTTCCAGGACATGAGGCTTCGATAGATCACGATTCAGAACGAAAATACCAACCTTTCCGTCCTGAGGATTAATGGTCCCGGCAACGTCCACGTAAGGAACTTGGCCCATTCGCGCGACTTCATACGTTGGAGACTCCACGAGAAGATTGAGCACGGAACCGCGAGCATACTGAAGCGCCCAATCATAGGGATAGTAGATGGTGTGGCGGAGCAAGCCGTTTGCATTGGTCGATATTGGCGCAATGACGTTGATTAATTGAGCTAGGCACGCTACCTTCACTCGGTTTGCGTTGCGCAGCAGGGAATTGACCAGTCCTCCGACAAGCAAAGCATCTTCCAGGTTGTACACCTCTTCGAGCAAATGAGGCGCTTCCTGGTGATGTCCGTTCACGGCATCCCCACTGCGGGCCCTGTACCACACGTTCCATTCGTCAAATGACAACCACAATTGCTTCGGCGAGCGCTTGTGCCCACGAACGAGGTCGCAAACCGCTACGGTCTCCGCGATTTGCTGTTCCATGCTGAGGTTCATCGCCAGGAACTTTGAACTGTCTCCGCCCGTGTCCGCCGGGGCATTGGTGAAGTAGCGGTGTAGTGAAAGACCGTCGACGTAGTCGTAGCATTGCTCCAAAACTTCGCGGTCCCACTCAAGATAGGTGGGCATGAAAGGGCCGCTTGACCCGCAAGCAATCAACTGCAGCGAAGGATCCACGTAGCGCATCTGCCGGGCGGCATCCTGAGCCTTCATGCCATACTCGTTGGCACTCATGTGACCTATCTGCCAGGGGCCATCCATTTCATTGCCGAGGCACCAGCGCTTCACTCGGTAAGGCTCGGCAATGCCGTGCTTGCGGCGGAGATCGCTCCATTTTGTTCCCTGATCGAGGTTGCAGTACTCAACCAGAGCAGCAGCTTGTTCAGGAGTTCCCGTTCCAAGATTGAGGCCCATCAGCGGTTCGGTGCCGACAGCATTGCACCAGGCCATGAATTCATTGGTGCCGAACTGATTCGTGTTAGTTGCATTCCAGGCTTTATCCAGCACGCGCGGACGGCTTTCCTTGGGGCCGACGCCGTCGAGCCAGTTGTAGCCCGAAACGAAATTGCCGCCGGGATATCGAATGATGGGAACCCCCATCTGGCGTATCTCACTGACGACATCTTTGCGGAATCCGTTGGCGTCCGAGAGCTTCGAGCCTGGATCGTAAATACCCTCATAGATCGCACGCCCCAGGTGCTCGAGGAAGGAGCCAAAAAGATTGCGGTCGAGCGGCGCTATGACGCGACGGGTGTCCACATGAACACGGACTGGATCGGCGGTGTTTGGCGACGAGGTTTGAGCGCGCAGGAAAGCGCCGCCCCATAAGGAACTGACGCCCCACGCCATTCCTGCATTCGCAGCTTGATGCAAAAACCGTCGTCTATCGGGGGAAAACATAGAAGTATTCTCCTCGTAGTGAGAAAAGCTGACCGAGATAGAATTCTGGGTAAACGTTTACCACATGACGGCCAGCGCGGCAAGCCAGCTTGCCTACCATTAAGCACCATGAAACTGTTAACGGAATTTCTGTTTGCCGGTGATTCCCGCGCCCTCACGAATCGTGACCAACTGGTCGGCTGCCACATTTCGAATCGTTTCTATGGCGCCGTTGGTCCAACGGATGGTAAGGTCCGCCGCAGTTTCGGAGCCAAGTCCAAAGTGCAAGCGACGGTCATTAGCGGAGTAAAAGCTCGATTGAGCGGTCAGTTCCTGTGCCTGACGCCGACCTCCATAATGGGCGACCACACGTGAGCCGATGGCGCTGCGATTTGTTTTGACACCGACGAGAAGAACCTTCAGCCAGTGTCGGCCTCCTGAGACATCATTGCGAAGCAACGACGGCGGTTCGTTCATGTTCATCACCAGGACATCAATATCCCCGTCGTTGTCGAAGTCGCCGAAGGCACAGCCGCGGCTTGCGTGCGCTGCAGAGATCGCGCTTCCCGCTTCGTCCATTAATTCCTCGAAGTGCCCGTCACCAAGGTTGCGGAACACCAAGCGGGGAGTTCGGAACGGATAGAGCGGTAGGCGCCGCTCCACCTCGGGATAGACGCTTCCAGTTACGACGAAGAGGTCAGGAAAGCCATCGTTGTCCAGGTCGACGATTCCCGTCCCCCAACCCACGTAGCGGGTTTCGACACCCAGGCCCGAGCGGATGGTAACATCATCGAAATTTCCCTTACCATCGTTGCGGTAAAGAACGCTTGTATCGTCGGCGAAATGCGTTTTGAAAATGTCCAGGTTCCCATCGAGATCGTAGTCTCCAAGGCCAATACCCATGCCCGCCTGTTCCAACCCGTCTTCGCTCAGCGCCACGCCGCGCTCCAAGCCTTCCTCCCGAAACGTGCCATCGTGCTGGTTTCGGAACAGCCAGCTTGGGGTTGAGTCGCAGGAAACGTAAATGTCAGGCCAGCCGTCGTTGTCGTAGTCCGCGGCTACGACGCCCATCGGGTATGCCCCGGAAGCGGCCGAAACGCCCGAAGGCCTGCTTACATCCGTGAAGGTTCCATCGCCATTATTGTGGAACAACTGGACGAACCCCGTGGGAAGGCCGCGGGGACCACAATTGACGGGAACGCCCTTCCAGGCGCAGTCGGTGTTCTCGCCAGGCTTGGGCAGGTTTTCCAGGGTGGTATTGAGGTAATTGGCTACGAAGAGGTCCAAACGGCCGTCTCGATCGTAGTCGACCCAGGTGCAACCTGAACCGTAACGAACGTTGGCCTGGCGGAGTCCGGCGTGATCGGTCACGTCCGAAAATGTTCCATCGCCGTTGTTGTGATAAAGCGCGTTGTGACCGTAGTAGGTGATGAACAGGTCGTCGAATCCATCGTTGTCGTAATCACCCACGGTGACGGCGGATGCCCAACCTGTACGGGTGAGGCCCGACTTGGCGGTGACATCGGTAAATGTCCCGTTACGATTGCTTTTGTACAGGCGGTTGGTCGTTCCCGGCGGTGCACCTTCGAGGCGGGTGCCGCTAAGAACGAACAGATCCATCCAGCCATCATTGTCGTAGTCAATGAACGCCACGCCACAGCCGACCACCTCAATGATGTAGCTCTTGCTTTCGGTGCCGCCGTAGATGATCGGTTGGATGATTCCCGCTTGTTTCGCGATATCGGTAAAACGCGCTAGAAACGGACGACCAGAAGGCTTCCCGCGAGGTTGCGGCTTTATCCCTCGTGATGAGATTCCCTGGCCGAACACGGCGCCGAGGGGGCCAATTATCGCCGCCCCAGCCGCGCCCCCGATTGCGGCGATCACTTTGCGCCGGCTGATCACTGGACAGGCTCAATCGCTTTCAACATGTGGCCAGCCTTGACGTTATCGAATTTCTGAACAGCTCCAGACGGCCAACGGATCTCGACCAGTTTGGCAGTCGAGTCGCCCCCCAGGCCGACAATCAGCCGTTTGTCGCTGGCCGAAAGATAACCTATGGCCGTGTTGACAGTAAAATATTGCGCTAGTCCGGATGTGGTCAGGACTTTGACGCGACATCCAATGCCGTCACGATTTGATTTCCTGCCGATGGTCTGAACCCCCAGCCAGTTTCTGCGATTCCCACCATCGTTTCGCAGCAGATACGCCCTTTGACCGACGTTGCTGACCACGACGTCGATATCACCATCGTTGTCTATGTCGCCAAAAGCAGCGCCGCGACCTGCCCATTCTTTTTGAAAGACCGCGCCGGCAAGCACCCTCACGAAATGGCCAGAGTCATTCCGCAACAGCAGCAGAGGTTCGAGGTATTTCAAATTAGGTGAGGTCTGCTCGATGGTGTCCATCACGTGCCCCTGCGCCACAAAGAGATCCTTCCAGCCATCGTTGTCATAGTCGAACAGGTGCGTGCTCCAACCGGAGAAGGAAAGAGTCGCGCTCCCGACGCCAGACTGGTTGGTCACATCGCGGAAGGTCCCGTCGCGGTTATTGCGAAACAGCATGTACCGTTCGTTAGAGAGATCGGTGACGACAATATCGGGATAGCCGTCATTATCGAAGTCGCTGAAATCAGTGCCCATCCCGGCAAAGGTTTTGCCGTCCTCGTTGTAGCCGACGCCGGCTAGCAGGCCGACTTCGGTGAACGTGCCGTCTCCGTTATTGTGGTACAAAAAACATTGCACGGAATCGTTCGCGACGAAAATATCTGTGAAACCGTCTCCGTCGTAATCTGCGAAAGAAACTCCCAGTCCCTTGCCGTTGGGATTTGTTATACCGGCCTTCGTGGAAACGTCGGTAAATGTACCGTCACCATTGTTGTGATACAGGACATTAGTAATGCCTTCGAAATTATCGGGGTGACAGTAGGCGCGTAAGCCGGGTTTTTGTTCTCCGCAATAACGATTGTTCCGGAAGCTCCAATCCACGTAACGGGTGACGAAAAGGTCGAGCTTACCATCATTGTCGTAGTCGAAAAACCCGGCGCTCACGCTCCATCCGCCGGCAGCAACTCCGGCGTGCTTCGTTATATCCGTGAATGTGCCGTCTCCGTTGTTGTGGTAAAGCGTGTTGCCGCCGTAGCCTGTCACGTAAATGTCTTCGAACCCATCGTTGTCATAGTCGCCTACGGCTACACCCATTCCGTAGTAGTTCTGCGGCACTCCGGTAAGGCCGGCTTTTTCCGTCACATCTGTGAATGAGCCGTCGGCGTTCTGATGATAAAGTCGGTTCCAAAACTTGCGATCGGACTTGTCCGGCAGTTTGCCATCGGGCATGGGATCGTCGACCTTCGCGCCGTTCGTGAAGAAAATGTCCAGGCGTCCGTCGTTGTCGTAATCCAAGAGCGCTACGCCTCCCCCCATGGTTTCCAGTAGGTACTTGTTGGAAGTTGCAGAGTTTTCATGCTTGAAATCGATCTTCGCCGACGGAGTGATATCGGTGAACTGCACTTCGGGACCAGCTGTGGCGGCCATCACAGAGAAGACAAACCCGGACGATACCACCCAGTAGCGGACCTGTGGAGATCTCTGCATGACCTATCGAAACCTCCGGCTGGTGAGTATTCCCTTGTTTTCCTGCAGAACAAAAATTTGATTTGCAGGGAGATTCGCGAAGCGCTCCTTCAAGCCGGAAGGCCAAGCGAGCTCAATGGTGTCCGCCTTGGTGGCGCGGCCCAGACCGAAGTGAAGGCGCAAGTCATTTTGTGAATAGTAGCTCGATCCGCTCATCACCTCGTCGATCTGGCTATGCTCGCCGCTGGTGACTTTCACACGAGCCCCTATGGCTGAACGGTTCGAACGAGTGCCCACGCACTTAATCATGATCCAGTTATTCCGGTTGCCCCCATCGTTCCGCAGCAGAGAGGGAGGTCCGTCCAAGTTGTTCACCACCACATCCACGTCTCCGTCATTGTCAAAATCGCCGAAGGCGCAACCGCGGCCAAGGTTCTCCGCGCGTATGGCGGGCCCGACTTTCGAGGAAACGTCTTCGAAGCGCCCATTCCCCAGGTTGCGATACAGAATTTTCGGTTCCCGGTACGCTAGGTGCAGCTTTCGGTCGGCAATTTGGGAATAAACGTGGCCGTTCGCAAGGAAAAGATCCTTCCATCCATCGTTGTCGAAGTCGAGAAAGCCCACGCCGAAGCCGACGTACTTTCGATTGACGCCGAAGCCAGCCTTGATGCTGACGTCCTCGAAGGCACCATTCCCGTAGTTCCGGTACAACGTGGTCACCTGTTCGGAGAAATTCGAGCGGACAATGTCCAGCCAACCATCTGCGTCGAAATCCCCCACCGCGACGCCCATTCCGGACAAAGCAACGCCATTTTCATCCAACGCGCAACCCGCCGGAACGGCGACTTCGCGGAAGGTTCCGTCGTGATTATTGCGATAGAGCAGACTTGGCGCGCTATCGCACGCAACGTAAATGTCCGGCCATCCGTCGTTGTCGAAGTCCGCGGCCGCCGCTCCCATGCCATAGGAACCGGTGGCCTGCCAATTTCGGCCAACAAAGACCATTGAGGAAGGGCCCCGCGGACGGGCGATGCCGGACTCTTCGGAGACGTCGGCAAATGTGCCATCTCCGCGATTCCGATAAAGGATATTCGTGCCCCCGGCGAAGCCTTGCGGACCGCACGGCACCGGAATATCGCTGTATTTGCAGTAGACCGTTTGGCCCGGCCGGGGTGCCTTCGCTGGGTCGTAATTCACGTAATTCGCGACAAACAGGTCGATATGGCCGTCGCGGTTGTAGTCTAAAAAGCAGCAACCTGCGCCCCAGCAATTTCCAGATCCTGCCACGCCGGCTTGTTCGGATACGTCCGTGAAGGTGCCGTCGCCATTGTTGTGGTAGAGGGCGTTATGTCCCCAGTAACTAACGAAGAGATCGTCGAAGCCGTCGTTGTCATAATCGCCGATGCAACAGCCTTGTCCCCAACCGGAACGCGTCAGACCGGCCTTAGCGGTGACATCAGTAAACGAGCCGTCACGATTGTTGTGGAATAGATAGCTCGATGGCCTGCGATTCTGCCGGGCCGAATCGAACGTAGTGCCGTTTACGAGGAAAATGTCGAGCCAACCATCATTGTTGTAGTCGAACAGTGCCACGCCACAGCCCATTTCTTCGAGCAGGAATTGTTTATTGGCAGTGCTGCCGGAAATATTCTTGGCTTGCAAGAGGCCGGCTTTGGAGGTGATGTCAGCGAAGACTACGGGAACAGCCGAGTCGGCTGCAAGAGGAGGATGAACTCCCAATCCCAGCGGCAATGCCAGGCCGGCCCGGCCTAGCGTCTGCAAGAACCCTCGACGTGATTGCGGGCGGCCGAAGCCGCTACTCACGCTCGCCTCCCGGCCGTGGCGGGCTCGCTGCAGGTTTGCCGACACTTCGTCGCATTTTCTCGAGCTCGTTGGTCTCGTGGTCAAGCCGAGTAAACGTGTCTAAGGCCTTCCGGCTGTCTTCCATCTGGCCGAGTCGACGGTAAAGATTCGCCAACACGTAGTAATAGGAGGACGCCCTAGGATTAAAGGAGATGGCACGACTCAGCGAATCGACCGCGTCCTCCAGTTTCCCTTCGTGTTCGTCGGCCTTAGCCTTTTGAAACCAGGCGCGGTCCGATTTGGGGTCGAGCTCCAGCGCTTTCTGAGCATAATCGAAGGCCTTCTGTGAGTCGCCAGTTCGATTGTAATATGCGCTCATGTTTACGTGCGCGGAGGCGAAACTGCCCTTGCGCGACTCGTTCAGCGCAATAGCTTTCTGATAGTTTGCGACCGCGCCAGCGTCGTCGCCCAAAGCTTCCAGAGCAAGCCCGAGTGCGTCCAGGTCCTCCACGTAGGAAGAGTCAATTCTGAGAGCCACCTCGAACTCCTTGCGCGCAGCGCTCCAGTTGTCCTGCATGGAAAACAGCTTGCCCAAATTGTAGTGTATCTCCGCCGATTGCGGACGGTAGCGAATGCCTTGCTCAAATTCGATCTGTGCCGCATCAAATCTGCCAATGATCATCAGATCGCGTCCCAAAATTTTGTGCGCCTCCGCATTCCGGATGTCGAGTCGAAGAGATTTCGCTAGCGCCCGTATAGATTCAGCGATTTTCTGCTGAGCGAACTGACTGTATCCCAGAGCGTACCAACCCCATGAGGATTTTGGGTGTTGCTTCACGTAAGCGCCAAGAAGAGCTTCAACCTCTTGGAACCGGCGTTCCCGAATGTAATTCTCGAACTGCACCACTTGACTGGCGTCGTCCTCGACAGCTTCCTCCTCACCGAGGGTCTCGATGCTTTCTCTGGCGGAGAGGTCTCCAGGGTTGAGCTCCAGCGCCTTTTGGTACGCCGCGGAAGCACCGCTTGTGTCACCCTGTTTTTCCAAAACCACGGCAAGGTAGTGTTGAGCTTCCGATGATTCGGGCCGGAGCTCAAGTGCATGCCGGAACTTGGCGGCAGCCTGATCCAGGTGACCTTTTTCAAGGGCCATGTGGCCCTCGGTGATGTCCATATTAGCGTTCTGATTGCGTTCGTCAGCGGAAGCCAGCTCACGTCCCTTCTGGACTTCTGCCGCCGCCTCATCTTTGCGCTCCGCCCGCGCCAGTGCCAGCCCGAGCTGATAATGAGCTTCGCCGCTCTGGGGGTCGAGGCGCACCGCTTCCTGGAGTTCGGCGACTGCTTCCGGTACTTTCCCGTCGCTGAGAACCGCCTTGCCGAGTGCCAGGTGGGCCCGCGCGAACGTGGGCGCGATGGCGATGACTTTTCTCAGCTGCTCAATCTCCCTTGCCGGACCACCGTTTGCGCTGGCACCGTAAGCAACGGCAAGATTGAATTGGGCCTTGACGGAGGCGGGCTCCAGTGCGACAGCCTTCTCGAGTTCCCGAACGGCTTCCTCGCTGTCCGTGGCGGTAAGGGCCGCTCCCAAATTGGCGTGGGCGTCGGCGTAATCGGGCCTGAAGCGAAGAGCATCACGAAACGCAGCGATGGCTCCTGCGTCATCATCGGCCTGTGCCAATACCAGCCCAATATTGTTGTGCGCGTCCGCGAAGTCTGGACTTAGCCGTACGGCCTCACGGAATTCGGCGAGAACTTCTTTGCTATCGGCCCCTTTGCGGCCGAGCAGAAGACCGAGAACGTTGTGTGCCTCCGCATTGGCTGGGTTCGCCGCAGGTGACTGGCGCAAAGCAGCGATGGCAGCATCCCAGTCCGGCATGGGAAGCGATGAGACCGCGCTTAACCCCGTTTCGAACTGGCCCAGCCCCTTATGCAGGTCCCCCGCACGAAGATAGACAATCCCGAGATCAATATAGGTTGCGGCCATTGGCGGCAGGAGCGCGATGGCGCGCTGGAGGTTTATTCGTGCCGCCCGTAAGTCGCCAGTTTCGCGGAGAGCGGTTCCGAGAAAGGCATAGCTAGCACCAGCAGCGGGGTCGAGCGCAACACTTTCCCTTAGCTCGGATATGGCTCTGTTTTTCGAGCCGCGGTACCAGAGTGCGACCCCGAAGTTGTAGTGAGCCTCGGCGAATGCCGGCCGGAGCGCGACAGAACGCTCTAGGTGAGCGAGCGCAGAAGCGAGGTCGCCCTGCTGTCCGAGAAGGAAGCCTAGCAGGTTGTGCGCCTCCGCGTGGCGCTCATCGCTGCGCAGGACCTCCGTGAGTTGCTCTTGGGCAAGTTTCAGCTCGCCTCGTTCTGCGGCTTCCTGAGCGTGCTTGTACAAGTCGTCGCCGGGACTCGCTGCAGCCGCGGGCGGCTTGCGTCCCGACGCGCTTTGCCGCTTCAGAGCTATGCCTAATCCGTAATAACCTTCCTGCAGCTCCGGGTTGATCTCGATAGCCTTCTCGAAGGCTTGAATTGCGCCGACAATGTCGCCGCTTTGCCGCAGCGTCTGGCCTAGTTGGTATTGAACATTGGGATTGTTTGGATCACGGCCCGCTACGCGCCGCAGGTGCACTAGAGCGCCTTCGGCATCACCTTTCTCGCGAAGTGCTACGCCCAAGTTCATATGCGCGGCCAGATTGTCTGGTTCGAGCGTCAGCGCCTTCTGAAAGGCCTCGACCGCTTCGGCGATCTCGCCACTCTTGGCGAGGGCCGAACCTAGATTCGAGTAGGCCCGCGCGTACTTCGCGTCGAGTGAAACGGCCTTTCTGAACTCTGTGATAGCGTTAGGCAGGTCGGCCTTTTCCAAGATCGCGACGCCTAGCCAGTTGTGCGCTTCAGCAGAGCCCGGTCCTATCTTGACGGCGCGCTGGAACGCCTCGAACGCCTGCGGGTAATCGTTGCGATCCCAGTACGCCAAGCCCAACGCGACATAAAGCTTGGGATTGTGAGGATCTCGTTTGATGGCGGCTTCAGCCTGACTTACCGAGGCGCCAGAATTCGAGGCTTTCTGCGCCGAAGCGTGAAACGCGGAACCAAGGAAAAGAACAACAATGGCCCACCCGAGAGCGGTTTTGTGCTTCCTCTTCATTGGTCGGGATCTAATAAACGAAGCTGTAAATGCGAGTTGGCTTCATCTTCGGTGCGAAGCGACTTGGCGATCTCGAACTGTTTGTCCGCCTCATCCTTCCTACCCATTCGGACCAGCAGCAAGCCGAGCTGATAGTTGGCTTTCACGGATTTCGGATTCAAGTGGACCGCTTTCTCCAAGCTCGCTTGAGCTTCGGGATACCGCCGCGCGTTCATTAGCAAGCCTCCCAGAACCTCGCAGGAGGGTGCATGATCTGGATAACGCCAAAGCAGTTCTTCCAACATCCGTATGGCTTCGGCCTCATTACCTTGGTCCCGGGATACGAGGGCCAGGTAATAGTAGGGCGCAATCTGATCCCGCTGCAAGGCGACGCTCTTTCGCAGATGTTCGGCTGCCTCAGCCAAATGTCCCTCGAGATATAAGACCGCCCCCAGCGCATACTGGACCTGCGGATTGTTCTGCCTTTTTGTAAGGATCCCCTCGAGCAGAGCTTGGCCCGCTTGGAACTGCTTCTTCCCAACCTTGGCAGCAGCCAGTGTGTACTGGTAGGAAGGATCTCCCGGCCGTAGACTGGCGGCTTTTGTCAGAGCCGGTTCAGCGTCCTCCAATAGGTCCATCTTCAAACAGACTCGGCCAAAACCCAACAGCACCTCGGCGTGGTCCGGTTCGATCTTCTTGGCCTTGATCCAATACGAGAGTGCCCGCTCGAGTTCCCCCTGGCGCTCCGCAAGATCGGCAGCTTGCCGCAGTGCTGGAATTGCCTCGGGTTCAACGCTGAGAGCCAAATCGTAATTTTCGAGAGCGCGGACTATGTCGTTCTTCAGCAGATATAGACCGGCCAGATTGAACGCCAGCTCGTAGGAAGGAGGGCCCGTTTCTTTGGCTTGCTCCAGTATGTCGATTGCTTCGGGTATGACTTCCCCTTTGGCAAGCAGTAGCGCGAACTCAATCGACCAAGCCGGGGACGTATTAGGGAGGCGCGCCCAATCCTTGGCCAATTCCGCTGCTGCGGCCCGGTCGCCGATCTTCACATAATCGGCCACAAGCACGAGCAGCCCGTCATGAAACCCTTTTAGAGTCTGGAGAACCGGCTGTGCTAGCTCAAGGGACGTCCGATAGTTTCCTTTCTCAGTTTCTGACCGTGCCAGGGCCAGTCTTGCGGTGGTATTGGAGGGATCCAATTTCAACACACGGCGGTAGAGCCTGAGAGCCGGTTCCTGCTTTCCTTGAAGGCTATAAACCGCGGCGAGGCTAAGATGCGCGCCTAAAAGGCGGGGTTCCAAACGGATCGCCTGCTCAAAGAAGCTGGCGCTTTCTGAAAGACGCCGCTGCTGGAATCGAATCGTGCCCAAGACGGAACAGGCTGCCGGACGGGTCTCCGGGTCGGAGAGGGCAAGCGTCGCCTGCTCGTCTGCCTCTTCTAGTCGTCCTTGCTGGACTAGGCTGGCTGCCTTTTGGAGAGCCGCCCGGGCATCAGCGCCCCACAATGAATTGCCGCTCAGAACAAAACAGAGCAGGCACGCCCGAGCACACCCGATACCGCATGCTTGCGCTTGGCCCCTGTCACCATGAGGAAACACGAGTTGCCGTTGCTCCACCTATACCGAAGGGAGCCTAGTCCTCTTCAGCTAATAACTCAACCTCAGGGCGAACTGAATCGACCGCGGCTGATTACATTGAGTACTGACCCGTCCGAAACTCCCCGCGCTGAAGTTCGTGTTGGGGTCGCAAAAGTCCACTCGGTTGAAGATATTGCCGAACTCGGATTCGAACCGCATTTTCAGTCTTTCCCGGATTGGGAACACCTTGAACAGGCTGAGGTCTTCGTTATAAGTGGGGAATGATCGCACCGATCCGTCGCGCCGAGGCGCGTTGCCGAATTGAAGGGGTCCGGGATCGCTCCAGGCCGCAGGATTGAAGTAGCCCGCGGTCCCGTTCGGATCGAAGGGACCACTGGCCAATCCACTGCTACCACTTACCCGGTTTGGCCGTTTTTGCCCGTTGAATAAGAACCCACCGAGGTCGTTGTTCATAAAGATGTTCAACGGGCGACCACTTTCGTAACGCATCACTCCTGAGACGTTCCAACCGCCGAACAGGAAGTTGGTCGCGCCGCTCTTCAATCTATTGGGCGTCGGTATTTCCCAGGAGTAAGCCACCAAAAACACATGCGGCGTGTCATCGGCACTCAGCCCATACTCGCATTTCTGCGTACAGACTGGATTCTGGACGCCTTGGTTGGCTCCGTTGCCGCCCTGCGCGCTTTCTGCGCCGTCATTTTCTAGCCTTGAGTACGTGTATCCCAAGCGGAACTGCAGGCCGCGCGAGAAGTGTTTCTCCAAAACGACCTCCAAAGCTTGATACAAGCTCTTGCCGGTCGGCACGTCTCGCCACAGAATATTTTGATATTGGGGGAAGGGTCGCAGCGCTTGCGCCACATTCCCGGTGAAGCCCGGATAAGGCAGCTTAATCCCGGCCGCTTGGGCCGCAGGTGAATTGGCTGGAGAGCTCAAAAGTGCCGAACCGAGAGCGAGCACCTTCGGATCGTTCATGTTCGCCGCCACACCCAACCGCTGCCAGTCGTCGGTCAAGCGAGTTCCGCGGTTGGCGATGTAGGAGACGTCCAGCATCATGCTGCTGGTCAACTGACGCTCAAACGTCAATGACCAATTTTGGTAACGCGGCAGCGTCAGCCCGTCCTTCGCTACCGCCAGAGGTGCGGTCCCATTGGCGAAAGTTGGGTCAATGAATGGAGGCTGGGTGATCAGACTCTGTGGAAACCCCGAGTCCAGGTAAAACGCCGGCGACTGGCCATTCGTTGTGTTCGCGGCAAACGGGCTGGCCTGGAAGCCCAGAGTCGGCTGCCCGATGAACTGGTCGAACGAAATCCCCGAATAGTAAATTCCATAACCTCCGCGGACGGCGTTCTTGTCTCCCAGCCGGTAGGCAAAACCAAATCGCGGGCCCCAAGCGTCGTGGTTCGGTTTTTCAAAGGTGCGGGTCCCGACGCGACCAGTTCCCGTTCCTGCAAAGATCAGGGCTCCGGGGATATTCCCGGCCCCGGGGTTGGGCGTGTTCGGATCGAAAGTGGAATATTTGTTGTTACTTTCGGTGCGCGCAAACTGGTAATCGAAGCGCAAACCGAGCGTCAAAGTAAGCTTAGGTGTGATCTTATACTCGTCATTAATCCACGGAGCCAGGTAGGCTTCGTTGAACATTGGGTGGACTGGAATGGTCTGACTGGAGGAGTGCACCTGTCCAAGGAGGAAAGAAGCAAAAGCCTCTCCGGTCTTGCCGTTTAGATTATTGCCGAGCTGATCGTAGCCCGCCGTCTCCCGGCTGTTGAAAGCAAATTCCCCGCCCTGATTCCCGACGGCCCAACCAGCAAACGGAAACTGATGCCGCCGGTATTCGAAGCCGACTTTAATAGTGTGTTTGCCCTTCACCCAAGACAAGTCATCGGAGAACTGCCAGCGATTGTTGGTCAAGAAGCCGAAGTTCCCCCAGCCGTAGTCGCCGATCGAATTGTACGGGATGTTATTGGCGGACCCATTCGCACCTGAAAAATCGAGCAACGGGGGACCCGCTGTATTGTCCAGAATACCGCAATGATTAGCACCGCAAAGGAGCTGCGGCCAACCCACACCCGCTGACAAAGGATTTCCTCCCATGAACCAGCGATCCCAGGCGATGGTGGTGTGGTTAACCAGGTTATTGCGAATAATCCAGTCGAACTGGGTGTGCGTGTGGTGGGTGGCAATGCGCTGGTAAAAGCCATTACCGTAATAGGTGTTGTTCTTCTGAGGCTCGGTTTCACCGTTGAATTGAGTATTGCAACCCGCCACTTCGCCGCAGTTTCGGATCGACGGCCTGTGACCCCAGTAGAAGCTTTCGCTCATTCGGAAATTTGGGTTAAAGACGTGATCCACGCGGAACTCAATGGTTCGGGCGTTCAAGACCCAGGTCTGGTCTCCCGCCGGGTTGCCGGCGACGTTGAAGGCATTTCCGGGTCGGTCCGGATGGACCATAAGGGCTGCGATCTTCGCTGCCACGGCGCTCCGCAGTGGATCACCAGGTGGAATGATGTTGCCCGGGTACGGATCGCGAACCGGAACTCCGCCTACGAGGCGCGTCGTCGCAGGGCTAAAAATCTGTCCCGCAAGCACGGGTCGTCCCAACGCATCCGTGGCGATCTGAGTAGTCGTCAGCAGCGAACTGAAGTCGCCTGCCTTGAAGGCGTCGATGGGTGTGGTATTGCCGAAGCCGGGTAGAACGCCCGAGCGGAAGCGCGTCCAGTCAAGGTTCATGAAGAAGAATGTCTTGTTCCGCCCGTTGTAGATCTTCGGAAGGACCACCGGGCCGCCCGCAGTAAATCCAAAGTTGTTGTTGCGCACTGGCGTTTTCTTGAGCGGGGCCTGCCCGAAGAAGCCGCGGGCATTGAGAACATCGTTCGCAAAGTACTCATACGCGCTTCCGTGCAGGGTGTTGGTGCCGGTCTTGGACGTATACTCGATGAATCCGCCGCTGGTATGTCCGTATTGCGCCGAGTAAGAAGTAGTGATTATCTTCATTTCCTGAATACTGTCTTCCGGCGGAGCGCTTTCATGGCTCTGCTGATGTCCGACGGCGTAACCGAACGCGGCACCATCAAAGAAATTTTCTGTGGCCATCGTCTGACCACCGTTGATTCGAGAGTTGAACTGGCTGCCCCGGAACATCGGGTCGCCGTTCGGCTTCATAGGAAGATAACCGGGTTGGAGCTGAAGCAGTGACTCGGCAAGGCGGACATCGGCCCCCATTACCGTGGGAAGATCTTCATAGTATTTCTGGTCCACAGTATGGCTAACGTCCGGCTGAGTGACGTTCAGTTCCACGGCCTCGGCCTTGACTTCAACAGATTCAGTGACAGCGCCGATCGTCAGAGTCACATCTTGGCGAATTGTATCGCCACCCTGAAGCAGGATTCCCGCACTCTTCGACTCCTTGAATCCGGCATGGTTGACAGTTATCGAATAACTGCCCAGCACGAGCGGCAGAGTGGTATACGCCCCGGCGTCATTCGTGCTAAGCACGGTCTCGACCCCGGTTCCTTCATTGCGGACCTTGACCGTCGCGCCCATGACGCTAGAGCCCCCGGGATCAGTGACCACGCCCGTAATGATTCCGCGGTCCGCTCGCTGCGCCAGAAGCGGACCGCCCAGGCAGAGCATGGCAAGCACTGCAATTAATCCCACTGCGAGGTAGGTTCTAGTCATTTCAACCCCCCTAAGGTGTTCCGACACCGAAGGTGTGAATTGGCTCTTTCCGCGAAGTTAGTCGGTTCCCCAATGCTCCTCTAGCCGCGAGAACAAGGTTTGGAGTAAAGACGCGCAAACGTTTACTTCATGACCCCTAGAAAACGAAACCTCATGCGTAAACGTTTGCCGGACTACCATTCAATTTTTCATTGCTTCCATGCACCCCGTTCCTGCTACTGCGACGCAACCTAGTCCTTTTATACTAGGCTTGTCAAGCATTTTTTGATTTTTTGATTTGGCATTTTTGATTTGGCGAGCAGGATAACGACGCGTTGCGGCTTAGTTTCAGTTATCCATGGAGAGGCCTACAAATTCGCAAAGCCCGCCTTGGCTCGATCAAATCTCGCCCTCCGCAGGGAAGTAAGCGATTGCTCACGTGCTTCGCGGTTCGCGCTTCCTGTGCGAATGGCCAGGAGAGACGCGCACGGAAGTTTGAAGCTGGGTGGTCAGTTCTTGAAGAATTGGAGAAATAGGCTCGCGCCAAAAAAACTCGCCATCACCACGTGATTCTCACGAGAGACAAGCCTTGCCTTGGCAAGCTGAATTGCAAATGCACTCCGCCGCGCTCGATCGGAATCCACGAGGGCGAGGTGAGGAACTGCAATTGTCCGGCGCTCTGCAAGAGTTCGTATTGCTCGGGCGAAAGAGATTGCGGGGACCCCATTTCCTTCCAAGCCGTGAATGCGTTGCTGTGATGTGCGTCAATACGGAAGTGTTCGACAAGCGCAAGGCGCGTGGATTCGGGTAACCCCGCGATAGCTAAGTCGATCGGGGCAGCGGGGCCATTCACGTCCTCATCGTGATAGTTCCAAATCATGACTTCCATTTCCTGATTTTTTCGCGTGGCGATGACTTCGATGTCCGGCTGCTGGCGCACTCCTGAGCTCACGACCTGCTCAGTTGAAAGCGCACCCGTGCTTGAAACCTTCAAGCGTTCTCCGCCTAGCAAGCCGAACATCCGGAAGGCGTTCAGTACCGGTTTGTCCAATCCATTTGTGGCCAGCTCGCGAAATCCTTCAAAGTAGGGCTGCTGTTCGAACTCGAAAGACCAACTCACGGCACCTGCAAGACGAACTTCTTCGCCGGCTGCCAGTGCGTACGTGGCGTTCAGTGCCTCCGCCGTGTAGACGGCATACAAAGCACCGTTACGATATCCATTTTGGGGATTGGTGCGTTCTGAACAGGCCGCGCAGCCTTCCGGGTCGGATTCGCCCAAAACGATTGGGGTTTGGCGCCACTCCGGAAAAGACTTTACGATTTTGAAACCCTCTTCAATGGATGCGAGGTGGCGTGCAATCCCCATTACGACGTGACCGTCTTGCCACTTAGGTGAGCCCTTGGGATGAAAAGCGATGAAATCGAGGCGCGAGCCGGTTTTTCCGGACACGTAGTTGCGCTGGTGCGCGCAATGATCGAGAAAAACGCGTAAGAACTCAGCAGCCTTCGGATACGAAGGGCCGGTGGAATCTGGCCCGCCCACGCGAGCTTCGGGGAACGCGCGCAGAATGGCGTCGACAGAGTAGTCATAGAGCTCAAAGAATTCCTCGTGAGTGCCTTGCCAGTAGCCGATATCGGGCTCATTCCAAACTTCCCAGAGCCAGTTTTTTACTTCCGCCTCGCCGTATCGCTCCCGAAGATGTCGAACAAATTGAAAGACGACTTCCGCCCATTTCTGATAGTCCTTCGGCGGATAGGCCCACCCGGTAAAAACGGAGCCTTGCGGAAAGTTGTGGCGGTAAGGCTGTGGATGCGAGGAAAGCGCTTCGGGCATGAATCCAATTTCGACCAGAGGCCTGATTCCAGCAGCGTGGAAGGTATCGAAAATGCGATCCAGAATTACCCAGCTATATACCGGCTTCCCCGCTGCGTCTTCCGTGTAGATATTGGTGGATCCCCATTTCAAGGAAGCCGAACCGTCGCCGGTGGTTAGAAGATTGTGGACACGAATGTAGACCGGTACGGGACTCAGAGCGGCGAGCTCGCCGAGTAATTTCTTACCGTTGAGCGAGTAAGTGTAGTTGGGCTCATCGTAGCCGAAATAATTCCAGATGGGAATCATTGGTCCATCCAGCTGATCGACATGGACCTCGATCGCTACGTTCTGCGGGGATTCCTGGGAGCGGCAGGAACGAGTCGCGAAGAACAACAGCAATAGCGCGCCAAGGGTCCGGCATAGAGTCCACAGGTCGAATGAAGGTTTACAACTCATTCTGGGCGGAGAGTATAGGGTTCGATCGACTCTCAAGCAAGAATGTCGCCAAACGTGTGCGGCTTGATGTGTTACATTTTTAGTTGTTCGCGATCAAAGCCAATGAAAACTTTGAAGATTGGCAGAGCAAAAGCTTTACATTTGTCATTCAGCTTGACCCTCTGCGGTATCTGTTTCTTAAATCAGCCTGTGCTTCGAGCCCAAGATCGGCGAGACTCACTTCCTGCTCGCATTGATATCCATGCGGATCGGATCGAGGGTCAGATAAGCCCGGTGCTTTATGGCCAATTCGATGAATTCATGTTCGAAGGCGTGAAGCGCGGATTGACCGCAGAACTGATCCGCGATCGAAGTTTCGACGAAGCACCCAACGCGATCGGACTGCCTCGCGATTGGGAACGCGAACCAGATGATCGCAATGATGATCCGGGGCTGCATTTCCGCTGGGACGAGGCGGTCTATTACCCCATACGTCAGGAGTTCACGCCTGAGAGAGCCGAACATTCGCTGCGCATGGATCTTGCCGAAGACGACGGCCAGCGCCGCGGAATCCACCAAGTTGGCCTCCCCCTTCGTCGGGGACTTCCTTATCGCGGTTATCTTTGGATCAGGACCGACGGATTCAAGGCTCGCATCCATGTTGCGGTGGAAGAGGACAGGACCGGCGGGCAAACCTACTCGTCTGCAGAGATCAATGACGTTTCAGGAGACTGGAAGAAATACGACTTCACTCTAACTCCTTCAAAGAGCGATGCGCTTGCAAAGATTGTCATCCTGTTCAGCGGAAAGGGCCGCCTCTGGCTCGACCAGATTTCTCTGTTGCCGGGTGATGCCATGGATGGCGTGCGCTCCGACGTTTTCCAGAAGATCAAAGCGTTGCATCCGTCCTTTATTCGCTGGCCAGGCGGGAACGTTGCCCAGGATTATCACTGGATGTGGGGCATTGGTCCCCGCGATCAGCGCTTCACATGGACGAACCTTTCCTGGGGAAATGAGCTGGAGCCGAGCGACTTCGGCACTGATGAATTCGTTCGTCTCTGCCGTAGTGTGGGCGCGGAACCCTCGGTTACGGTGAATGTGGAAGGCCGCGGCGCGACGGCCGCAGAGGCGGCGGCATGGGTTGAGTATGCCAATGGTCCGGTGTCTTCGCGCTATGGTGCCATGCGTGCGGCGAACGGTAGTCCAAATCCGTTCAAGGTGAAGTATTGGGAAATTGGCAACGAGATCTGGGGAGACTGGGTTCGTGGGCACAGCGACGCCAATATTTATGCCCAGAACTTCGAACGCTACGCCGCGGATATGTCCGGCGTCGATCCCTCCATACAGCTAATCGCTGTCGGCGACAACAATATGGAGTGGAACCGCACTGTCCTGCGGACCGCTGGGTCTCATATCGACTATCTCGCGATCCACCATTATTACGGTGCGGCCGAGTTGGGAGGTGATCCTCTAGACCTCATGGCTCACCCGTTGTCCTATGAACGTTTCTACAAGCAAGTCGGTGATGTCATTCGAGAACTCGTCCCCGGCCGCACAATTAAACTTGCCATCAATGAGTGGAACACTGCGCTGCCATTGCCACGCCAGCATTCGATGGAGTCTGCCTTATACGCCGCGCGGCTCATGAACGTATTCGAGCGCAGCGACATTGTTGCTATGAGCGCGGTCTCCGACATGGTGAACGGGTGGTCCGGGGGCGTGATTCAGGCCAGCCACGATAACGTATTCGTAACGCCAACATATCTGGTAAATAGACTTTACAATCTCCACCTTGGCGCAAAACGGCTCACCGCGCGCGTGACCAGTCCCGCGTTCGATACAACCAAGGAGGGCAAAGGCGTGCCTTATTTGGATGTTGTGGTGAGTCGCAGTGCTGACGGTCAGCACATCTTCATCAAAGCGGTTAATACCAATGGGCAGAAATCCCTACGCACGGCAGTGCACGCTGGCGGAGTGCAGGTGGCTTCCAGCGCCGTTATGGAAACAATCAACGGGGATTCAATGACCGCCGCCAACAGCTTTGCGACTCCGACTGCGATTTCAATGCAGCAGAAGACCATCAAAACCGGGTCGGATTTTGCAGTCGTTTTCCCTCAACACTCGATTTCCGTTATTACTCTGAACGTCCTAAGTCCAACCGCTGGGCCTGGATTGTAGGATGAACGTTTGGTAAGGCGCTGATGAGCGCCAAGATAACCGTCATTGCGCGGGAGATAAGCAAGCGTTTGCATCATCATACGTGGGGTGCGAGCCTAGCGCTTGCACGATGACACTAGGCCTGATCGCGGGACGCTGGTTGCGAGAGTCTAGACCCAAGATCCCCATGAAGAAGATGCCGATTGCCGGAGTGTCAGGCATTATGCTGGGACTGGCGCTGCATTACTCGCAACATTTGCCCGGTGGTAAAGCGGATTTGGACGCCTTCTTGGACCATCTTCAGCGGAGGCATCTGCTTCTTGTTCCTGGCCGCGTTCAGTTGTGTGATTGATGTGAAGGGTTTGATAAAATGGGGCGTTCCCGCTTGTTGTCATCGGCATGAACTCGACCGCTGCATACTGCATCGCGCACTTCATGGAAGGTTTTCTGGATAGCACCTTCCGGGTCCACCTGGGTCCGAATTTCTTTCAGTTCGCCGGCGCAGAGCTTGAACCATTTTTTCGGGGCGCCAATATCCAGCCAAACTAGTGCCGTTTCCCGACGTGATACAAGAAAGTGGGAATCTTCGATTGAGCAGATTTCTTAACGATTACCGCGTGGGACGTACTCCCTTGCTTGCCATTTGCTTCCTAAGTGGGTCCCGGAAGGACACGCTGAACCGCTCGAAAATTAGTGCATGCACTCACTTACTTGTTTGTGGCTGCAATTGCATCTCTGATCTTACTTTCGATTTCATCGGTCATGTAACCGCAATCCAGACGCATGAATACAGAGGTGTACGGGATTGTCGTGTTTGTCTTGATGAACAGGACACGAAAGGTTTTTCCCGCGTCGTCAATCTTGGAAAGAGCCTCGGTGTGCGGGATACTCGACAGGCTGCTCTTTCCGAAGGCGCGGTTGATTTCCTCGCGCAAATGCGTGACCCCAGGGTAGTCATCTTCCGGTACAAATTTAAGTTCCTGGTCGACGAAGGCGGCAGCCCGCACATGCTTTGACGAAGAAATGGCCTCGGCCACATAGTTCAGCACCGAGGGTAGATCCTGGTTCACAGCGATCGTCTCGATGCCGCTTTGCGAGTAAGCCGGGAAGGCCGCATCACTAACGACGATCCAATTCCGGTGCCCATAGAGCGGCAGCCGCTGTTGCAAGGTTGTCTGCCAATCAGCGGTGGTGCTCGGGTTGGATTCTGCTGGCCGAAGCATAGTGCCGGCTATAAACACAAGAGCCAAGACAACGCACAGTTGCATAAGATTGGATTTTTTCATGTTTTCCTTTCAGTTCAGCCGTGGGTTTCGCCAAAATTCTGGCCGACTTTGAAATCAATAACATGGTCTCCGCCCTCCCGCCACTCAGCTCTTGCGCGCGCGTCGGAGTCTCGTACTGGAGAATCTCTAAGACTTGAATCTATTAAGAATCTGGCCCTGAGTTGGAAAAATATTCCAAGACCCAGCTAGCTCGGAGGATTGGGCCCCGCCAGGAAGCCACCATCCAGAACCAGGGATTGGCCTGTCATAAAGGAGGCACGGTCCGAGCAAATCCACACGACGGCTTCCGCGATTTCCATCGGCGTTCCAAAACGGCCGATGGGATGGAGACCGAGAGCGAACTTCTTCATCTCCGGCGCGCCCCAAATACGCTCACCCATAGCCGTCTCGATTACTGCAGGACACACGACGTTTACGCGAATGCCGCTTCGCGCGGTTTCGAGCGCGGCGGATTTGGTTAGCGCCATGACTCCGTGCTTGCTCGCGCAATACGTGGCTGCACCAGCAGAACCGATCAGGCCCGCGATGGACGCCATGTTGACGATGGCTCCGCCACCGCCCTGCTTGAGCATCTGCTGAATTTCGCGCGCCAGACGCCTTTGAGATTGATGTTGATGGTGCGGTCCCAGTCTTCTTCGGATTGTTCGGCGATGGAGATCCAGCTCCGCTCGATCCCGGCATTATTGAACGCGACATCCAAGCGGCTAAACTTCTCCACTGTTTTCTGGACGAGCACCTGAACTTCGGCGGCTTGCGATACGTCGGTCTTCACAAACAGGCCCTCGCCGCCGACGGCACGGATCAGGTCGATGGTTTCCTTTCCTTTCACTTCGCGCCGGCCGGCCACCACGACTTTGGCGCCCGCCTTCGCAAAAAGTACCGCGCCATCTCGGCCAATACCCGACGTCCCGCCAGTCACCAGCCCAACCTTGCCGTCCAATTCCGTTGTCATAATTTCCTCTCACGAATCAGATCCTTCTAGACGGAAGGCAGAGTGTAGGCGTTGCGTGAAGCTCGCGTCAAACGGGTGCGCTCAAATGCCCGATTAACGCACAAGTGGCTTCCATGTTCGGTGCCGACTTACCCTGAGTTGGCCATTTCCAACTGGCAATAGCAATGGTCTTGAGCTACGCAGCGACCTTA
>Ga0066660_10000049_pt1 | contig 25546 bp, 19 predicted proteins | sample GraSoiAngelo_109_FD_75177 | JGI IMG/M metagenome (GOLD analysis project Ga0066660, IMG submission 75177) | Grasslands soil microbial communities from the Angelo Coastal Reserve, California, USA - 14_0903_12_20cm | ecosystem: Environmental > Terrestrial > Soil > Grasslands | place: USA...
CGGCAGCGCAGCCTTTCAGAGAGTCGTTGACAGAACGATTACGGATCGCCGCTCGCCGTTATGCCTGCGAATTCCGAGACAATTATCTGGGGCGATTGAAGAGCCGATTCCAAGGCGTGGAAGCTCGTCGCTACGATGCTAGGACTCAAGAGTCCGAACCAGAGTCCAGTACCAGGCAGGAGGAATTAGGAACGACGGAAGTCAGTGTGGACGGTCGGATACATCAGGTGCCCTCGATTCTGGTCGATGGACGGAATGTCATCGCAACCGGGAAATGGATAAAAGTGGCAGCCGTTCGAGATGAAGCTTTCCAGTTGGGTGAAGTGGTGGCCCGTCCAGAAATGTTCATTACAAAATTAAAACAATGGGCCGTCAGACCCGACATTTTCCAATTCGCGCAAAAATTCACTGAACCCAAACCGCGATTTAGCTATCTAATGGAGTGGGATAATTTCGCCGCTTTTCCGATAACCAGCTACGAGGAATGGCTTCAGAAGCACGCAAAAAAAGACGTGAAAGAGAATCTCCGGCGGGCAAAGCGCGAGGGAGTCGTTGTGAAAACCTGTGAGTACAACGATGAATTTGCGCAGGGTATCAAGAGCCTTTATGACGAGACGCCTGTTCGACAGGGACGACGTTTCTGGCATTACAATAAGTCTCTTGAAAGAGTAAAGAAGGAGAACGGGACTTATTTAGAACGGAGCGAATGCATCGGCGCGTTCCTTGAAAATGAGTTAATAGGCTTCATCAAGATGGTTTACGTCGATGATTACGCCAAGACGATGCAGGTACTCACCAAAGAGCGGTTTTTTTATAAGCGTCCCGCCAACGCCCTGATTGCAAAGGCGATCGAGGTTTGCGCCAGTAAGGGTATTAAATACTTCAACTACGGTTTCTACGAATACCCGATCAAAAAAGAGAACTCGCTCACGAATTTTAAAACTCGCCACGGCCTTCTGCGGTTCGATTTTCCTCGGTACTATATTCCGTTGACCCTCAAGGGGAGAATTTATCTCGCGTTGGGCCTACATCGAGGACTCAAACGGCTAATTCCAAGGCGCGCTGTGAACGTTTCGCTGAAAGTTCGCTCAGCGATCCAGCACGTCCACCCTTTGGCACAAACGCGCCAGCCGGGACGGAAAACTCTAACAACGCCAAATCGAGCGCACGATTAAATCGAATTTTTGGGGGCGTAGCTTAATTGCTTAGAGCACTGCCCTGTTGCGGCAGAGGATGTGGGCTCGACTCCCACCGCTCCCGTCGATTCGTGAGTAACACGATTGTGCAAAATTCTTTTTCTATGAATTCGTTGACTGAAAGATCTTAAAGCATGCCTGGCATCATAGGCGTCATCGAAAAAGCTCGTCTGCCGAATCCATCATTGCTTCTACAGGAGATGGTGAAGTGCATGGGCAAAGACGCCGCGCTCTGTGCAGGGACCTTTTCAGCAACCAAACTTCGCGCGCATATAGGCTGGGTCTCCCGCAAGGAATCTTCCGACTGTTTGCCATTATGGAATGAGGCTGGAAACGTTTGTCTGCTTTTTTCCGGTGAAACTTTTTCTGATCACACCACGAACGGCGCGCCCAAGCGGGTAGAGAATGCATCCGGCTTGAACAACGCAAACAGCCCCCTCGATCTCTATGAGGAATTAGGCCAGGAGTTTGTTGGTCATCTCAACGGAGTGTTCAGCGGCGTACTGTTGGACTTGCGCGAGAACAAACTGCTGCTCTTCAACGATCGTTACGGTCTGGGGCGTGTCTATTTTCACGAAAACGATCAGGCGTTCTATTTCGCGTCCGAGGCGAAAGCGCTGCTAAAAGTGGTTCCTGCGCTCCGTGCGATTGATCCTACCGGATTAGCCGAGTTTTTTTCCTGCGGACATCCGCTCGACAATCGGACCCTTTTTTCGGGGATACGTCTTATGCCAGGCGGTTCAGTGTGGACGTGGAATGCGGATAAGAAAACGAGTCGCCATGCCTACTTCGATCCCACGATTTGGCAGAACCAGCCGACTCTCTCGTCGGAGCAGTTTTACGACCGACTCAAAGAGGTCTTTACTCGAATCGTACCCCGATATTTCAGCGGCCCGCAGCCTGTAGCGATGTCAATTACGGGTGGCCTTGATAGCAGGATGATTATGGCGGCGATGAAGCCCCAGCCGGGATCGCTTAAATGTTACACGTTCGGTGGAATGTATCGCGATTCCGCCGATGTGAAGATCGGACGCTCCCTCGCGCAGGCTTGCGGCCAATCGTTCAAAGTCCTGCCCCTGACGCCGGACTTTTTTGCGCAATTTCCCGACCTAGCGGCCGAGGCGGTTCGGCGGACTGATGGAGCCATGGACGTCACTGGTGCGGCCGGCCTTTACCTTAACCGCCTGGCACGTGACATCGCGCCTGTTCGGATGACCGGGAATTACGGCGGAGAAATTCTCCGTGGGATCGCCGGTCTCAAAGTCCAGCGCGTGGACGAGAGTCTCTTTGAGCCGGGATTCGTCCGGCACTTGCGAAATGTGCCGGACACAATTGCGACTACCCGGCGAGCTGCTCTTCCTTCTTTTATCGCCTTCAAGCAAGTGCCCTGGGTCCACTTTGCCATGCTAGCACTCGAACAGTCGGAGGTAACGGTCCGTACACCGTACCTCGACAACGAGCTCGTTGCGCTTAGCTACCAGGCACCACCAGAATTGTGGCGAAACAAGAATGTGGCGTTTCGCTATGTTGCCGACCTGGACCCACGCCTGGCCAGGTTACCGAATGATCGCGGAGCGGCCTGGAAGCCGGGCATTGATCTGAATCATCCCCGCTCGCGTCTCCAGTACCTACGTGAGGAATTCCTACCAAAGTCGGAGTACCTATTTGACTACGGAATGCCGACCTGGCTGGCACGAATTGATCGACTGTTGTCGCCGCTGCGCCTGGAAAGGCTGTTTCTCGGCAACCAGAAGTTTTGCCATTTTCGAACTTGGTATCGCCGCGAGCTTTCTGGTTTTGTCAGAGAGATTCTACTCGATCCTCGCACTCTGTCTCGGCCATATCTAAATCGGCGGTATGTCGAGCAGGTGGTTAGCTCACACGTGAAAGGCAGGGCTAATTTCACACTCGCTATTAATAAGCTTTTAAGTTGCGAACTGGTTCATCGAACCTTGCTAGATAAATAAGCGGGCATCGAGGATCGCAGAGCACTCGCAGCCAAGCGTCATGCTTACAGTGAACGCTGATGATTTCGGTACGCCACCGCAATCGCTGGCGAGTTCTGCTGGGACATTTCAACGTTCGATGATAATGGCAGAGTTTCGGAAGGTCCTCTGGTTTTTTAGAATGTTTCGAGGTCTGGCGATCTCAGCGGAAGGACTGCTTCAATGAAGGAGACCCTAATTTCAATTCTATCGTGCCCTGTTTGCAGGGGCAGCCTTACGCGAAACCATAAAGATAGTCATGACAATGATGAACCGCACGGAAAGTTGGTCTGCGAGAAATGCGCTGCGACGTACTCGGTCAAGCAAGACCTGCCCAGACTGTATCTCGATGACGATGGTATTATCGAACGGTCAGGCCATTCCAAGCACTCGGAGTATGTCTTGGACCGGAATCGTATCGATGTTCTGGTACGAACGACCAGGAAAAGAACCAAGAAACCGAGCCTCGGTTTCTTCTATAAGAGAGTCTCCATTCTTGCCATTATCGGATGGATACTACTCGCGGTAAGCGGTCTGTTGATAATCGCTGGTCCCATTGGCTTAGGAACCTTTGCAGGCTATCGGCTATCAATCGCTGTTTTAATCTTAATCGCCGCGATTCTATTCGTGGCGGACTTTGAACACTACCGAAAAATTGCCAGGAAGACATATGAATATCAGGTGCACCGGCTGGCGCAATTGTCTCGCTCATCTGTTTTGAGCGAATTCGACATTCACCAAAAGAGGCAGAGTAAAAGTGAAATGGATTTCGATATCTCTGAAGACCAACGCAAGGCGGAGGAGATTGCGAGGAGACTCGACAAGTATGGATCGGGGGGTGGGAGAGGGTTGAATGTCGGCTGTGGGGGTGAACAGCACCAATTGATTTCAATACCGTTCTTCGATCGGGACTACGACATGATTGGCTTGGATGTTTGTGAGGATTATGTTTTAGAATACTGCAAGCTCTTTCAAGCTTCTGCTGTGCAGGCCAACGCGATGGCTTTACCCTTCGCAAACGACTCCTTTGATATAGTCAATTTCTGCGATGTTCTTGAGCACTTGCATCACCCGTTTCTGGGGCTCTGCGAGGTAAGTAGAGTTTTAAAGGCTGGAGGCCTTGTAATTCTGTCTACAAACTGCCGGTGCCGTCTATCCAGGGAATGCGCAAATCCGCTGATTCTGCTGGAAAGGCTTATCAGTGTGTACTTCGACGGGGTGCTTGGCCCAAGGGATATGCTTCGCCGGTTCGACGATATGGAGTTTTACCATCTCAATTTCTCAAAAAGAGAAATCGTGGAATTATTAGAATCTTCCGGCTTCGAGGTGCTTGAGTTCTACACTTACTTCTCCAAGAGAAGGATTCTGACTAAGGTTTTTAGCCGAGTTCCATTACTCAGATTCATGGGAGATGCGATAGTGGTGACATGTAGAAAGAGGATTCGGTCAGCAGTTAGAAGCTAACTCGTAACTTAGGTGGCGCTGTGGGGTACGGCCACAGACTTCCGGAAGAACCATCTGATACGCATACAGACATTAGTGGATGGGACGTGGAATGTAACCATCCAGCCACCATATTCGATTTGCTCAAGCCCGAGTCAGCCCGACAGCTCTAAGCGTCCACGGGGGGATGGTGACAAGATAATCACAAGGTTCTTTCCAGTCTGGTTATGCCTAGCAGGTGTTGCAGACCAGTGAGGCCTGGGAAAGCACGGATCCAAACTTTAAGATGAGTGCCGTGGAAGCTATCGCGAGCGATCCAGCGTCGGGCAATTCTAGCTCGACGGTAATTCGCTTTAAGGGAAGAAGTATAATCGTACCAAGCACCGATATCGCAGGCCGAAAGGTGATTCTAAGAGGTAACGTCCTCAAAGTAGCACAGATTTTTGATGAGGAATTAGTTGAAGGTGAAGCAGTCCCAAATCCGTTGGCATTTATAAAGAACCTTCGAGCAGGTCCACTGAAGGCCGACATCTTCACCTTCGCTCAGCGGCTACCGGAAACCGTTCCGAAGTTCAATGAAGCCTTTGAATGGGACAACCGGGCTATCGCTTCAACATTAAGCTTCCAAAATTGGTGGCAGAAACTGCCCCAGGAATCGCGCAAAAACGTGAGGCGCGCGGCAAGAAAAGGCGTCAGCGTTCGATCGCTCGCATTCGACGCTGCGCTCGTACGTGGAATTCAGGAAATCTATGACGAAACACTGATCCGCCAAGGGAAGAAGTTTTGGCATTACGGAAAGGATTTTGCGACTGTGAAGATGGAGAACGAAAGCTATCTCGAGCGCAGCGAGTTTATCGGAGCGTTCTATGGCGACGCACTCATTGGATTTATTAAAATCATCTACGTGGACCGAATTGCTGTGCTGATTCAGATCCTGGCGAAGAACGAGCACCGTGATAAACGACCGATGAATGCTCTCCTGGCGCATGCGATGGAGATTTGCGAACGCAAGAACACGAGCTGTCTCGTTTACGGCAAATTCGTTTATGGCACAAAAAATGATAGCTCTCTTACCGAGTTCAAACGGCGAAATGGTTTTGAACAGGTCAACTTCCCGCGCTACTACATCCCGCTTTCGATAAAAGGAAGGGCAGCTATTAGACTGGGCGTCCATTGTGGACTCCAGAATTTGTTACCGAAGCACCTTCGCGATGTGTTCCTTGATTGTCGCGCGCGGTTTTTCAAGAATGGCCGAGAGCTCCCACGTCCCGGCACAACTTGATTCGAGGATTTTAATTTGCCGGTGTAGCTCAACGTCAGAGCGGCTGAATCGTAATCAGCAGATGGAGTGTTCGATTCCTCCCGCCGGCTCCAACATTTAACTAAGTTCCCTTGCCTGGAATCACTGGTATATTTGGATCGCTTGGACGATAATGCCTCGGGGCTCCAATGGGTTGGACAGCCGAGGTTGCACGAGGATTTTTATGCTTCCGGCAGACCCCTGAACCGCGAACGGGGGATTCCTTCCGGGTTCCGTGAGTGCGAATCCCAGCCATCCCGGTCTTACCTGGAACGCACCCCGCTCTATCGGCTGCTTCATTTCGGATGAACCTCCCATGGCATCCCCGGATGCCAATCACGTTGGCTTAGCTCTCATTCGCCTCTCCCAGGAACTCGGGGTGGACGCCTTGGAAAAACTCAATGGCTGGTTTAGCGGCCTGCTCGTTGAGCGGCGTGCGCCATTCGAGGTAGAAATTGCAAATTAACTTCTCTCGAATTGCTCCATCGCGTCCTCCTGGACTAACTGGTCGGGCATTGGCGATTACGAATCACCAATCATCGATCCCGATCACCAATCACTGATCTCGTGCTTCCCCATCTCAATATCTGCATCTGTACCTGCGACCGTCTGGCCATGTTGGAGCGATTGCTTGATGAAATCTCCCGGCAAGAAACGGGGGGAACTTTCACCTACTCAGTGGTAGTCACAGATAACGACCCTGCCCACTCCGCTCGGCCTGCTGTAGATAAGTACCGCAGAGAAGGTGCGATCGCCATCACCTATGCTGTGGAACCGGAACGTAACATTGCCTTGGCCCGCAATAGCGCCATTTCCCAGGCGACGGGCGATTTCATTGTGTTCATTGATGACGACGAATTCCCCTCGCCTGGCTGGCTGCTGAATCTTTTTCGCGCGTGCGAAACCTATCAGACTGCCGGCGTTCTCGGTCCGGTGAAGCCCCACTTCGAGCACGAACCTCCTGAATGGCTCATTAAGGGTGGATTTTATCAGCGGCCAACTCACCCGACTGGATTTTTGATGCCGTGGCACGAGTGCCGCACGGGAAACGTCCTTTTCCGTCGCGCCATTCTCAATTCGTCGGAGACGCCGTTTCGCCGTGAGTTCGGAACTGGCGGCGAGGACCAGGATTTCTTTCGCCGCATGATTGAGCGAGGGCATAGGTTCGTCTGGTGTAACGAGGCGGTGACATTTGAGTTGGTTCCGCCATCGCGCTGGAGCCGGCGTTTTATGATTCATCGCGCGCTGCTTCGTGGCCGAAATACATTTCGCCACCCGGAAGGTCGTTTCCGCAATTTGCTTAGGTCGATGCTTGCGGTTCCCGCTTATACTCTGGTGCTGCCTGTTCTGTCTTTGGTCGGTCATCATCACTTCATGAAATATCTGGTGAAGCTGGCGGACCACGTGGGTCGCCTCCTCGCGTTCCTTCGGTTAAATCCCGTTAGTGAGCGCCCGATGTAGTTGTAAGTTCTGGCTTCCGACTTTTTGCTTCCGGCCTCTGATTTATGCCTCGGCAACTACTCACATTGGTTTTCACCCCTCTTACGACTTGGCTTTGGTGTGAAGACAAAAAGAGCAGGCCAACCTCTGGAAAACGCTTTGAATTCCGTTGATTTCGCTTGTATCACCGCCTGCCTCGGATCTCCAGTAACTGAAATCTGCCTTTCGCAAGAATTCTCCTCAGAGCCGACATAATCATTACGAGGATTTTGGATGGGTTATCTTGCCCTATTATTTTGCGTGGCGTTTACGGTCTGGTTGCTGCGTAAAGACGTTGCAATCAGAGGGCGCCTGCCACGGGCGCTTTGGATTCCGTTGCTATGGTTCCTTATGTATAGTTCACGCCCTATTGCGCGATGGCTAGGGGCCGGGGGTGGTGCGACCGAGGAAGAAGGCAGCCCGATTGATGTGATAGTCCAATTTTGTCTAATCGCCGGCGCGTTTTTCGTTCTTAACCGTCGCGCGTTTCCATGGGGTAAGCTGGTGTCATTGAATCCGGGATTCTTCGTTCTGTTTCTTTATTTCGCTCTCAGCATCTTGTGGACAATTTACCCGTTTATCGCTTTTAAGCGCCTATTCAAGGAGTTCGGCAACGTGATGATAATATCGGTCATACTGACGGAGGCCGATCCCGCCGCTGCCTTTAAAAGCATCTGTATTCGTTGCGCGACCATTTGGTTTCCGCTCTCAGAGGTGTTGATCAGGTGGTTTCCACATTATGGGCGTCAGTACGGCAATGGCGGTGCTTCAATGGTAACTGGCGTTACTACCCAAAAGAACAGCCTTGGCGAGATCTGCGCCTTTTTTGGTCTCGTAATTCTTTGGGATATGATCGACCGGTATCGAAACCGGACTCGTGGATCGCCGCGGGGCTCGTTCTGGCCGGCTGCCATCGTGCTGGCGATGGGAATGGCCTTGCTACTGCAGTCTCAGAGCAAAACCTCTCTGCTTGCATTCGGGATAGGCGTCGCGATTTTCTTGAGCGTCGGCATTAAACTAGTCGCCCGGGCGCCGGCTTTTTTTGCAAAGTGCATCTTCCTGGCGGTTGCCATCGGGCTCGTGATCACCGCGATATGGACAGTAACGATCGCACCATTGCTTGAGTCAATCGGGCGTGATCCCACCTTTACCGAAAGGACAAGAATTTGGAGTACCGTTCTCGATCAGAACATTAATCCCATAATTGGTTGCGGTTTTTTTAGCTTCTGGCTGGAAAAAGGTCCCTCTGTTTGGCGGGAGTTCGTTAATTTTCAAATGAACACTGCGCACTCCGGATATCTGGAGATGTACCTGGATGGCGGATTGATAGGGTGTGCCCTGCTCGGCGCGTACTTACTGTACACCAGTTGGCGCGCTGCGAACCAGTTTTCAACTGAAAATACATTTGCTCGAACATTGTTCGCCATGATCATGATGGCCCTCATCATTAACTTTTCGGAGACCTGCTTTTTTCGACTCGGTATGACCTGGTGTTCGTTAGTTCTGGCGACGCTGGCAACTTATCCTCTGATCCTGCGAGGTAATGTCATCGAGGAGGGTGCGGAAAGCTATTCTCCTGAACCGGTTTCTGCGACCGTGGTGGAGAGTATCTATGAGTCCCGGTAACTACCTGGTCCGGATTCGTCTGCGCTACCGCCGCGAGGTCTGTAAGCGCTTTGCCAGGCGTCCTTATCGCTTTCGTATTTCGCGCCCGATTATTTCGTTCAGCTTTGATGATTTTCCAGTGAGCGCGGCAACCACAGGTGGATCAATCCTGAGGCAGTTTGGAATATCCGCGACGTACTACGTATCGTTGGGGCTGGCCGGGGCGGTGACACCGGCCAGTGTGATGTTTGAGCGTGAGGACCTTCTTGGAATTGCCGCCGAGGGCCATGAATTTGGATGTCATACGTTCGATCATCACGATGCCTGGGAAACGGACGCCCAGACATTTGCAGCTTCGCTGGATCGAAATCGCGCCGAGTTAGAAAACCAATTTCCAGGAGCGACTTTCCAGACGATGTCTTATCCGATTAGTTGTCCTAGGCCAGGAGTGAAGCGTCAGGCCGCGATTCGCTTCACGGTATGTAGGGGCGGGGGACAAGCGGTGAATATCGATGAGCTGGACCGAAATTATGTGAAGGCCTTTTTTATCGAGAAGAGCAGGAATTCTCTGGCTCCCATCAAATCGGTGATCGATCAAACTTGTGTTGCAAACGGGTGGCTCATCTTCGTCACGCACGATATCTCCGACCATCCAACTCCCTTTGGCTGTACACCGCGGTTTTTCGAAGACATCGTAAAATACGCAGTCAAGTCGGAGGCAAGCATCCTTCCTGTGTTCAAAGCCTGGGAAGCAATTCGGAGCCAGAACCAACCTTCAAATCAGGGAAGCCGGGTTCCAGCGTCGAGGAGCCGCTCCCAATAATTTGGTAACGCCGCTTTCAGATATTCCGCAGGCGGTATCGTAAGTTCTAATTTTACGGCTGCTCGGTGACGCGACATATCGCTATGGTTGCTTTTATTGAATGTTTTAATTGGCTCCGCAGGCTTGCGAAGCTTGTCACTCTGATCCTGGTTTTAGAGATTGCCTCTCTCGATGCCGAGATTATCCCTGCGAGTCGCCGGATTGACTGGTCTGTTGGAAAGACAGTTGGAGTGCCAGGCGGGATTCCAAACCGCACAACCATCGGGAAGAAGGTGACGGACTATGGCGCTGACCCAAGTGGCGCTATGGATTCAACCGAAGCCATTCAAAACGCAATAAATAATGCCCGAACCGGCCAGGTTGTGTACATCCCGGCGGGCACATATAAAATCGCCGGAAATATTACTCCAAGGTCGAACGTAACACTTCGCGGAGCAGGAATGGGTCTCACCATCTTGAAGCCTCAAGGGGGCGGCAATGGCACGATCCAAAATTCTGGGGATTGGCCAGTTCCATCTCCTACAATTACGATCACGAGCGGTGCCACGAAAGGGAGTAAGAGTGTAACCGTTAACGGAAGCTCCCGCGCAGCGGCACATAAATTGGTTACAATTTCTTCAATCAACCCCCCCTATGTCTGGCATCTGGCATCAATATATCGCAATGGCCCGAACTACAATGGTCTGGATAAGACCCGCCTGCTCAATTCTACCCATTATGTCACGTCGATCAGGGATAACACGATTAATTTCAGTCCGCCGCTCCCAATCGACATGGCAAATACGCCAAAAATCACGCCTTGGGGACATATTATCCTTACTGGCTTCGGAATTGAAAATATCACATTCGACATGATTAATGCTACAGCTGCTGCCCCGATATTTTTGAGCCAAGCGTATTCCTGCTGGATAAAGGGGGTTGAAGTAGCCAATACCGTAAGCCGTCAAATGTGGTTTTATCAGATGGTAAACTGTGAAATTCGCGAGTGCTACGTCCACGATACCGTCGGTACGGGGCCAAATCATGAAGGCATCGATCTGGCGTTGGAATGCTGCTTTAATCTGATCGAAGACAATATCTGCATCAATGCTGGCAAACCAGCAATCATACTAGGAGATTGGGGCGGCGGCTCCGCCGGCAATGTTATAGGATACAACTACATCCACAACGCCAACACTGCCGCTTCTCCGGTAGAGTATTCCATTTCGGTAAACCACGGCCCACACAATGTCATGAATCTTGTTGAAGGAAACGTCGGGCAGGGTGTGAACTCCGACGGTTACTTCGGCAGTGCATCACACAACACGTTCTTTCGTAATTATCTGTCCGGCGATTACCCATCCAATGTCGATTGGCCAAAAACCGTACAGATGTGCAAGTGGAGCTATTACATGAATTTCGTGGGGAACGTTTTGGGCAAATCTGGCTTGGGCCAAATTTATCAGGCAACTCGCAGCGATTACCCAAACACCGTAAAGGTAATTTGGCAATTGGGATACCCTAATACTGGAAACACGGCGTACAGTGGAACCTACGATGGCACGCCGACGACCCCTGGAAATGCCGATCCGACAGTGTTGCTGGATTTGGCCGTAGATGGAAGCATTATCAGACATGGGAACTTTGACTATGTAACCAATAATACAATTTGGGACCCGTCCATTGCGGATCATACTCTTCCAAACTCTCTCTATCTAAGTGGAAGGCCATCATGGTGGGGATCATTGGCGTGGCCAGCGATTGGTCCGGATCTTACGCCGATGCGCGCCCAGATCCCGGCAGAAATCAGATTTCTTACCCTAGGAGCCGGCAAGTGGAGTGCTCCGCAGAACGCTATACCGAACTCATCACACAAAGACATAACGGAAAAAAAGCTGAACACTCGGCGAATGAGGTGACTGCGCGTCAGGGGAGCGTTGGCGAATGGAAGCAGCTGAACAGGCGTTTTGCAAATCGCGAATTTCAGATCGCGTTCCATCTCTTTCTCGACAGAACAAATCTCGCCTACGGCTTTCGCACCGCGTGCTTGTTTGTTACTCGTTTGTGAAAGCATTCATAGTCTGATCGCACCTGTGTCTGAGACACGCTGTAACTGGTTACGGCGGATTCTTGCTTTTGGCGTACGCGCCGATTGTCGTGCGTCAACTAGCCGAGCCATGACAAGCTTAGAAACATGCGGTGTGGGGCCTGCATGTGCCTCAGCCTCGATGTGGTGATGTGATTAACTAGCGCGGTTATGCCATGAGCATTCCTCGTCGATTCATTCAGATCTACGTTCGGGAGGCAAGTTCTGGTCTGCCGCCTCTTGCGAAGGCAGCGATGACGAATCTTAGGTTGCTTCACCCGGATTGGGAACATCTCTTCTTTGACGACCCGGAGGTCTCACGCTTCATGGCGTCTGAGTCGCCGCTGCACCAGAGTGTTTTTAATGGCTTTCGCTACCCAATCCAACGCTTTGATTTCTTCCGATACCTGGCGATTTTTCGCCTGGGGGGCTTCTACTTCGATCTTGACGTTCTCCTGTCGAGACCTATCTCTGATTTGATCAGCTATGAGGCTGTCTTTCCCTTTGAGGAATTGACCCTCAGCCGGTATTTGCGCCGGCAATACGGGATGGACTGGGAAATCGGGAACTACGGCTTCGGGGCCGTCGCTGGCCATCCCCTTATCAAGGCCATTATCCAGAACTGCGTCAGAGCACAGCGAGAGCCGAATTGGATAGAGCCGATGATGCAGGGCATACCCCGTTTCTTCCGCTCTTGGTTCTATGTGCTGAACACGACTGGGCCAGGACTGGTTTCACGCACGCTAGCGGAAAACCTCGATTTAGTTCCTGACGTAACCATCCTTTTCCCAGATGATGTCTGCGACGAGCGCAATTGGCATCAATTTGGCAATTTTGGAGTGCATGTGCAGGGAGCCTCGTGGCGCTCCAAGGATGGTTACTTTCGCCGCCGACTGGCAAATCTGTGGCAATCATGGGCACGCCGTCGCGTTCTGCGCGAAAGCCTCGCCCGCGGCAAGTCCCGCTCGATTCCGCGGTCTTCAACCCTTGGTTGTCAGTCCTCCGTAACTAGTTTCACGCCCATTCGCTAACTTCTTAGGCCAGAACTCTGGACCCCTGCTTGCAGGTTCTCGAGCCAAGAGAAATCACTGCGACTGGAGCGCTGGACGGGCTAGCTAGCTGGATCACTGTTGAGAAAGTGATGGATGCGATCATGGCACAGTTGGGCGCTTTGGCGGTTAGAGCTCGTTAAGAGCATCGTAGCAACATGACAATTGATCTTTCAAGTGCGGCGAAAGGCGGGGCGGCACGCGCCGTCCTTTCAGGACCTTCGCCGGCAGCCAGCACCTCGGAACAACACTTCGCAACAGGCCATCTGCTGCCGAATCTCAGACAGCGCACGATTTCCAGCGGACTCATCACCACGGCCGCGCAGGGCACGAAGTTCTTTCTGAATCTGGCGTACGTCATGATACTTGCTCGGTTGCTCGTGCCGCAGGACTTCGGGTTGATTGCAATGGTTACGACTATCATGGGTTTTCTCCGCATTTTTCAGGATGCCGGCCTTTCGACAGCAACGGTACAACGGCAGGAGATCACCCACGGGCAGGTGTCTAATTTGTTCTGGGTAAACGTCGCCGTGGGTGGTGTGATCACCTTGTTAGTGGCTGTTTCGGCGCCGGCAATCGCGTGGTTTTACCGTGAACCGCGGCTCGTAGGTGTCACGCTGGCGCTCTCGATAACTTTTTTGCTTGCTAGCTCTGCGGTCCAACATATGGCGCTGTTGAACCGACAGATGCGCTTTACGGTCATCGCTGTGATCGACGTTATTTCCATGCTTGTCGGTTACTTGACCGGTATCGGCATGGCACTATGGGGATATGGATACTGGGCTCTGGTCGGCGCGAGCGTGATCCAGGTCGCTATCAAACTCATGTTGGCGTGGTTAATTTCGCGGTGGCGGCCTCGGTTACCCTCCCGGAACACGCAAACCTGGCACCTGCTGAGGTTCGGAGCGAACATTACAATGGGCAACCTGATGTACTCGATCGCCCGGGGCGCAGACAGCCTACTAATTGGACGGTTTTTCGGTGCCGCAGCGGTTGGCCTATATTCCAGAGGCTCCATTCTCCTCATGCGGCCACTGCAACAATTCATCGAACCAATCGAGGCCGTGCTGATTCCGACATTGTCGCGGATGCAGAGCCAGCATGAGCGATACCAGCGAACATTCCTTCAGGTATTTGAGACGATTGCGTTGATGAGCTTTGTGTTTGCAGGCTTGTTTCTGGCCTTGTCCTACCCATTGACACTAGCCGTGCTCGGTCCGAAATGGGAAGGAGCCGCTGTAATCTTCGCCGCTTTTACCATCACGGCTCTAGCTTATCCGCTCAGCACAACGTCCACCTGGTTGTTCGCTAGCCAGGGACGCGGGAAAGACTTGGTCCTTACCAGTTCGGTTGTTTCGGGTGTCACGATCTGTTCTTTCCTAGTCGGACTACCGTTCGGACCCGCTGGTGTGGCGATATCCTATTCGGTCTTTTGTGTGCTGATAGAGTTGCCATTTGTGTATTACGTTGCTGGCCGGCGGGGTCCGGTAAGCAGGAAAGATCTTTGGATCGCCTGCCTGCGGCATGTGCCTGTCTCGGGTGTAGTATACTGCACAGCGTGGTTCGCAAGCACTTTTGTCCTGGATGCTAATCCGTGGATGCAATTGTTCGTGTGCGGCCCGGTGGCTCTGCTGGCCGGGGCTGCATACATCAGCATTTCTAGGCCCTCTCGACGGGTGGCGATGAACCTGTTCTCCATCATATGGGACTTGAAAAATACACGCGCGGCATCGGGCCGCATGAAATCCACGGTCCTGGTATCCGAATAGACCAGAACTAGGAGATCATTGAAATAGTGCGAACGCTCTTTCTTGTTTAGCCTTATTGTCACTCTTACTCAGACGCCTGCTAATACTTCAACGCCCGTTTAGAATAGGGTGAGGCACAGCATTTTCTCAACATCCTGTTTAGAGCAAAATAGTGTTACGTTCCCTTGCCCTTTTGCATTCTGGCAGGTCACCCACGACATCGGTTTTCGTTAGGGGAGAACCGATGAGTGGCACGTCAAAAGACTCGTTAGCCCAAAATGCTTTTGTGGCATCTCGATCAGCACAGGCTGCGCGGCCCCGCGCGTTGTTCGGCCTGTTTGATCGAAAAGAACGCTGGGGGCTCTCATGGCGCGGTTGGTTGATCTCTGTTTTCCTGGGATCTGCGGTTTGTTGTTGGTTCTTATTCGGTGCTCATTCCTTCCTGGCGATTTCACAGCCTGCGAACACCGACATTCTGGTCGTGGAAGGATGGGTCCACGACTATGCGATCGTTGCCGCTTCGCAGGAGTTTAAGAGGGGACACTACCAACGCATTCTCACAACCGGTGGCCCAGTTAGTGGGCTTGGTCATTACATTAACGATTATCAAACGGAGGCCAGCGTCGGCGCCGCTCGCTTAAGGAAAATTGGTATTCCGGAAGACTCACTGCAGATGGTTCCTTCGCGCGTGATGAGTCGGGACCGAACATACGCTGCGGCTGTCGCTTTGCGGGAATGGTTCCGTGAACACGATATAGCAGCGAAAAGTTTAAATGTTTTGACGGAGAATGTGCACGCGCGACGGACAAGGCTTCTCTTTCAAAAGGCGCTCGGCGATGATGTGCTTGTGGGCATCATCGCGGTCCCCAATCCCGATTATGACTCGAAACATTGGTGGCGCTATAGCGAAGGCGTGAAGGGTGTCATTAGCGAAGGCGCTGCCTATGTATATGCCAGACTCTTCTTTTGGCCGCTTGGACAGGAAACCGGAGAGCACTACGCCGGGGTTAAATCGGTGAATCGTTAAAGCGTTAGAGCGGGGGGGCAGAGCAGAGGGCAGAACTAAGCGCTGATCAATAATCCGATCGTAGAGGCATACTCTTCGCTTACCCCCACCATTTATTCGTAAAATCCGTGTCATCGGTGGTCGAAAAGTCTCATTCTTAATATGAAAATCGCTGTTGTAGGTCTGGGCTACGTTGGATTGCCACTTTCGCTCCAGTTTGCGCGGTCGTGCACAGAAGTTATAGGCATCGATGTCGATCCTCAAAAGGTCGAGCTGCTCAATAAAGCGCAAAGCTATATTAAGCACATTGCGTCCGCTGATATAGCCGAGCTGCGAACTACGAAGAAATTCTCTGCTTCCACTGACTTCAGCAGAATTAAAGAGGTTGAGGCAGTAATCATCTGCGTGCCGACGCCGTTGAACAAGAACCGCGAGCCGAATCTCTCATATGTTCTCGAGACTGGGCGGTCGATCGCACCGCACTTGGTCAAAGAGATGCTGGTCGTGCTTGAATCGACGACCTACCCCGGGACGACGGAGGAAGATTTGCGGGCCGTTCTCGAGGAGGAATCGGGGATGAAAGCGGGTGCGGATTTTCATCTGGCGTTTTCCCCAGAGCGCGAGGATCCGGCTAACGACCAGAGCAGGGTCAAGAGCATTCCGAAAGTGGTTGGTGGTTATACCAAAGCTTGTCTGGATCGGGCGATAGCGCTTTATGGCAAAGCAATTGACACGCTGGTCCCGGTTTCTTCTTGTCGCGTGGCGGAGGCTACCAAACTGCTGGAGAACATTTTTCGGAGCGTGAATATCGCGTTGGTCAATGAGCTTAAACTTGTCTATGCCGCGATGGGCATTGATATTTGGGAGGTCAGAGAGGCGGCGAAGACGAAGCCTTTTGGGTTCATGCCGTTTTATCCCGGCCCCGGCCTTGGCGGCCACTGCATCCCAATCGATCCGTTTTATCTCACCTGGAAGGCGCGCGAATACGGTCAGCATACGCGTTTCATCGAGTTGGCCGGCGAGATCAACACACGGATGCCAGAGCATGTCGTGCACGCGGTCGCAGACGCGCTCAACAACCAAAGCAAGGCCATAAAAGGTTCCAAGATTCTGATTCTGGGTCTGGCCTATAAGCCGAACGTCGATGACGAGCGCGAATCACCAAGTTACGTGTTGATGAATTTGCTAGCGGAGCGCGGCGCAGAGGTCGCCTATTACGACCCGTATGTCCCGATCATCAAGGCAACCCGCGAACACCCGCAGTTCACCGGAAGAAGATCTGTCGAGTGGAACCACGCAACGATTGAAAACTTCGACGTCGTGCTTATCGCGACCAGGCATTCATCGGTCGACTATCGCGAACTTGGCGATTGGGCGCGCTGCATCGTTGACACTCGAAACGCCATGGCCAGCATAACTGTGGCACCCGGAAAAGTGTGGAAAGCATAGGCGCTCACGAGAGAATACGAGGCCATAATTTAGGGCGCTTGCTTCCGGTTCGCGGAAGTCGGGCATCGCGGTGCTATCCGGGGCGCCTCGTCTTCGCGTCGGGCTTGGAGCCCGCCGGTCGGAACAGCGGGATCTGTTTTTGGTGGCTACAGTGCAGAGCACGAACGGCTTTATTAACGCGGGCAAGAAAGTTTTTCACAGTTTTTCACAGCGAACACCTAAGGAATTTGCAGTGATTCACAGAAAACCTAAGCAAAAAATCTTAAGAAAAGATGTTGACAGGCAATTTTCATCCTAATATAAGCGACCCGGGCGAATCGCGAGGACCAGCGGTAAGCCGCAATTATGAAAAGGACCGGGACGCTTTTGCTCGCCCTGTTTTTGGGCGTCGTTTTCGCCTCGTATTGCGAGGCGACAATTTTCAATTCCGACGGTTCGGCGACCAGCGTGCAGGCTTTGGCAAATCAGTGCCTGGATGGGGACACGATCACGCTGCCAACGGGAACATTTACGTGGTCAACCACGGTAACGATCTCTAAGGGTATTACATTACAAGGAGCTGGCTCCGATTTGACCATCATCGGAAGATCTGGCACCGCGCCACTCATTCAAATTCAGAATTTGCCGTCCGATCTTCCGGTCCGCATCACAGGTATCAGATTCAATGCTCCTGTGGGAGAGAACGGAGATTTAACTACTATTTACGTTACCGGTACGTATGGGGGGACCTGGGGCTATACTCAAATCAGAATCGACAACTGCTACTTTTACGGAGGAGAGCGCAATATCTTTTTTCGTTATAGAGCAAGTGGAGTAGTTGATCATTGCACGTTTCAGGATGTCGTCATAGCGACGGAAGTCTATGGAGATGATGACTACGCATGGGCGAGGGCTGGCGCACCGCAATTCGGCACAGCGGATACTACGGTGTTTTTTGAGGACAACTATTTTATCGCAGATTCCGCTATTACATACTTCGATACGCTTGGAGATACGTTTACCGGAGGAAGATTCACATGGCGGTATAACACCTTTGATCTTTCTGCGTTCTCAGCGTGGAACTTTGGATCGTTAATCACCGCCCACGGAAACCAGGCTTATTGGGCGGGAATTAATGATTGGAACAGAGGCGGGATCATGTGCGAGTTCTACGATAATACGGTTCACCTGAACCAGGTTTATCGAGTCTTGTGGTTTCGCGGTGGTCGTAACTTGGTAGCGAACAACACCTTCACCACAACAGCAGGCGGAATTGGAGCAATGGTATCCTTTAGTGAAGAGGAACCCACCAGTGCTGGTTTTTTTCCGCTGAGGACGACAGGCTGGGACGCAGAAGATCAGGTCAATAACACTTTTATTTGGGGCAATACTGTTAACGGCGCGCCGCAAGATCCTTCGATGATTTCTTGTTGGGATAACGCTAGCAGCATTTTTATCCAGCTTGGCCGAGACTACTGGCTTGAACCGCCGAGTGAAAATACTGTGACCAGCTATCCGCAACCAGGGCCTCCAAGTCTTCCTGATTATCCTGTGCCATATAATCCAGCGGTCACGTCGTGGACGCCTTATGTCTATCCGCACCCGCTGGTAAGCGGCGACCCAACGCCAACGCCTACCCCGACACCAAGGCCAACGCCTACAGCGACAGCGACGCCGTCTCCTACGCCAACGGCTAGGCAGACTCCAACTCCGAGCCCGGATCCGACTCCGACGGCTACTCCGACACCGACTCCGCATGGACACAGGCATGGGCATGCCCGGACTACGGTAAGCCATGCTTCTCGCGCTCCGATTGCGATTTGAGCAAACTAGCGGCGAGGTAACGGTATCGACGGAACAGGTCGTCGTGTTTTTTGCCTTAACTGTTCTACTGCAAAGCGCGTTGCAACCGACTGCTCCAGCTGAGTGCAGTCTGGTCGCACGTTGAGAGAAGCCCCTGCCGCCGCTGCAACAGTTTTACCGATTTGCCTTGCCTGGCGGCAATTGCTTGGACTAAACAAGCCACATGACGCAGAGCAGAAAAAATGTTTGCGAAGATCGAGGATTGAGAAGTACCCAGGCGGTTGATTGCAACATTCGCGTTTCGCGAGTCGTTCTCGGCGTTCGTGCTCTTCTGGTTTTAGCCGCGCTAGGGTGCGGTGGCTGCCAAAGCCCACTACCGCCGCTCCCCAATCCGCCGGGACCCTGGACAGCCGTAAGACTTTCTCCCGGAGATGTGATCAAGGTTTCCTATGCGGACGAGAGCGTCCCGGACCAAACGCAGAGAATTCGCATGGACGGCAAGGTAAGTCTTCCGCTTGTGGGCCAAGTCACCGCGGCTGGCAAGCGGCCAATCGATTTTCAACATGAGCTCATCAGCCGCTACGAAGGTAAGCTTGATGATAGCGAGGTATTGGTCACGCTGGAGGACGGCAGAGGAACGGTAATCGTGTCTGGATTTGCCAATAGACCCGGGCAGGTCGCATTCGATCGCCCGACCACTGTGTACCAGGCGATTATGGGTGCAGGCGGAGTGAGTGATTATGGAAGCGCGAGTAATGTTCATTTAAGTCGCATAATTAACGGGGAACAGTATACCGAGACCATTAACCTTCGGTCGGCCATTCACGGCAAGCCTACTAAACCAAAATATGTCCAAGACGGAGACGTGATCTACATCGCGCGTAACTGGTTCTAGTTCGAGGTGCCGGGAGGGCGCGATGTGCGAACAGACATGATTTTGCCATGTCGAATTCCCCAGTCCCCTAAACGCGTTGATTCGCTGGCCCTTGCGCTCCTCTTCGCTGTTTCTTTTGTGGCTCCCTTTCAGGCGATAGGTCAGGAGACGCCGACTTCGCCGTTCGAAGGGGCGGGTCTCGGCTGGCTGCCGGCTATTCCAATTCAGATCACGGCGGGCGTGGATATGGGGTACGACGATAACGCTACACTCACTCCGAGCGGCGAGGGGTCATTGTTCGTGGGAGAAAACGTTACGCTAAGTTATAATCGGCCGACGGAACCGACACCGTTTTATTTGCTTGGTATTGGTCGCTTTGATCAGTACTTTAATGTGAGCCGGAACGATGTGAACGGAAATGTCACCATGTCGCTCACGCACAATTTCTCCACCCGGATTTCGTTTTACACCAGCATCTTCGCCGCTTACCAAACAGCGCCGAATTTCCAGTCAAATGTGGGCCCGGAGAACGTGGTTTCCGATCACTTCTACACGACCGATATTTTTTCGCTGACTTATCACTGGTTCCCACGATTTTCCATGATAACAAGCTACACGTTTGACCGGGTTAAGTACGCTCAGGCCTCGATCGGAGATTTTCAAGACCGGGTCGATAACACCCTTGGCGAGAAGTTTCAATTTAACCTGACGAGCCGCACCAATCTGATTGCGGAATATCGTTTTGAAACGATTACCTACGATACCGCCCCCACCGATTCCACCACTCATTTTATCCTCGCCGGTATCGATCATAATCTGACTGAGCATTTGATCGTTCACGCGCGCGCCGGCGAATCATTTCGCTCTTTGGAAAACGAAGGGAGTACAGCCAGTCCGTACTTTGAAAGTGTGGTTGACTATGTGAGCAGCAACCACGCGCTGAGCTGGACGAGCAGTTATGGATTCGAATCACCCACCGCGGCAGGCGTGACGACTACCAAGACATGGCGAACCGGCTTGAAATTGACCTACGGCCTGACTTCGCGGCTCAACTCGACCGCTGGAGTTTATTATCATCACGATGAAAATACGGGCGGAACCAGCTCGACGGAGACGCAGGATTCTTTCGATCTCACACTCGGCCTCCTTTATACGATCAATAAGCACTTCAGCTTAGGTCTTAATTACAACCATACTACACTGGGTTCGCTGGGATCGACACCGGGTTACTCAGAGAATCGCTACTTCGGAGGAGTGACCTACACCTACTGAGAATCTAGAAAGCGAGTAGCTCACCAGGGGAGGCGCGACTCCCGCCCAAAGATCGGCCTTGCCACCTGCCGGCGCCTCGGAGAAGACCTTACAAATGCCTACTACACCCAACGAAGCTCTTGCTCGCGACATTATTTCCGCGCAGAAAGAGGATCTCCCAGGACCTACCTCGCCGGTTCACAGAAGCACAGGGCGGTTTTGGAGCGGTACGTGTTTTGCGGTGGCGCTGCTGGCAGTTTTCGCCTGGCCACTGTTGTCGCTAATCGGTTACGCAGCCACGAGCGACCTCCACTCCTACATTCTACTGATTTCATTCGTTTCGGCTTATTTGCTTTATTTCCGGCGTGATCAATTGCCGAAAAATTACGCGAGCGATCTTTCGGGTGGGATCCTGTTTCTCGTCGCCGGTTTTGTTGTATTAGCGTTCACTTACTGGCTCGATTTCACGGGACGAGCTTTGTCCGTTAACAGTCGAATCGTGCTCTTGACCTTCTCTTTTCTTTGCTGCCTTGCGGCAGGAGGCTCCTTTTTTCTTGGTCGCCCATGGATGCGAGCAGCCGCTTTTCCACTCGGCTTTCTTATCTTCCTGGTGCCAATGCCGGACGCAATGGCGGACGCGCTCGAAACGGCGTCCAAATATGCCTCGGCCGAAGTAGCCAATCTCCTCTTTCACCTCAGCGGCACGCCATTTCTGCGGGCAGGCCTCGTTTTCCAACTCCCGAACATCACGATCGAAGTTGCACAGGCATGCAGCGGCATTCGCTCGAGCTGGGTGCTTTTCATCACCAGCATCCTTGCCGCCAATTTGTTCTTGAAGACGCCATGGCGGCGTTTAGCGCTGGTCGCCTTCGTCATTCCGCTCGCCATTCTACGCAACGGATTTCGCATCCTCGTGATCGGACTTCTCTGTGTGCACTTGGGCCCACAAATGATCCACAGTCCAATCCATCGCCGCGGCGGGCCGCTTTTCTTTGTGCTTTCGCTGATTCCGTTTTTTCTCGTATTGTGGCTGCTGCGCCGGCGTGACGTCCGCACGCGACAATCGAGATCGCCCTGAGCTTCATCGGGTGCTTCAACCTCTGACTGTTCCAACGGTGTCCTCGTTGCTGGGCGCCTCTTTTTTTCTCACTTTTGCGCAAGTTTTTTGGAACTTTGCCCCGCCTTTTGCCGTAGAAAGCCTTGAGAGGACGGGCCCTCCAGCGTTGTTGACAGGCAGGCCTTAGTCTGGGTGTCGCCGCGACTCGCGTTTGGAGAGCGTCAATTCTTGCTGAATGGATGAGATTTCGACTTCCTTATTGGTTAGAACGTCGTTCCCTCGCTGGTTCTGCAAGGGGATTTCATTTTGTCGGCTAGGAGCAAGCAGTGAACCTTAACACGATTTTAGCTTTAGCCGCTGCGATCTTTAGTTTTGCTTTCGCCGCGGCCGCTCCGTGGCGAAAACGCCATTCACTTGCGACCTGGTGTTTCTCGATTGGCATGTTGGTTTTCGCGCTGGAAAGTTTATTCGGCGCGATATGGCGCGAGGTGGTGAATCCCGAAAGCGCAGCGTTTTGGGGAACGCTGACCCTTGTGACGAAATCATTCGTGCCAGGCGTGTGGGTTTGCTTTAGCCTTACATATTCGCGCGGAAGCGCTCGCACGTTATCAGCGAGGGCCTGGTTTCTTGTCCTCGCGGCGCTCGTAATTCCGATTGGGATGTCGCTGGTTTTCCGGGACCAGCTGGTGCCGGTTTCTCCTTATACCGAGCCAGGCGCAGACTGGTGGGTCCCTTCCAACGCAGCGGCCAAAATACTCAATGGGTTTCAGCTCGTTGCCGCGGTCGTGATTCTGATGAACATGGAAAAGACTTTCCGATCAGTAGTCGGCACAATGCAATGGAGAATCAAATTTCTCGTTATTGGCTTGGGCATTGTGTTCGGAGCGAGAATTTATACTCTCAGTCAGGCCCTGCTCTTTTCCGCGGACGTCCTGGTCCTGAGTGATGTGGAGACGGTTGCGCTTCTGATCGGGTGCGTATTGATTGGGATAGCTTTTGCTCGAAGCGGTTTTGCCGAGATCGATGTTTATCCCTCCCACGCTGTCTTGCGCACATCGCTGACGTTCGTTTTGGCTGGAGCGTATCTTTTCGTTGTAGGTGTTCTTGCTCAGGTGGTCGCGCGAACCGGAAAGCCGGGGGGGTTTCAGTTGCAAGCGTTCGTGGTGCTCGTGGCTTTTGCGTTGCTCGCCATGCTCTTGCTCTCGAATCGAATCCGTCAAAAGATCCATCGCATTGTCAGTCGCCATTTTAAGAGGCCGCAGTACGATTTTCGCGAGATATGGACGCGCGTGACGCAATCCATGTCCAATGTATTCGATCAGTCCGGCCTGTGCGCCGCGGGGGCGAAATTAATCTCTGAAACGTTCAGCGTTCTATCAGTTTCTATCTGGCTGCTTGACGAACAAGAGCGACTCGCGTTTGCGGCATCCACCTCCAAGTCCGGACAGGAGGCCACCGACATGCTTGCAAAGCCGGACCAAAATTTCGCAAGCATTCGAACGCTTGCCAAACCTTTTGATTTGGAAAAGGCTAAGGGCGATTATGTGGAGGGCCTGAGACAAATCAGTCTCAGTCAGTTTCGGACTGGAGGGAATCCGATTTGTGTCCCGTTATGTGCTGGTAATCATTGTATGGGTGTTGTCATCCTGGCAGATCGCGTCGGCGGTACGCCCTACACGGCTGAAGAGTTGGATCTGCTGAAGTGCATGAGCGACCAGATTGCTGTGGGTTTGATGAACCTTCGGCTCACAGACGAGATCGCGCGCGGAAAAGAACTGGAGGCCTTTCAGGCAATGTCCGCGTTCTTCGTACACGACCTGAAAAACGCCGCCTCGACGCTGAGTCTAACGCTTCAAAATTTACCCGTCCATTTTAATGATCCGCTTTTCCGACAAGACGTTTTGCGCGGCATCGGAGAAACGGCCGATCGTATTAATGCTGTCATTGGGCGTCTGACTGCTTTAAGGCATTTCGAGCTCAATCTCGGCGAAGTGGACCTTAATTCGGTCGTTGATGACGCGCTTAGGGCCTTAAATGGCACAGCGAATATAAAGGTGACCAAACGGCTTGTTCTACAGCCAAAGCTGAGGCTCGATCGCGATCAATTCGGCAGCGTAATCACCAATTTGCTTTTGAATGCCCGCGACGCTGTCGGGCCAAAAGGAGAGATAAGAATTGAGACGACGCAAAACGATAACTGGGCAGTCGTTTCGATCAGCGACAATGGGTGCGGAATGAGCCAGGCGTTTCTGAAGTCATCACTTTTCCGTCCCTTTCACAGTACAAAGAAGAAAGGACTGGGCATCGGGATGTTTCAATCCAAGATGATTGTCGAAGCGCATCGGGGGCAAATTACAGTCGATAGTAAGCCCGCCGTCGGCACGACCTTCCGGCTGATGCTGCCTCTCAACCACCAGAAAGAATGAAACCGAGATTGCTGATTGTGGATGACGATGAGGCGATCCGCACCCAGATGAAATGGGCGCTAAGCCAGGATTATGACGTGTGCTTTGCGGAAGATCGCAGAGGTGCGATTGAAGCCTTTGAGGCAAACTCGCCCGCGGTGACCCTGCTTGATTTGGGTCTGCCGCCTCGCCCAAATGAGTGCGATGAAGGAATGGCAGCGTTATCCGACATTCTTGCGATCGATAGCGCGGCCAAGGTCATCGTTGTTTCCGGACAGAGCGAAAAACGGAATGCAATCCAGGCGGTTGGCGCAGGCGCTTACGATTTCCTGTGCAAGCCGGTTGAGATGGAGCCACTAAAACTCCTTCTTCGCCGATGCATCCACGTGGTGGACCTCGAGAAGGAGTACCGCGAATTCGAACAAAGCCGCCGATCGGAAGTATTCGAGGACATGCTCGGCACCAGTCCACAAATGGAGTCAGTCTTTTCTTTTATTCGCAAGGTGGCCGGGACCAATGTTCCGGTGCTCTTGCTGGGGGAGAGCGGCACCGGTAAAGAAATGGCGGCAGCGGCAATCCACCGTCGCAGCGCCCGAAAGGACGGTTCTTTTGTCGCGATCAACTGCAATGCCATTCCCGAGAATCTATTGGAGAGCGAACTCTTCGGTCACGAAAAAGGCGCGTTTACCGGTGCGCACATTCAGCGCAAAGGTCTATTGGAAACAGCCAGCGGCGGTACGCTCTTTCTGGATGAAATTGGTGAGCTTCCACTGGCGATTCAGGTGAAGCTGCTCCGGTTTCTTCAGGACCAGCGGTTTCAGCGGGTGGGTGGAAGGCAGGAAATCCAAGTCGATACGCGATTGGTCGCCGCGACTAATGCCGACTTAAAACGACTGATCGACAATGGAAAATTCCGGGAAGACTTATATTTTCGTCTTGCGGTGGTCACGATCCGACTGCTGCCACTTCGCGAGCGCGGTGAGGACGTTGTAGTTCTGGCTCGGGAGTTTTTACAGCGCTATGCCGACC
>Ga0066660_10000053_pt1 | contig 25144 bp, 23 predicted proteins | sample GraSoiAngelo_109_FD_75177 | JGI IMG/M metagenome (GOLD analysis project Ga0066660, IMG submission 75177) | Grasslands soil microbial communities from the Angelo Coastal Reserve, California, USA - 14_0903_12_20cm | ecosystem: Environmental > Terrestrial > Soil > Grasslands | place: USA...
CTTGAGCCCCGCCTCGGTGATCACCACCGTCTTCACCCGCCGGTCGGTGGGGGAGGGCCGGCGTTCGACGAAACCCCGTTCCTCCAGCTTGTCCACGATCGAGGTCACGAACGACGCGTCGCAGTGCAATTCGTCGGCCAGCACCCGCATGGGCGGGGGGGAATCGATGCTCAGGGAGATGAGGGCCTTGCCGTGACCGGGGCTGATGCCCAGCTCGTTGGCCACCCAGACCCAGCGGTTGCGCTGGGTCCACAGGTCGACCAGGGCCCGCCACACCTCGCCCGCCGCCCGGCGGCGGTCATCCCCGTTCATGGCTCCACGCTACGCCACCAAGACGAATACTTCAATCTGTGCCACAGTTCACAACCATATATTCTTGACGGGGGTCAAGTAATGGTGCGAGGGTGACGCCCATGACGACGAACCACGCGCCGCACGACGGCCCCGCCATCGAGGTCGAGTCGCTCACCAAGCGTTTCGGCTCGGTGGTGGCCCTGGACGGCATCGACCTCTCCGTCCCCGCCGGCACCGTGTTCGGGCTGCTCGGACCCAACGGAGCGGGCAAGACCACCACCGTGCGCATCCTCACCACCATCCTCCAGCCCGACGGCGGGCACGCCCGGGTCCTGGGCCTGGACGTGGGCCGGGAGCCCCATGCGGTGCGGGCCTCGCTGGGCCTGGCCGGCCAGTACGCGGCGGTGGACGAGCACCTCACGGCGCGGGAGAACCTCAAGCTGGCGGGCTGGCTCACCGGCCAGCCCCGGGCCTCGGCCCGGGCCCGGGGTGAGGAGCTGCTCGAGCGCTTCGACCTCACCGCGGCCGCCGGCCGGGTGGCGGGCACCTACTCGGGGGGCATGCGCAAGCGCCTCGACCTGGCCGTGGCCCTGGTGCACCGCCCGCCCGTCCTGTTCCTCGACGAACCCACCACCGGCCTCGACCCCCAGGGCCGGGGCGACCTGTGGGAGCTCATAGAGGAGCTGGTGGCCGAGGGCATGACGCTCCTGCTCACCACCCAGTACCTGGAGGAGGCCGACCGCCTGGCCGACCGCATCGCCGTGGTCGACAACGGGCGGGTGGTGGCCGAGGGCACCGCGCCCGAGCTCAAGGCCCGGCTGGGATCCACCATCATCGACGTGGGACTGGCCGATCCGGCCGCGGCGGCCCGGGCCCGGGTCCTGCTCGAGCCCTTCGGTCCGGCCGAGATCGTGGACGGCACCGCCGTCGAGGTCAACGTGGACGACGGCGCCCGGGCCTTGCTCCAGATCGTGCGCCTGCTCGACCGGGAACGCCTCGAGCCCGAGACCGTCGCCATACGCGAGCCCACCCTGGACGACGTGTTCCTGACCCTCACCGGCCGCCGGGCGGAAGCGTCGGGCGGCGCTGCACCGGATACCAACGACCGCGGCCGGGCCCGGCGGCGCGGCGCCCAGCGAGGTGCGGCATGACGACCACGACCTTCCCGGCAACCGTGCCCGTCACGACCGAGCGCTCCAGCCTGGTGAAGGCGGCCTCGGACACCATGGCCATCACCTGGCGCAACCTGCTCATGCTGAGGCGGGTGCCCCAGCTCCTGGTGTTCAGCACCATCCAGCCCGTGCTCTTCGTGCTCATGTTCCGCTACGTGTTCGGTGGCGCCATACGGGTGCCGGGCGTCCGCTACGTCGACTACCTCATGCCTGGGATATTCGCCCAGACGGTGGCCTTCGGCTCCATCAACACCGGCGTGGGTCTGGCCCAGGACCTCGGGACGGGTCTCATCGAGCGCTTCCGCTCCCTGCCCATGGCCCGCTCGGCGGTGCTGGCGGGACGGACGGCGGCCGACGTGGTGCGCAACGTGCTCGTCGTCGCCCTCATGGTGTCGGTCGGCTTCATCGTCGGCTTCCGGGTGCACACCAACGCCGCCGGACTTCTGGCCGCGGTCGGTCTCATGCTCCTGTTCGGCTTCGCCCTCTCCTGGGTGTTCGCCCTCATCGGCCTGGCCACGGCCAACCCGGAGAGCGCCCAGGCGGCCGCCTTCCCGCTCCTGGCCCCCCTCGTGTTCGCGTCGTCGGCCTTCGTGCCCCTGAAGTCGATGCCGGGCTGGCTGCAGGTCTTCGCCGCCCACCAGCCCGTCACCATCACGGTGGACGCGGTGCGGGCCCTGGTCCTGGGAGGCCCCACCCTGCGACCAGTGGTGCAGATGGTGGCCTGGGCCGTGGGCCTGATCGCCGTTTTCGCCCCCCTGGCCGTCTCCCGCTACCGGCGAGCCGCCTAGCGGCGGCGCCCTCGGGCGGGGAGTCGTACCCTCTGGCGTGTCGCGTCATCCGGGCCGGCGTCCGGCGCCGAACCCCATGGTGGTGGGAGCCGATGTTCGAGATGTGGGCGACGCGGCGCTGGTCGTCGCCATCGGACGGTGGCGGGAGGACGCCCTGGCCGAGGCCTACCGCCGTCACGCCGGCGCCGTCTACGCCCTGGCCTGCCGGGTGCTGAGCGACGGCGCGCTGGCCGAGGAGGTCGTGCAGGAGGTCTTCCTCCGCCTCTGGCGCCAGCCCGACCGCTTTGACCCCGATCGGGGCTCGCTGCGGGCCTTCCTCCTGGCCCACGCCCACGGCCGGGCCATCGACGCCCTCCGGTCCGAGAGCTCCCGGCGCAAGCGCGAGGAGCGCGAGGCCCGCAGCACGGCCGAGGCCGGCTACGACCTGGAGCGTGAGGTCTGGGACCTAGCCGTGGCCGAGCGGGTCAAGGACGCCCTGGTGCGGCTCCCGGCCGAGGAGCGCCGGGCCATCGAGCTGGCCTACTTCGACGGCCACACCTACCGTGAGGTGGCCTCGCTCCTGGGCCAGCCCGAGGGCACGGTGAAGAGCCGCATCCGCACCGGCCTGCGTCGCCTGCAGGTACGCCTCGTCACCTACGGCGTGACCGGGACGGGAGCCGAGCCGTGACCCACGACGAGCTCCAGTCCCTTCTCGGCGCCTACGCCCTGGACGCGGTGGAAGACGACGAGGCCAGAGACGTGGAGCGCCATCTCCGGGAGTGCCCCAGGTGCCGGGCCGAGGTGGCCAACCATCGCGAGACGGCCGCCCTCATGGCCAGCGTGGGGGCCGAGGCCCCCGCCGGGGTGTGGGACCGCATCAGCGCCGCCCTCGACGACGACCCCCTGCCGGACACGGCCGCCCTGGCCCCGCGGCCCGGTAGCCCCCGCGGCCGGCGCCGCCTGCCCATGAGGGTGAGGGTGGCCGCCGCCCTGGGGGCGGCGGTGGCGGCCGCGGTCGCCGTGCTGAGCGTGGCCACCGTCCGCCTCGACCACAGGGTGGGCACACTGCGCCGGACCATCCTGGCCAGCCCCGCGGCCCAGGCCGCCACCGCAGCCCTCATCGATCCTCTCCACCGCGACGTCCGCCTCACCTCGGCCGACGGCCGCCTGGCCGCCCAGGTGGCGCTGCGCCTCACGGGCGAGGCCTACCTGGTGGACACCGACCTGCCCGTGCTGGACCGGGGCCGCACCTACCAGGTGTGGGGCCTGGCCGGGGGACGGGTCGTCTCCCTCGGGCTGCTGGGCGCCACTCCCGTCTTCGCCGCCTTCCGGGTGGAGGACACCGTCACCCAGCTCATGGTGACCTCCGAACCCGCGGGCGGGGTGCCCGCCCCCGACTCCCCGGTGCTGATCCAGGGGCTCATACCGGTCCGGGCCTGAGGCCCGCGCCCGGCCCCGGCCTGAGGCCGGCGTCCGGCGTGCTCAGGCGCCTTCGGGCACCTTGCGGATGCCGAGGCCCACGGCCCGGGTCGCTACGCAGAGGTCGTCGACGTACCTGAGCCCCGCCGTCTCGGCGATGTGTCGGGCCTCGGGCGATCGCAGGCCGAGCTGGAGCCACACCGCCTTGGCCCCGATGGCCACGGCCTGGCGGGCGACGTCGGGGGCCTCCTCGACGGGGCGGAACACGTCCACGACGTCGACCGGCCCCGGTATGTCGGCCAGGCGGGGGTAGGCCCGGCGTCCGTGGATGGACCGGGCCGTGGGGTGGACGGGTATCACGCGGAAGCCGAGTCCGAGGAGGGTCCGCGGTATGGCGAAGGCGGCCTTGGCCGGATCGGTGGAGGCCCCGACCACGGCGATGGTCGTGGCCGTGTCCAGGATGTCCCGGGACTCGGCCATGGCCCGGGCCTTGTGCGACCTCTCCGTGGCCACGGCCTCGCGCACGGCGGGGACGACCTCGTTGCTGAAGCGCTCCAGCTGCTCGGTGACCGAGCCCGAGGGCCACAGGATGAAGGTGTCCATGCCCGCTTCGATGACGAGCTCGGTGAGCTCATCGACCCACTGCTTGGGCGGGCCTTCCAGGAAGGGTCCGCCACCGCTGTCGGTGATGTGGCCGGAGATGTTGTAGATGCGGCGCACGGCATGCGGCTCGCGGCCGGCGCCCACCGCGGCCTCGTCGATGCGGGCCTGACGCTCGGCCAGATCCTCGGGCGGAATGTAGGGAGACGAAGGCAGCCAGCCGTCGGCCACCCGCCCGATGAGTCCGAGCATGCGGGGACCGGAGCCGCCCACCCACACCCCGATGGGGTGGGGCGGGGTGGGGCCGGGGTGCACGCCCTGCATGCGGTAGTGGCGGCCCTCGTAGCTCACGGCCCGTTCGCCGCTCCACATGAGCCGCATCACCGCGATGGCCTCCTCCAGGGCGTCCACGGCCTCGCCCGGGGAGCGCCGGGGTCCCCCCATGGCCGCGATGGCGTCCCAGAAGCCACCCGCGCCCAGGCCCAGCTCGAAGCGCCCCCCGCTCAGCAGGTCGACGGAGGCGGCCGCCTTGGCCAGCACCGCGGGCGGGCGCAGGGGCAGGTTGGCCACGTCGGGGAACAGCCGGATCCGGGACGTGCGGGCCGCCAGCGTCGACAGGAGGACCCAGGAGTCCACGTAGCGCGACTGGTAGGGGTGGTCCTGGATGCCGACCAGGTCGAGGCCGAGCTGCTCGGCCAGCACGACCTCCTCGATGACCCGGTGGATGTCGTCGGCCTTGGGCTCGGGGAAGTACCCGAACTCGACTGCCCTGCCGTAGTCGGTCATTGCCCGCGAGCCTCCTCGGTCCACTTGGTGCGGGGTTGCTCCTGGAGCACCCCGTCCACGTACAGGTCCACCTTCTCGTTGTAGAAGCAGGCCAGGCCCGCGACCTTCTGACTCTCGGGCAGCGGCGCCCGGTACGTCCACACGAAGTCGTCGTAGCGGCGGCCGTCGGCGTCGAGCGACCAGTAGGTCGCGGTGCCCTTGTAGGGGCAGTGGGTCTCGGTCGCCGACGGGGTGAGCAGGTCGAGGCGCAGGTCGCTCAAGGGCAGGTAGTAGCGAGGTGGGAGCCCGGTCTCGAACAGGATCCTGGGCTGGTGCGAGTCGGCCACGGTCACCCCGTCCATCACGACCCGCACGTGGCGGGAGCTGGCCAGGATGTCGACGCGGGAGTAGGGATCGCGGGGATGGGTGTATACGGGCTCGTCCTCCTCCAGCCACTCGTCCATGGCCGGCCAGTCGATGCGGACGGCGTCGCGCAGCTCGGCTATCGGAGAGGACGGGTAGCGGCGGGCCGCCGCCGCCGCGGTCATACGCGGGACCTTCACGTCGTAGAGCTCGGCGTCGCCCCGGCTGGGGGAGTGCTCGGTGGCCCCGGTGGGCACCAGGGCGGCGCGCACGTCGGCGGCCGGGAAGTAGTAGGCCGGGTAGTAGGGGACCTCCCACACCAGGAGGGGCCGGATGGTGTCGGCCACCAGCTCGCCCGCCAGGTAGGCCCGCACCCGCTTGTGCCCGGGCTCGACCCTCACCCTGCCCCGCTCGTTACCGGCCACCCGCGCCTCCCTTCGGTCCCGCCGGAGCGAACGCCGACCGTAGGGCCCTCCTCCCCGGGCGCGCCAGAGATGGACATGGGCACCGGGCGGTACGGTCGGAGGCCTCAGCCGAACTTGCGCAGGAACTCGCGCAGGGGCCCGTTGACGGCCTCGGGGTGGCTGAGGTTGGAGGCGTGGCCTGCGCCGGGGATGCGCACCAGCTCGACGCAGTTGCCCAGCTCCCGCTGCAGGGCCTCGGCCTGCCCCATGGGGATGGCGGCGTCGGCGTCGCCGTGGAAGACGATGGCCGGGCAGGTGATCTCCCCCAGGCGGGGGGTGAGGTCGTCTCGCCCCATCAGGGTGGCGAAGGGCTCCAGGATCGACCCGGGGGGCCGCGCCTTCCACTTGGCCACCCAGGCCGAGTGGTCGTAGCCCGGGCTCATGATGATGGAGGCGACCGCCCCGGCCAGGGCGTCGTCGGGACCCTGGGTGGACCACTGCTGGGCCATGGCCTCGTAGGCCGGGCGCGCCTCGTCGGCCTCGACGCCGGCCTGGGTGTCGATGAGGGCCAGGCCCCTGACCCGGTCCGGGTCCGAGAGGGCGGCCCGCATGGACAGGAAGCCACCTTGGGACATGCCGGCCAGCACGGCTCCGTCGAGCCCGAGGTGGTCGAGCAGACCCACACAGTCGCGCGCCGAGTCCCAGTAGGTGAAGGGTCCCTGGGCCCCGGTCTGTCCGAAGCCGCGCTCGTCCCAGGTGATGCAGCGGAACTCGTCGGCGAGGGCGTCGACCTGGGGGGCGAACATCTCATGATCCATGAGGAAGCCGTGGCTGAACACCACGGCCGGGCCGCTGCCTCCCGAGTCCTGGTAGAAGAGGACCTGACCGTCGACGTCGGCAAAGGGCATGCCCCAAGCTAACGCCCGCCGCCGCCCCGGGGAGGGGCGCAGGCCGAGCTCAGATGGCGGGGTGGACGAAGGGACTGGCCATGGCCCCCTCCTCGGCCTTGATCACGTGCATCACGGCGTTGATGAGGGCCAGGTGGGTGAAGGCCTGGGGGAAGTTGCCCAGGTGGCGCCCGCTGTGGGGGTCCAGCTCCTCGGCGTAGAGCTCGAGGGGGCTGGCCAGGGACAGCAGCTTCTCGCACAGCTGGCGGGCCCGGATGTGCTCGCCGATCTCGGCCAGGGCGGACACGAGCCAGAACGAGCAGATGGTGAAGCTGCCCTCCTCTCCCGACAGCCCGTCGTCGGTCTCCTTGACCTGGTAGCGCAGGACGAGCCCGTCCACCGTCAGGTCGTCGGCGATGGCGAGCACGGTGGCCCGTACCCGGGGATCGTCGGGGGGCAGGAAGCGCACCAGGGGCATGAGCAGCACCGAGGCGTCCAGGGCGGTGGTGTCGTAGTGCTGCCTGAACACGCCGTTCTGGATGCCCCGGGTGCACACCTCGGCGTGGATCTCGTCGGCGCCCGCCTGCCAGCGGTCGGCCCGCTCGAAGTCCTCCCGGATGCGGGCCAAGCGGGCCCCCCTGTCGGCCGCCACCCAGCACATCATCTTGGACGAGGTGAAGTGCTTGGGGTCGCCCCGTACCTCCCAGATGCCCCGGTCCGGCTCCCGCCAGTGCGTCAGGGCGGCCTCGACCTGGCGGCAGAGGATGGGCCAGAGGCGCTCGTCGAGCCGGTCCCGTGAGCGGGTGTGGAGGTAGACCGAGTCGAGCATCGCCCCCCACACGTCGTGCTGGCGCTGGTTGTGGGCGCCGTTGCCGACGCGGACGGGGCGGGCCCCGTCGTAGCCGTGGAGGTGATCCAGCGTCCGCTCCTCGAGGTCGCGCTCTCCGTCGACCCCGTACATGACCTGCAGCTCATCGTCCCGCTCGGCCACGTCGGCGATGAACCAGAAGAAGTCGTTGGCCTCCCAGTCGAAGCCGAGGCTGAACAGGCCCCACAGGGCGAAGGTCGAGTCCCGGATCCAGCTGTAGCGGTAGTCCCAGTTGCGCTCGCCCCCGGGCGTCTCCGGCAGCGACGTGGTGGCCGCCGCCACCAGGGCGCCCGTGGGGCCGAAGGTCAGCCCCTTGAGGGTGAGGGCGCTGCGCTGCAGGTGACCCCGCCAGGGATGGTCGGGGAAGCGGCCCCGGGCCAGCCAGTGCTGCCAGTGGTGGGCGGTCCACGTCAGCCTGCGGTAGGCCTCCTCGTAGGTGTACGGCGGCTCGTGCTCCGTCCAGGACAGGGCGCAGAAGCGGTAGTCCCCCTCCTTCATGAGGGTGCGGGCGCACGCCCGCGGCCCCTCGAAGCCGATGCGCATGTCGGAGGTGAGGCTCAGCTCTACCTCCACCGTGTCGGCTCGGGCTATGCCCTGGTTGTAGCCGCGGTCGCCGTAGGTCCACCGCGCCGCCCTGCGGCCGTAATCCATCATGGGCTCGCACTCCATCACGACCTGGACCTCGCCGTTGACGCAGCGGACCGTGCGGAGCAGCACGTGGTCGGCGTCGTAGTCGGTGGGGGCCCGCCGGTGGGTGCGGGACAGCTCGGCGGTGTGGTGCCAGGGGCCGATGAGGAGGACGTCCCTGACGATGATCCACCCCGTCGTGGTGCCCCAGCTCGTCTCCAGCACCATCGTCCCCGGCAGGTACCGGCGGGCGGCGGGCACGGTCACGTCGTCGGGGCCGAGGCGGAACCCGCCGGCGTCACGGTCGAGGATGGCGGCGAAGACGCTGGGCGAGTCAAGCCGGGGCAGGCACAGCCACTCCACGTTCCCGCTGGGCGCGACCAGGGCGGTGGTCTCGCAGTCGGAGAGGAAGGCGTAGTCCGCTATGGGCGGAAAGGGCGAGTGCCCGAGCAGCACGTCGGCCAGCTCCGGAGCCGTCACGTCACCACTTTCCCAGCTTCGCGGTCACTCCGCCACGTCGATCCGGGCCCGAGCGTGTCCTCACCACGTGTCGATGCAGGGTCGCTTCTTGCCCGTGCGGGGTGGAGGGGGTGGCGCCGCGTCCAGCGCGGCCGTGATCCATCTCCTGGAGTCGGCGGGGTCGATGACGTCGTCGATCTCGAAGTAGGTGGCGGTGTTCAGCGCCTGGCCGTGCTCGTACATGCGCCCCACCATCTCGTCGAACAGGGCTTGGCGCTCCTCGGGGTCGTCGACCGCGGCCAGCTCGTTGCGGAACCCGAGCTTCACCGCGCCCTCCAGCCCCATGCCTCCGAACTCCCCTGTGGGCCAGGCCACGGTGAAGACGGGCGCCTTGAAGCTGCCTCCGGCCATGGCCTGGGCTCCCAGCCCGTAGCCCTTGCGCAACACGATGGTGAAGAAGGGCACGGTGAGGCTGGCGCCGGTGACGAACATGCGGCTCACGTGGCGAACCAGCGCCGTGGTCTCCGCTTCGGGGCCGACCATGATCCCCGGCGTGTCGCACAGGAAGAGGATGGGCACGTCGAAGGCGTCGCACAGCTGCATGAATCGGGCCGCCTTGTCGGCTCCCTGGGCGTCGATGGCACCGGCCAGGTGGGTCGGGTTATTGGCGATGAGGCCCATGGGCCGGCCCTCCACCCTGATCAAGGCGGTCACCATCCCGACGCCGAAGGCGGGGCGCAGCTCGAGCACCGAGCCCGCGTCGGCCAGCGTCTCGATGACCGCGCCCACGTCGTAGACGCGCAGCCGGTTCTCGGGTATGGCCGACCGCAGTCGGGCCTGGTCGGCGCAATCCCAGATGGGGGTCGATCCCTGAAAATAGGAGAGGTACCTCTTGGCCGCGGCCACCGCCTCGGCCTCGTCGGCCACGGCGATGTCGACGACGCCGTTGGGCACCTGCACGGCCATGGGGCCGATCTCCTCGGGCCGGAACACGCCCAGGCCGCCGCCTTCGATCATGGCCGGTCCGCCCATGCCGATGTTCGAGTCGGCTGTGGCGATGACCACGTCGCAGCACCCCAGGATGGCGGCGTTGCCGGCGAAGCACCGGCCCGAGTTGATGCCCACCAGGGGCACGAGTCCGCTGAGCCCGCCGAACAGGCTGAAGGCCATGCAGTCCAGTCCCGACGCTCCCGTCCCGTCGGTGTCGCCCGGCCGGCCGCCGCCGCCCTCGGTGAAGAACACCACGGGGAGCCGCAGGCGCTCGGCCAGCTCGAACAACCTGTCCTTCTTGCGGTGGTTCTGCAGGCCCTGGGTGCCGGCCAGCACCGTGTAGTCGTAGGACATGACGATCGTCCGGTGCCCGTTCACGGTGGCCACGCCGGCCACCAGCCCGTCGGCCGGGGTGCGCCGGATGAGGTCTTCGACCGGCCGGCGCCGGCGCTGGGCCGCGATGACCAGGGGGCCGTACTCCAGGAGGCTGTCCGGGTCGCAGAGGTCCTCCACGTTCTCCCGGGTGGTGCGCTGACCGGTCCTGCGGCGCCGTTCCACCGCATCGGGCCGGCTAGGGTCCAGGCCCGAGGCGTGGCGCGCCCGCACTGCAGCCAGGTCGGCCCGGACTGCCCCCTCCTCGACCAGTGGCGGGGCGACGGCCTCGGCGCTCGGCACCTCCGCTTCCTGGATGACCACCAGGGCATCGCCCGGATGGACCGTGTCGCCCAGGGCCACGGGGACCCGCTGCACGACGCCGCTCCAGTCGGCCGTGATGACGTGCTCCATCTTCATCGACTCGATCACCAGCAGTTGCTGGCCCGCCCGGGCCGCGTCCCCCGGCCGCACGTCGACGCGCACGATCGTGCCCTGCATGGGGGACTCGACGATCCGTTGGTGGTCGGACCCCGTCATCACGGTCTGTCTACCGCCACGGGAGGCCCCGGCGCTCGGCGCCACGGGCTGGCCCCTGCCGCCGCCGTCAGAGAGCCCGCAGCCAGCGGTCGCGGAGCGACGCCAGGACGGCCAGCGACACGGCCAGCAGCACCAGGCTGAGCACGATGGCCGACCCCGGGTCCGAGCTCTCGAGCTTGACGTAGACGAACAGGGGCAGGGTCTGGGTCTTGCCCTGGAGGTTGCCGGCGAAGGTGATCGTGGCCCCGAACTCGCCCAGGGCCCGAGCCCAGCAGAGCACGCCCCCGGCCAGGAGCGAGGGCCGCACCAAGGGGAGGGTGACGCTCCGGAACACGGCCCACCTGCCCGCCCCCAGGGTCCGGGCCGCCTCCTCCAGCCCGCGATCCGAGGTGCGCAGCCCGGCCTCGACCGTGAGGACCAGGAAGGGCATGGCCACGAAGGCCTCGGCCAGCACCGCCCCCGCGGTGGAGAAGGGGAGATGGACGCCCACGCGGTCGAGCTGGGGGCCGACGAGGCCGCGCCGTCCCAGGGCCAGCAGCAGAGCCGTGCCCCCGACGACGGGGGGCAGGACCATGGGAAGGGTGGTGAGGGCCCGCACCAGGCTGCGCCCCCGGTACTCGACGCGGGCCTGCACCCACGCCAAGGGAACCCCCAGGGCCAGAGCCAGGGCCGTGGCCGATACCGACGTCACCAGGGACAGGCGCAGGGCCTGCCCCGCCTCCTCCGAGGTCAGCGCGGGCCATGCCTTCGACCAGGGCGCCTTCCACAGCAGCCCGGCCAGGGGCAGGGCGAACAGGGCGGCGGCCGCCCCGGCCACGACCACGGGCGCGGTCGGCGCCCGCTCCCGCACCCCCGCCGACCGGCCCGCCTTGTGGGTCTCGCTCACGAAGCGGGGAGGAACCCGTAGGCCTCGAGCGCGGCCTGCCCCGATCCCGACAGGACCTCCTGGACGAAGGCGGCCGCCCCGGCGTGGTTCGCGCCGGTCCTGACCACGGCGATGGGGTAGGTGGCGACGACGTTCTGGGCGGTGGGGATCGTGACGCCGGAGGCCTTCGACCCCGCGGCCTGGACGTCGGACGCGTACACGATGGCCGCGTCGGCCTCGCCCGAGGTGACCTTGGCCAGGGCCGACTTCACGTCCAGCTCGAGGGACCTGGGCCTCACCCTCGCCCCCGCCCGGGCCAGGGCCTGCTGGCTGTAGCTGCCGGCGGGGACGGACGGATCCTCCAGGACCACGACGAGATCGGGGCGGACCAGGTCGCTCAACCCGCCCACGTGCTTGGGGTTGCCGGGCGCCACCGCGATCTCCAGCTGGTTGCGGGCGAACGCCCGGGGCGCTTCCACGAGCTTGGCGTCGACCAGCCTCTGCATGGTCTTGTCGTCGGCCGAGGCGAAGACGTCGGCCCTCGCCCCCTGGATGATCTGCTGGGCCAGGGTCTGGGACCCGGCGAAGCTGTAGGTCAGGTTCAGGGCGGGAGCCCTTGCCGCAAGAGTCGCCTTCTCCTGGTTGAAGGCCTCGGTCAGCGATGCCGCGGCGAACACGGTCACGGACCCCGAGAGGGCGGAGCGGGACCTGTCGCCCGAAGCGCCGCCGCCGCTCCCGCAGGCGCCGGCCACCAGGGCCGCGGTCAGGGCCAAGGCCGCGCCCCGGGCCCGGGGTCGGCCCGCCCGGGTCACCCCCGCCGCCGGCCGTCGACGAGGGCGGCCACCACGTCGGCGTCGGCGCCGTCGGCCATGGGGCCGTAGGTGGCGACGAGCGTTCCCAGGGCACCGCACCGCGAGCAGCGGAGGCCGGCCACGATGACCTCCTCCGACGGATCGGACTCGCCCTCCAGCCGGAAGAGCCGCACCACCTCGGCGTCGGCCGGGCTGATGAGGGCCCCGCAGCTGCCGCAGCGGATCATGGGCCCGTCGTCCGTGGCGGCGACGTGGAACTCGCCCGTGAAGCCCTCGGCGGCGAGGCGATCGAGCGCCTCGACCAGAGTCATCTCGCTGCTCGATCCTGCCAATCCGCCCTCCGGGGCCGGCTCGCCCCCAGCCAATCAGGTCGGCGCAGGGGATGCACGGGCGCACCCGTGGGGCTCGCCCGGCGGGGCCCGCTTCAGTCCGTGCGGGTGCCGAACCAGGCGGGCGCCTCGATGGGCGGGTTGGGGAGGGGGCTTATGCCCCGCTGGGCCAGCAGAGCGGCGAAGCCCTCGCGGTCGGCGGGCACGGCCCGGGGGTCGCCCGTCATGATCTCCAGGAGCAGCGCCCCGTCCGGTCCGGCCTCGATGGGGCCGAAGACGGCGCCCTCCTCGAGCACGATGCTGGTGGACGGGCTGCAGACCACGTCGCCCACTGTGATCTGGCCCTGGAGGACGTAGACGACGTGGTTGCTGAGGTGACCGTGGCGCTCGACGAGCATGCCCGGGTCGTAGCGGGCGTAGAGGACCATGAGCTCGGGCGACCACTCCAGGTACCTCTCCCAGACCGAGACGCGCCGCTCGCCGTGCAGCTGGGCCTTGACCTCCTGCCAGGCCACGTCCTCGACACGGGCGATCCTGGGCCCGCCGGCGCCGCTCACCCCCGCTCCCGGCTTGCCAGCTCGGTGCTCAGCTTGGCCATGGCCCGCCGGAAGAGGCGGCTCATGACAGTGGGCGCCAGGGGCTGGCCCACGCGGAAGAGGACACGGGGTTCGATGGCGAAGGTCCAGCGCACGAGGGTCCCGTCGCCGGCGTCCTCCGTGGCCCACTCCTCCACCAGGGCCCGGGCCATGGGGACCGAGCACCGGTCCACCCGGTAGGCCCAGCGCTCGTCCTGGACCCAGCTCACCACCGTCTCGCGGTAGGTGACGCCCGACATGCGCACCTGGCGGACGGAGCCCACCCCGGGGGGTCCGTCGCCCTCGTAGCGGCCCGAGGACAGGCCCGGGAACCAGCTCTTCCACTCGGAGGGGTCACCGCTGATGGCCCCGAACACGGTGGGGCGCGGCGCGGCCACGCCGGCCTCGAACCGCCACGTCCTGGGGGCCCGGGCCAGGAAGTCGAGGCCCTCGGGCCGCAGCTCATAGGTCATGGGATCCTCCTCCCTTGGGCGCGGGCCCACTCGTGGCCGTCACGTCCCCCTGACCTTCATGCCCGCGGCCTGGTAGATGGAGTCGACGACCCGCATGTTGGCGATCGAGTCCTCTGGAGGGGTGAGCGTGGGCTCGCCCCGCAGCACGGCATCGCAGAACGCCTGGAGCTGGTACTCGTAGGTCGGCCTCCCCCGCAGGCGCTCGGCCCGCTTGCGGCCACCGGCTCGCACGGTGAGGCGGTGATAGATGTGAGGTGCGGTGGGGTTCAGGACCCGCATCTCGCCCGCTTCACCCGTGACGCGAGCGCCCACGCGGAGCACCGAGGACGACCACATGGAGCAGGTGAGCCGGCCCTCCGCCCCGCTGGGGAAGCGCAGCTCGGCGGCCATGGCCCTGTCCACGTCCGGGGTGCGCAGCTTGGCTCGTGCGGAGACGACCTCGGGCTCCCCGCCACCCAGCAGACGCTGCATGTGCACCGTGTAGCAGCCGGCGTCCATGAGAGCGCCCCCGCCCAGGTCGTAGCGATAGCGGATGTCGGAGAAGCGGGGGAGGGGGAAGCACAGCCAGGTCTCGATGCGGCGCAGCTCGCCCAGCTCGCCGTCCTGGGCGATGGACCGCATGCGCTCGGCCAGGGGGTGGTAGCGGTAGTGGAAGGCTTCCATCACCACCAGACCGGTGCGGGCGGCGACGGCGGCCACCTGCCCGGCCTCGGCCGCGTTGTTGGTGAAGGGCTTCTCGCAGAGCACGTGCTTGCCCGCCTCCAGCGCGGCGATCGTCCAGCGGGCGTGCAGGCCGTTGGGCAGAGGGTTGTAGACCGCGTCGATCCCGCTGTCGGCCAGCACCGCGTCGTAGCCGGCGTGGACCGTGGGCACACCGTGCCTGGACGCGAACTTCCTGGCCCGCTCGGGATCGCGGGCGGCGACGGCCGTGGCCTCGGCTTCGGGCAGGCGCCGGGCCGGGCGCACCAGGGCCGCGGGGGCGATGCGGGCCGCCCCCAAGATGCCGATCCGCACCCGGCTCACGGCCGCTCCCGCATCGCCGTCTTCTACTACACCGCCTCCTCGGCCGTGTCTCGTGGCCGTCGGCTAGACCGGTCCCGACCCGAGCGGAGGGGGAGCGAGCTATGGCGGCCACGCGCGCCGACGTCGTCGTGATCGGCATGGGACCCGGTGGCGAGGAGGTGGCCGAGCGCCTGGCCGAGGCCGGCCTCGACGTGGTGGGCATCGAGAGCAAGCTCGTGGGTGGCGAGTGCCCGTACTGGGGCTGCATCCCCTCCAAGATGATGATCCGCGCCGCCGACATCCTGGCCGAGGCCCGCCGCGTCCCGGGCATGGCCGGCGCGGCCACGGTCGAGCCGAGCTGGGACCCGGTGGCCCGGCGCATACGGGCCGAGGCGACCGACGACTGGGACGACAGGGTTGCGGTGGAGCGCTTCGAGGAGAAGGGCGGCCGCTTCCGGCGGGGCCGGGGCCGGCTGGTGGGTCCCGGGCGGGTCGCGGTGGGGGACGAGGTGGTCGAGGCGGCGCGGGCCGTTGTCGTCGCCACCGGGACCGAGCCTGCCATCCCGCCCGTTCCCGGGCTGGCCGGTGTCGCCTACTGGACCAACCGCGAGGCCATCGAGACCAAGGAGGTGCCCGCCTCCCTGGTGGTGATGGGTGGTGGGGCGGTGGGGATGGAGCTGGCCCAGGTGTTCCGGCGCTTCGGAGCCGAGGTCAGCGTGGTGGAGGCGGCCGACCGGCTGCTGCCCCTGGAGGAGCCGGCCGCGGGTGAGCTCGCCGCCCGGGTGTTCGAGAAGGAAGGCATCGTGGTGCGCACCGGGGTCCACGTGGTCGCGGTGCGGGCCGACGGGAACCGCCTCGTCGCCGAGCTGGCAGATGCCACCCTCGTGTCCGGTCGGCGCCTCCTGGTCGCCACGGGACGGCGGGCCGACGTGGCCGGCCTGGGTCTGGCCAGCGTCGGCATCGACGAACAGGCCCGCTTCATCGCGGTGGACGGGCACATGCGAGCGGCGCCCGGCGTGTGGGCCGTGGGCGACGTGACGGGCAAGGGCAACTTCACCCACGTGGCCATGTACCAGGCCGGCATAGCCGTGACCGACATCCTGGGCCAGGATGGCCCGCCCGCCGACTACAAGGCGCTTCCCCGGGTGACGTTCACCGATCCCGAGATCGGATCGGTGGGGGCCACCGAGGCCGAGGCCCGGGCCTCGGGCGTGCGTGTACGCACGGGCGCCACCCCGATCCCGGACTCGGCCCGGGGCTGGATCCACAAGGCGGGCAACGAGGGCTTCATCAGGCTGGTGGAGGACGCCGATCGCGGCGTACTGGTGGGCGCCACCTCTGCCGGTCCCGCCGGGGGGGAGGTGCTGGGGCTTCTGACCCTGGCCGTCCACGCCGAGGTCCCCACCGAGCGCCTGCGCCAGATGATCTACGCCTACCCCACCTTCCACCGGGCCATCGAGGCGGCCCTGCGGGACCTGGCCCGCTGATCGGTCAGGGCTCGGGAGGGCACAGGCCCATGTCCTCCCAACCGCTGAACCCGTAGCGGTCGTGGGGGCCGATGCAGGCGAACTCGAGCATCCCCATCCCGACGGCCCCGTTGGACTGCACGGCGGTGACGGCGTTCTCCATGAGGCCGAACAGGCTGCCCCGGACCTCGGGATCGGCCAGGTCCCACGAGCGGGACTGCGCCTCGAGGGGCCCGTGCCACATCCCGTGGCGCCAGTCGGCGTCGAAGCCGTAGCCGGTGCCCTTCATGAGATAGAACGGCAGCACCACCTCTAGGCTGACGTCCAGCTTGGTCCCGTCGGGCTCGGTCAGGTGCAGCACGGCCCGCCGCGGCGCCCGCGTGTGGGGCAGGAACTCGATGTCGTGGTCGGGCCGGCCCAGGTGCTGCACCGGTTGGGTGGGGTCGTTCGGGACCCGCACCGCCTCCTCCAGCACCCGGGTGCCGTCGCGCTCCTCCTGCACGATGCAGAGGATGGAGTGGTCGTCGAACTGGAGCGGCGCGTAGCACCAGAAGAAGGTGGAGGGCTCTCTCGATGCCCGTATGCCCGCGGGCTCGGGCTCGCCCACGGGCCTAACGCCCCACGACCGGTCCCGGAATCCCCACCAGCGGTCGGGGGTGAGCTCGAATCTTCTGCCTCCCAGCTCCAGCGTCCCGGTCCAGCGCCCGGTCTGGGCCAGGCGCTGGGTGTCGAAGGAGACGCGCTCGTGTTCCCGCCGCCAGTGCCGGGGCTCGAGGGTGGCGGGGATCACGCCGTCGAAGGTGGCGTCGACGGCCAGGTCGGACTGGCCGGGCTCGAGCACCACGCGGAGGCGCTTCAGGCCTTCTAGAACCTCGACCCGCAGGGGACCCACCGAGGTGTCCATGCGGTCGGCGCCCAGCTCCCGGGAGGCCCGCACCACCCGGTGCAGGCGCCCGTCGCTCACGGCGAGGAAGGCGTCGGCCGTGCCCAGGTTGGGGTACTGGCCCATCCCGAACACGGCGAACATGTCGGCGCTGGTGGGGTAGATGTTGAAGTAGTAGCGGTCGTAGAAGTTGCGGTCGCTCGTGGCCGTGTGGCGCATGACCTCGGCGATCTGGTGGATGGGATAGTCGTCAGCGGGAGATAGCAACCTCAGCCTCCGAGGTCGTGGGCCAGGAGCCGGGTGACGATGTTGTCGACGCCGTAGTTGGTGTCCGGGGCCATGAGCTCGAACTCGATGCACATGGCGATGACGCGCATCATGACCACGGCGAAGCGGAACCCGGCCCAGACGGTGTAGAAGCTCAGCTGGTCGGCGCGCCGGCCGGTCAGCTCCTGCCAGCGGGCAACGGTGGCGTCGTGGGAGGGGAAGCCCTCCAGGCGGGGGACGTCGTGGCCCTCGGAGTGGTGGCGGTCGAGGAACAGGAACCAGGCCAGGTCCTGCTGAGGGTCCCCCACGGCCACCATCTCCCAGTCGAGCACCGCCGCGGCCCGACCCCGGTCGAAGATGACGTTGCCCAGCCGGCTGTCCCCCCAGCACAGCGCGGTGGGCTCGGGGCCGGCGGGGAGGTTGGCCTCGAGCCAGGCCAGGGCCTCGTCGGCCAGGGGCGTCTCGGGCCAGTCCTTCTTGGCCCACGCCAGGTAGTCCCGGTAGTAGGCCAGCTGCTGGGCCAGACCGGTGTCCCCCCGCTCCTCCTGCCAGAGCTCGCCCAGGCCGAGGGCGCGCCAGTCGACGTTGTGCACCGCGGCCATGGCCTCCAGGGCGCTCCACCACATCGCCTCTCGCTCCTCCGGGCTGGTCTCCTCCACCACCCAGCCCTCCACGTGGTAGGAGGGGGAGTCGCCCGGGACCCGGCCCTGGACCCGGCCCATGACGAAGAAGGGCGCGCCCAGCACCGAGGCGTCGTCCTCGTACCAGAGGGTGGGCGGGACGGGGACCTGGGTGCGCTCGCTGAGCGCTCGCAGCACGCGGTACTGCGTCTCGAAGGCCGACTCCAGGAAGATCGTGTAGGCGCCCGGCTTCACCCGCACCGCGAACCCCTGGCTGTGCTCACGGCCTCCCTCGGTCCACGCCGCGTCGAACAGGAGCGTCTCGTTGGAGAAGCCGGTGGTGGCGGGGGCGTCGATGTCCGAGATGGCCACCTCGCCTGCGCCCAGCTTGGCTCCCAGCCAGGAAGTGAGGCGGGCCCTGGCCTCGTCGAGGTCGCGCTGCTTGGGCACGCCCATCTCGTCCCCTGTCTCGTCTGTCTCGTGCTTCTCCGCCGGCCGTGGACCGAGGGGCGGCCCTCGGCCGCGAGCGAGTCAAGCAGAATTGGGTCCGGGATGGATGAGCCACCGGTTCAGCCGACGCGCATCCGGGCCCGCGGCCTCGAGCTCGACGCCGACGTGTCCCTACCTCCCGAGGGGGCGGGGGTCGTGCTCTTCGCCCACGGCAGCGGCAGCAGCCGGCGCAGCCCCAGGAACCTCCAGGTGGCCGCCGCCCTCCAGGGGGCCGGCCTCGGAACCGTGCTCATGGACCTGCTCACGGCCGAGGAGGAGGAGGCCGACAGGCGCACCGGGCACCTGCGCTTCGACATCGGGCTCCTGGCCCAGAGGCTCACGGCCGCGGTCGACTGGGCCGCCGGCCGGGACTGGGGCGGGGGGCGGGGCCTGGGGCTCTTCGGCGCCAGCACCGGGGCCGCGGCCGCGCTCGTCGCCGCGGCCCGGCGCCCCGAGGAGGTGGGGGCGGTGGTGTCGCGGGGAGGGCGGCCCGACCTGGCCGGCCGGGAGCTGGAGTCGGTGCGGTCTCCGACGCTGCTCGTCGTGGGTGGGAACGATCCCGTGGTGGTGAAGCTGAACCGAGAGGCGCTCTCCCGCCTGCGGGTCGAGAAGGATCTGGTGGTCGTGCCCGGTGCCACCCACCTGTTCGAGGAGCCCGGCGCGCTGGACGAGGTGTCCCGTCTGGCCGCGGACTGGTTCGTGGAGCACCTGCGGGGCCGGTGACCCGATCGGGCCCGCCCGGCCCGCCCGGCGCTACGGCCCTCAGGCCCTCAGGTTGCTGGGGTTACTGCGTCGCAGAGCGGACAGGGCCTCGATGACGTCGGGGCTCAGCCCCCGGATCATGTCCTTGAGCACGCCCTCCAGATGGGAGCCCTGCGTCATGATCATGTCGAACAGCGCCTCGCGGCGGTGGTCGTCCAGACGTTCGTAGTGACGACGAAGCGTGTCGGCGGCGGTGGTGATGATCCCGACGGAAGCCAACAGCCCGTGGGCCATCACCGCGGCGCTCTCGTCGAAGCCCTCGCTCGCTTCCACGCGTACACACCTTGACGTGTTCGAGGGAACCGGGCAATCACCCGGATGAGCATGCCGAGGTGGGCTAGGCCGGTCGGTGTAGGCCGAGCCCGGCCCACCCCCCGAACGCGCCATGCGATGTGAGCTATGCCCGCCGGCGGCGGGGCCCGGGACAGTAGACGTCGAGCACACCCAGTAGCGCTGTGAGGCGGTCGATCTCCACCTCGGCTCGCTTCCCGCCCGCCTCCACCACCGCCCGCCCCTTGCCGCCGGAGTCGTGGGGCAGCCGGATGACCACCGGGGAGCGGACACCTTCGGGCAGGCCGACGGTCGCGACCACGGCGTCGAACTCCTGAGCCCGGCCCGCGGGCAGGGAGTCGAGATGGACGACCTCGTCGACGTCGACCTCCTGCAGGGCGCTGGCCAGGGCCTGCCCGAACATCGCCGGTTCGACGGCGAGGCCGAGGCGGGGCCGCACATCGGTCACCGCATCAAGAAAGCGCCCCGGGACCCCCGCCGTCATCGCCAAGATTGATGACTTCCTCGCCAGGGGGAGCGGCGGGCGGGCCGTCTACGGGAAGCTCGACCCGAAAGATGGTGCCTTGTCCGGGTTCGCTGCGCACCGAGGCTCGGCCGGCGTGGGCCCCGGCGATGGCGGCCACGATGGAGAGTCCCAACCCTGTGCCGGCCGTCCCCCCCTTGCCCCGGGTCCGGGCCGGGTCGGCCCGGTAGAAGCGCTCGAAGACGCGCTGGGACTGCTCGGGTGTGAGCCCCGGCCCGTGGTCGGCCACCTCGAGCACGGCCCAGCCGTCCCTCCCCCCCACCGTCACCGTGGCCGGCGTGGTGACCGGGGTGTGGGCGCGCAGGTTGGCCAGGAGGTTGGCTGCCACCTGGTGGAGGCGCGCCGGGTCCCCCACCACGGTGACGGGACCGTCGGCCTCCAGGGTCAGGGGCCGGTCGGGTTCGACGGCCCGGGCGTCGGCCACCGCGTCGCGGGCCACGGCCACCAGGTCGACGGGCTGGCGCTCGAGGGGCCGGCCCTGGTCCAGGCGGGCCAGCAGCAGCAGGTCCTCCACCAGGACTCCCATGCGGGCCGCCTCCTCCTCGATGCGGCGCATGGCCTGCCCCAGCTGTTCGGGCTCGCGGGCCGCGCCCCGACGGAAGAGCTCGGCGTAGCCCCGAATGGAGGTGAGCGGGGTGCGCAGCTCGTGGGAGGCGTCGGCCGCGAAGCGCCGAAGCTGGCGCTCCGACGCGGTGCGCTGGGCGAAGGCGGCCTCGATCTGGGACAGCATGGCGTTGAGGGCGGTGGCCAGGCGGCCCACCTCCGTCCCCTCGCCCGAATGCGGAACCCGCTGAGTCAGGTCGCCGCCGGCGATGGCGCCCGCGGTGCGCTCGATGTCGGTCAGGGGGTGAAGGCCGACTCGCACCAGCCAGAGGGCGAGCATGCTCACGCCCAACAGAGCCACCAGCGTGACGATGAGCTCGACGATGGCCAGCTTGTGGACGGTGTCGGTCAGCCCGGTCAAGGGCTTGGCCAAGACCAGGGTCCCGTGGGGCAGGACCTCGACCACGGTCCGGTAGCGGGTGCCCCCGCTGGCGGCCGAGACGGTGAGCGATCGCACCGATCCGGGCGCGGCGGCCGCGGCCTTGAGGGCCCGGTCGGGGACCCGGGGACCGGCTCCGCCCCGGCTGTCGGCGGGCACGTCGACCAGCACGGCACCGGGCGGGTCGAGCACCTGCAGGTAGGTCCCCGAGGGCAGGAGCCCGCGCACACGGGCCGCGTCGGACAAGAGCCCCGGGCCGGGTGCCGACCGCCCGTCGGGAGCGGGCGCGGGGCGGGCGGCCTCTGACCCCAGGGGAGGCCTGCTGGCCGAGAGCGCCCGCTCGAAGGGCCTGCGAGCCGAGGCCAGCTCCTGGTCCACGCCCCGCAGGAGCTGGCCCCGCAGCACCGTGTAGGTCGCCACGTCCGACGCGGCCAGGGCCAGCGCCAAGAGGACGACCAGCACGGTGAGCAGACGGGCGCGCAAGGAGAGCTTCATGTCGGTTCCGGCGCACAGGATCCGCCCTCGACATGAGGGGATGCTGTGAAGGGCCTGGGATCAGTCCCCGTCCGCCTCATCGGCCAGCTCGACGGACACCTCGGGCGCTTGCGGGGAATCTCCGGCGACTGCCTCGAGGACGAGCTCGGCCAGGTTGCCGGCCTCGACCAGATCGGCCCGGGCCCGCTCCAAGGCGGCGATGGTGGCCTGCGACCCCCGCACGCTCAGGCGGGCGACGGGGGCGCGCATGGAGCGCCGGGCCTCGGTCTTGGCCTTGCGCACCCGGGCCAGCACCGCGGCGGCGGCCTCGAGGACGGCAGGATCGGCGTCGGCTCCCGCCGCCTCCAGCAGGAGGGCGGGGTCGGGCCACGGGCCGCGATGGATCGAGCCCGTCCCGGCCTCGGGCCACCACGACCACACCTCCTCGGTGACGAAGGGCAAGAAGGGGGCGAAGGCCCGCAGCAGCGTCGACAGGGCCAGGGTCAGGGCCCGGTTGGCCGAGGCCGCTCCTTCCTCGCCCGAGCTGCCGTAGGCCCTGCTCTTCACCAGCTCCAGGTAGTCGTCGCAGAAGGACCAGAAGAACTCCTCGGTCCGCTCCAGGGCCCGGGCGTAGTCGTAGGCATCGAAGGCCGACGTGGCCTCGCTCACCACCGCGGCCAGGCGGGCCAGCATGGCCGCGTCCAGAGCAGCGGTGACAGAGCCATCGGACCCGAGGCGGGACAGCACGAAGCGGCTGGCGTTGAGGATCTTGATGGCGAGCCGGCGTCCGATCCTCATCTGGCCCGTGTCGAAGGTGCTGTCCATGCCGGGCCTGCCGCTGGCCGCCCAATAGCGGAACCCGTCGCTCCCGAACTGCTCGAGCAGCTCCATGGGGGTGACCACGTTGCCCTTGGACTTCGACATCTTCTTGCGGTCCGGGTCGTAGATGAACCCGGAGACGGCCGCGTTGGTCCAGGGCAGCCCGCCCTGCTCGAGGTAGGAGCGCAGCACGGTGACGAAGAGCCAGGTGCGGATGATGTCGTGGCCCTGGGGCCGCAGGTCCATCGGGAACAGGCGGCCGAACAGATCGTCGTCCTCCTCCCACCGGGAGGCGATCTGCGGCGTCATCGACGAGGTGGCCCAGGTGTCCATCACGTCGGGGTCGCCGGTGAAGCCGCCCGGCCTGTCGCGCTGGTCGGCGGTGTACCCGTCGGGGACGTCGGTGGAGGGATCGACGGGGAGACGATCCTGGGGCGGCACCAGGGGATGGTCGTGGTCGACGGCGCCGTCGTCCAGGATCGGGTACCACACGGGAAAGGGGACACCGAAGAACCTCTGGCGGCTGACAAGCCAGTCACCGTTGAGGCCGCTCACCCAGTCCTCGTAGCGGACCCGCATGAAGTCGGGGTGCCAGGCCAGCTCCTTGCCCAGCCGCAGCAGCTCGTCGCGCAGCTCGGGGTCCCGGCCGCCGTTGCGGATGTACCACTGGCGGCTGGTGACGATCTCGAGCGGGTGCTCGCCTCGCTCGTAGAACTTGACCGGATGGGTGATGGGCCGGGGCTCGCCCTGGAGCTGACCGCCTTCCCTCAGCAGCTCGGCCATGCGCTCCCGGGCCTGCTCGACGGTGAGACCGGCCAGGGCCTCGTAGGCGCGCTGAGCCTGGTCGGGGGCGTCGGACTCCCAGCCCGGCTCTCCCCAGCTGACGGGGCGCAGGCGGCCGTCACGCTGGACCACGGCCCGGATGGGCAGGCCCAGCTCGCGCCACCACGTGACGTCGGTGACATCGCCGAAGGTGCAGATCATGGCGATCCCCGACCCCTTCTCGGGGTCGGCCAGCTCGTGGGCCACGACCGGCACGCGCGCCCGGAACAGGGGCGTGAGTACCTCGGTGCCGAACAGGGGCCGGAAGCGCGCGTCGTCAGGGTGGGCCACCAGGGCGACGCACGCCGGGATCAGCTCGGGCCTGGTGGTCTCGATCTCGACGTGACCGTCGCCCTGGGCCCGGTCGAAGCGCACCCGGTGATAGGCGCCCGGCAGCTCCCTGTCCTCCATCTCGGCCTGGGCCACCGCCGTGCGGTAGTCGACGTCCCACAGGGTCGGCGCCTCGGCCTGGTAGGCCTCGCCCCGGGCCAGGTTGCGGAGGAAGGCCCGCTGCGAGGCCCGTTGGGAGCGCTCATCGATGGTGGCGTAGGTCCACGACCAGTCGACCGAGAGGCCCAGCCGGCGCCACAGGGCCTCGAAGGCGCGCTCGTCCTCCGCCGTGAGCCGGTGGCAGAGCTCGACGAAGTTGGGCCGCGAGACGGGCACGGGGTTCCGGCCCGGTCGCTGGGGCGGCCTGAAGTCCGGGTCGTAGGGCAGCGAGGGGTCGCAGGCGACCCCGAAGAAGTTCTGGACCCTCCGCTCCGTGGGCAGCCCGTTGTCGTCCCATCCCATGGGGTAGTAGACCTCTCGACCCCGCATGCGCTGGAAGCGAACGACGAGATCGGTGTGGGTGTAGGAGAAGGCGCTGCCCACGTGCAGCGTGCCGCTGACGGTGGGGGGAGGGGTGTCGACCGAGTAGATCTCGGCCCGCGTCCTGGTGCGGTCGAATCGGTAGGTGCCTTCCTCCTCCCAGCGGGCCATCCACTTGGGCTCGAGGCCGTCGAGGCTGGGCTTTTCCGGGACGGTCGGGCACATGATCGGGTTACCGTACCTGCGTGTTGCGCCTGCACGACACCGCTTTGGGCGAGGTCGCGTCGCTCGAGCCCCGTGAGCCGGGCAAGGTGTCGATGTACGTGTGCGGTCCCACCGTGTACCGGGAGCCACACCTGGGCCACGGCCGCTTCGCCCTGGTCTTCGACGTGCTCCGGCGCTACCTGACCTGGACGGGGCTCGAGGTCCGGTACGTCTCCAACATCACCGACGTCGACGACAAGATCATCCAGCAGGCGGCCGAGGAGGGGCGCACGGCCGAGGAGGTGGCCAGGACCTCCGAGCGCATCTGGTACGACGCCGTGGAGGGGTTGGGGGTGGACCGCCCCGACGCCGATCCCCACGCCACCGACTACATCCCCCAGATGATCGAGCTGGTGGCCGAGCTGGCCGACAAGGGCGTGGCCTACGAGACCTCCGACGGGGTGTACCTCGAGACCGATCGGGTGCCCGGATACGGCCTGCTGGCCCGCCAGCCCCTGGAGTCCCTGCGGGCCGGCGCCAGGGTGGACGTGGCCGACGAGAAGCGCTCGGCCCTGGACTTCGCACTATGGAAGAAGGCCAAGCCGGGAGAGCCCTGGTGGGAGTCCCCGTGGGGACCGGGGCGGCCCGGCTGGCACACCGAGTGCGTGGTGATGTCGCTTGACCTGCTGGGCGAGGGCTTCGACCTGCACGGCGGCGGGCTCGACCTGCAGTTCCCCCACCACGAGAACGAGCGGGCCCAAGCCGTCGCTCTCGGCCGGGAGTTCTCCCGCCGTTGGATGCACAACGGGATGCTGGTGGACGCCCAGGGACACAAGATGTCGAAGTCGGTCGGCAACGTCATCTCCCTGCCCGAGCTGCTCAAACGCTGGGACCCGCGCGTGTACCGGCTCCTCGTCCTCCAGTCCCACTACCGCTCGCCCCTGCGCGTCGGAGAAGAGTCGTTCGAGGGCGCCCAGGAGACCCTCAAGCGGCTCGACTCCTTCGCCCGTCGGGCCCGGCCCGTGGGTGCGGGCGTGGCGGCCGAGCCCGGGGTGGTGGCGCGTTTTCGCACCAGAATGGACAGCGACGTCGACACCGCCGGCGCCCTCGCCGTTCTCTTCGACGCCCTTCGCGACGCCAACGCCGCCC